>Ga0136846_1210505_pt1 | contig 10041 bp, 8 predicted proteins | sample HopSoiMetagenom2_FD_96841 | JGI IMG/M metagenome (GOLD analysis project Ga0136846, IMG submission 96841) | Grasslands soil microbial communities from Hopland, California, USA - 2 Assembly 2016 (version 4) | ecosystem: Environmental > Terrestrial > Soil > Grasslands | place: USA: Hopland... | reverse complement strand
GCGGTCAATGAACTGCTCGTGAGCCCCGAATATGCGACGCGCTGGGCGAACTACTGGAACGCCGTGCTGATGGGCCGGACGATCGAGTCGGCCATCATCGACCAGAACGGCTTTAAGATGTGGCTGCACGACGAATTTGCCAAGAACGCCCCCTGGAATGAAATCGTCACGAAGCTGATCACGGCCGAAGGCTGGAACTCCAATCGCAAGCCCAACAACGCTGAGACGAGTCCCAAAGATCTGCAAGAGCGCTACGCCCCGGCCGTCAATTGGTATCTCAAGTACTGGCAATCATTGCCGGAGCTGTCGAGCGCAACGAGCAAGACATTTCTCGGCGTCCAGCTGCAGTGTGCTCAGTGCCACGATCACAAGACCGAAAAATGGACGCAGGAGGACTACAAACAGTTCACGGCATTCTTCACGAAAACCTGGCCCACTTATTTCGACAAAGGCGGCGTTCTCGGCACGACGCGGGTCGATGTCACCGAGCACATGTTCGTCGCTCACGTCACGGCCCGCAACGAGCAGTACATGGCGTCCTACAAGGACTACGTCAAATCTACGCCCAAGCTGCTCGACGGACACGCGGTCACAACCTGGGGCAGCCGACGGAACGAGCTAGCGAAGTGGATCACCGCCAAAGACAACCCCTACTTTGCTAAGGCCATCGTCAATCGCCTGTGGGGCCTGTTCTTGGGTCGCGGCTTCGTCGAGCCGATCGATGACTTCCGCCCCAGCAATCCACCCACATTGCCCGACACTCTCGACACACTCGCCGCCGACTTTACGGCTCACGACTACGACCTTCATCATCTGATCCGCGTGATCTGCACCTCGCGACCCTATCAACTCGCCTGCAAAGCCGGTGATTCCTCTCGCAAAGCCGAGCCAGAACTTTGGTCCCGCTACCCTATGAAGCAGCTCGAAGTCGAGGTGCTTCTGGAAGGCACACTTCAGGCCACGGGGTCCACCGAGCACCTTTCAGGGCTCAGCGCTCGCAACCTCGACCTCATCCGCACCGCGTTCGCGCGGCTATTCGTGACCCAAATTAGCAACGACGATTCGTCGGAGGTGACGAATTTCGACGAGACGATTCCGCGGGCACTGCTCATGCTCAATGGCCCCTTGTTCTGCGGCACAACGCGGCTGACCGAGGGGCTCGCGCTTCACGGGCTCTATACGAAGCTCGCCGACGATCGGGACCGCATTGACCAGCTTTACCTGCTGACGCTATCGCGTCCGCCGACGGAAAAGGAAGCTGAGCGCTGGCTGCGGTTTTTGTCGGCCGAACATGCCGTTGTCTCGACGAAGCCATCCGCGGACGAAGAAATAAAGCTGAGCGGCATTGCAGCGGCCAGGCCGAACGTGCGGATCATCACCGCGCCGCCCGGCACTGATTTTTCCGAGCTACTCAAGAACGCGAAGAGCGGTGCTGACTTCAAGGTGCTGTATTCGAAGATGCGCAATAACGCCGACGCGGCTTTGTACGTCCGAGCTCTTCGCGAATTTTCCGCCGAAGCGCCGTTCCGAGTGTTAGCGCAGCAGGGCGGGGGCCGGACTGCAAAGGAGCAGGCTTATGAAGATTTGCACTGGGCCCTGCTCAACTGCAGCGAGTTTTTGACAAACCACTAACAAAGCCGCGACCGGTGGTCGCGATGCATGCCCATGAAACGCAGTCCCACATGTCCTGGCCCTTCGGCAGGTGTCGGCCGCCGCCGGTTCATCGCCGGCGGGCTCGGCGCGGCGCTCAGCGCCGCCATTCCCACTTGGCAGCATCACGCGGCCGCGCAAGCCGTCGCGTCGGGCAAGAAGGCCTACGGCAAATCGTGCATTCTGCTCTGGATGAACGGCGGGCCGAGTCATATCGACACGTTCGATCCCAAGCCAGGCACGAAGACCGGCGGTGAGTTCAAAGCCATCGACACGCGGATCAAAGGCGCGAAGTTTTCCGAGCACTTGCCGCTTATCGCCGAGCAAGCCGACAAACTGTCCGTTATTCGCTCGATGAGCACCAAGGAAGGCAATCACGATCGCGCCGCCTACCTGATGCACACGGGTTATGCGCCATCCACAACGCTGCAGCATCCAAGCCTCGGCGCGTGGGTGAGCCACGAGCTGGGCGACGAAGCGTCGGAGCTTCCCAACTTCGTCAGCATCCGCGGCGCGTCAATTGGCTCGGGCTTCCTGGGCGTGCAGCATGGACCATTTTCGATTCAGAAACCGGGCGAAGGCGTGCGGAATATGCCGTTGGCTAAGGATGTCGATGCGGCCCGATTCGACCGCCGTCTCGAAGCACTCGCAATGTTACAAGACAATTTCCGGGCAGAAACTGGTCGTCATGAGATCGCCTCGCATGACGTCGTCTATAAAAAGGCGGTGCGCCTGATGCGCTCTCCGCTGGTCAAAGCATTCGACATCAAGGAGGAGCCACAGGAGCTGCAGAAGAAATACGGCGAAAGCGATTTTGGCCGCGGCTGCTTGATGGCCCGCCGACTCGTCGAAGCGGGCGTGAAGTTCGTCGAAGTCACGCTCGACGGCTGGGACACACACATCGACAATTTCTCCGGCGTGCGGAATCTCTGCCGCGACCTCGATCCCGGCATGTCGGCTCTGCTGGCCGATTTGTCCGAGCGAAAGCTGCTCGATGAAACGCTCGTCGTCTGGATGGGCGAATTTGGTCGCACGCCTACAATTAATCAGGCCCATGGCCGCGATCATCACCCGGCTGCCTGGTCAGCAGTGCTATCCGGCGGCGGCTCGCGCGCGGGCCTCGCCTATGGTTCCACCGATGCGGACGGCGCCAAGGTGGCCAGCGATCCCGTGACTGTGTCCGACCTGTTTGCCACGATCGCCACGCTCATCGGCATGGATCCGAAACACGAAGAGATGAGTCCCGTCGGCCGACCAATTGCAATTTCCGATGGCGGAAAGCCAATTCCAGCGCTGATCAAAACCTAATCGGGATGCGTTACCAACACGTCTGCATCGAATCGCTCGGCTATGCGATTCCCGGCGAAACCATCACCAGCGACGACATCGAGCGTCGCCTGGAGCCGCTGTATCGTCGCCTGAAATTACCTGAAGGCCGCCTGGAGCTGATGAGCGGCATTCGGGAGCGGCGACTTTGGCCGCGCGGGATGAAGCCTGGCGACAAGAGCATCGAGAGCGGCCGAAACGCAATCGCCGCCGCCGGCATCGATCCAATTGCGATCGGCTGCCTGATACACGGCTCGGTCTGTCGCGATCAGCTTGAACCGGCGACTGCCTGTCGCGTGCACGACGCGCTCGGCTTGCCGGAAACCTGCCTGGTGTATGACGTTTCCAATGCTTGCCTGGGTCTTCTTAATGGCGTGTTGCAGGTGGCAAGTCTAATTGAGCTCGGCGAAATTCGCGCCGGCCTCGTCGTCGGCACAGAGGACAGCCGGGCGCTGCTCGAAAGCACGATTGACTCGCTCAACCGGGATGAATCGCTGACGCGCGAGAGCGTGAAGCCGGCGTTTGCTTCCTTGACTATCGGTTCGGCCAGCGCAGCCATCTTGCTCGTGCACGAGGAGCTGAGCAAAACGGGCAACCATCTCGTTGCCGCTTCCGCTCGTGCACATACAGCACATCACGAGCTGTGTGCCGGTGGCCATGAAGTCGCACCCGGCGGCGAGGCGCAAATCTTGATGCAAACCGATTCGGAACAGTTGCTCGCCGAAGGGCTTGCTACCGGCGCGGCGACCTTTGAACAATTCATGGCAGCCAGCGACTGGCAACGAATGACCATCGACAAGACGATTTGCCATCAGGTGGGCGGCACGCATCGCCGGCTGATGCTTGAGTCGCTGGGTCTGACAGTCGAGCGCGATTACGCGACCTTCCCTTGGCTCGGCAACACCGGCTCGGTCGCCTTGCCGCTCACGCTGGCGCTAGCAATCGAAAACGGCTTCATTGACCAGCATCAACGCGTGGCCCTGTTGGGCATTGGCAGTGGAATTAACTGCCTGATGCTCGCGCTAGATTGGCAGCGCTTGCCGACCAAAACCCCAGCGGTTGCCGCCCCTCACTTCGCGGCTTCCCCACCGCCCGCCGACATAAAACGCCGAACGACGTCCGCGTCGAAGTAGTTGATGCTCATCCCCGCGTCAACCACGATCGATTGGGCATTGATTCCACTGGAGCGCGGACTGAGCAGGAACGCGGCGACGTCGGCCGCCTCCTGCGTTTGCACGGCGGCCTTTCTCGGAATGACCTGTTCGGCGAAGAGGTACGAATCGACGTAGCCCGGAATTCCAGCCGACGCGCTGGTCTTCAAAAGGCCTGGCGCGACGGCGTTGAAGCGGACCTGCGAGAAGCGGCTAAAGCTTTTTGCCAGGAAGGCCAGCGATGAGTCGAGGGCGGCCTTGATCGGCGCCATGTATCCGTAATTCTCGCTGGCCATGCGCGTCGTCGAGATCGAAACGGTCACAACCGATGCATCCGGCTCCAGCAAATCCTTCAACGCGTCGGACAGCGCAATTAACGAATAGCACGAAATATCGACGGCTCTCAAGAACGGCCGTTTCGGCGTTTCGTGAAATGGTTTCATACCACCTTCGTATTCGGCGAAGGCGATCGCGTGCAGCATTCCGGCGAAACGGTGGCTGCGGCGGGCCAGCTCCTCAGAAAGACGAACAATTTGGTCCTCGAACTCCACATCACAAACATGGATCTCCGCATCACCGAGCAATTTGGCCACGGCTTGCCGTCGCTCCTGGCTGCGGACGACATACACGACCCTCGCACCGCATTCCTCCAGCGTTTTGCCGGTCGCGTAGGCGACGCTTTTTCGATTGGCAACGCCAAACACGAGCAGCGTCTTGCCCGACAGCCGAAGGAAATCACTTGCCATCTAGGGCAAAGCCTCGCGTTTAGCCAGCGTGACGGCGAAGTTCAGCGTCACCGCGGATTTACCCTCGCAGGTGACCTTGGCCGAAAGAAAAAACGCGTCGCCCATGCGGTCGTCGAGGATCGCCTCAATCTGGATGGTGTCGCCGGGGCGAATCATCCGCTTGAACTTGACGTCGTTCAGCCGGCCAGCGACCGGCACGCCTTCGCCCTTGGGGTGTTTGCTGAGTAGCACCGCGCCGGCCTGCATCGCCGCTTCACAAAGCATCACACCGGGCACGATCGGGAAGTTGGGGTAGTGGCCTTGAAAAAACCATTCGTCCGGCTGAAAGGTCTTCTTGCAGACGATCCGCTCGTGCTCCCATTCGACGATTTCGTCGAGCAGCAACATGGGCGGGCGATGAAGCGTGGCGGCAAGGATTTGTTCGCGAGACACGGTTATCGGAATTCAACAGTGACAGCGGCTTTCATGAGCATGGCATCGACGTCGTTGGCGACAATTACACCGTAGTTAATCGCGCCGAGCCAGCCCGACATAATGATGCCGACGCTGCCTGCGTGGTACAACCCCCGAACCTGCTCAGGCAGTCCGCGGCTGACTCCAAGCCCTTCAAACTTCGTGCCAAAGCTCGCGCCGGCGACGTGATGCGTATAGTGTTCAAACGTTTTAGGCGTCGCCGCTTCGACGTGATCGATCCGCTGCCGAACATCCGGCACATATTGATTGAGGTGGTCGATTGTTTTCTCGATCAGGTCACGCTTGCTCGCAATGTAATCTTCCTCGCTCAAATGAGCCCAGTCCGAGTAATTGGCGTTGGTGCTGGAGACGATTAAACACCGGGGACGGCCGTGCGGACGCGTGCGCGGGTAATAAAACGAATACGTGCGGCTGGTGATGTCGCGGCTGAGCAGCAGCTCGGTGCGAAATACCGGCGCAGTGGAGGTAAAGAACAGGTCGCCCATGCTTTCGTCGAGCTGCTCGTCGGACTTGAGGGCCATATAGACTTGCGTGCTGCTGTTGTTCAGCCGCACGGAGCGTGCGTCATCGACGAAGCGCTTGTCAAAATGCTCTTCACCGACAAGCTGAAGAACCGTGAACTTGAGATTCGAGTTACTGACGACCGCGTCGCAGGCGATTCGGCGGCCGTTGACCGTAACACCCGTCACGCGGCCATGCTCGACGTGAATTTGCTGGGCATCGCACTTGATGCGGACATCGACACCGCTTTGAACCAGATCGGCGTGCATCAACTCGATCAATCGATCGGTGCCGCCTTGAAACGTGAACACCCCTTTGTTCATGAAGTTCGAGAATACGATGCCATAGGTGATCGCCGGGTCTTCGAGCGTCGAGCCGTTGGCGTAGGTAATTGGCTCCATCAGCAGTCGGATGACGTCTTCGCGGCCGGGAAAAAAGCGTTCGAACAGCTCGCGCGTCGTCAGTCGCTGGTCGTCATAAAAGTTCATGCTGCGGGCGGCGTTGAAGAACGAATCTACCGTTTCCAGCGGAATGCCGAATCGTGTCGTCAACAGGCGCGTAAAATCCTCCCGGTTGTAGGCTGTCGTCAGTGAGAACATCGGATTGTCGAAGCGGATGTGCTTGAGCTGGACAATCGAGTCGGCAATTTCATCGGTCCAATACCGGCGGCAGCTCTTGATCATGCCATACGGAAAACCGTGCAGCGAAATGTCGAAGATGTGCCCGCCGGGGCGCTTGAACCAAGTGGCCATGCCGCCGAGCTTATAATGCTGCTCGACGAGCAGCACGCTTCGGCCCGCACGGCCTAGAATGTTCGCGGCGGTCATCCCGGCCAGGCCGCTGCCAATGACCACCACGTCGTATTTGGGCTGCACGCCGGCGAGGAAGTCTTTGGGCATAAGAATGTGTCCTTAGACTCGCAAGCAATGCCGGTTCGCCATCGAGACGCCGCTCACCAGTGCACCCACGATACCCAGGTAGCCCTGATCGGTTCCGCACAAATACAGATTCTTCACGCTGGTTGTTCCGTCGAGCCGCTTGTGAGGAGCGCCATAGATCGCTCCATTCTCGTGGCCGGTGAAGCGGCGAATGGTGGTGGGCGTGAACATGTCGGTATCGATTACTCGGCTGCGATAATCGGGCACGAAACGAACCGCCGAATCCGAGAGGCGGTCGTACCAGCGAAGCTTTTCCAAGCGATATTGCTCCTCGGGCAGCGCATTCCACCGCGGGAAGTTCGCCAAAGCCGTGATGCGAATCAGATTATCGGCAAGCTCGCCGTCCGCCGCCGAGTACGCGAAATTGTTGGGTGAGCAAATCACCCCCGTGCGCACGTCGCACAACTCGGTTTCAGGCTTTTGCCAATGAAACTTCTCCGAGTCATTGAAGAAGACAATGGTCCGATCGCAGCCAAGCGTTTTGGGCGGACGAGCGAGAACGGACAGCGACTCGACGAACGAAAGCTGACCGGCATTCGATGGCGCCTGCTGGCTGTGTGCGTCGCAAAGTCGCAGCGTTTCCACGGCCCCCGCCGACGAGAGAATGTTGCGCGCGGTCACTTCCTGCCCGTTATCGAGGACGACGCCGACGGCGCGGTCGCCGTCCATTTGAATGTGACTAACGCCCGAGCGGAGTTTCAGCTCGCCGCCTAACGCGCGGAATTTGCGGACAAGATTTTTGAGGATCAGGCGGATGCCGGCGTGCGGACGACCCATTCCTTCCAGATACAGCGCGCGGAACATGATGCAAAATTGGCCCCAGTCCATGTCGTTTTCGCGAGCGTTGCCATACCACATCGTGGGACAGAGCAGCATTTCGACCAACAGCGGGTCAGCGATTGTCTTGGACAGCACCTCCCGCGCTCCGAGCTCGAAAACGTCCTGGCTTAGGTCGTCGTAGTCGAGGATTTGACCGAGCAGGCGCTGGAAATTGTCGCGCTGGCCAGGAAAGGCACGGGCGATTTCGGCCTGGAGAAGGCTGATGTCGTTGTTGAAGGCCAATTGCACGCCGGGAAAGGCAATCAGCGATCCAACCTGCGGGGCAAGAGAAAAGTCTTCCCAAGAAAGGCGCAGTTGTCGGAGGAGCCGAACGAGCGGCCCTTTCTTCGTCCCCTTGGAGGCGAAATTCGTAACCGCATGCAGGCCGACGTCATAATCGCGGCCACGCAGACGATAGAACGAATTCAGGCCGCCAATCGTATAGTGCCGCTCCAGGACGCAGACCCGCTGTTCGTAGTAGGCCAGGCGGATGCCGGCCGCGAGACCCGACAGACCAGCACCAATAATGATCGTGTCGTACACGGCAAACCCTCAATGACCACCGACGAGCACCAATGACCAAACGCGCTGATCAGATTGCCTCGATTGGTCATTCAGTCATTGGTCATTGGTCATTTTTTGACCATGTCCTTCATTCGCGGCTCCAGGTACGCCACGGTGCTGGCGAGACTGGCGAGGTGCTGATAGTCCTCTTCGGGAATCTGGATGCGATGGCGCTTGCGAAGCTCCATCACGATGTCGAGAAAGTCCATGCTGTCGAGCTCAAGCTGCTCGCGGAATGGCTTTTCAGCGATGAGTCCCGAAAGGTCTTCGTCGGGAGCAATATCGGACAAAATATCGAGGACTTCCTCGCGGATTTCAGCAGCGGTCATTGTGAGAACTTCTTAATGATTACAACCGAATTGATTCCCAGCATTCCAAACGAGTTGTTCAGAATATACTCGGCCCGCTTCAGGCGGCGCGGCTCGCCGATGATGAGCGTCGTCAAGGCGCACTGCGGATCGAGCTCATCGACGTTAATCGTATGATGGCAGGTGTTGTCATCAAACGCAGGCAGATTTCCAGCCAGCTCGAGGGCACCAGCAGCGCCCATGGCGTGGCCGATGAAGCTCTTGGTGTTATTGAAGCAGGTTTTGTTGCTCGACGCGAATACCTGCCGCAGCGCCTGGCATTCCTGGGCGTCGCCTTGGCCGGTGCCGGTGGCGTGCGTGCTGACGATGTCAATGTCTTCCGCCTGCAGGCCGGCTCGACGCAAAGCCAGCTCGACGCATTCGGCTTGCCGCTGTGGATTGGGTAGCACGAAATCGGTGGCGTCGGTATTGATTGCGTAGCCAGCCAGCTCGCCGTAGATTTTTGCATTGCGAGCGAGAGCATCGCTGAGGCGTTCCAGGACGTACATGCAGCCGCCTTCGGCGACGACAATGCCATTCCGCGCGGTGTCGAAGGGGCGCGAAGCTTTCGTGGGATCGGCGTGCATGGCGAGCGCGCCTTGGCTTTTGAAGCTGGCGAAAATACCGAAGGTGTGAATGCTTTCCGAGACGCCGCCCGCCAGCGCGATGTCGCAATCGCCAAGCCGCAGCATTTGCGCACCTTGAATCAAGCCGGCGTTGCCAGCGGCGCACGCCGCGCCGATGCAATAGTGCGGCCCGGTGACGCCCAGGTTGAGAGCGACTTCTCCGGCGGGATTGTTCGCGACCGTGCGCGGGTTGTGATGATGCGACCAGTAGCTGGTGTCGTAGTCGTAGCCCTTCAGTAGATAAATCTCGTTCTCCGTTTCGACATTGCCGTGCTCGGTAACGCCGAGATAGACGCCGACGCGGTTTTTGTCGATTGCCGTCCAGTCGAGTCCCGCATCTTTCACGGCTTCGTTGGTTGAATAGATGCCAACGCTGCCGGCTCGCGTTCCGCGGCGGAGGTCCTTTTTCGATTGATACCGCAGCGCGTCGAACGAGCAAATTCCAGCCAGCGTTTTGCCCACGTAGCGGATTTCGTAGTCGCTTACGCCGCTGCGACCCGCGAGCAGCGCGGCGCGGAATTCGGGCAGGTTGTTGCCGTTCGGCGCGGTAAGGCCGACGCCGGTGATCACAATCCTCCGGTCAGCGGGCAATTTGTCGGGTGCGTGATTCATATCGAATCGGCTCTGGAGCGCGTCGCCTGCGCATCAGGCGTAAATGGCTTCCTTCAAATGACTTACGCCTAAGCCGAGATTGGCAAGAGCCGAATCATCGAACTTAACGCTGGTTGGCGAGCATGGCAAGCGGCCGGCGCATGGCACGGCCGCTGCCACTCCCCTTTCTTCTAACCGCGGCCAATCGCCGGTATTAACGATGGGGCCAAACGCTTCATTCCTTCTTCCATCGAAATTCGCGGTACATAGCCGAGGTCACGGCGCGCAGCCGCGATGTTGAAGTAATG
>Ga0136846_1230211_pt1 | contig 10042 bp, 11 predicted proteins | sample HopSoiMetagenom2_FD_96841 | JGI IMG/M metagenome (GOLD analysis project Ga0136846, IMG submission 96841) | Grasslands soil microbial communities from Hopland, California, USA - 2 Assembly 2016 (version 4) | ecosystem: Environmental > Terrestrial > Soil > Grasslands | place: USA: Hopland... | reverse complement strand
TTTCCTGGTGGTACTTCTCCCACTCCTCCTTCAGGTCGTCGTTCTGCGCGCACTTGAGGGCCGTCTCGTAGATCGTCACTCCGCACCGCTCGTGCTCGAGCGACTGCAGGATCAATTCCTTCACCACTTGCATTTCCATCGAAAGCCTCCGGGGTTGATTGCTAGCCCGCAGGAGCAATGCCCGTGCCGGTCTACTCGATGATCTCGTCCGAGCGCAGGAAGAGATCCGGCGGGATGACGATCTTCAGCGCGTGCGCGGTCTTGCGGTTGATGACCAGCTCGAACTTGGTCGGCTTCTCGATCGGCAGGTCGGCGGGCTTCGCGCCCTTCAGCACCTTGTCGATGTAGGTCGCCGAGCGATAGTAGAGGTTGGAGTACAGCACGCCGTAGGAGAGCAGGCCGCCCGCCTCGACGAAGTGCCGCGCCGCGTAAACCGCCGGCACGCGGTTGCGGGCGGCGAAGTCGATGAGCAGCGTCTGGCTCGCCTGCGTCAGGGTTTCGATGCCGAAGACGAAGCCGTCGACGCCGTTCTTCACCGCCTGCTCCAGCGACGCGGCGAGCGTCTCGGGCTTGCGCACGTCGATCATCTCGACCTTGAGGTTCATGCCGGGCGCGGCGCCCTCGAGCACCTTCCACAGGGCGAGCGCGGCCGGGTTGTCCGGGTTGACGATGCTGCCGACCCGCTTCACGCCCGGCGCGACGGCCTTCAGCAGCTCGAGGCGCTTCGCGCCGAGCTCGGCCACCGCGCTGGTGAGCCCGGTCACGCCATCGATGGAGTCGGCGATCGCCGACGCGATCACCGGGATGCCGCTTTCGGTGTCGCGCGCGGCGAGCGTGGCCGGCGTGCCGCGGGTCAAGAAAACATCGACCTTCTGTCGCACGAGCTCGGCAGCCAGCGCCGCGAAGCGCTCGGTGCGCCCTTCGGCCGAGCGGTAGAGCACGACGTAATGCTTGCTTTCCTCGTAGCCGAGATCCTTCAGCCCCTTGTGCAGCTCGGCAAGATTGGTGTTGTTCGCCGCGATCGGCACCGTCTCCAGCATGCCGATGCGGAAGAACCGCCTCTCCTGCGCCGCGAGGGGCGCCGCGCCCAGCGCGAGCGCGCCCGCCAGGAAAGTCCGGCGCGAGGTCATGGCGCCTATTGTTCGCCGGATGCGCCGCTGCCACAACCGGGCGTTCGCGCATGTGCTTATTCGAACGCAGGTAGCGGCGCTCGGTCATAATCGGGAAAATGCCGCTCTTTCAGCCGCTTCCATGAAGCCCAAGGCACTTCCGCAGTCGATCGACGAAACCCAGGCGCTGCTCGCTTCCGGCGAATACGTCGCCGATCGCGCCCTCGCCACGTCCCTTTTCCTCGCGCTCGCCATGCGCCGGCCGCTCTTCCTCGAAGGCGAGGCCGGCGTCGGCAAGACCGAGATCGCGAAGGTGGTGTCGCTCGCCCTCGGCCGCGAGCTCATCCGGCTGCAGTGCTACGAAGGCCTCGACATCGCGCAGGCCGCCTACGAGTGGAACTACTCGCGCCAGATGATCGAGATCCGCCTCGCCGAGGCGGCGGGCGAGAAGGACAAGGCGAAGCTCGGCTCGCAGATCTATTCCGACGAGTTCCTGGTCAAGCGCCCGTTGGCGCGCGCCCTGGAGGCAAGCGAGGAGGGCGGCGCGCCGGTGCTATTGATCGACGAGCTCGACCGCACCGACGAGCCGTTCGAGGCGTATCTCCTCGAAGTGCTGTCGGACTGGCAGATCACGATTCCCGAGATCGGCACGCTGAAGGCGAAGGAGCCGCCGATCGTGGTCATCACCTCCAACCGCACGCGCGAGATCCACGACGCGGTGAAGCGCCGCTGCTTCTACCACTGGGTCGACTACCCCGATGCGAGGCGCGAGCTCGAGATCCTGAACCGCAAGGCGCCCAAGGCGTCGGCCGCGCTGTCGCGCGAGGTGGTGGCGTTCGTGCAGCGCCTGCGCAAGAGCGAGCTGTTCAAGCTGCCGGGCGTCGCCGAGACCATCGACTGGGCGAACTGCCTCGTCGCGCTCGACCGCGTGGCGCTCGACCCGGAGACGGTGAACAACACGCTCGGCGTGCTGCTCAAGTACCGCGACGACCTCGAGCGCGTGGCGGGCGAGGAAGCCGAGCGGCTCGTCGGCGAGGCGAAGGCGGCGGCCGCCGCCTAGCAGGCGCATGAGCGCGGCAAGCTTCCTGCGCAAGCTGATCGCCGGCGGCTCCAAGGGCGGGGTCGACGAGCGCATCGAGCTCTTGCTTTCGCATTGCAACGCGCTGCTCGCGGAAAGCGGCGAGTACGCGAGCATGGCGATCGCCGGCCAGGCGCTCGCCGTCTACAAGGCGCTCGACGAGCGCGCGCGCCAGCAGTTCTTCGACATCCTCGCGCGCGACTATTCGCCCGCGCCCGACGTCGTGGCGCGCGCCGCCGAGGCCTACCGCGAGGACCCGTCGCCCGAGCGGCTCGAAGCGCTGCAGAACGAAGTCGAGCCGCGCCGCCAGGAGCTCTTCCGCCGGCTCAACATGGCGGCCGGCGGCACCGCCGCGCTGGTCGGCATGCGAAAGACGCTGCTGCAGGGCCTGCGCGCGCATCCGCAGTGGAGCGTGATCGACGCGGACCTGCGGCATCTGCTGCGCTCGTGGTTCAACCGCGGGTTCCTGCGCCTCGAGCGCATCGATTGGCGCACCCCGGCGCTGGTGCTCGAGAAGCTGATCGACTACGAGGCGGTGCACGCGATCCGCGGCTGGTGGGACCTGCGCCGGCGCCTGGAGAACGACCGGCGCTGCTTCGCCTTCTTCCACGCGCAGCTGCCCGACGAGCCGATCATCTTCATCGAGGTCGCGCTGACGCGCGGCATGAGCGCGCAGGTGCAGCCGCTCCTCGACAAGGGCGCGCCGGTCGGCTCGCCCTCGAGCGCGGACTGCGCGATGTTCTACTCGATCACCAACTGCCAGGAGGGCCTGCGCGGCATCTCGTTCGGCAACCTGCTCATCAAGCAGGTGGCCGAGGAGCTCAAGCGCGAGTTCCCGCACCTGCGGCGCTTCGCGACGCTCTCGCCGATCCCGGGCTTCCGCGCCTGGCTGGAGAAAGCCACCTTCAACGGCGAGAACGCGGCGCTGCTCGCGCGGCTGAAGGACCCCGCGTGGCACTTGGGCGGCCTGCCCGAGGACCTGCCGAAGCTTCTCATGCGCGTCTGCGCCTACTACCTGCTGCGCGCGAAGCACGGCAAGGAGCCGCTCGACCCGGTGGCGCGCTTTCATCTGGGCAACGGCGCGGCGCTCGAGCGCCTGAACTGGATGGGCGACACCTCCGAGCAGGGCATGGCGCGCTCGGCGGGCATCATGGCGAACTACGTCTACTGGCTCGCCGAGGTGGAGCACAACCACGAGGCCTATTTCCGCGAGCACGTGATCGCGGCCTCTCCGGCGATCGAGAAGCTCGCCCGCGAATGCCCGCTGCCGGCACCAGCGGCGACATGAAGAGAGCGCCCGGGAGCGGGCGCCTCGCCGAGAACGTCATGCACTTCGCCCGCCTGTTGCGGGCGGCGGGCCTGCGCGTCGGCCCCGATCGCGTGGTCGACGCCGTGAAGGCGCTCGAGATCGCCGGCGCGGCGCATCGCGAAGACTGGTACTGGACCATGTCGGCGGTGCTGCTGTCGAAGGAGGAGCAGCGGCCGATCTTCGACCAGGCGTTCCAGATCTTCTGGCGCGACCCGAAGCTCGCCGAGCGCATGATGCAGCTCCTCGTGCCGAAGGCGAAAGGCATGGCCAAGCCCGCGGAGCAGCAGAGCCAGCGCCTGACCGACGCGCTCTACAACCGCAACCGCGACGACGCGGCGAAGGAGCAGCGCCTCGAGATGGAGGCGCGCCTCACGTTCTCGTCGCGCGAGGTGCTGCAGCGCATGGACTTCGACACCATGTCCGCGGCCGAGCTCGCCGAAGCGAAAAAGATGATCGCCCAGCTGCGCCTGCCGCTGCCCGAGATCCGCACGCGGCGCTACTACCCGCATCGCAGCGGCCGGCGCATTGACCTGCGAAGCTCGCTGCGCGAATCGCTGCGCGAAGGCGGCGACATCATTCCGCTCATCCACGCCGCGCGGCGCGAGCTGCACCCGCCGCTCGTCGTGCTGTGCGACATCTCCGGCTCGATGAACCCGTACGCGCGCATGTTCCTGCACTTCCTGCACGCGATCACCAACGACCGCGACCGCGTCTCGGTGTTCGTGTTCGGCACGCGCCTGACGAACATCACGCGCCAGCTGCGCCATCGCGACGTCGACGTGGCGATGGCCAAGGTGGCCGAGGCGATCAAGGACTGGTCCGGCGGCACGCGCATCGGCGCGAGCCTGCGCGAGTTCAACTTCAAGTGGGCGCGGCGCACGCTCGGCCAGAACGCCTGCCTGCTGCTGGTCTCCGACGGCCTCGACCGCGAGGCGGGCGAAGGGCTCGGCGAGGAGATGGAGCGGCTCGCGAAATCCGCGCGCTACCTCGTCTGGCTGAACCCGCTGCTGCGCTACGAGAAGTTCGAGGCGCGCCCGGCGGGCGTGCGCGCGATGCTGCCGCACGTCGACCTCTTCCTGCCGGTGCATAATCTGAAGAGCCTGGTCGACCTGGCCCGGACCCTCAGTCAACCGCTCAGCAACGCGAACAAGGACAACCGCTCATGGAAATGACCGGCGAGCAGCTCGTTCCGGCTCCTCAGGACGTGGTGTGGAAGGCGCTCAACGACCCCGACATGCTGAAGGCCTGCGTGCCGGGGTGCGAATCGATCACCCTCACCGGCGAGAACGAATACCAGGTGCTGATGGTGGCGCGCGTCGGCCCGGTGAGCGCCAAGTTCAAGGGCAAGCTCACGCTGTCCGACATCCAGCCGCCGAAGTCCTACGCCCTGTCCTTCGAGGGCCAGGGCGGCGCGGCCGGCTTCGCCAAGGGCGGCGCGCAGGTGCGCCTCTCGCCGCAGGGCCAGGGCACCAAGCTCGCCTACGACGTGAAGGCGAGCGTCGGCGGCAAGCTCGCGCAGATCGGCTCGCGCCTGGTCGACGCGGCGGCGAAGAAGGTGGCCGACGATTTCTTCCGCAACTTCAACGACAAGGTAGCCGCGCTGGGCGGCGAGGAGGACACCACCGTCGCCAAGCCCAAGCAGGAGGACGACACGACGGTGGTCTGGACGCCGAAGAAGGAAGCGCACGCGGCGCACGACGACGAGCACGACGAGCACGGCAAGCCCATCCCGCGCGACCCCGACCTGCCCGACGTCTCGAGCACCACGCTCACCTTCTTCGCCGCCGGCTCGCTGGTCGTCTTCCTGGTCACGCTGGTGGTGCTATTTCGCTAGGCGGCATGGCAGAACTGCTCTTTCGCGAAGATCCGTACCTCAAGGCGTGCGATGCCACGGTGGTCGCGGTGCACGAGAACGCGGTCGAGCTCGACCGCACGGTTTTCTACCCGATGGGCGGCGGACAGGCGGGCGATACCGGCCGCATCGGCGAGCGGCGCGTGATCGACACGCGCAAGGGCGCAACGCCCGACTCCGTCCTGCATATCCTGGAACCCGGCTCGGCGCCGAGCCCGGGAAGCCGGCTTGAAATCGAGCTGGACTGGGAGCGGCGCCACCGGCTCATGCGCCTGCACACCGCGCTGCACCTCCTGTGCGCGGCGGTGAAGGCGCCGGTGACCGGCGGCCGCATCGCGGCAGACAAGGCGCATCTCGATTTCGACATCGAGATGGAAAAACTGGTCAAGGACGAGATCGAAGCGCGCATCAACGAGCTGGTGAAATCCGCCACCGCCACGCGCCCCGTGTGGATCACCGACGCGGAGCTCGACGCGCGCCCCGAGCTCGTGCGCACGATGTCGGTCGCGCCGCCGCGCGGCGAGGGGCGCGTGCGGCTGGTCGAGGTACCCGGCATCGACCTGCAGGCCTGCGGCGGCACGCACGTCGCGAACACCGCCGAGATCGGCACCTTGCGCGTGGCGCGGATCCGCTCGGAGGGCAAGAAGAACAAGCGCGTCACCGTGGAGCTCGCGTGAGCGTCGTCGCCAGGATGGACCGCGTGGTGAACGACTTCGTTGCGCGCTGCCGCTGGTTCCACGAGCCGATGACCAAGGGCCGCGCGAGGATGTTCGCGCTGCAGCATCGGCTCAACACGCGCCAGCGCAACTCCGTGCTCAAGCTCAAGGTGGCGACCAACTGCCCCGACTGGGATACACGCATGCGCATCATCGGCGCCTGCAGCGAGGAGGTGATCGCCGACCACGCCCACGGCGGCGGGCGGCCCCACTGGGCGATCCTCGAGGACCTCGGCGTGCGCATCGGGCTCAAGCGCGCCGACATCCGCAAGGCGCAGCCGCTTGCCTCCACCGAGCTCTGCTGGGCGGCGTGGGAAGGGCTGATGGCGAACCGGCACTGGCTGGAAGGCATCGTCGCCAACACCTGCGCCGAGCGCATCAACGTGCCGGGCTACGGCAGGGGCGAGTTCAAAAAGCGCGGCTGGTTCGGCGTCGAGCGCGCGCGCTGGGGGCGCCTCTTCAAGCTCGACGACGACGAGCTCGAGTTCTTCGAGCTGCACAGCGAGGCCGACATCGAGCATTCGAACATGGGCTGGCGCGCGGTGGAGAAGTTCGCGCGCGAGCTGCACATGGCGGACGCGGCGGTGAAGGCGTGCGAGCGCAACCTGCACGTGTTGCAGCACTATCTCGATGGCATCGCGGCGGCGGCCGATGGCGCGTCCCGTGCATAGCAGCCCCTAGCGCCGCGACGCGGCCATCTTCTACGCGGAGCTGCGCAACTTCACGCGCCTGTCCGAGATGCTCGCGCCCGAGAAGGTGCTCGAGCTCGCCAACGATTTCTTCTCGCTCTGCGCCATGGCGGTGACCGCCAACTCGGGCCGGGTGCTCGCCGTGCAGAACGACACCCTGCTCGGCGCTTTCGCGGCGAAGGAGCGCAAGGAGTTCACGGCGCGCGCGCTCAAGGCCGCGCGCGACGTGCAGCGCGAATTCGGCGCCGTGGCCGAGCAGTGGAAGAGCGCTTACGGCCTGCCCGCCGCCGTCGCGGTCGCGGCGCATCCGGGCGAGGCGGTGTTCGGCATGGCGGGGCCGGTCGGCGCCCAGCAGTTCGTCGGCTTCGGCGACTGCGTCAGCGTCTGCGAGCGGCTGGTGCACCGCGCGCGCGCCGGCGAGATCCTGCTGTCGCTCGACTTCGTCAAGGCGCTCGGCATCGGCCCGCAGGCGATCCATGCCCAGGAAGTGCCGCCGATCGAGCTGCCGAAGCGTCCGCCGGTGCAGATCTTCGCCATCGCGCGCGAGGAGCGTCTGGACTTTACCTAAAGGGCCTGGCGGATCGCGTCGGCGAGCGCTTGCGGCGGGTGCGCGCCGGACACGCCGAAGCGCCGGGCGAGGATGAAGGTGGGCACGGCGGATATGCCGAGCGACCTAACCCCCTCCTCCTTTTCGGCTACGTCTGTCGGATTCGCCTGACCGGGCCAGCCCGACACGCCGTTCGCCTGCGCGATGCCCTCGAGCACCGCGGCCTCGCCGATGTCCTTCGCTTCCTCGAAGTAGGCGTGAAACAGCGCATCCACCACGCCGGCGCCCTTTCCCTGGCCTTGCGCGAGCTCGATCAACTGGTGCGCGGCGCGCGTGTTCGGCGTGCGCTCCATGCGCTGGAAGGCGAACGCGATGCCTTCGCCCTTGCCCTCGGCGGCGACGCGCGCGTCGAGCTCCCTGCCGCGCTCGACGGAGCCGAACTTCGCCTTGCGATATTCGGCGCGCGGCAGGCCGGCGTCCGGAATTGCCGGATTGAGCTGAAAGGGCAGCCAGACGATCTTCGCGCTCACTTCGCCGGCGAGCAGCGCGAGCGCCTTCTCGAGCCGGCGCTTGCCGATGTAGCACCACGGGCAGACGACGTCGGACGCAACCTCGATCTGAATTTCTCTGGGCATGGAATAGCTCGCTTGGCCTATCGACGGAACGTGGGCACGGCCCCTGCGATCAGAGGGGGGCATGCGCTCGAGAGGCATTCTAGTCTGCGTCGCAATCGCCGGCGCGGCGATCGCCTCCGGGTGCGTTGCGCCGTTCATCGAGCCGCTCGAGGAATCGCTCGTCTTCCGCCCGCGCCCGATCGACGAGCAGCACCTGAAAGCCCTTTCCGCCGCCGGCCGCATCGAGGAAGTACGACTCGAGACGCCGGACGGCTACAAGCTGCACGGCTGGCTCAAGCGCCCCGACGCCTGGAAGGCCGGCCGGCCGCATCCGCTGGTGATCGTCTATGCCGGCGTCGGCCAGGAAGTCTCCGAGTTCGTGCCGCGCGCGCACGTGAGCGGCGACTGGGGCTGGCTGATGATCAACTACCGCGGCTTCGGTCTGTCGCAGGGCTCGCCGTCCGAGCGCACCGTGCTCTCGGATGCGAAGCTGGTGTACGACTGGGCGCACGCGCGCCCGGACATCGACGGCTCGAACATCGTCGTGCTCGGCCGCAGCCTCGGCTCCTACGTCGCGATCGCCGTCGCCGCCGCGCGCAAAGTGCGCGCCGCGATCCTCGCCACGCCGTTCGACAGCGCGGCCGCCCTCGGTGAGCAGCACATCTACGGGCTGCCGCTCGGCTGGCTGATGCAGGAGCGCTACAACGCCGTGCTGATCGCGCCTTCGGTGTCGGCGCCGGCGCTCTTCGTGCTCGCGGAGAACGACGCCGTCACGCCGGTGAAGAACGGCCTCGCGCTCGCCAGGCGCTGGGGCGGCATCGCGAAGACCGTGCTCCTGGTGGGCGCCGGCCATCGCGGCGTCGAGGAGCGCGACGAGTACTGGAAGCAGATCGGCAGCTTCCTCGGCGCGCTCGATCCGGTCACTTCTTCCGTTCCGGAACCGTCCACAGGTAGATAGTGCGGCCCGAGAGCTCGAGCTTGCGCTCGGGCTTCCAGCTGCCCATGTCGAACTGGTGCGACACGATGCGCGTGCCGGGCCTGAGCTCCGCGAGCAGCCGCGGGCGCAGCTTCACGTTGAGATCCGGCAGCAGATAAAGCGTGACCACCGTCGCGTCGGCGAACCTGGTCTTGAAGAGGTCCTCCTGCCTGAACTGCACGAGGTGCGCGACGCCGTTTTTGCGCGCGTTCTCGTTAGCTTCCGCGATGCGCTGCGGATCGATGTCGATGCCCACCGCGCGGATGCCGAAGCGTTTGGCCGCGGCGACCGGGATGCGGCCGTCGCCGGAGCCCAGGTCATAGAGCACGTCGCCCTTGCCGACCTTCGCCAGCTCGAGCATCTTGTCCACCACCTCGGGCGGCGTCGGCACGAAGATCACGTCGGGCTGCTGCGTGGCCGTTTGCGCGGCCGCCGCGTTCGTCATCACTGCCAATACCACTGCTGAGATCAGGCGCACTTAGTCTCCGGCTATCGTCATGTTGTCGATCAGGATCGAGCCGCACGAGCGGCCGCTTCGCACCACGACATCGGCGCCGATGGCGACGATGCCCTTGAACATCTCGCGCAGGTTGCCGGCGATGGTGATCTCCTCCACCGGGAAGGCGATCTCGCCGCCCTCGACCCAGAAGCCGGCGGCGCCGCGCGAATAGTCGCCGGTGACGAGGTTCACGCCCTGGCCCAGGAGCTCGGTGACCAGCAGGCCGCGGCGCATCTTCTTCAGCATGCCGGCGAAATCGGCGCCCTTCGAGCGCACCGCGAGGTTGTGGTGGCCGCCGGCGTTGCCGGTGCTCTGCATGCCGAGCTTGCGCGCCGAATAGCTGCCGAGGAAGTAGCCCTCGAGCACGCCGTCGCGCACCAGCACGCGCGCGCGCGTGGCGACGCCCTCGTCGTCGAACGGCGTGCTCGCCGAGCCCTGCGGCTCGAAGGGCCGCTCCTCGATGGTCACGAGCGGCGCGAACACCGCCTTGCCCAGGCCGTCGACGAGGAAGCTGGTCTTGCGATAGAGGTTGCCGCCGTTCACCGCGGAGACGAAGTGGCCGAGGAAGCCGATCGCCGCCGGCGCCTCGAACAGCACCGGCGCCTCCGTGGTCCCGATCTTGCGGCTGCGCAGACGCGCAAGCGCGCGCCTGC
>Ga0136846_1228171_pt1 | contig 10045 bp, 8 predicted proteins | sample HopSoiMetagenom2_FD_96841 | JGI IMG/M metagenome (GOLD analysis project Ga0136846, IMG submission 96841) | Grasslands soil microbial communities from Hopland, California, USA - 2 Assembly 2016 (version 4) | ecosystem: Environmental > Terrestrial > Soil > Grasslands | place: USA: Hopland... | reverse complement strand
TTGACCTTCTTCTCGACGACCTTGGTCTCCTTCGCGTCGCCGTAGTAGACGTTCTCCTTCGCGGCGAGTTTCTTCGCCGTGCAGTCGAAGGTGGCCTTGGTGCGAGAGCTCATCCACGCGCCCTTCGCCGTCTGCACGGGAGTGGTGAACACGACGCGCACGGTGGCGGAGACGAGGTTGCCGGTGCGCTTCACCGATTTCGGATCGACGAAGACGTGGTTGCCCGCGGAGGTGGTGCCGATGTCGGTCCACTTCTTCTGGACGTGAGCGCTGGGCAGGAGAAGGAAGGCGAGTAGGAGCATGGGGATGCGGGGATGCGGGGATGCGGGGATGCCGCCACGTTTTGCTACGCGGAGTTGGCGAGCAGGGTCGACCAGTAGCGGCCCATCTGGCCGCGGCGAGTCATCGTTGCGGGGGAAGGTGCTGCGCGGCGCCAGTCGTCGTTGGCTGCGCTGGCGGCGAGGCGGACGAGACGCGGGCTTGCGCCGTACAGCTCGAGGACGGAGGGGCCGAGCGCGTGATAGTGACCGAGCATCCAGCGTAGCTCTTCATCGGGCGCCTCTCGGCGGGCCCAGGCATCGAGCTCGTCGATGACGACGCGGATCGTTCCATCCGGGAGCGGCGCGATGCCCGTTTCTGAAGGCGGCGCCATCGCGCTCCGCCAGACGAGGAAGTAGGCGCGCTTGAGCGCCTCGAGCGCCGAATCGGGATCGGAGAAGTGCTCGATGTACGCGTTGACGATCGCCGGATACTCGCCATAGAGACCGGACCGCTCGATCTGCGAATCACGTTCGTCGAAGGTGCCCTTCGCTCCAGCGATGCTGGCCAGCACCGACTCCTCCCAGCCGGCCAGCGAGGTGAGACTCAGCATCGCGACGTCAGCTCGTAGCGAGTCGGAGCCGAGTGCCCCATGGGTCGGTGACGATCCAGTCGTCGCCCGACGCCTCGACGTCGCGGCGCGCAGCGGCGAGCCGGTCCGCGGCGGCCTTGGCGTCGCCGGCCGACGGAAAGATCATTCGCCACTCGAGCAGGCGTGCGTCCCGCTCACCGCTCGGCGGCGCGTTCGGTCCGGCCCAGGTGTTCACTCCGAGGTGGTGATGATAGCCGCCGGCGGAGAGGAAAAGCGCTCCGGGGTAGCTCGACACGATGCGATCGAGGCCGAGCGCCTCGTGGTAGAAGCGGGACGCTTCGGCGAGATCGCCGACGTGGAGGTGCACGTGTCCCATCACCGTGCCGCGGGGCATTCCCGACCACTTCTCTCCGCGACCAGCGGCGACGACGCCGGCCATGTCGAGGGGATCGGACGCCATCTCGAGCTGACCCGCGGCGTACCGCCACTCCGATCGCGGGCGATCGGCGTAGATCTCGATGCCGAGTCCGTCAGGATCGCGCAGGTACAGCGCTTCGCTGACGAGGTGATTCGACGCGCCGACGTGCGTGCCGGTAGTGATCACGTGCGCGAGGAAGCGCCCGAGTGCGGCGCGATCGGGGAGGAGGATGGCGAAGTGATAGAGACCGAGCCGGCTCTGCATCCGGACGGCCGACGTATCCGGGTCCGCGTCGAGCACGACGAGAGGCGCGTCCTCTTCCTGCGCATGCAGCGCCGCGGTCGTGGCGGTGACGTCGCGCGCCTCGAGCCCGAGCACCTGCGTGTAGTAGTCGAGCGATCGACGAAGGTCGCTCACGCGCAGACGAACGGGGCCCAACCGCAGCGCGTCAGGGAGGAGGCGTCGCCGTTCGGGCGCGCTGGCATCCGACGGCAAGTCGATTCGCTCGGTCATGGTCAACTCATTCGAGGAAATCCGCGCAGTCCTGCGGTGAGCCAGAATGGACGATACTGCACGGCGAGTTCCGGGGAAGTCCCCGCCCCCGACTAGCGCGGCGAAAGCCGGACCTGTATCGTCGAGCCATCCGGCGGCGATGCCGTACCGGAAAACGGGTTGCACTTCCGGAGCTGTTCGAGGTTGCATCATGTACAGCGACGCCCCGTCCGAGCGAGACCACATGACCACATCGAGCGATGCGCGGCGGGAAGCCGAGGTGGCGCTCGCGCTGGCGCTCGACGAATCCCCGCACATCACGCATCCGGCGACGCGCGTGGCAGTCCATGCGTTCGTGGATGCGCTGGCGGGAGAAGGGCTGATGCCCGAAGCAGTCGTGATCGCGCTCAAGGATCTGCTGCTACGCAATCCCTCGATGCATCGCTTCGAGCCCGAGACACGGGTCGAGCTGCGCACGGCGCTGATCTCCGAATGCATCACGCATTACTTCGGCGGCCAGACGCTGGAGGAAGTGCCACCGCCACCGACGCGCCCGAAGCTGAAGATCATCCGCGGCGGATTCGACGGACGCAACTCCGCAGATCAGACACCCGACGGACGCGCGTAACGCGCCGTCCGCGCGTCACGCCGACTGGCGCCGTAGTCCTGGCGGCGGAGCGGCGATCATCGATTGCCGCGAGGCATCGCCCGCGCAATCCGCTCGCCAAGCACCGGAGCGACCAGTCGGCTGAAAGCCGCCGTGAGGTGGTTGTCGTCGGTGAACACCACGACGCCCCCCTGCACCACCGGACAGCGCTCGGTGGCGCAGACCTGATCGTTCATGTCGATGATGTGTACCGGGAGTGCGCTCGCCGCTGCGTCCTGTGCCTGGACGGCGCGCGGCACGAGCGACGAGCGACGCTCGTAGACGCACTCGTGCGCGAAGGGGAGCGTGGCCGCGCGGCGCGACAGACATGCCGGCACGTCGAAGCCGGTGCGCGGCACGTCGCGAATCGCGATCGTCGGAATGCCCGCGGCGGCGAGTCGTTCGTAGGTGCGACGAAGTCCGCGCCGCCACATCTCGGGCGTCACCTGCCAATCCTCGATGCTTCCATCGGGCGGGATGTAGTGGTCCCAGCTCGCGAGCACTACCGCGGCCGGGCGCATCGCGATGATGCGCCGCAACATGGCCTCGCGATAGCGCGCGCACTCGCGGTAGTAGCGCGTGAAACGGGCGCCGCCCAGCTCGGACATGTCGGCGACGGGGCAACCGCCCTTCACCATCGCGTCGATGCGCCAGTGGTGCTCGCGACCGGCGAGATCGAGGCCGGCAAGCCAGTGCTGGGCATGCGAATCACCCAGCAACGCGACGACGCTCGAGGAGCCGACATCGCCGAACTCGCAGTGCTTCGCCTGTTCGACGGTCGGAGACCAGCACTCCGGCGCGATGCGATCCTCGCGCGCGGTCGCGAAGGGACGCTGATCGGGCTGCGCGGCGCGACGCTGCGCACTGCGCATCGCGCCATGCGCAACCAGCGCGGCCACGACGCTCAGCACGAGCGCGGCCGGTGCCACCCAGCGATCGGCGAGGCGCGACGCGCCTCCGCTTCGCGCGGGACGCTCGATGAACCGATAGGTCAACCACGCCGGGGCGAGCGCGAGAGCAGACCACGCGACGCGCCCCGCGGCGCCGATCCCGGGATCGAGCACGGCGCCCAGCCCGACGAGCGGCCAGTGCCAGAGATACCAGGCATACGACACCCGACCGAGCCAGCGCAGCGGGGCGGTGCCCAGCACACGACTGATCGCGCTCTCGGGGGCCCAGGCACCGCCGGCGACGAGCGCGCACGCGCCGAGGGCGGGCAGCAGCGCCGCGAGTCCCGGATACGGGGTCGCGCGGTCGTACGTCGCGACGGCGAGCGCGAGTGCCGCGAGCCCGAGCAGCTGGAGCGTCATCGCCTTCCGCGCACTCGGCGCCTCCCAGTTCGGGAGCAGGAGCGCCAGCGCTCCGCCGAGCGCGAACTCCCAGATGCGCGCCGGCATGCCGAAGAAGGCCCAGGGCTGCGCCACTTCCGTCAACCAGACCGACGCGATGAACGAGAGGACGCCGAATCCCGCGATGTAAGCGAGCATGGTGCGGCGCTCGGCACGCGGATCGACGTCGTCGCGCAGGAGGAGCGGGACCATCACGACGAGCAGGAGGGGCCACACGAGATAGAACTGCTCCTCGACGGCGAGCGACCAGGTGTGGAGCAGCGGGTTGTCGCCGGAACCGAAGTAGTTCACCGCCGTGCGCGCATACTCCACGTTCGCGGCGTGCAACGCGACGGCGCGCGCGGTGCCGGCGATCTCGGCCCGATCGATTGGAGCGTACAGCGTCATGACGATCGCCAGCGTCGCGAAAAGCACGACGAGCAGCGCGGGCAGGAGTCGCAGCGCACGGCGGCCGTAGAACTCGCCGAGCCGAACATCGCCGGTGCTCTCGCGCTCGCGGACGAGCAGCCCCGTGATGAAGAAGCCTGACAGCACGAAGAAAACGTCCACGCCGACGAACCCGCCGGCGAAGGCGGAGACGCGGGCGTGGAAGAGCACGACGAGGAGGATGGCGACTCCCCGCAGGCCTTCGATGTCGGGGCGGAACGCTGGTCGCTGACCGGCCATGCGGGGCCTACGCAGGCGAGCGCGCCAAAGTTTTACGGAATGAGGCGGTCAGAGCAGCAGGTCCACCCGGAGCAGCTGACGCGCGTTCCACCAGAGTGCGCCGAGCACGTTGGAGCGGGCGAGCTCGACGCTTGCCTCGCCGACGGCGCCCGGCCGCCACGCGTCACCGATCGGACGGCGCACGCGCACCTCGACGACGCCACCGCCCAGCGCTCGCGAGACGCCACTCGTAGCGACATCGGCCACCTGCGCCGACCATGGAGTATCGAGGTCGGCGAACGAAATGGCGTGGACGACCTGACCGGCGCGCACCCGCGTGGCGCCCGCTCCCGCGAGGGCGATGCGGAGCTCCACCGAATCCGCGGCGGCGAGCGTGAGCAGGGTGTCGCCAGCGGACACGCGCCGGCCGAGCAGTTCTTCCGCGTGCGGCGTCAGGACGACGCCGGGGGCCGTCGCGCGCAGGGTGAGATCGGCGAGCCGGCGATCGATGCCGGCGAGCGTACCCTCCGCTTCGGCGCGCTCGGCGGCGAGGCGCGACGCGTCGCCGGCCCGACCGGCAGACCGTGCCGCGGATTCGGCGACGGCGAGTGAATCCACGGTGCGGCTCGCGGCGAGGGCGCTTCGCTCCAGCTCGCGGTTGATCACTCGCACCAGCGGGGTGCCCGCCTCGACGCGCATCCCTTCCCCAACGAAGAGCTGCCCGACCACGCCGCTGTCGGCAGCGCTCACGGCGCGCGCGTCGACGGACCCGACGACGAACGAGCCACTGCTCGTGAGCGTCCACGGTACGAGAAGGAGGATCAATGCCGCGATGACGAGCGCGATGCGCGCCGGCCGGCGCATCCGCCGCAGTGCATCGCGGCGCGCGCGGACGGCGAGGACGATGGCGCGCGCCCAACCGGCGATCCGCTTGCGCAGCAACATGGCGAGCAGCAGCGCCGTGGTGACGCCGCCGATGACCCCGAACGCCCCGCGGGCCCACCCGACGAGCAGAAAAACGAGAAAGACGAACAGGCCGCTGATGTACGCGGTGCCGAGTGCCCCGTAGATGAGGAACACGCGCCGCTCGCGCCACGTCGCGGCGGGCTCGGGCTCCTCGAGGCGGAGGAGCGTGCGTCTCATCCACCAGCGGAAGTGCGCGAGCGCGCGCAGCCGCAGGTTGGGAATCTCCATCCAGTCGGTGAGAGCGAAGTAGCCGTCGAGCGGAAGCAGCGGGTTGGCGTTGGTGAGAAGGGTGGATGCGCCGCCAACGAGCATCGTGGCAACCGCAACGTTCGCGACGAAGGTCCCGGGCACCGCGCCCCACCAGACAATCGCGGCGACGCTGGCCATGACGAGCTGGATCCAGCCGCCGGCGGCGGTGACCCACAACCGTGCGCGCCGCTCCGGGAAGCTCCACGCATCGGAGACGTTGCAGTAGAAGGCGGGCTGGAAGTAGATGAGCATGAACCCCAGCTCATGCACCTCACCGCCGAAGTGCTTGCAGGCGTAACCGTGCCCGAGCTCGTGCACGAGGATGACCACGGCGCCCGTCACCCAGAGGACGAGGATGTTCGCGAAGGTGATGTTGTGGAACGAGTACGTGCTCACCAGTGCGGCGCTGAACTCGTTCCAGCGTGCGGTGAGCAGCGCGAGATAGACGACGAAGGCGACGAGCGAGCCAACGACGAACCACCGCGTGAACATCCACTCGAGCTTCGGCATGGTACGGGCGAGCAGCTCGTCGGGATCGCCGAACGACCACCGCATGCGCAGCAGCTCGCCGCGAAAGAGCGCGGGTCGGTGGCGCTCGCGGCGCTCGGCGCGCAGCCGCTCGATCTGCAGCGTCGTGCGCTCGCCGAGATCGCGCTCGAGGAAGCCGGCGTTGGTGAGCGTTCGCGCGAAGGACTCGACGGCGCCGGCGGAGATGCGCAGGCCGTCCTGCGCGAGGAACGCGGCAATCTCCGCCGGCGTGCGCGTGCCGTCGCAGGCGCGCATGACGCGTACTTCGGTGCTGCCGAAGCGGAAATACTTCTGCGCCGCGTGGTCCTTCACGACGTAGCTCGTCTCGCCGCGGTAGACCTGCTCGACGATCGAGATGTCCGAACGCAGGCGGGGCGCGCCGGCGCGGTCACTCATCGGTCAGCGCGGCGCGCGGGCGAGCCGCTCGCCCGCCGAGAGGCCACTCAGAATCTCGACGCGGCCGTCGCCCACGTCACGACCGACGGTGACCGGGCGGAGGGTGCTGTGTCCGTTGTCGACGACGATGGCATAGCCGTCCGCGGCGACGGCCTCGCGCGGTGCGCTGACGACGCGGCGCGGCTCGTGGCCGAGCCGCACGCTTATCGAGCCGCCGGCGAGGAGTGCGCTGCCGGGGTTCGTGACGCGAACGACCAGCTCGCGCGTCCCGCTGGACGCGTCGATGAACGGTGCAGCGTGGACGATGCGCGCGGGGAAGTCGTAGCCGGCACCGGCGGAAACGGTGGCGGAGTCGCCGACGTGGAGCTGCCGTCCGGTAGCCTCGGGGACGCGTACGCGCGCGAAGAGCGGCGCCGGCTCCGTGACGCGGAACAGGGTGTCGCCCACCGAGACGTAGCGGCCCGGCCGGGCGAGACGGGACGTGACGACGCCGCCGAACGGCGCGACGATGCGGGTGAGCTCGACGTCGTGCTGCGCCTTGCGGCGGGCGACGTCGGCCTGACGGAGCTGGAACTCCACCTGCTCGGAATCGGCGGCGGTGGCGCCGCCGCCCTTCTTGAGCAGTCGGGTACGTGCCGCGACGCGCGTCATGCTCTCGTACGAGGCGTCCGCTCCAGCGAGGGCGATCGACTGGTCGGTGCTCTCGAGCCGCGCGAGCAACTGGCCCGCGTTCACGCGGTCGCCGAGCTCGGCGTCGAGCTGCTGGATGGTGCCGGCCGAGCGGGCGACGACAACGGCGTCGTGCTCGACGTAGAGCTGGGCGGGGAGCTCGATCGGGAGACGCACCGTGCTGGTGTCGACGACGAACTCGGCGACGGGGGTTCGTGCTGCCAGCGGCGCACCGGCCTGCTGCGGGCTGGCGGAGCGGACTTCGCCCGTGCACGCAGCGAGCAACGACACGAGAGAGAGCGCGATGCAATTGCAGATTCCTCGACTCGCTTCGCTCGCTCGGAATGACATCCGACTCACCATCCGCCAAGGGGTCAGAGCCCCCGGGCTGCGCCCTCGGGGTCTGACCCCAGTGAATGCTCGGGGTCTGACCCCGATGAATGACGGGATCACGACCAGAACCTCCACCAGGCGAGCCGGGTTGCGCGGACGGGAGTACGAGCGAGGCGCCACAGGATGGACGCGGGCTCGGTGAGGACTCGGGCATAGGCCGCCATTCCCGGACGCAGGAGCGCGTCGGGGTTGGCGACGACGGCGCGAACGGGAAAGCGAACGTCGGTGCTGGCGGTGAGCGGCGCGGCGGCGATGGACGAGACCCGACCGCTGAACGTCTGCTGCGGGAGCGCGGCGATGCGGAGCCGAACTTCGTCGCCGGAGTGCACGCGCGTGATGTCCTGCTCGCCGACGCCGAACTCCAGCTCGAGCGAGTCCGTGCGCCCCACGATGACGAGCAGATCTCCAGCGGACAGGTGCGACCCCGTGAGCTCTTCGGGGCGAGAGGTCAGGATCATGCCGCGCACCGGCGAGCGGACGATGCTCGAGCGCAGCTGCTCGTCGAGCAGGTCGACGTCGCGGCGGAGCACGTCGACGCGAAGGCGCTGGAGCCGCTCCTGGGCGGCGTCCCCGCGTGCGGAGGCGACGGCCGCTTCGCGCTCCGCCGCGACCACCGCGGCGGAGGCGGCGTCCCGCTCGGCGCGCCGCTCGTCGTCGCGCAGGTGGGCGATGGGCGCGCCGCGCTCGACGAGCAGTCCCTCACGCACGAAGACGCGATCGACGACGCCGCCGATGGTGGGACGCACGTCGGCGCGGACCAGGGGGCGGAAGAGCGGATCGGAGCCCTCGACGCGCATCGGCCATCGAACGAGCGTGAGCAGCGCGAGCGCCGCGATGGCGATCGCGGCGTAGGTGGCGCGCCGACGTGCCGGCAGCTCGAGGAAGGCCTCGCGCCTGGCGCCGAGGGCGCCGAGGGCGTTGGCGAGCGGCACCTGGCGATAGAGCCGCGCGTTGCGGACGGCGACGGTGCTCTGGTTGGAGAGGATCGCCGCGAGGTTACGCTCGCGCGGAGTGGCGAAGTCGGAGCGGTCGGCCTCGAAGAGGAGGATGCCGACGATTCCCTCCTCGTCCTTGAGGGGGAGATACAGGCCGCTCATCGCGCCGTCGCGCTCGAGGTCCTCGCCGAAGATCTGGACGAAGGTGCGCTCGGCGTCGGAGCCGGGATCGGTGCGCTCGGAGAGGTAGAACGACTCGCCGAGCCCGGCGGCCCACGCGGCGCGCACGGCGAGATCCTGCAGCGCAGAATCCTTGGCGTCGACGCCGTCGGCGCCGGCGACGGCGCGGATGTCACAGACGCCGTGCTCGTAGAGGGCGACGGCACCGCGGTCGAAGTTGAGCGCCTTGGCGGCGAGGTTGACGACGGTGCGGAGGACCCGGTCGAGGTCGAGCGTGGAGGTGATCTCGCGGCTCATCTCGGTGATGAGGGCGAGCTCCCGGGCCGTCTCGTCGGCTTCGCGCCGGCTGGCGGCGAGGCGATTGGCGCCGGCCATCGCGGCGGCGGCAGACGCAGTCAGTCGGCGGAGCGCATCCCGTTCGGAGGGGCTGAAGTCGCCGTGGGTCGCACGCGACCGGCTCGCGCGGAGGACGGCGACGGTGCGGTCACCGACGACGATGTCGGCGGCCGCAACGACACCGTCCGGCTCGTCGTCGAGGGGGAGGCCGATGCGATCAACGGGGATGGAGCGGCCGCCGAGTCGCTCGCGATTCTCGCCGACGGCGCCCCGGCAGATGAGGTTGCCGCCGGTGAGGACCCAGATCGACGCCGTGTCCAGCGCGACGACACGGCCTGCGAGAGCGAGCGCTTTACCGGCGATGGCGCCCGGGTCGTCGATGGCGAGCAGGTCGAGCGTCGCATCGTGCAACGCATCGGTTGCCTGCATCGGCACCGAAGCAGTCCCGAATGGCGGGGTTGCTGTCAGGGTGGGTGAATCCACGAGTCGCTACTGGTACGGCGATGGGGCCCTTCGGACGGCTAACGTGGCCGGGCGTGGGGGCGTTCGCAAGGCGTGCGGCGGCTGCGCCGCGCACCGCCCCGACTAAAAAACGACCGCGCCGCGTGGTCGGAGTGCACACACGCGGCGCGGCCGGGGGGAGGGGCCTACTGTCTTAGTTCAGAACCCTGAGCGGGGCGATGCGGGCCTCGAGCTCCTGGACCGTCAGCTCGATCGCTTCGACGTTCTTCTCCGTCGCGTCCTTGACCTGCTGCTTCTGGTCAGGGGTCAGGTCGATGTGGATGATGTCGTTTTCCTTTTTGTCGCTCATCTCTCTCTCGGTGTGGAATGAGTCGCTCGGTGGGGCGAAAGAAGTTGCGGCTCCGGGCGAAGGCGTAGCGGCGGTGAAGCGCGACCCTCAGTGACGTCGATCCGCCGGCGCCCGGAAGGCCGCTGTTACAACGCGCGAGGGGCGATCCGCGCTTCCAGCTCCTGGACGGTCAGCTCGATGGC
>Ga0136846_1225006_pt1 | contig 10045 bp, 9 predicted proteins | sample HopSoiMetagenom2_FD_96841 | JGI IMG/M metagenome (GOLD analysis project Ga0136846, IMG submission 96841) | Grasslands soil microbial communities from Hopland, California, USA - 2 Assembly 2016 (version 4) | ecosystem: Environmental > Terrestrial > Soil > Grasslands | place: USA: Hopland... | reverse complement strand
GCGGTCGAGACGATCGTGATCAGCCTCCTCATCTTCGTGCCGACGATCTACTGGGTGCACCTGAAGCTGCCGCGGCTGCGGCCGGTGATCGCGTTCCTGGCGCTGATCCCCTTCGTCGTCCCGCCGATCGTGATGGTCGTCGGGCTGCTGCAGGTGTTCAGGGACACGCCGGACTGGTTCTACGCGCAGCCGTGGGGCTTCCTCGCCGGCGCGTACGTGATCCTCGCGTTCCCGTACATGTTCTTCTCGCTCGACGCGGGATTCCGGTCGATCGACGTGCACACGCTGACCGAGGCATCGCAGAGCCTCGGCGCAAGCTGGCCGACGACGCTCGTCAAGGTGATCCTCCCGAACATCCGCGCGGCGGCGCTCGCGGCCTCGTTCCTGACGCTCGCGATCGTCATGGGCGAGTTCACGATCGCCAACCTCGCGGCGTTCCACACCTTCCCGATCTACATCCAGCTCGTGAACGAGACGCAGGGCTTCCCTGCGGCCGCGCTCACGCTGGTGAGCTTCGGTATCACCTGGGCGGCGATGCTGTCGCTGCTCGTCGTCGGACGTCAACGCGGCGCTCGCGGCGCCATGATCGCAGGAGCGCGCTAGATGGCTTACCTCGAGCTGCAAGATCTGCACCGTGACTTCGGCACCGTCAAGGCGCTGAACGGCATCGACATCTCGCTCGGCGAGGGCGAGTTCCTCTCGCTGCTCGGGCCGTCCGGTTGCGGGAAGACGACGGCACTGCGACTCGTCGCAGGCTTCGACCGTCCCGACCAGGGACGGATCGTCGTCGACGGCAAGGACGTGACCCGTGTCGCGCCCAACAAGCGCGACATGGGGATGGTGTTCCAGGCGTACTCGTTGTTCCCGAACATGACAGCGCGGCAGAACGTCGAGTTCGGGCTGAGGATCCGCGGTCGCGACAAGACCGACCGGCAGAAGCGCGTCGCCGACCTCCTCGAGCTCGTCGGTCTCGGCCACGCGGTCGACCGCTATCCGCACCAGCTCTCGGGCGGCATGCAGCAACGCGTCGCGCTGGCGCGCGCGCTGGCGATCGAGCCGCGCGTGCTCCTGCTCGACGAGCCGCTGTCGGCGCTCGACGCGAAGGTGCGCGTGCAGCTGCGCGAGGAGATCCGCCGCATCCAGCTCGAGCTGGGCATCACGACGCTCTACGTGACGCACGACCAGGAGGAGGCGCTGGCCGTCTCCGACCACGTCGCAGTCATGTACGGCGGCGTCATCGAGCAGATGGGCTCGCCCGCGGAGATGTACACCGCGCCCGCGACACCGTTCGTGGCCGAGTTCATCGGAACGATGAACCGCCTGGACGCGACCATCGTCGATCCGGCGAGCGGCGACGTCGACCACGCGGGAATCCGGCTGCAGATCGACGCCGCGCGCGGCCGTGCGCAGGGCGAGCGCGTGCTGCTCCTGATCCGCCCCGAGTCGCTCGAGGTCGAGGCGCAAACGAACGGCGCGGCGACGAACGGCGCGGCCTCGAACGGCAACACGATTCAGGGCGAGGTGATCACGCAGACGTTCCTGGGCCCGGTGACGCGGCTGAAGGTGAGCGGGAGGAACACGAGCCTGATCGCCGACATGTCGACCGCGCGCGCCGCGGCGCTGCCGGTCGGCGCCACCGTCGTCGCGCGCATCCCCGCCGAGGGCGCGAAGCTCCTCAGCCTCCCGCCGGAGGCCGTCGCAGTGCTCGAAGTGCTCGATCCGGACGATCAGTGAAGACGCCGTCGACGCCGAGCGCGTCGAGCTCGAGCACGCGCGCCTCGTCGTTCACGGTGTAGACGGCCGTCTGCAGGCCGAGGTGGCGTGCCGCCTGCAGCCCGCGCTGGGACACGCGGTCGTCGCGGAAGCCTGCCGCCCAGCCGCCGGCGGCGCGACGGATGCTGACGCCGAAGCCGACGTGCTGCATCGTCCGAATCGCGGGTCGAAGGCGCCGCGCGAGCTCGAGCGGCGGCCGCTGGAAGCAGAGGAGCACGTCGTCGTCGCGCAGGCGCTCCAAGGTGCGCTCCACCGTGTCTCCGCGCGGGCGCTTGAGCTCGACCATCACGCCGATTCGGTCGTGGCAGAGCTCGAGCACCTCGTCGAGCGTGGGGTAGGTGGTGCCGCGACGCGGGCGCTCGTGGGTGACGGAGAGGTCGTTGTGCACGTCGAACTCGACGTAGTCGGCCCCGATCTCGATCGCGCGCTCGAAGGCGGGGAGCGTGTTCTCGGGCAGGTCCCAGGAGGCGCCGCGGTGGGCGATCACGAGCACAGCAGGCGCTCCAGGAGCGGGACGTCGATGCGCTCGACCAGCTCGTCGGCCGCCGCGAGCCGCTCGGCGCCGAGCGTCCGCGTCAGCGCGACGACCCGCGTGCCCGCCGCCTTCGCAGCTGCGACGCCGACGTCGGTGTCCTCGAGCACGAGGAGCTCGGCGGGCTCGACGCCCAGAGCGCGCGCAGCGGCCAGATAGCACTCTGGGTCGGGCTTGCCGTTCGACACGTCGTCCTGCGCGACGATCAGCGTCAGCGCGTCGCGGATGCCCGCCGCGTCGACGACCGGCTCGATCTCGCTGCGTGCGGCCGCCGAGACGACGGCGACGGGCACGCGCGCGGCCGCGAACCGGACCGCGGCGCGCATCTCCTCGTCGACCGTGTGGCCGTCGGCGGCGAGGCGGTTGTAGCGGTCGATCCGGTCCTGGATCAGCGCCGGGTCGGCGCGGCCGAACCAGCGCGTGTACATCTCCTCGTCGGTGTGGCCCGCGAGGTGCTCGAAGTACTCGGCCTCCGTGATCGGCTTGCCGAGCTCGGCGAACTGCTCCTGGTAGACGCGCGCGAGGAGCGGCTCGTCATCCGAGAGCGTGCCGTTGAAGTCGAAGGCGACTGCTCGTACGACCGGCATCCGCGCGTGAGCGTAGCGTCACCGTATGCCGACGACGGCGCTCCTGCTCGCGCTCGCGGCCGCCTTCGTGCATGCGCTGTGGAACATCCTGCTCGCGCGCGCGCCCGACGTGGAGTCGGCGACGGCGGTCGCGCTCGTGACGGCCGAGGTGGTGTTCCTGCCTGTCGCGCTCCTGACGTGGGACGTCGAGGCGTCCGTGTGGCCGTACATCCTCGCGGGCGGGCTGCTCCAGATCACGTACTTCGCCCTGCTCTCGACGGCGTACCGGCTCGTGCCGCTCTCGGTCGTCTACCCGATCGCGCGCGGCGGGGCGCCCGTGTTCGTGCTGCTGATCGGGGTCGTGGTGCTCGGGCACTCGACGAGCTGGACGCAGGTCGTGGCCGTGGCGCTCGTCGTGGGGGGGATCGTGCTCGTCCGCGGCCTTCGCCATCCCGACCGGCTCGGCGTCGCATTCGGGCTGGTGATCGCGACGTGCATCGCCTCCTACACGCTCGTCGACAAGGAAGGCGTGAAGCACGCGGAGCCGATCAGCTATCTCGAGCTGTCGATGCTCGGTCCCGCCGCCGTCTACGCGGGCGCGGTGGTGCGCGTGAAGGGCGTCGGCGCCGTGCGGCGGGCGGTGAACGCGTCGTCGCTCGTCGCCGGCGTCTGCACGTTCGGTGCGTATGCGCTGGTGCTGGCGGCGCTGCAGCGCGCGTCGGCCGCGTCCGTGGCGGCCGTGCGCGAGACGAGCGTCGTGATCGCGGCGATCCTCGCAGGCGCGGTGCTGCGGGAACGCGTCGGCGCGGCGCGGCTCGCGGGAGCGGTGCTCGTCGCGGCCGGCGTCGCGCTGCTCGCTGCCTAGCGGTGTGTGCGCTTCCAGGCGTCGTAGCGGCGTGTGAACGCTTCCCAGCCGTTCACCAGCAGGAGCGTTGGGCTGTCCAGCTTGCGGCGGGCGACCTCGTGGCCGCCGCGGTCGTAGGCGACGACGAAGAACGGGAACTTGCGTAGCGGCGGGATGAACAGGCCGCGGCCGCCGCCGGCGAACCAGTTCTTCTTCAACGTCAGGTCGCGCCCGCCTCCGCGCCAGACGACGGCGACGCGCACCGCGTGCAGGCCGGGTTCGACCGCGCCCCAGACGACGGGCGGCACCCACTCTCGCGGCGTCACGCCGAGTCGCCGCTCGATGCTCAACGTGACTGCAAGCGGATGGGCAGCTGTCGTGGGCGAGACTGTGAGCTCCCCTTTCCGGCTGCACGCCCCGCCCCCGCTGAACAGCGGCTGCAGGCGCGCGGTTCCGGCGACGTGGTTGTACGTGGCGAAGACGCAGGAGCCGCCGGTCGTCGAGCGCGAGCGCCAGAGGTGCGCGTAGAACCCGTTGCCGACGCGGGCGGAGACGAGCGGCTGGGCGGAGTGGAGGACCGGGACCGGGCGCACGAGATCGAGCAGGCCGCTGAACGCGACGGCGGGGACCACGATCGCGAGCACGGCCGCGGCTGCGGCGATCGTGACCGCACGGCGCGGGAGCCGGCGTTCGCGGGCGCGCCGGAGGACGTCGTTCCAGTCCGGCGTCGTCGGGCCGGGCGGCGCGAGCCGCTCGAGCTCGTCAAGGAGCGTTTCGACCATCTGCGCTCACCTCCTGGAGTGCGCGTCTGACGTTCGCGTGCGCGGCGGCGAGCGCTGCGCTCACCGTTCCGACCTCGACGCCGAGCGCGCCGGCGATCGTGCGGTAGTCGAGGTCGGCGTAGTAGCGAAGGAAGACGACGAGCCGCTGGCGCTCGGGCAGCCCCGCGACGAGCGGCGCGAGCTCGCGCACCGCGGCCGGCGCATCGAGCTCGATCTCGGTCTGCTGCTCCGCCGCAGGCTTCGCTTCGACGAGCGGCCGGCGCAACGACTTGCGCGCCGCGTTGACGACCGCGCGCCAGACCCATGCCTCGAGCGCGCCGTCGCCGCGAAAGCTCGTCCGCGCCCGCACGGCATTCGCGAACGCGTCCTGCACGGCCTCGGCCGCCCGCTCCGGATCCCCGGTGATCGCCCGCGCGACGCGCACGAAGTGCACGTACCGCTCGCGATACAGAGCCTCGAGCTCGGCGAGCCGCCGGTCGGGAAGAAGCGCCATCTAGAGCCAATGATCCACGGCCGCGGCCGTTTGTTGACCCGTTCCCGGAAAGACGAGGGGCGTCCCGCGCGGGACGCCCCTCCGACTCGGAGCTTCCTCTGTGCCGGCTCAGAGCCCGCCGGTCATTTTCCGAACCACTTCTTGACCTTCGCGGCGTTCTGGCTGACCCACTTCTGGCCGGCCTTGTCGGGCTTCATGTGGTCGCCCGCGATCCACTTCGCGACGAGCTCCTGGTCGCCGTTCGACCACGTGAACTTCTTCATCGCGGTGAAGGCGGGGCTGCCGCTGTTCGCGAACTTCTTGCTGAACACCTTCTCGATGATCGTCTTGTCGTACGCGCACTTGTACTTGCTCACGTCGGCGCCGGCGGTCTTGGCGTCGTCGAGGCAGCCCTTGAACCGCGGCGGCAGCGCCACCTCGGAGAGCTGGAACTCCTGGTTCAGGTACTGCGGCGTGTACCAGTAGAAGATCACCGGCTTGTGCTGGCGATAGAGCTGGCTCCAGCGCGCGACCTGCGCCGGCTCCGCGCCGACGCTCACGAACTTGAAGTTCAAGCCGAGGGCCTTGACCAGCTGCTGGTCCTTCTGCACGTACGACGGGTCGCCGCCGAGGAACATCCCCTGCGAGCCCGACTCGGGGCTCTTGAAGAGCGTCTCCTTGCCCTTCAGCCCCTTCCACGTCTTGAACTCCGGATGCTGCTTCATCAGGTACGTCGGGATGAACCAGCCGATGTGCCCGACGACGCCGTTCGGCCCGCCGAAGCTCACCGTCTTCTGCTTGTCGATGTACTGCTTGTACTGGTCGACGTGCTGCCAGTCCTCGAGCACGGCGTCGGTCTTGCCGTTCGCGAGCGCTTGGTAGACGGGGATCTCGGCGATCTGGGTGATGTTCACCTTGCAGCCGAGGTACTTCTCGAGCGCCGCCTTCGCGACGTAGGTGTTGGCGGTCGACCCGGCCCACGCCTGCTCGTTGAGCGTGACCGTGCCACAGCTCGCCTTCGTGCTCGCGCCTGCCGTGCCGACGACCAGGACCGCGGCCGCTGCGATCAATGCTCCCGCCGCGACGACCGCGATCCCGCGCCCTCTCACCCGATCCTTCATCCGTGCCTCCTCCATGGTTGCCAAGAATTACGCCTGCTTCCTTGTCCGCACGCGTCCCTGGGTGACGCGGTCGAGCGTGATGCCGAGCGCGAGGATCGCGACCGACGCCACGACGCCGAGCCCGAACGCGCTGCGCTGCAGCCCGGTGACGACGTCGTAGCCGAGGTCGCCGGAACCGACGAGCCCGCCGATCACGACCACGGCGAGCACCATGATCGTCGCCTGGTTGACGCCGAGCATGATCGCGTCGCGCGCGAGCGGGATCTTGACCTTCAGCAGCACCTGCAGCCGCGTCGCGCCGAAGGACGTCGCCGCTTCGACGGCCTCCGGAGGAACGTCCTCGACGCCACGCTGCACGAGCCGGATCATCACCGGCGCTGCGTACAGCACCGACGCGACGACGCCCGGGACACCCGACACGGGCATCAGGTAGATGAACGGGATGATGTAGACGAGTTGGGGCAGCGTCTGCAGCACGTCGTTGACGGGTCGAAGCACGCGTGCGACGTGCCGGTTCTCGGCCGCCCACACGCCGAAGACGAAGCCGATGATCACCGTCAGCACCGTTGCGACGAGCACCTGCGCGAACGTCCCCATGGCGTTCGCCCACTCGCCGACGAGGCCGACGACGACGAGCATCCCGAACGCGACGATCGCAGGCCGGAGCCCGCTCAGCAGGTAAGCGATCAGGACGAGCCCGGCCAGCATCACCGGCCACGGTGTCCCCATGAAGAAGCTGCGTAGCGGCTCGATGCCATGTTGGACGAGGAAATTGCCCGTTGGGTTGGTGATGTCGCGGAACAGGAACGTGTTCGGGTTCTGCACGTAGTCGAGCGCCCTCTGCACGTAGGTGCGCAGCCAGTCCTGCGCCGTCCACCGCGTCCAGTCCGCGCCGGCGTGGAAGAGGTGGCCGAGCAGCACCGTGAGGAAGATCACCGCGGCGCAGATCGCCGACTGGATGCGCAGGCGGCGCGTCTTCGCCGCCGTGAGGTGGCGGTGCGCCGGATCCGTGCGGTTCGCGATCGCCTCGGTTGAGCGGTCGAGCGCGATCGCCATGATCACGATCGCCGCGCCCGCGAAGATCGCCATCGCCGGGTCGGTGTAGAGGCCGTTCGTGACCGAGTCGCCGAGGCCCTGCCCGCCGATCAGGCCCGCGATCACGACCATGGAGAGCGCGAACAGGATCGTCTGGTTGACGGACAGGAGCAGCATCCGCCGCGCGAGGGGGAACTGCACCTTGGCCAGCACCTGCATGCGCGTCGCGCCGAGCGCGGTCGCGGCCTCGACGGTGTTCGCGTGCACGCCCCGGATCCCGAGCGCGGTGATGCGGATCGCCGGCGGGACGGCGTAGATCATGGTCGTCACGACCGCGGCGCCGGGGCCGACGGAGAAGAGGATCACGACCGGCATCAGGTAGGCGAACGCGGGCACGATCTGCATGGCGTCGAGCACCGGCGTGATCGCTCGGTAGAAGCGTGCCGAGCGGCCCGCGATCACCCCGAGCGGGATGCCGACGAGCAGCGACAGCCCTACGGCGGAGAGCACGAGTGCGAAGGTCTCGACCGTCTCCTCCCAGAGGCCGAGTGCGGCAAAGCTCACGAACGCGGTGAGCACGATGAACGCGGCGCGGCGGCCACCGAAGCGGAGCACGACGAGCGTCCCGAGGATCACGGTGCCGGCCCACGTCAGCCAGTGGAAGAACCGCGTCAGCCACGAGACGAGGTCGTCGAGAAACGTCGAGAGCCCGTTGAAGGCGCGGAAGGCGAGGTTCGGGTCGGGCACGTTGCGGTTGTCGCTCAACCAGATCTGGAAGCGGTCGAGGTGTGGCTCGAGCGAGTTCCAGGTCAGCAACGCCGGCCAGTGCGCCTCGTTCTTCCAGCCGAGGTACGCGATCACCATCGCGGCGACGACCAGCACGATTGCTCCCCACCGGCCGCGCCACCACGGCGCCGGCAGTGACTGCGGGATCCGGTGGGCGACGTCGGCGACGGCCACGGCTCAGTCGCTCTCGCCGGCTATCGCTTCGAGTACGGCGCTCTGGTCGACGACCCCGACGATCGTGCCGTTCTCCACGGCGCAGACGGGACGGTCGCTGCTCGCGAGCACAGGCACGGCCTTGCGCATCGTCGTCGCGACGTCGAGCTTCGGCCCGTCCTCCTCGCCCGGGCGGGCCTCGCGCATGATCCAGCGCAGCGTCAGCACATGGCTGCGCGGGATGTCGCGCACGAAGTTCGCGACGTAGTCGTCGGCGGGCGAGCCGACGAGGTCCTCGGGCGTGCCGAGCTGCACCACGCGGCCGTCGCGCATGATCGCGATCCGGGCGCCGAGCCGCAACGCCTCGGGCAGGTCGTGCGTGATGAAGACCATCGTCTTGCCGGTCTCGTGCTGCAGGCGGATCACCTCGTCCTGCATGTCGCGGCGGATCAGCGGGTCGAGGGCGCTGAACGGCTCGTCGTACAACATCACCTTCGGGTCGACGGCGAATGCCCGCGCGAGCCCGACCCGCTGCTGCATCCCGCCCGACAGCTCGTCGGGAAACTGGCCGGCTGCGTCCTCGAGGCCGACGAGCTTCAGCACGTCGCGTGCGCGCGCGTGGCGCTCCGACTTCCCGACGCCCTGCACCTCGAGCCCGAAGGCGGCGTTGTCGAGCACGGTGCGATGCGCGAGCAGGCCGAAGTGCTGGAAGACCATCGACGAGGTGTGACGCCGCAACTGCAGGAGCTCGTCCCGGCTCGCCGCGGTGACGTCGCGCCCGTCGATCTCGACGCGCCCCGCGGTCGGCTCGATCAGCCTGATCAGCGTGCGCACGAGCGTCGACTTGCCGGAGCCGGAGAGCCACATCACGACGAAGACCTCGCCTGGATAGACGTCGAAGGAGACATCCCGCACCGCCGCGACGCAGCCTGTCTTCTCGCGCAGCTCCGCGCGCGACAGGTCGACGTCGGCCGTGCCCATCACCTTGCCGGCGTTCTTGCCGAAGATCTTCCAGATCCCCTGCGCGCGGATCAGCGGCGTGGCGGCTCCGTTTCCGACCGCTTGCCCGTTAGAAGAGGCCAACCGTCTCGCCCTGCTCGTCGATGTCGACGTCGAAGGCAGCAGGCTTCTTGCCGAGCCCCGGCATCGTCTGCATGTCGCCGCAGAGCGCGACGATCCAGCCCGCCCCGGTGTATGCGCGCAGGTCGCGGACGCCCACCGTGAAGCCGGTCGGCGCATTCGCGAGCGACGGATCGTGGGAGAGGGACAGGTGGGTCTTTGCCATGCAGATCGGCAGGGTGTCGAGGCCGGCCTTGTTGAACATCTGGATCTTCGCGCGTGCGGCGGGCTGAAGGAAGACCCCGTCGGCCCCGTAGGCACGTTTTGCAATCGCCTCGATCTTGTCCTCGATCGGCGCGTCGAGCGGGTAGAGGTAGTCGAAGCGAGCCGGCTGCTCGGCGGCAGCGACGACGGCCTCGGCCAGCGCCGCCGCGCCGGCACCGCCGCGCATGAAGCCGTCGTTGACCTCGGCGGCGTAGGCGCCGTGCTCGAGCGCGATCCGCCGGACGAGCTCCGTCTCGTCGTCGGTGTCGGTCGGGAAGCGGTTGACGGCCACGACGGCGTTGAGACCGAACTCGCGCACGATCCCGAGGTGGCGCGCGAGGTTCGCGCCGCCGATCTCGATCGCGTCGGCGCCGCCGTCCGGGTCGTTCGCATGGTGCTTCAGCGCTTTGACCGTCGCGACCAGGACGACGGCGTCGGGGCGCAGGTTGCCGAGCCGGCAGACGATGTCGAAGAACTTCTCCATGCCCATGTCGGAGCCGAAGCCGCTCTCGGTGACGACGTAGTCCGCGAGCTTGAGCGCCACGCGGTCGGCGACCACGGAGTTGTTGCCGTGCGCAATGTTCGCGAACGGCCCGCAGTGAACGAAGGCGGGCTGCCCCTCGAGCGTCTGGACGAGGTTCGGCTTGATCGTCTCCTT
>Ga0136846_1219913_pt1 | contig 10045 bp, 9 predicted proteins | sample HopSoiMetagenom2_FD_96841 | JGI IMG/M metagenome (GOLD analysis project Ga0136846, IMG submission 96841) | Grasslands soil microbial communities from Hopland, California, USA - 2 Assembly 2016 (version 4) | ecosystem: Environmental > Terrestrial > Soil > Grasslands | place: USA: Hopland... | reverse complement strand
GGCAGCGCCAACGCTCCGGCAATCGCTTCTTCTATTTCGCCGGCTGGCCCCGCGCATTTTCCGCCGATGAAAGTGCTCTACGTGAACAACCAGTATCGGCTCGGTGGCGCGGAAACCGTCGTGCAGCAACTTCGGCGCGGCTTTCCCGATTCGCAGTTGGCCGTGGCAGACGGCAAGACCTTCCCGGCCGAAGTGCGGCCGCTCTATCCTCGTACCCTGGCCCGCCTGCATCACTCTCGCTTTCATGGCTTGGTGGAGCGAATCGCCCCGAGAGCGCAATGGACGGACCGGGCCTTTCGCCGGCTGGTCGATGCCCCGTGTGATTTACTTCATCTGCACAATTTTCACGGTCGCTATGCCACGGTGGAGTCTCTTGCTTATGTTGCCCAGCGCAAGCCGTTCGTCTGGACTTTTCATGCATTGTGGGGTGTGACTGGTGGGTGTGATCACCCGCGCGAGTGTCGTCGCTATCTCGATGCGTGCGGAGAGTGTCCGCAGCTCGGTCGATGGCCCCTCGGCTCTCACGATGACACGGCCGCGCAACTGGCTCTCAAGCTGGCCCATCTCGCTCCCTTGCCCTTGCAGGTGATCGCTCCCTCTCGCTGGCTCGCGGAGATCGTGCGATTCAGCCGTGTCGGTCGCAAGTGGCACGTCCACCACATTCCCAATGCCGTCGACGCCGCATTTGTCACCCAGCTCGAAAAGACAGCGCCGCCCGATCGAAAGGGGATCACCATCCTCATCGTGAACCGGAATTTCCGTGATGAGCAAAAGGGTTTTCCGATCGTTCAGTCTGCCCTCGCAGAATGGGCGAGCCCGCGACCTCATCTGCTGCTCGCTGGTGAGAATTCGGACTGGGCTCGAGAGCGGCTGTCGGGCTGGTCGTGCGAATCGTTTGGCTATGTCTCCGATGCGGCCACTCTCGCGAAGCTGCATCGCGCGGCCGATATTTTTCTCTTCGCATCTCCCGCTGAAAATTTCCCCTGTGTCGTGCTGGAGGCCATGGCCGCTGGCACTTGCGTCGTGGCTACACCGACCGGGGGAGTGAACGAGCAACTGGAGGACGGAGTGACCGGATTCCTCGCCAGCGAAATCTCCGGCTCCGCTCTGGCCGAGGCCTTGCATCGCGCCCTCGCGGATGAATCCCTGCGCAAGCGCGTTGGGGAAGCGGCACGCCTGCATGCGGCGCGGGAATTCAGCGAAGCGGTTTTCTTTGAGCGGCACCGGCAACTCTACTCCCAAGTGCTCGATACCTGGCACGCCCGATGATGAAATACACCGTCGTCATACCCGTCTACCAGGCGGCCGCAACCGTCGCCGCGGTGATCGCCGCATGGCAGACGGCTGGTGCGGAGTCGATCCTCGTGATCGACGATGGTTCGACCGACGGAACGGCAGAAATTGCGGAGCGTTCCGAGGCGCGAGTGATCCGATGCGCAGAGAATCGCGGGCGCGGCGCGGCGCGGGATCGCGGGATGCGCGAGACAGACACACCGCTGGTGCTCATGTGCGACTCCGCGCAGAGTCCCTCGGAGGATTTTGTGACTCGGGCGATGGCCCATTTTTCCGATGTGCGGGTGGCCGCTGTCTTCGCGCGCAACGTCCAGCCGCCGCCTCGATCCTGCGCTGAGCGGTGGCGCGGTCGTCATTTGTTCAAGTTGGACCAGCCGGCGGAATTTGATCGGAGGGCGCACCTTTCCACCAGCTTGTGCATCTTGCGAAGGGAAGCGGTGGACCAGGTGGGCGGCTTCGATCCAAAGTTGCGTGCGGGTGAGGACGCCGATCTAGGGCAGCGATTGCTCGACGCGGGATGGGAGGTCATTGCCGACCCCACATTGCAGGCCCTGTGCCTGCAGCGCGATTCCGCCCGTTCCGTGCTGAAGCGCTACGCCCGCTGGAATTCACCGCACGGCATCCACGGCCGTGCCTGGCTGCGCCAGCTTGCCTATGCCGTCAAGGTCATGGCGCGAGACGATCTGCGAGCGGGTGATCCCCTCTGCGCATTGCTCAGTCTGGCCGCGCCGTTTTATCAATTGCGCCTTCGATGAAATTCAGCGTCGTCATTCCCACGTGCCGCCGGCCGGATATGCTCGCGCGATGCCTGCGCCCTTTGGATGGAGCAGAAGCGGAGATCCTCGTGAGTGATGACAGCGACGATGATCGCACGCGGGATCTCCTCGCTCGTGAATTTCCGAAAGTGCGCTGGCTGCAGGGCCCACGTCGCGGGCCGGCGGCGAATCGCAATTGCGGCGCGCATGCCGCCACAGGCGAATGGCTCGCCTTTGTCGATGACGATTGCGAGCCACAGGCCGGCTGGCTGGAAGGATTGGCACAAGCGATCGGCGATGCTGACGTCATCGAAGGCCGGGTCATCGCGCCCGGTGCGACGGACTCCCCCTTCGAGGAGCATGTGGAAAACCTGCGCGGCGGCGTCCTCTGGAGCTGCAATCTCGCCGTGCGCCGAGATGTCTTCGAGCGCCTTGGCGGATTCGACGAAGGCTTCCGGGAAGCCGGTGGCGAGGACATGGAATTTGCCTGGCGAGTGGCGCGGGCCAATCTGCGGGTGAAGTTCGCGCCCGGGGCGCTGGTGCATCACCCGCCACGATACGTCGGCTGGCGTGGCCTGTGGCGGCGTACGTGGATGATTCGCTGGATGAGCCTTTATCGTCTCAAGACCGGCCAGGCTCGCTCGCCTGCGGGAGGGCTTTTGGATGAATGCACACTCCTCCTGCGCCAGACGGTGCAACTCGTGACGCGGCGCGAGGAGCCGTGGCCGCGGCGGCGCGTCTTCGCTGTCGCCTGGCGTTGGTTCACTTTTCCACTGGTGCTGCCCTACATCCTGTATTGGGACTGGCGTTTCAAGACGACGCAATGACGCTGCCCGATCACTATTGTCAGCTCGCGCCTTTCGCCTCGGCCTTTCGTCAAGGCACGCCGGCGCTGCTTTATCATCGGCTGGGGCGTGGACCGCTCTTCACCCGCCAGCGTGGGTTGACGCTGCCCACGCGCGTCTTCGCCCGCCAGCTCGCGGAACTGAAAGCGGCCGGCTTCAAGTCGGCGGACATCTGGCTGACCTTCGACGATGGCGACGCCAGCACCCTCGCCGCGCTCGATCCACTGCGCGATCACGACTTCCAGGCGATTCAGTTCCTCGTCGCAGACCGAATCGGAAAAGCCAATGACTGGGACAACACGGGGGCTCCGCTGATGAATGAGTCCCAAGTGCGCGAATGGCTCGCCGCCGGCCACATGATCGGCTCGCATTCCATGACGCATGCGCGGCTGACCTCGCTCTCGCCGGAGGCCGCGCGTGAAGAGATTTGCGCCAGCCGCGCTCGCCTCGAGGATCTATTCGGAGTGCCGGTGGAGGCGTTCGCTTATCCTTGGGGTGACTGGAATCAGCGCGTCGCCGACGAAGTGGCCAGCACGGGATATCGTCGTGCCTTTACGATCGAGAAGGGCGTCAACGATGCTTCCGCCGATTTTTTCGCGCTGCGGCGCAACTGCGTATGGTGTGCATGGCGCCAGCCCGGCGACCTTTGGTTTGCCCTGACCGCATGAGCACGCCGATTCAACTCAGCATCGCGCTCGTGACGCGCAATCGCCCGGAGAGTCTGCGGCGCTGCCTGGCGAGTGTGCGGGCGCAGGAAGCACAGCCATTCGAAATCGTCGTCTCCGATGACAGCGACGATCTTTCCATCGCCGCGGCGATTACGCAGGAATTTGGCGCGTGTCACACCGCAGGTCCGCGCCGGGGGCTCTACGCCAATCGCAATGCCGCGGCGCTGGCCTGTCGCGGCACACACATCCGCACCATGGATGAGGACCACACCCTGCCGCCGGGGCACATGGGCGCCTGCCTCGAAGCGGTGGCGCGTGAGCCTTCCGCATTATGGACGTGCGGGGAGAAGAGCTTCATCGACGAGAAGCCGAATACCTTCACCGCACATGCGGCGCAGCTTCATCCCAGCGGGGCCGCCGAGGCGGTCAAAGACCCGGATGATAATTGGGCCATCGCCGATGGCGCGACGATCTACCCGCGAGACGTTTTCGAACACGGATTCCGCTTCGTGGAAGAATTTGGTTACGGTTCGTCCTACCTCGAATTCGGCGCGTTACTTTACAGTCGGGGCTGGCGCAGCCGCTGCATTCCGGGAGTATTCGTCGAGCATCATGACCAGGCTGCCGCGCAGAATCGCCGCTCGCCGCTGAGCTGCCTCTACGCCAGCCTTTGCTACAACCTTTACTTCCGCCGCAATCTTCTGCGTGCAGTACGCCACGCCGCTCCGCATGCGGCTCATTTCGGCGCCCTTCCACACCTCCTTTGCCTGGCGCGCGCGCGCTGGAAATCTTGAGCTGCCATCTCCTGGAAACGTAACGCGATCGAGACTGCCTGCGGCCTGCTGAGCCGCCTCGCGCCGGGCGCACCGCATGTTCCGGCGAATCCGCGTTCCATCTTCGTCCTGCGCAACAACGACATCGGCGATCTGCTCGTGGTCACGCCGCTTTTCGCCGCACTGCGCCGGCGGTTTCCCGAGGCCCGAATCATCGCAGGCATCGGCGACTGGAATCGCGATGTGCTGCGCGGCAACCCGAACGTCGACGAAATCCTTCCGATGAACGCGCGGTGGCACAACGGCCAAGTGAGACCGCAAGGCCTGCTCGCAGCTCTTCGCTATATCGCCACATCTCGCGAAGTCGCCGCGCTGGCACAACGCCAGTGCGACATCGGCATCGATGTCCTCGGCAGTCCCCAAGGCTCGCTGCTTTTCCTGCGTGCGGGGATTCCGTGGCGGCTCGGCGTACGCGGCTATGCCGGTGGTGATTCCGCCGCGCAGCAATGCGTCCCATTCGATGAACGCGAGCACGTGGGGCGCGCCGCCTTGCGCTTTGCCGAATTGCTCGGCTCGACCGACCTGCCGGAAAATCGCCCGCAGATTTTTCTGCCCGGGACTCCCTCGCCTCACGATGCCATCGTCCTCGCACCCGGCGGTGGATTTCCGGAGAAATGCTGGCCCCTCGCGCATTTCGCGACGCTGCTGGATCATCTCGCCCCGCATCGCATCATCATCGTCGGGGGGCAGCGCGATTCCGAGGCTGGAGCTTTTCTCTCTCGCGATCGTGCTCACGTGCAGGATCGCACCGGGCGGATGTCGCTCCGGGAGACATTCGAGATCATCGCCGGCGGTCGCGGCGTCATTTGCAATTCCAGCATGGCGATGCACGTCGCCGCCGCCTTTCGCAAACCTTGCGCCGCGCTGCTCGGCGAGCATTTCCACGACGCGGCGCAGCATGCCGCGCAGTGGGGCTACCCGGAGACGCGGGTATTCGGACGCGCTGCGGACCATCTGGGAATCTGGACGCCGGGAGAAGTGTCACCCATCCTCGCGAGAATGTTCCCCGCGCCATGAGAATCGCCTTCGTCACGAGTTGCCTCGAACCCGAATGCGATGGCGTCGGCGATTACACCACGCTGCTCGCCGAGGAATGCGAACGGCGCGGCCATGCCGTGGCTCGACTGGCGCTCAATGACTCCCTCATTGCTGAGGAAATCGAATTGCCGAAGCTGCTCCGCCTGCCTTTCGCTCAGCCTTGGCCGGCACGACTGTCTCGCGCCCGCCAGTGGCTCGCTGCATTCGCTCCCGATTTCATCAGCCTGCAATTTGTGAACTACGGATTTCATGCCCGCGGTTTTGCCATCCGCACGGCGGCCCGCTTGCGGAGATTGTTTTCCGGCTGGCCCGTGCAGGTCTTTCTCCACGAGCTGTGGATCGGCGAGGAAACGGGCGCTTCGTGGAAGCATCGTCTGCTCGGCGGGTGGCAGCGTCGAGGCGTGCTCGCGCTCCTGCGCACGCTCGATGTGCGAGCCATCCACACGAGCAATGCCACCTACGTTCATCGCTTGGAGTGCCAAGGCCTCGCCGCGAAACGCTTGCCGCTCTTCGGTTCGCTGCCCCTGCCGACGCAATCGCATCGCGAAAAAACGGACGCCCTGACTTTCGCCCTATTTGGCACGCTGCATCCCGTATGGCCCGCGGAGCCGCTCTTCACCCACTTGCGCGCACTGAAACGTCGGATTGAGATCGTGCACGCGGGCAACATCGGGGCGGGGGAGGCGTTATGGAATCAATTGGAGGCCACCTACGGCGCGACCTTTCGTTTTCGCCGGCTGGGCCGCCTTTCGCCGCAATCGCTCGCCGACTTTTTTGCCAGCGCCGATTTGGGGGTGGCCACCACGCCGTGGGCGATCATCGGCAAGAGTGCCAGCGTTGCAGCCATGCTCGATTGTGGGTTGCCGGTCGTCGTTAATCGCGACGACGTCCATTACTCCGGTGTCCCCGAGGAGCCGGCCGACACGCCGCTCCTGATCAAGATGGGCGCGGATCTGCCCGCCGAGCTCGGCTCCGTTTTGCGAGGCACTCCGGCGCTGCGCAAGCGCGAGGTGGCCGATCAATTTCTAGCAGACATGGAGACCGCATGGAAACGATGAGCCGGGAAAACGTCGTGCGATTTCTGCAGTCGGAGCTGCCGTCGCTTTGCCGGGATGATCACCACGGCGAAGCAGGCTACGCTCTGCCGCCGGCTTCACTGGCGCTGCTCGTGGAGTGTGTGAAGCGCTTGCAAGTGCGGCGTGTCTTCGAGTTTGGCTCCGGGCAGAGCACCCGCGAATTTCTGGCTGCCGGCTGTCAGGTCACCGTGGTCGAAGATAGCGAAGCCTGGCTGGCAGAGACCTCCGCGACGCTGGATCCCGGGCAGCGCGAACGTTTCGCGCCTCACCGCTTGCCGTTGCGCCGGGTGTGGCTGGAGGGTGCGCCCTTGCAGAGTTGGGTGCTGCCCGAGGCCGCCCTCGCCGCGCTGCGTGACGCGGAACTCGTGCTCGTCGACTCACCGGCCTGGCCTCCATTTCGCGAGCATGCGCTTACGCTGGCCCTCGAGCACAGTCGCGGGGCATTGATCGTGGTGGACGACGCAAATATTCCGACCGTGCAGCGTTTCTGCCGTCGGCTGGCCGACCAAAACCGTGCCACTCATTTTCACACGTCCATGGATCACGGGCTGTTGTTCCTTTGTCCGACCGGATCCGGAGCGGTCGACCTGCATCGCCCCCTGATCGAGACGCTCAAGGCCTGGCGTCGCTACTTCCTCGCGCGCGGACTATGAAGATCCTTCTTTCCTCCCATTTTTTCCACCCGAGCGTGGGCGGTATCGAGGAAGTCAGCCGCAACCTGGCGTACGAATTCGTGCGGGCCGGCCACGAGGTGAGAGTCGTGACCTACACCCGTGAAAGCGATGATTCGGACTTTCCGTTTTCCATCCATCGCCGTCCCGGGCCGCCGGAGCTTCTGCGCCTCGTCGAATGGTGCGACGTTTTCTTTCACAATAATATCTCGCTGCGCACCGCGTGGCCGCTGCTGCTGATTCGGCGCCCCTGGGTCGTGGCCCATCATACGTGGATCGCCCGCGTCGATGGCTCTATCGGATGGCGCGACCGGGTGAAACAATTCGTCGCGCGGCGCGCGACCAATATCGTGATCAGCGACGCCCTGCGCGCCCAGATTCATGCCCCCGCCGTGGTCATCGGGAACCCGTATCGCGACACGCTCTTCCGGTGCGACCCCGCGATCGTGCGGGATCGCGAACTCGTTTTCCTCGGGCGGCTTGTTTACGACAAAGGCGTGGACCTGCTTTTTCGGGCGCTGGCGGTTCTTCGGGAGCGCGGGTTGCAGCCGCACCTCACCGTGGTGGGCCGCGGCCCGGAGGAAGCGTTGTTGCGAAAGCTGAGCAGCGAGATTGGGCTCGACGGGCAGATCGACTTCGCCGGTTTGGTTTCCGGCTCCGACCTCGTCGCCTTGCTCAATCGCTACCGCATCCTCGTCGTGCCCTCGCGCTGGCAGGAGCCTTTTGGCTTGGTGGCGCTGGAAGGAATCGCCTGCGGCTGCGTGCCGCTGGTGGCAAATTGCGGCGGCTTGCCGGATGCAATCGGCGAAGCCGGAGTCAAGTTTCGCCACGAGGATGTAAACGACGCTGCCTGCTGGATTGAAAAGCTGCTCGCGCCCGGCGCAGATCTCGGCGTCTACCGCCGCGCAGCCCCGGCGCATCTCGCCGATCACACGGCGCAGGCGGTGGCGGCGCATTACCTGCGAGTGTTGGAGGAGGCAGTGAGGCGACCATGATCCTGCTCAGTCATCCCACCGTGAACGCTTTCAACCGCGCACTGGCGGAGGCCCTGGAGGTAGCCGGTCGCCTTGCTGCGTTTCACACCACCATCGCGTTCGGCCGCCGCGCGGTGTCGCTGCCGCGCGCGAAATTGCGCCTGCACCCATGGCGGGAGATGGCGCGTCTTGCCGCGCAGCGGCTCGGCTGGCGCGATGAGCGGAGCCCGCTCGGGATCGATGCAGTTTGTCGTGCACTGGACGCAGCAGTCTCCCGCGATCTCGGTTCAGCCCATACTGTCTACTGCTACGAAGATGGCGCCCTCGCCACATTTCGTGCAGCGCGCGAGCGCGGTTTATGCCGGGTTTACGAGTTACCCATCGCCTATTGGGAGACTGCCCACAGACTGCTGCGCGAAGAGGCCGGGCGCCTGCCCGCTTGGGCGCCCACGCTCCAGGCGCCCGATGATCCCGAGGAGAAGCTGGCGCGGAAAACCGAGGAGCTTCGCCTTGCCGATCTTGTCGTGTGCCCCAGCCGTTTCGTGGAGTCGAGTCTGCCCCAGGGCACGCGCAGTGTCGTCGCGGAATTCGGTTCGCCGCCCGTGCCGCCACAGGTAGCGATGCGGAATGCTGAGGGGCCGCTGCGCCTGCTTTTCGCCGGCACGATGACGCAGCGAAAAGGCCTCGCCGATCTCTTCGCCGCCATGCGGCTGCTGAATCGCCGCGATATCACATTATCCGTGCTCGGCACGCCACTGGCCTCTCTGTCATTCTATCGCGATGCCTGGCCGCATTTCCTCCATGAATCCCCGCGCCCGCACGCGCAGGTCCTTGCCCTGATGGACTCCTGCGATGTGCTCGTCCTCCCCAGCATCGTCGAAGGCCGCGCGCTCGTGCAGCAGGAGGCGCTGAGCCGCGGCCTGCCTCTGCTCGTCACGCCCAATGCGGGCGGCGAGGATCTCGTCGTCGCCGGGGAGACCGGCTGGCTTGTGCCGATCCGGGATCCGGCGGCGCTGGCCGATCGCATCGCATGGTTTGCCGATCATCGCCGCGAACTTCCCGCCATGCGCGAAGCCGCGCGGCGCCAGGCGTCGGCGCGCACCTGGCGGCATTACACCGACCGCATCCTTGCGGCGATTGACCCTCTTGGCCCCGCTGCGCATGGATAGGTCCCCCACCACTCTGCGCCGGCTCATCTGGCTCTATTTCTGGCTGCTGCTTTTCGAGGGTGCGCTGCGCAAGTGGTTTGTCCCCGGCCTGTCGAATGCGCTCCTCATCGTGCGCGATCCCGTGGCGCTGGCCATTTACGCGCTGGCTTTGCGGGAGAAGGTGTTTCCCGTGAATGGCTTTGTCCTCTGGATATGCGGCCTTGGTGCGCTCTGCTTTCTCGCCTCCTTCGGCGGCATCGGCACCCTCCCGGTGACGCTCTATGGATTGCGGGCGGATTTTCTGCATCTCCCGCTCATCTTTGTCATGCCGCGCGTGCTTCGCATGGAGGATGTGCGCCGCATGGGTTTGGCGCTGCTGGTGATGTTGCTGCCCATGGCGCTGCTTGCGGTGAAACAGTTCCAAGCCGGTCCTCTGTCTTCATGGAATGTCGGCGCGGGTGGTGAAGTCGGCGGGCAACTCTTTGCCGCGGCAGGCAAGGTGCGCGCCTCGGGCACATTTTCCTTTGCCACCGGGCTGGCTACCTATCTCGCCCTGGCCGCGGCGTTCCTGTTGGATGATTTGCTCGGCGCGCGCGTCTATCCGCGCTGGCTCAGCATCGCGGCGGTGCCGGCCGTGGCGCTGACGCTGGGGGTGTCCGGCAGCCGCACGGCGGTCATTTCCGTGACGATCGTTTGCAGTCTGGTGCTGCTGATCGCGTTTCTGCGCCCAAAGCAAATGCGCGG
>Ga0136846_1209790_pt1 | contig 10045 bp, 5 predicted proteins | sample HopSoiMetagenom2_FD_96841 | JGI IMG/M metagenome (GOLD analysis project Ga0136846, IMG submission 96841) | Grasslands soil microbial communities from Hopland, California, USA - 2 Assembly 2016 (version 4) | ecosystem: Environmental > Terrestrial > Soil > Grasslands | place: USA: Hopland... | reverse complement strand
TCGCCGGCGTCACCTGCGAGGCCTGCCATGGCCCCGGGCGGCGCCACGTCGAGCTCGTGGAGCAGAAGAAGCTCGGGCCCGCGCTGGACGCCATCCTGAACCCCGCGAAGTTCGATCCGGCCAAGTCGGTGGACTTCTGCGGGGCCTGCCATGCCACCTTCTGGGACGTGATGCTCGCCCGCGAGAGCGGGATCGCGGCCCTCCGCTCCCAGCCCAACCGCCTCCAGTCGAGCCGTTGCTGGAACAAGGGCGATGCGCGGCTCACGTGCGTGGCCTGCCACGATCCGCACCGGCCCGTGGTCCGAGAGGCGGCCTTCTACGACGAGCGTTGCCTGAGCTGTCACCAGCCGGCGCCGCCTGCACAAGCCGATGCCAAGGCGGGCGCCATTGCGCCTGCGTCCGCCGATCATCCGGGGCCGGCCTGTCCGATCGCGCGCGAGAGGTGCGTGAGCTGCCACATGCCGAAGTACAACGATCCCGGAACGCACCATCGCTTCACCGACCACCTGATCCGCGTCGTCGAGCGAACGCGCGGCGCCGCCCGCTGATGCGGGCCCCCGCTCAGCGTGGCGGGCGGGAGGGAGGCGTGACGCGGGCGGCCGCGCGCTCGCGCGCCGCCTCGTCGCGCTGGCCGAGGGCGTCGAGCGCCTCCGCCAGCTCGCGGTGCCGTGCCGGGTCGCGATCTCCCCAGAAAATGGCCGCGCGCAGGGCGGAAAGGGCGGCGGCCCAGTCCTGCGAGGCGGCGGCGAGCCGACCCAGCTCGGCATGGGCGGCGGCCAGGCTGGGCTGCAGCTCCACCGCCTTCCGGAGCTGGTCGACCGCGGCGACCACGTCGCCGCGGGCCGCGCGCAGGCGCGCCCACTCGTAGCGCGCGAGGGCCAGTCCCGGGTCGAGCCGGATCGCTTCCAGCAGCGCCTCCTCCGCTTCGGGTGCGACCGCGCCCGGAGGGGAGGCGCGCGCGAGGGCGGCGCCCAGGCGGTACTGCGCGTACGCGAAGTCCGGCGCGGCCGCCACCGCCTCCCGCAGCGACGCCGCCGCGCCCGCCGTGTCCCCGCCGTCGAGCTGCCTGGCCGCCCGCTCCACGAGCAGCATGGCGCGCGAGGCGGCCGTCTCCTTGTCCTTGAGCGCCTGCACCTGGGCCACCACCGCTCGCGCCTCGTCCGCACGGCCGCCGCGTGACAGCGCCTGGGCCAGGTTGACTCCGGCCTCGTCCAGCCGCGGATCGAGGGCCACCGCCGATCGGAACTCGCCGATCGCGCCCTCGGGATCGTCGAGCTTGAGCAGCACCGTGCCCAGGACGTTGTGGGCCTGCGCGTCGTCCGGCCGCGCCGCCACCGCCGCCCGCAGCTCCCCCGCCGCTTCGCGCCACTCGCCTTTCTGGCGGAGGATCAACCCGAGGGCCCGCCGCGCGTCGGCGTGCGCGGGGTTGGCGGCGACGGCGGCGCGGAGCTGGGCCTCCGCCCCGTCCAGATCGCCCTGCATCCGGAGGGCCAGCCCGAGGTCGTAGGCATAGGCGGGATCGCCTCCCGCAAGCCGCGCCGCCTCGCGCAGCTGGGCCACCGCGTCGTCGAGGCGCTCGCGTCCGGCCAGGAGCTGGCCCAGGGCGAGCCGCGGCTTCGGAGCCGCCGGCGCAAGCTCGACCGCCCGCCGAAGCGCGCGCTCGGCCTCGTCGATGTCGGCCGGATCACGCGGGCCGCGGGCGCGGCGATAGCGATTCCAGAGGTGCAGCCCGAGATCGTAGTGCGCGTCCGCGAACGCGGGGGCTCGCGTGGTGACGTCGCGCAGGACGCCGATCGTCCCGTCGAGGTCGCCCGTCTTGCCGAGGACGACGGCGAGGCCATAGCGCGCCTCGACGGAGCCCGGCTGGAGGCGGAGCGCGGACTGGTAGGCCTCGATCGCCTCCCTTCCGCGGCCGAGGCGGTCGAGCACGACGCCGAGGTGGAATCGGCCCTCCGCCCGCCGCGGGTCCAGGCGGATCGCCTCGCGGAACTCGTCCACCGCCGACGCGGCCTGGCCCGTCTCTCCCAACGCGACGCCGAGCGCGTCGCTAGCGGCCGCGCTCCCGGGGTCGGCGGCCACCGCCGCCCGCAGCTCCGGCACCGCGGCGGCGGCGTCCCCGGCGGCGAGCAGCTCCGTGCCGCGTTGGAGGGCCGCACTCGGGGCCGCCGCCGGAACCGGAGAGGGCGAGGGAGCGAGAAGGGCCGGGATGCGGGTGAGGGCCAGGAGGAGGGCGATCACTGCCCGGCCGGGCGCGCGGAAGGCGGGGCCGTGCCCTCCCTCACGATGCGGACGACCGCGCGGCGGAGCTCCGCGTCGGGGTCGTCGCCCCGCTCCTGCGCGTTGAGCGCGCTCACCCGCGCGAGCAGGGCCTGGGCGCGCGCGAGGTCGCCCTTCTTGCGATAGGCCTGCGACAGCGCGTACAGCGCGGGAGTGCCGGACGGATCGAGCTCGGCCGACTTCTCCAGCTCGCGGATGGCGCCCTCGACGTCGTCGCGCTTGAGCAGGAGCTTGCCGAGCTCCGCGTGCGCGGGGGCGAAGGACGGGGCGGCGCGGATCGAGCGCCGCAGAGCATCGATGGCCTCGGTGGCCGCGGGCGACGTCGCCTCCACCCCGGAGCGCAGGACGGCCACCGCGAAGATGTAGGGCACCACGTGGTCCTTGCGGCGCGGCAGCTCCGCCCGCAGGACGTCCACTGCCTTCTCCGTCTGCCCACCCTGGATCCAGGCCATGCCCAGGGCGGCGTAGGGGACGGGCTGATCGGGCGCGAGCCCGCGCGCCTCGTCGAACTCCTTCTCCGCGTCCGCGGTCTGGCCCTTCATCGCGAGCAGCACGCCGCGCTGCAGCCGGAGCTGCCAGGACCGCGGGAGCTCGCCGAGGCCGATGTCGACGATCTCGAGGCCGAGATCGAAGTTGCCGTGTTCGATGCAGATCGCGGCGAGGTCGAGGTAGTTCTCGGGGGCGCGCGGCTGCAGGCGCGTGGCCTGACGCAGCGCGTCGTAGGCCTCCTGGACGCGGCCGGCCCCGACCAGGGCGCGGGAAGCCAGGTTGTAGAGCTCGGCGGGCGCGTGGCCGGCCGCGATCATCTCCTGGGCCACGCGGATGGCCGCCTCGTCGTCACCCGCCTCCACCAGCATCAGCACCTGGTCGTAGCCGGCGGCGTAGGGGTCCTTGTACGTCTTGCGGGCGCCCTCGAACGCACGCGCCGCCTCCGCGTAGGCGCCCGCCGACCCCAGGGCCAGCCCCGCCTCGAACCGGGCGGCGCCGTCCGTCTCCGGCAGATGAGCAAGGACGGCCAGTGCCTCCGGCGTGCGGCCGCTGAGGAGCAGCGCGCGGCCGTAGTCGAGCGTCCAGGCCGGGTCTTTCTGCCAGCGCGTGCCGCTGCGCGCGAACTCGCTGGCCGCTTCGCGCGGACGCCGGCGGCGGAAGTGGATCTCCCCGAGGTAGACGTGCGCGACCTCGTCGGCCGGAACGAGGGCCGCCACCTTTTCGAACCAGGCCTGCGCCTGGTCGAGACGTCCGGCGTCGAACTCGTTGACCCCGAGGTTGCGCATCGCGGGGTGGAAGGAGGGGTCGATGGCGAGGGCGGACCGGAAGCGCTCGTTGGCAGCGTCGCGGCGGCCCGCCCCCGTCAGCGCGATCCCATAGAGATTGAGGGCCTTGAGGTCCCGAGGCGTGGCCGCGAGCTGCGCGTCGAGGTCGCGCAGCGCGGCCGCGAAGTCATGGGCGCCGACATGGACGAGCGCGCAGTCATACGGGGTGGGACCGCAGTCGGCGGCAGCGACGGCGGAAGGCGTCCGCAGTAGCAGGGCCGCCGCGAAGCCCCATGCGATACGGCGGGGGATCCTCACGTCGCCCGCCATTCTATCGCCGGACGATCAGACGGGCAGGAATCGGCCCAGGGTCCGCCGCGCCTCCGGGACGCCGGCCGCAATGGCGGCCAGGAAGTACGCGAAGCCATAGGTGCCCACCACCACGGTCGCGCTCGCCACCGGGTGGGCAAGGGCCCCTCCGCCGGTGGCCCAGCGCCCGATCACTCGCGCCACCCCGAGGGCGGCCGCTCCGGCGGTGATGGCGGCCAGCCACAGCCGCACCTGCAGGCCCAAGGGCAGCCGCACCGTCCCGATGCGCGCGCCCAGCGCCGAGCGCAGGAGCAGGAACTCGACCCAGCCGGCCATGCCCGCGGACGCCGTCAACCCGATCGCGGCCAGCCCGATCGTCCCCCCCGCGATGCCGGGCAGCGGGACGCCCGCCGCGCGCAGGCCCGAGATCATCAGCGGTCGCAGGGGAAAGGCGAACAGGTACCCGAGGATGCCGGTGAGGACCACGCGTGCGATCGCAAAGCGGAGCGGCGTCCGCGTGTCGCGCAGCGCGTAGAACGCGGACGAATACAGCCTGCCCTGCGTCGCGGCCAGGAGCCCGACGGCGGAGCCGACCAGGATGTACCAGACGTACCGCGTGTCCTCCGCGCCGAACCGGCCCGTCTGGTAGAGAGCGCCCACGAGGAACCGCCCGAGGGCGACGAAGGCGACCACGGACGGGATCACGAAGAACGCGATCTGCCGGAGCCCGCGCTCGAGCCGTCCGCGCAGGGAGGCGAAGACCTCCTCGCTGGTGCCGGTGGCGCGCGACATCTGCGGCAGCTCCGCCGCCGCCACCGACATGCCGAACAGGCCGATGGGCAGGAGGTAGATGGTCTGCGCGTAGCCCAGGCTGGACACCGCGCCCGCGCCCAGGAAGCTCGCGATCATCCCGTCGATGTAGGCGCTGAGCTGCACGACGCCGCGGGTGAGCACGACCGGCCCCAGGTTGCCGAACACCTCGCGCACGGGCGCGAGCGAGGCCTCGAAGGCGAAGCGGATCCGCGGCGCGTAGCGGAACACGAAGGGAAGCTGCACGCCGAGCTGCAGGGCCGACCCCACCACCGTGCCCCAGGCCAGGGCCACCGCGAGCGGAAACTGGCCCAGGCGGCTCCCGAAGGCCACGAGGGTCGCGATCATGGCCAGGTTCCACAGCACGGGGGCGACGTAGGACACGAAGAACTTGTGGTGGCTGTTCAGGATTCCCAGGCACCAGGCGGACATGACGAGGAGCCCGACGCCGGGAAAGAGGATGCGCACGACGCGGACGGTGAGCTCGCGGACGTCGCCCTGGAACCCGGGGGCGACGAGGCCGATGATCCACGGCGTCGCCACCACTCCGAGCGTCACGAGCACGGCGACGGCGAAGGCGAGCATCGAGGCCACCACGCCGGCCACGCGTCCGGCCAGCTCGTCCTCCTTCTCGGTGAGGAGCCGGACATAGACGGGGATGAAGGAGGCGCTGAGCACACCCTCCCCGAACAGGTTCTGCAGGAAGTTCGGGATGCGCAGGGCGGCCTTGAAGGCGCCGGCGGCGTCGGAGTTGCCGAGGTAGTGCGCGAACACGCGCTCGCGGACGAGGCCCGCGATGCGGCTGAGCAGGATGCCGGCGGCGACGAGGACCGCGAACCCGACGCGGCGCGAGGGTCGGGGCGCCGGCGGCGTGGACGCCGGCTCCGCGCCGTCCGGGGTCTTCAAGGTGGCCGAGGTCATGAGGGACGGCGAGAGGCCGTCATGGCCAGTCTGGCACGAAACGACGAAGCCCCGGGGCAGCTTTGCGCTACCCCGGGGCGAGACGTTCAGACGAGGGACGTCAGGCCGCTTCTCTCTCGGTCACTCAAAACTGCACGCGGCCGGCCAGCTGGATGATCCGTCCGGGCAGGGCCGCCGTCGAGCGCCCGAACAGCGGGCTCGACAGGTCGCTCACCGGCTGCTGGAGGTTCACCGTGTTGAAGAGGTTGAAAGACTCGAGCCGCATCTGCAGGTTCGTCCGCCCGACCTTGAAGTCCTTGGCCAGGACCATGTCCACGTCGAAGTAGCGCGGGCCGTAGAACGTGTTGCGCCCGAGGGTGCCGTTCTGGCCCAGGCCGGGCTTCGGGAAGTCGGCGGCCTTGAAGATCCCGTTGATGAACTCGTCGTTGCTCCCGCTCGTCCCCGTCGCGAAGGACGGCGTGTTCGGACGGTCGTAGTTCGTGCCGTCCGCGTTGTAGTCGCAGCCGGAGTTGGCGACGATGACCCCGGCGGCGTTGCGCACAGGCGAGAAGCTGCTGCCGCAGAAGACGGTGTACGGACTGCCCGTCTGCGCGATCAGCACGCCCGCCACCTGCCAGCCGCCCAGGATCGCCTTGGCCGTCCCCTCCGAGGGGCCCGGGATCTTGTAGTTGAGCGACATCGCGACCTTGTGGCGGATGTCGAAGTCGGACGGACCCTCGTCCTGGTCGTTGGGCCCATAGGCGTCCGGACGCTGGGTGGGCGTGGCCGTGCTCGACCGGTCGATGGCCTTTCCGTACGTGTAGGCGAACCCGAGGTTGAGGTCCTTGCGGGCCACTCTCGCGCCCAGGGCCAGGCCGTTGTAGTGCGACTTGTCGATGGCCTGCGCGTAGTTCATGGCCGCGAAGCCGGGCTTGATCCGGTCGAGCCGCCCATCGAGCAGGTCGCCGTCGTAACGGTTGATGTCCCAGCGCGTGTACTGGTTGCCGCCGCGCGAGCCGATGTAGTTCGCCTCCACCACCACGTACTGGCCGAGGGCGCGCTGCACGCCCAGGAACCAGTTGTCGGAGTGCATGGTCGGGATCTGGTCGTCGACGGCGATGATGCTCCCGGTTCCGGCCAGGAGGCCGCCGTACTGATCGACGCCGGAGGTCAGCCCGACCGGGTACGGGTAGTTGTAGGGCAGGGTGGCGGAGGTGCCGAAGGCGAAGCGGGGCTTGACGGGCTGGAAGATGCTCACGGAAGTGGAGCCGAACCCGGGCAGGTTCTGGTGCTCCGAATCCCAGATCTGGTTCGACATGCGCTCGTAGAAGCGCCCGATCCCACCCCGCACCGACATCTTCCCGTTGTTCTTCGGGTCCCAGGCGAAGCTCGCGCGAGGCCCGAGCGTGTGCTGGCCGCCGCCGATGAGCCCACCGTCGAGGAAGTACTTCCTCTGGACCATGGAAGCGGTCGTGAGGTCCTGCCGCAGGTCCCCTGTCTTGTTGGGGAAGTAGAGGTTCGTCATGATGTCGTCGGAGGCGTCGTAGATGTTGAGGAAGCCTTCGTAACGCAGGCCGCCGCTGAGGGTGAGGTTCGGCTTCAGCTTCCACTCGTCCTGCACGAACGCGGAGACCGACTGCGTGCGGTGGAAGCGCTTGATCGAGGCGGGGGCCGCTCCCGTGCGCGGATCGATGGCGATCTGGCCTTCCTGGCTCGGGTTGTCGTTGGCGAAGTCGAACACGCTGTCGAAGTTGAAGGTGGGCCGCGTGATCGCGCGCGCGGAGTCGTTGTCCGCGTGCTCGCGCGTGTAGCCGAGCCCGTATTTCATGCTGTGCGCGCCCCGCGTCCAGGTCATCACGTCCGACCAGTTGAAGTTGTTCTGGACGAAGATGTTCGGACCCCAGCCCACCTGGATGCCGGCGATGCCGGTGACGCTGATGCCCGGGATGTCGGCGTGCGTGTTGAAGAGCTGTCCGTAGGGCCGCACCCACGAGAACTGCATCTCGTTGACGACGTTGGACGAGATGATCTTCGTGTAGTTCGTGTTCAGGTTGATGCTGCTGGTGGGCGAGTTCTCGGTGAACCCGGGATAGACCTCGGGCACGCCGAAGCCGACCTTGTCGGTGGTGGTGCGGTTGAACGAGGCGTAGATCCGGTCCCGGCCGTTGTTGAAGTTGTGATCGAGGCGGGCCGTCCACTGGAAACCGTTGCGGGGCGAGGTCTCGTTCCAGATCCCTTCCCCCGAGACCGGGAAGTTGCAGGCGATCGGTCCGATCGGCGAGCTGATCGCGGTCGCGCCGGAGCAGCTGGCGCCCAGGACCTGGCCGGCCGTCCGGAAGTTCCGGTCCGGGGCGAACGAGGCCGGGAACTCCTTCACGATCTGGGTCGAGAGGTTGTTCGGCCGCTGCTGCTGCATGAACTGGATGAACTGCGGGGTCAGGATCGACTTCACCTGGCTCACCGCGACCTGGGACCGCAGCACGTCACCCGACACGAAGAAGAACGTCTTGTCCTTGCGGATGGGGCCACCCAGGCCCCAGGAGACCTCCTTGCGCCCGAAGTCGGGGATGGTGCCCCCGCTCTGCTCCTGGAAGTAGTCCTTCGACTGCATGGAGTCGTTCGTGTAGTACCCGCCCAGGCTGCCGTGGAAGGTGTTGGCGCCGCTCTTCGTGATCACGTTGACGAGCACGGAGGTGTTGCGGCCGTACTGGGCGGAGAAATTGTTGGTGAGCACGCGGACCTCTTCCACGGTCTCCGCGTTCGGGTTGACGTTGGCGACGCCGCTGCGCTGGCTGGAGCTGACGGTGGAGGAGTCGACGAGGAAGTTGTTGGACTCCACGCGGCCGCCGTTGGCGTTCATGCCGACGCCGAACTCGTTGTTGTAGATGTCGGCGTTGGCCTGGGCGTAGGACTGGCTGCCGCCGGTGACCTTGCCCGTCACGCCGGGAGTGAGGACGACGAGGTTGAAGAAGTTGCGTCCGACCAGCGGCAGCTCCTTGACCTGCTGCTCGTCGATCAAACGCGAGACGCGGGCCTGGGAGGTCTCGACCAGCGGCGCCTCCGCGGTCACGTTGAGCTCCTCGGCGGTGGCGCTGCCAAGCTCGAGGCTCACGTTCACCGCGCGCGTCTGCGTGGACTCCAGGCGGACGTGCTCGCGCCCCCAGCTCTTGAAGCCCTGCAGGGTGACCTTGAGCGTGTACACGCCACCGGGGAGGGCCGGGAAGCGGTAGAGGCCGGCCGACGTGGTCGGCATCGTCTGGCTGACTCCGGTCGCCTCGTTGGTCACCGTCACCGTGGCCCCGGGGACGACGGCGCCGCTCGGATCGGTCACGGTCCCTTCGAGGGTGCTCGAGAACTGCGCCCACGCGGCGGGAGAGGCGAGGGCGAAGGTGACGAGGAGCGCGCTTGCGACCACGAATCTCTGGCGAATCGGCATCGAAGTGGCCTCCTTACCAGGTCTCTCGTCCGGCGCGAGCAGGCGCCGGCGCGGGCCGAACCATGACCAATTCATCGTCTGTGCGGGAGATCCTATATGATATAGGATGAATATGAAATGTCAGTGGCCTTTGTCAAGCAGTTTTTATGGCCACTGTCCAAGCCGCTGAAGATCAGCGGCTTGGAGGTCGCAGAGTTTATGCGCGGGGCTCGGGGCACGTCTGTGGGCCCCATAGATCGCCTATGGGAGGCGCAATACCCCCGGGGTCAGCGGGCGCTCGTCTCCCGCTCGATCGTCCACCGGCCCGACCCCGCGACTGCCATCCCGTCCTCGAGATCCGAGCCGAGGCGGACCTCCGTCCGGCCCGCGCCGTCGGTGACGCGATAGAGCGCGGTCTCGTCCACCGTGAACCACTCCGGCCACTCGTTCAGGCGCACGTAATCGCGCGCGAAGTTGAGGGTCCTCCGGTGGCGCGCGTAGTCGAAGTGAACACGGCCCTTCCATCCCGGCGGCCCCTCCAGGGACACGAGAAGCCGGTCGCCGTCGCGGACGGCGCCGAGCTTCACGCCGTCCGTCCAGCCCTCGGCGTAGCAGCCCTGGGTCTTCCACATCGCGTAGAGGAGGAGCGTGCGCGCCCAGTTGCCGTCGCCGTACCAGCGCTCGACGATGCCGTCCGGCTGCTGGAACGCGATCAGCGTCCTCGTCTCCGACTCGATCCAGTCGATGGCCTCCGGCACGGGCTCGCGCGCGACGAGGTAGAGCGCGCTCTCGATCGAGTCCGCGTAGCCGTCCTGGCTCCCGTTCTCCCAATCGTGCCCGCGGTACTTCGGCAGGTTCCGGAGCACGCGGCGGACGGCGTCGCGATAGCGCGCCTCCCCCGTGATCATGAAGTGCGTGTAGACGGCGCCGTAGACGTAGCCCCAGTTGTCGCTCAGGCGCGTCTGCACGGGCTGGAGGTCGGAAGGCCGGATCTCGTCGTAGAGCATGCCGTCCGGATTGGCGGAGGCGAGGATGCGGTCGAGCATGCGTCCGATGGGCGCCTTCCATGATTCCGCGCGCG
>Ga0136846_1232850_pt1 | contig 10046 bp, 7 predicted proteins | sample HopSoiMetagenom2_FD_96841 | JGI IMG/M metagenome (GOLD analysis project Ga0136846, IMG submission 96841) | Grasslands soil microbial communities from Hopland, California, USA - 2 Assembly 2016 (version 4) | ecosystem: Environmental > Terrestrial > Soil > Grasslands | place: USA: Hopland... | reverse complement strand
TGTAGATTCCTGCGGCATCTGGTCTCAGGAAGTGATTGGCAGATAGCCTACCAACGAAGTCTCAGCAGCGAGAGTCCCTGTCGAGGCAGGGTGATTTGAAGGGCTGCGGTTGCATGCTCGACGCTGATCCAGCGTGGCGAGTCGAGCAGTTGCAATTGTGCTGCGGCTTCCAGTGCGGTGACCTGTTCCGCGCTGGGATTGGCTGGCGATCCCGCCTCCTTCCAGGCGGCGAACGCGTTGCTGTGACCGGCGTCAATCCGGAATTGTTCTAAGGTTGCGCGGTGTAGGTTCGCGGGAAGCCCGGCAATCGTGAGGTCGATTGCTGCGGCAGATGCCGGAAGGTCGTCGTCATGGTAGTTCCACACCAGAACCGCAATTTCGTTTTTACCGCGAGTTGCGATTGCATTAACTTCCGCTTGCGAGCGGACGCCGCCGCCTATAACTTCGGCGGTTGGTTGAGCGGCTGAGCTTTCAGTCTTCACGCGCTCGTCGTTTAGAAGTCCGAACATGCGGAAGGCATTGAGTACCGGTTTGTCGAAGCCGTTGGTGGCGAGCTCGCGGAATCCGGCGAACGGCGGCTGATCTTCAAATTCAAATGCCCAGGTTACCGCTCCCATTAAATTGACGTGCTCGCGCCGTGCCAAGGCCAACAAGTGAAAAAGAGTCTCAGCAGTGTAGCTGGCGTACAACGCTCCGTTGCGGTATGCATTTTGCGGGTTGGTTTGCGCCGAACATGCAGCGCAACCCTCGGGGTCGGATTCACCAAGAATGATCGGCACGCGCCTGAATTTGGCCGAAGCCGCAACAATTTTAAATCCCTGTTCCATTGCCGAAAGCTGCGTCGAAATTCCCATCTGCACGTGATCGCCTTTCCACGTGGGTGCGCCCTTGGGATGGAAGCTGATGAAATCAAGCGGCGCCCCGATCTTTCCCGTCGCGGAGTTTTTCCCCTCGGAGCAGTGTTGCAGAAAATCTTTCAGGAATTGAATCGCCTTTGGACTGCGCGGCCCGGTCGAATCGGGACCGCCTATGCGTGCGCCCGGCAGCGCCCGCAAAACGGCGTCGGCGGAGTAATCGTAGAGTTTGAAAAATTCCTCGGGCGTGCCTTTCCAGTAGTCGATGTCGGGCTCGTTCCAGACTTCCCAAAGCCAGGTCTTCACCTCCGCATCGCCGTAGCGCGCCTGAAGATGCCTTGCGAATTGAAAAACCAGTTCCGACCACTTCGCATAGTCCTTCGGCGGATAAGCCCATCCGGTAAAGATTTGGCCTTGCGGAAAAGTGTGACGGTAAGGTTCGGGATGCGTGGAAAGATCTTTGGGCATGAATCCGATCTCGACCAGCGGCTTCACCCCGGCGGAATGAAACGCGTCGAAAATACGGTCGACGATTTCCCAGTTGTAAATCGGCTTGCCATTCGCATCCTCGCTGTAGGCGTTGGTGGACCCCCACTTGAGGGCCGCCGCGCCGTCTCCGCTGGTCAGCAGGTTGTGCACGCGTATATAGGCCGGATCCGGTGCCAGCGCTCCAATTTCATTCAGCAGCTTTTTTCCATTGGGCGCGTAAGAGTAGTTGGGCTCATCGTATCCAAAATAATTCCACACGCGGGGCAGCCGGCCTTCGACCTGATCCGCCTGCACATGAATCGTGACTGGAGCCGCGGGCGGTTGCGCACACAGCGGCAGAAGACTCACCAGAATAAAGACAATAAAGGGGATGGCGGGTTTCGAGATGGATGCGCTCATGCGAGGCGCATTCTATCAGGGATGGCCGGGGTCGTTGTGCTTGGGCAAATTCTCTTCATGCGGTGAGCTGCAATGCTCGGACACTTTCGTGATTTCTACCACCTCGAGCGTCGGAGGCCCCTGTTTTGTGTTCCCCGCGCCCGCCTCGGCTGCGGGTGATGCCGGATTCTCCGGAGTGGTCTGAGTGGCGGTGATCTTCACTTCGTCGCCGACATAGGTGTCGAGCTGGACTGATGTGGTGGCCGACGCTCTGGCTAATTTGAAATCCTTATTCGCAGGCGTGGTGAGAAGAATGTTTCCGCCGGAGCGAATCACGCAGCCCTGATACTCCTTCGCGGGATTGCCCCCGTCAGACTCGTGTGCCGTAGATTGTTCCTGGCAGAAGCAGGCGGCTGGAATCAAAAGAAATAGCAAAAATTTGAGCATCGGAGCACCTCAATGCTATTCCGACGAAAAACGGTGAGAGCGGGTTGCATCGAGGTTCCGAATCCGGGAGTTCCTGCATGGTTGCGAATCGCCATTGCATCCTCGCCTAGTGTCACGAATAAGGGCAGGTGAGCGCACCTGCCCTTATATCCGAGCACGGTTCTTACTCCAGAGACTTCGGGTCGGAGCGGTTCTTCGGCGAAGCTTTGGTCAATTCCGCGTCGAGTTCGTGAGCGGCCGCCGGAGATCCTACTTTGCCCTCACGCAGAATTTCTTTTGCGGTGAGCTTGCGTCCGTAAAGTTTCTCGTTGGCGCTGTTGTCTGGACGCAGACTCGAGCCTTCGAGCGAAACGCCCGCAAACAATCCACGCGAGCGCGAATAAGAGAGAATTTCCGCGCGCATCACCACATCGGTTGCGGCGGTCGCAGTGCGGCCCTTGGGACCAGCGGCAGCGGCTGCATCGGCCCCCAGCTTAACTTTGCTCTTCATCAGCGACTCAGCTCCGCGCGGGTTCATCACCAGCAGCACGAAGTCGGTGGCCTGGCCTCCCAACTGGAATCCGATGTTGCCGCCCTCAAGCGCGTACATCGCGGGCGCGCCCCAGCCTCCGGTGAAGTGCTGACCACTCCGGCAAACCATTACCCCGCGGCCGTAACTTCCGCCAATGCCAATCGCGAGCTTCACAACCGAGGGAAGCACGATGACGCACTCGGCGTCGTCCAGCAGATCTTTAGGAATATCGTCGGGGATATTCAGAATCTCTTTCAATACGGTGCCCGCATCTTTCACGCGGTCAACTTCTTTGTCGTTTCGCGCGGCCAGGGTGAACGGCACGCAGGCAATCGCCAGTAAAACTGAGATCAGTTTCTTCATTAATTCTCCTTTGGTGGATGAGAGTCATTCTACTCCGGCGCGGGTTCATAACGAAGGCCATGATGTGCATGCAGCAGCACGCCGAAAGCCGCGCTCAGGTATGACTCTTCGAGTGCTCCTTTTGTAACTTGGCGAACCGGTGCCTGTGGCCTAAATTCAGGCACATAGCGACCATAGCGGCTGAGCGTCTTCGGCAAGCCACGTGCATCTAAAAGCCTGAAGCAGTCCCGGCAAGCGGTGGTTTGTGCAATTTTTGGACGGTTTGGGAATGAAGTACATAGCCTACATTTTTTGTCTCGCGATGGCGTTGTCGGCTTCCCCGTTGCCGGCGGGAGCTCAGACTACGTATGTCGCTTCGAGCGGCGGGCTTTCCGTGACTTCGCCCGGAATCGATTCCACCGATCCTGCGGTCATCACCATTCAAAAACGCGTTAACGAAGTGAATGTCCTTTTTATTGCGATGGACAAACACGGCAAATTCGTTCGCAATCTGGACAAAAATGATTTCAGCTTTCTCGACGACCACAAGCCGCCGCAGGAAATTGTGAATTTCAAGCAGCAAACCGATCTTCCTTTGCAGATGGGCCTGCTCGTCGATACCAGTGGATCGATCCATGCGCGCTTCCAGTTCGAGCAGGATGCCGCGGTAGGATTTCTTCAGCACACCATTCGTCCGCATTATGACCATGCGTTCATCATGGGATTTAACGGCCGCAATAAGGTCGTGCAGGACTTCACCGACGATGTCAGCTTGCTGTCGGCCGGCGTTCAAAAACTACAGGCAGGTGGTGGCACCGCATTATTCCAGGCGATTTACGCCGCGTGCAAAGAACGATTGTTGAAAGATGATTCCGATCGTCCGATGCGGCGGGCTTTGATTGTGGTCAGCGATGGCGAGGACAATCAGAGTGACGTTTCCAAGCAACAGGCCATTGAAATGGCGCAGCGCGCGCAGGTCATCATTTATACGATTTCTACCGACGATAGCGGTTTGATTCTGCGCGGCGACAAAATCCTGCAGCAACTGGCCGATTCCACGGGGGGCCGCGCCTTCTTCCCCTTCAAAATGAAGGACATCAAGAGTTCGTTCGCGGCCATTGAAGATGAATTGCGCAGCCAGTATGTGGTTTCCTACCATCCGGCGAATTTCGACGCCGATGGGCGGTACCGCTCGATCGAGATCACCTCGTTAAAGAAGGACCTTCAGGTACGTGCCCGTAAAGGCTACTTCGCGCCACAGCAGTAGTGTTTTCGCCCTCTTCCGGTGCTAGAATCGCATCCAAGTTATAAGTCAAGTTATAAGTAATGATGTCGCGGACCTCACTTTTATTGGCTTCCATCGTTCTGAGCGTTGTGCTGCCCGCTTCGGCGGTTGGGGCCCAAGCGCGGAAGTCGCACAAGGCCAAGCCAAAAGCCGCGCAGACCCAACCAGCGCCTACTCCGGCGCCAGTTCCGCCTCCAACGTTAACTCCCGAGCAAGGGCCATCGTCTCCGCCGGAAGTGAGCTTCCAGGGCGGACAGCTGACGATCCTGGCCCGCAATTCGACGATGGTCGACGTTCTGAACGCGGTCAAGCAGCGTACCGGAGCCGCGGTTGAAATGCCGGCGGTTTCGAGCGAACGAGTGGTCGGACAATTCGGTCCCGGTTCTCCGCGCGAAGTCATGGCGCAATTGCTGAACGGCTCGCATTACGACTATGTTCTGGTGGGTTCACCGGCAGATCCACGCGTGCTGAAAAAAGTTGTGCTGATGGCCAGAGCGAACGGTCCTGAACAGGCCCAGGCTCAGCAGCCTGCGCCGAACATGCAGCAAAATCCAAATCTGCAGGCTGTGCCGGATGTCGAAGCGGAGCAGAATCCCGAAGAAAACAACGCCGAACCTCAGCCCGATGCCCAGGAACAGCAGGAAGAACCCCAGCCCGATCAGCAGGGCCAGCCAAACGGCCCGCAAGTAAAAACTCCTGAGCAGTTGTTGCGCGAGCTACAACAGCAACAGCAACAGCAAGACCAGCAAAGCGCGCCACCGCCAGGAGCGCCGGGCCAGCCGCCACAATAAAGGCAGCCATCAGCCGTCAGGTATCAGCTATCAGGTAAATCAAAAGCCAAGGTAGCCATCAGGCATCAGCCATCAGCTATCAGGTAAATCAAAAGCCAACCCAGATTCGTTGCATGGCGAGAGTGTGTTCGATGGCGGGAATGCATAGGTCTGCCAGTTTATCTGGACTGACCTGTAATGTAGGTTTTGCTTTACCTGAAGGCTGAAGGCTGAAGGCTGAAGGCTGAAGGCTGAGGGCTGACGGCTGATGGCTTTTACTCAGTCCCCGCTACCGTGATTCTGACTCGCCACCAAAACCAACGAGGGCTGGGGCTTGCGGGCACTATAAGCGAAAGCTTGCAGCAGGGCTAGCACGCAGGTGTAGGCGGCGCATATTCCGAAAGCCAGCGCTCCGGCGACGGTGAAGGTGACCACAAACGCGACTAGCAAGCTTCCCAATTTCGGCCCACTTTCCCGTCGATCCAACCGGCGCAACCAACGGCCTTTAATTCCAGTGCTTTAGATGCACGGTGCGCATTTTCACTCTACCCGCGTTGACGCTTGCCGCTGTTTACAAATAAGATACGTGAGTAGAACTGCGCATCCCCACTCTCCAACATTTCTGGGGACCCGTCCATATTACGAAGGTCCAATATTCCGCAGCAGAATGGCCATCAGGGAAATTTCGGTCCGGGGCGCCCGGCAGCACAATCTGAAAAACATCAGCGTTGAGATCCCGCGCAACACGCTCACGGTGATCACCGGTTTGAGCGGCTCGGGCAAATCGTCGCTGGCGTTTGACACGATTTATGCCGAAGGCCAGCGCCGTTATGTAGAGACATTGTCGGCGTACGCGCGGCAGTTTCTGGATCAGATGGAGCGGCCCGATGTGGACGCAATTGATGGCCTCAGCCCATCGATTTCAATCGAGCAAAAAACTACCAATCGCAGCCCGCGATCGACCGTGGGAACAATCACCGAAATTTACGACTACTTGCGGCTGCTGTTTGCGTCGATTGGTGTTCCGCATTGCCCGAAGTGCGGACGCGCAATTTCGCGACAAACCGCAGCGCAAATTGTGCAGCGCGTGATGGCGCTCACCCCAGAAGATCGCGTGATGGTGCTGGCGCCGATTGTGCGCGGGCGCAAAGGCGAATTCAAGAAAGAGATGGAAAAGCTCGCCCAGCACGGCTTTACGCGCGCCCGTGTAGACGGAGAGTTGGTCAGCCTGGAAGGCGAGATCGCGCTCGACAAACGCAAGAACCACACCATCGAAGTTGTGGTTGACCGGCTGCTGGTGAAAGCCGGAATCGAACAGCGCCTGGAAATGTCGGTTGCGCTAGCGATGAAGCTGGCAGGCGGACTGGTACAGGTGGCGATTGTCGGCGGCGACGAGCAGCTCTATTCCGAACGGCTGGCGTGTCCGGATTGCGGGATTGACGTTCCCAAACTTGAGCCGCGTTCGTTTTCATTCAACAGCGCGTATGGCGCGTGTCCCGAGTGTCACGGTCTGGGAAGTAAATTCGATTTCGATCCCGCCAAGGTGATCAATGACTGGTCGAAGCCACTGCTCGAAGGAGCGTTAGGGCCGGGATCGGCGTCACAAAATCTGATTCATCAAATCAAGATCGTCGCCGCGGCGTACGGAATTGACCTCAGCACGCCGTTCGAAAAACTTCCGGACAAAATTCAAAATCTGCTCTTCAATGGCGAGCCTGATGGGCGCGGCAAAACCGGCTTTCTCGGAATATTTGGATATCTGAAAAATGCGCTGAACGAATCTTCGTCGGACGGGTATAGCGACTGGCTGATGGAGCACATGTCCCCGACCGAGTGCCCGGCGTGTCATGGCCGGCGGCTGCGCCCGGAAAGCCTGGCGGTGCGCGTTGAAGGCATGTCGATTGCCGACTTCACCGCTATGCCGGTTTCGCGGGCGCTGGAAAAAGCGAAATCCATTCACCTCGTCGGCCGCGAAGCGCAGATAGCCGGACGCATCATGCACGAGATTGTCGAGCGGCTCCAATTCCTGCATGCGGTTGGATTGGGGTACATAGCGCTCGATCGCTCCGCCGCAACACTCTCCGGTGGCGAAGGCCAGCGTATCCGTCTGGCAACGCAGATCGGATCGAAGCTGCGCGGCGTGTTGTATGTGCTCGACGAGCCGTCGATTGGATTGCATCATCGCGACAACGGCCGCCTGTTGACCGCTCTCGAAGAGTTGCGTGACCTGGGAAACACCGTGCTTGTGGTCGAGCACGACGAAGAGACCATCCGCCGCGCAGATTACGTAATCGATCTCGGCCCCGGCGCTGGCCGCCACGGCGGCGAAGTTGTGGCCCGCGGAACTCCGGAACAGATCATGCTGGTTCCGGAGTCGCTCACCGGCGCCTACATCTCAGGACAGGCGCGAATCGATATGCGGCCTGAGCGGCGGCGGGTGAATGGAAGCGCCATCACCATACTGGGCGCGCGCGAGAACAATCTGAAAAATGTGGACGCCACTTTTCCCCTGGGCTTGATGAACGTGGTCACCGGTGTTTCGGGATCCGGGAAATCCACACTGGTGAATGACATTCTTTACCGCTCGCTGGCGAAAGCGCTGTACCGTTCCCGCGAAGAGGCGGGAGAGCACAAGTCGATCGCGGGCGCCGAGCATATCGACAAAGTAATCCGCATCGACCAGTCGCCCATTGGCCGCACGCCGCGCTCCAATCCCGCAACTTATACCGGAGTGTTCACGCAAATTCGTGACTTGTACGCCATGTTGCCTGAGTCGCGCGAGCGCGGGTATAAGCCCGGGCGTTTTTCATTCAACGTCGCCGGTGGACGCTGCGAAGCCTGTCAGGGTGAAGGCCAGCGCCGCATCGAGATGAATTTTCTTCCCGATGTATATGTCGTTTGCGAAGGGTGCGGGGGACGGCGCTACAACCAGGAAACACTGGCGGTAAAGTACAAAGGCTTCTCAATCGCCGACCTGCTCGAAACCCCGGTCTCAGAGGCGCTGCCCATTCTGGAAAACATTCCGCAGGTCCGCCAGAAATTGCAGACGCTGGTGGACGTCGGCCTCGGATATTTGCATCTGGGACAATCGGCGGTCACTCTATCCGGCGGCGAGGCACAGCGAATCAAGCTGGCGCGCGAACTCAGCAAACGTCAGACGGGCCGCACACTCTACCTTCTCGACGAGCCTACGACCGGACTGCACTTTGACGATGTTCGCAAGTTGCTCGACGTTCTGCACCGGCTCACAGATTTGGGCAATACGATCATCATCATCGAACATAATCTGGACGTGATCCGCAACGCCGACTGGATCATCGACCTCGGCCCGGAGGGCGGAGAAGAAGGTGGAAGAATCGTCGCGCAGGGAACTCCCGAGCAGGTGGCGCGCAATAAGAAGTCCTACACCGGCCAGGCGCTGGCGCACTACTTTGCGGCAAATGGCAAGCCCGCAGCCAGCGCCCAGCCCTCGGTTGCCAGCTAAGGCAATGCTTCCGCCTCGCGCAGAATTTTTCGTGTAGATTTAATTCATGTCTTCTGATTCCGGATGGCCCAACGCCAATCCCGAAGTCGTGCAAGTCATCGAGGTCACCCCACAACTGCCTGCATCGCCAGACCCGGTAGAGAATCCCCCGTGGAGTGGCAGGCAGGTGGCTTGGATCGGCTTCATGCTGTTCGTTATGCCGGTAGTGATTGCCCCGATTGTGCTGATTGTAGTGCAGAAAGTTTTTTACAAACAAATGTCGTTCGGCGAGGTCGCACAGAAACCGTGGCTGATTCTGGCGCCGCAATTCCTGTGGTTTGCAATCATGGTGTTTTACATGATCGGTTACGTTGAAGGCCGCTTCCATCAAGGCTTCTGGAGCGCGATTCGATGGAATTGGCCAAAGCGCGGCTGGCTGTCACTGATTGGGATCGGAATCGTGACGTTGATCGCGTTGCAGGGCATGGCGCGTTTCCTGCCGCTGCCCAAGAAAAGTCCGTTTGACCAATTCTTTAAACATCCATTTGACGCTTATATTTTTGCGGTGTTGGCCATCACCTTCGCGCCGTTCATGGAGGAGTTGTTTTTTCGCGGATTTTTATATCCCGTGCTGGCGCGGCGGATGGGGATGGGCTTGGGCATTTTCTTTACCGCGCTTCCATTCGCATTGATCCACGCGTTTGAATACAAGGCTTGGGCGCCGGTGCTCATTGTGTTTGTGGTCGGAGTGGTCGTGACCCTGGTGCGTGCCATGCGGCAATCGGTGGCGGCCAGCTTCGTCGTCCACGCTATATACAATGGGATTCCGATAGTGGCTTCATTCTTCATCAGCGGCGGCTTCCGCCATCTGGATAGAATTAAGTAACGGTGTTCTGCTCGAAAACCATGTCTTCTGCACGACAAGAACTGCTGCAACTGCTGGCCACGAAATCTTTCCGCCTGGGTGAATTCAAACTCTCATCCGGCGGGACCAGCGACTATTACGTCGATTGCCGGCTCACCACGCTCGACGCCCGCGGCGCGCAACTCACCGGGCAGGTTTTTCTCGAAGATATCCGCGAGCGCGGCTGGAATGCTCAAGCCATCGGTGGCTTGACCATGGGCGCCGACCCGATCGTGGTCGCGGTGGCGGTGACCAGCGGAACCATCAACGGATTCCTGGTACGCAAAGCCGAAAAGCAGCACGGCACCGGCCAGCGAATTGAAGGCTTTCGCGAAAAGGGCGCACGCGTGGTAATTGTGGACGATGTCTGCACCACAGGAGCCTCCACCATTCAGGCAATCGCAGCCGCCCGGGAATACGGCTTCGAGATTGCGGGAGTGATGTGCCTGGTTGAACGAGAAGAAGCGGGTGGCCGGCTAGGAGTCGAGACCGCGGCAGCCCCGGCGCCATTCATTTCGATCTACACAGCCACCGACGTACGAAGAGAGCACATAGCGCTGGGGAACAGTCGCCAAGACGCCTCTTCAGTAAAGACCTCCGTAT
>Ga0136846_1240884_pt1 | contig 10047 bp, 12 predicted proteins | sample HopSoiMetagenom2_FD_96841 | JGI IMG/M metagenome (GOLD analysis project Ga0136846, IMG submission 96841) | Grasslands soil microbial communities from Hopland, California, USA - 2 Assembly 2016 (version 4) | ecosystem: Environmental > Terrestrial > Soil > Grasslands | place: USA: Hopland... | reverse complement strand
TAAGCCGGCGGCGATGAGGCAGCGGCGACGGGCATGTCGACCGCCGCGGCCGTCCGGGCGTCGCCCGCCGATCGGCGGCGGGCGCTTGGCTCGGCCTGTGGCCTCGCTCGGTCGGGGTGGCGGGATTCGAACCCACGGCCCCTCGCTCCCAAAGCGAGTGCGCTACCAAGCTGCGCCACACCCCGGGCGGTGTCGGGATAGCTTATCCGCGCCGCTGTGCCCAGGCGGCGCCCAGGTCCCGGCCGGCCTCCTGCCAGGCGAGCAGCGCCGCGCCGAACAGCCCGGCCCGGCCGGCCAGGGAGGAGATCACCACGTCCGGTGCCGGGCGCCAGGCCAGGCGGGCGCGAAGCGCCGCAGCGACCGGCTCGCGCAGTGCCTCCCCGGCGCCGGCCAGCCCGCCGCCGAGAACCACGACCGACGGGTCGAGCAGCAGGGTGCCGGCGGCCAGCGCGAGGCCGAGGGCGTCGACGGCCTCCGCCCAGACCGCCGCAGCGGCCCGGTCCGACGTGAGCGACCCGGCGATCTCGCGCGCAGTGGACGGCGCGCCTCCACGGGCGGCGTAGCGGCGGGCGATTCCGGCCGCCGACGCGTATACCTCGGTGCAGCCGCGTTGCCCGCATGCGCACAGCTCGCCGTCCGGTCGGACGGGCAGATGGCCGATCTCGCCGGCGAGTCCGCGGGCGCCGCGGACCCGGCGCCCGGCCGATAACGGCACGGCCGCGATGCCCGTGCCGATCACAACGACGAGACAGTCCGAAACGCCGCGCGCTTGCCCGAGGGTCATCTCCGCCAGGCCTGCGGCACCGACGTCGTGGTCGAGGACTACCGGGACGCTGAGGTCACCGGCCAGCAGATCGCGAAGCGGTACGTCGCGCCAGCCCAGGTTGGCCGAGTACTTCGCGAGGCCCGCTTCGGCCGCCAAGGTGCCGGGCACGACAACCCCCACCGCCGCGATCGACGCACTGGCGAGCGCCCGGGCGGCAGCCCGGACCGCGGCTACGACCGCGGCCGGCCCCTCGGCAACAGGAGTCGGAACGACCGTTTCTCCGCACAGGTGCCCGTCGGCGTCGACCAGCGCGCCCTTGATGCCCGTGCCGCCGACATCATGTGCCCGTCGGCGTCGACCAGCGCGCCCTTGATGCCCGTGCCGCCGACATCGAGGGCGATGACGACCGATCCGCCCACCAGGCTCTCCCGGAAACCACGCTCCGCATTGACCGCGCCGAGTGAACCATGGAGCATGCAAATGGTCTAGTCCATTCTTGAAGGGGAAGCATGCCGACGCCAGGCGCAATGATGGCCGCCGAGATCGCCGAGCAACCGGCCGCGCTCGCCCGGTTGCTGAGCGAGGGCAGCCCCGCGGCCGCTCAGGCTCGCGCGGCCATCGAAGGGTACCGCCCGCGCTTCGTCGTGCTCGCCACCCGCGGCACCAGCGACCACGCCGCGCTGTACGGCAAGTACCTCGCCGAGGTGCAGCTCCAGCTGCCTGCTGGACTCGCCTCACCGTCCAGCATCACGGTGTTCGGCGGGCGCCCCGACATGCGCGGCGTCCTGTTCGTCGCCGTGAGCCAATCGGGCGAGTCGCCGGACCTGGTCGAGTCGCTGGACGTTGCCCGGCAGTGCGGAGCATTGACGGTGGCCGTCACCAACAACGCCGACTCGCCGCTCGCGCAAATGGCAGTCCAGCACGTGGACATCCTCGCCGGACCGGAGCGGGCCGTCGCGGCGACCAAGACCTATACCGCGCAACTGCTTGCGCTGCACCTACTGCTGGGCAGCGACGACGCCACCGCCGTACCTGATGCTGCCGCGCGCACGCTCGAGAATGCCGAGGCGGCGTACGCCGCCGCGGAGCGGTTCCGCTTCGCCGACCGGCTCGTGGCGACCGGTCGGGGCTTCTCGTATCCGACCGCCCGCGAGGCGGCGCTGAAATTGATGGAGACCTCGTATCTCGCCGCACAGGCGTTCTCCGGGGCGGATCTGCTGCACGGGCCGATGGCGATGCTCGGCCCGGACATCCCGGTCATCGCGCTGGCCGTGCCAGGTCGTGGCGCGACTGCCATGGGCCCGGTGCTCGAGCGGCTGGCCGCCGCAGGCGTGGACGTGCTGCGGGTCGGAGCGCCGGACGGCCTGCCGGTCGCCGGCGCCGGCGTATCGGAGGCACTCATGCCGGTCGTGGAGATTCTCCCGCTGCAGCAGCTGGCATGGCAGCTCGCGCTGGCCCGCGGTGGGGACCCGGATCGCCCCCGCGGACTCAGCAAGGTGACCGAGACATGGTGACCGCCGACGCGTCGCCGCAACTCGATCAGCTCTCGATCGATGCGGTCGTCGACCGACTCCTCGATGCCGAGGCTCGGGTGCTGCCCGCGCTGCGCCGGGCCGAAGGCGAGCTGGCGCGCGCGGCGGCGTTGCTGGCCGGCGCGGTGGTCGCTGTCGCCGCAAGCGGGCGTACACCGTTCACGCTGGCGGGCGCGATCGAGGCCCGCTCGGCCGGCGCGCCGGTGATCGCCGTCGTCAACGCCGAGCGGTCACCGCTCGCCGCGGTCGCGCAGCTGGCGGTCGAGCTGATCGTCGGCGAGGAGGTGCTGCGCGGCTCGACGCGGCTGAGCGCCGGCACCGCGCAGAAGGTCGCTCTCAACGCCCTGACCACGGCCGCGATGGCGGCCGCGGGCCGCACGCACGGCGACCTCATGATCGACGTGAGTCCGGCCAACGCGAAGCTGCGTGATCGGCTCACCTGCATCGTCGCCGAGATCGTCGGTTGCCCGCTCGCCGAGGCGGACGCGGCCGTGCAGGCGTGCGGTGGCAGCGGACGGGCGGCGGTCCTGCACCTGCTGCGCGGCTTGAGCCCGGCCGACGCGGCGCGGCAGGCGGCGGCGCACCGGTCGCTTCGGGCCGCCCTGAACGGTTGACGATCAGGCTGGCGCGGCCGCCGCAGGTCCGGCGGGCCGGCGCGCGGTCCAACCCCGCCTGCTGCGCACGGTCCCGTACCCGCGGCAGGCAAGGTAGATGGCGAACGAAATTGTCGTGACGTACGGGCTGATCGGCACGCTGTAGCTGCCGAGCTCCAGAAGCGTGCCGCCGACCATGGCCGTCACCGCGAACGCGACGCTGAGCACTGGGACGAGCACCCGGGAGGCGGTAACGCGCATCGCCGCGGCAGCAGGAGTACAGACGACGCTGAGCACCAGGAGCGCGCCGACGATCTGCACCGACATGGCCACGGTGAGCCCAAGCAGCAGCATGAAGACCGTGGATAGCAGTCGAACGGGCACGCCACGCGCCGCGGCGACCTCGGGATCAATGCTCGCGAAGGAAAGGGGTCGCCAGACGATCACCAGCCCGGCAGTCACGACAATGGCGGTGCCGATGAGCGCGGCGAGGCGGGGGGTGTCGATGGCGGCGATCTGCCCGGTCAGCAAGCCGAACTTGTTCGCCGCCCGACCGTGATACAGCGAAAGGAACAGCACGCCGAGGCCGAGGCCGAACGGCATGAGGACGCCGATGATCGAGTTCCGGTCGCGGGCTCGACTGCCGAGCGCGCCGATCACCAGCGCCGCGACCAACGAGCCGGTGAGCGCGCCGATCACCACGCTGCCGCCGGCGAGCAAGAACCCGGCCGCACCGGCGAAGGAGAGCTCGCTGATCCCGTGCACGGCGAACGGCAGGTCACGCATCATCACGAACGTGCTGATCAGCCCCGCGACGACGCCGAGCACCGCGCCGGCAATGATCGTGTTGTGCACCAGGGCGAGCAGCGACCCGTAGTCGCTGAAGTCGAAGATCTGCTGCCAGATGCTCGGGTCGCTCACCGGGCCGCCTCGTGATGGTGGTCGTGATGCGCCTGCTCCGGGGTGTCGGGGGTGCCGGCCACGAGGATCCGGCCGCCGACCCGGATCACTTCGATGGGCGCCTCGAACAGTTCGCTGAGCGTCGCTGAAGTGAGCACCTCGTCCACCTCGCCGATTCGGAACCGGCCGCCGGCGAGATACAGCACCCGGTCGACGTAGGGCAGCACAGGATTGATCTCGTGCGTCACGAACAGCACGGCAGAGCGGTGTTCCCGGCGGCGCCGGTCGACGAGGGCGGTCACCGTCCGCTGACTCGGCAGGTCCAGCGACAGCAGTGGTTCGTCGCAGAGCAGGACGGACGGGTCGGTGACCAGCGCCTGCGCGATGCGGACCCGCTGCTGCTCACCGCCGGAGAGCAACCCGATCGGCAGGTCGCCGTACTCGGCGGCCCCGACCGCGGCTAGAGCGGCAGTAACCGACCGGCGGCGCGCGGCGGAAGGCAGCCCGGTGCCCCATCGATGACCGGTCAGGCCCTGCGCGACGAAGTCACGCGCGCGCATCGGGGTGAGCGGGTCGGCCCGCCGCTGCTGGGGCACGTAGCCGATCTCCTCGCTGCCCCGCCGGACCGGCCGGCCGGCCACCTCGACCGTTCCCCCGGTGAGCGACTGCAGGCCAAGGATGGCGCGGATGAGGCTCGTCTTGCCGGACCCGTTGGCGCCGAGGACGGCGACGAACTCGCCGGGCGACACGTCCAAGTCCAGGTGCGACCACAGCGTGCGCCGGCCGAAGGACAGCGAGGCGGCACGGAGCCGCAGCACCGCCGGCTCGCGAACCGTCATGAGAGGGCCGCTTCGACGGCGCGCAGAATGCCACCCAGCCACGCGGGAAACGCGATGTCGGCGGGGAGCGACTCAGTGACGGTCACCACCGCGACGGCGTTCGCCTTCGCCGCCGCGACGACCTGGTCGGTCTGCGTGTCGGAGGTCTGTTCGTTGTACGCGAGTAGCTGCACCCGGTGCTCGCTGAACAGGTCGAGCAGGGCCTGCAGCACCTGCGGGGACGCGTCCGTCCCGTTCTCGACCGCCGCACTGAACTCGGCCGGCGTCCGGTTCACCAGCCCGCACGCCTCCAGTAGGTACAGCGGGACGGGTTCGGTGACCGCGGCGCCCGCGCCGGCGTGCTTGCGACGGATGTTTGCCTCAATCCGCTGCAATCGGCCCAGCGCGCTGCTGAACGAGCGAGCGTTGCGCCGCAGCACCGCCGCGTCCGACGGATCGTGCGCGATCAGGAATTGCGAGATCCGGGCCGCAACCGTCCGGGTGGTCGCCACGTCGTACCAGACATGTTCGTTGAGCGGCTGCTCCCCGGCTCGGCCGGAGACCGCGACCGCGTTTATGACCCGCGCGCTCGCCCCGGACGCCTTGCGCAGGTCGTCGACGAAGTCGTCGTAGCCGCCGCCGTTCTCGAGAATCAGATCGGCCCGGGAGATCGCGAGCTCGTCGCGCGGGTTCGCCTCGTAGGAGTGGGGGTCGACAGCCGGATCGGCGATGATCGACGTCACCGAGACCCGCCTCGCCGGCAGTCCGGCGGCCAGTTCCTCGGCGATGGCGCCGTAGACATCGGTCGAGGCGACGACGGAAATGTCGGCGGCGCTGGCGCCGGCCGAGCTACATCCGGTCGACGCGCCGGCGACGGCCAGCGCGGTGAGCAGCGCGCCCGTGCACCGCCGCGCCTGCATCCGCACTCCTGATACTGATAACGATGTTCATTCCAGCAGAGCACAGCTCGCGCGTTGATGGCAAGTCGGTGCCGGCCCGGCACAGCCCCCCTCGCCCGGGGGGGACGAGAAGGAGCCCCGGACGGAATCCGTCCGGGGCTCCTCGGTTACCGCATTTCAGTTCTCCTCGAGCGCCTCTTGCTTCTGCTCGAGGGCATCTGCCTTCTTCTCGTGCGCCTTTGCCTCGGCGCGCTCCTTCGTTTCGCGTGTCTGGTGCTCACCCTTGCGCTGCTGGGCGTCACCCTCGGCGCGCAGGTTCTCGTTGTCGGTGATGTCGCCGAGCTTCTCCTTGGCGACGCCCTTGACGTTCTCCCCCACGCCCATCAGCTGTCCACCGATTCCTTCCATCCTTGGGCCGTTCGCTGCGCTCGCTCCGCCGCGGCGCCTTCGGCCTCCTGCTTCTTCGCGTCGGCCTCGGCACGCACCGCCTTGATGCGCTCGGTGCCCTTCTCCTGCTGCACTTCGCCAGCCTTGGCCAGGCGGCTGTTCCCGGTGACGCTCCCGACGATTTCCTTGCCGAGGCCAACGACCTTGCTCACCAGGCCGAGTGCGTTCTTGCTGTCGATGCGCGGGATCTGCATAGATCCTCCTTGCATGTCGGTCGCTGCCGGGAGCCGCTTCGTCCCGATCAGCAGCGACGGCCCTCGCCGCCGCTGTCTAATGCGGTACCCGCTGTCGCGGGCGTCCAACCGCCTCGCCGGGGGGAGATAGTGTGGCGAATATCGCCACGCGGCCGCTCAGCGGCGGTTATTTCGTGGCTTCCGGCTCCGTCGCGGCCAGTTCGAGCGGGCGACGGGAATCGAACCCGCACCTTCTGCTTGGAAGGCAGAGGCTCTGCCATTGAGCTACGCCCGCGGACGGCCTCGCGACCGCTGCGCCAGGATACCGGTCGAACCCTGGTCGCGAGGAACGCTGGCAGGATGCTCGAAGTGAACCCCTCGCGACTCACCGGACCGCCGATGCGGCTGCGGCTCGGCGGCGAACCGCTGCCCATGGTCGGCGGCGTGCGGATGTACGTCTGCGGGATAACCCCGTACGACGTCACCCACCTCGGCCACGCGGCGACCTACGTGTGGGCCGACGCCGCCGAGCGGATCCTCCGGTGGCACGGGCACACGGTCACCGTGGCGCGCAACATCACCGACGTGGACGAAGCATTGTTCGCCGAGGCGCAACGCCGCGGCGAGTCGTACACCATGCTGGCCACCCTGCAGCGGGCGGCGTTCGAGTCCACGATGGCGACGCTGCAGGTGCGCCCGCCCGATCTCGCGCCGAGCGCAGCACAGTACATCGGTCACGTCATCCAGCTCGCCGCGGCCCTGCTGGAGAAGGACGCCGCATACGAACGCAACGGCACCGTCTACGCGCGCACCGCGCACGCCGCTGCCGCGGCCGGGCTCGACCGCCAGACCGCCGTCGCCCGCGCCGAGGAGTACCGCGACCACCCGGACGATCCGGGCAAGGACGACCCCCTCGACGCGGTCGTGTGGCAGGCGGCCGGCCCGGACGACGAGGTGTCGTGGCCGAGCCCGTGGGGCGAAGGCCGGCCTGGCTGGCACGCCGAGTGTGCGGCGATGGTGCTCGCCCTGTTCGGGGCGGGCGTGGACATCCACGCCGGCGGCGGCGACCTGGCCTATCCGCACCACGCGTGCGAAACCGTGCTGGCCGAGGCGGCGACCGGGGTGATGCCCTTTGCCCGCAGCTGGTTGCGGGCCGGGACCGTGTCGATCAACGGCCGCAAGATGGCAAAGTCCTCGGGCAACCTGGTGCTCGTTGAGGAGCTGCTGCGCGTCCATTCCCCCGGCGCAGTCCGGCTGTTGGTGCTCAACCGTCCGTGGGCACAGCCGTGGGAGTTCGAGCCTGCCGGGCTCGATGATGCAGAAGCGACGCTCGAGCGGCTGTATGCCGCGGGGTCCGCGCCGGGCATGGCGCCGGGGGCGGCCGCCGTGCCGGCCGCGCTGCTCGACGATCTCGACGTTCCGCGCGCGGTCGCCATCGCTCTCGAGGACGGCGGGCAGGCGGCTCGTACCCTCAACGAGATCCTCGCCCTCAGCTGACCTCGTGGGTTGCCGATGTGCGGCAAGATCTCGGTATGACCGGCGCTGGTGACCAGCCCCCGCGCCGCCGACGGCGTCGGCGGGCCAACCAGGAGCGGAGCTCGCCCGGTCGGACACCGCCGCAGCCGGCGGCTTCCTCCGCAGGGACCGCTCAGCCCGCGCCGCAGCCGCCGTCCGTCCGGGCCGGTATTCCGAGGAAACAACCGCGCCGGCGACAGGCCGGCCAGGGTGCGCCTGGGAGCGAAGGCGGCATGCGCGACCTGGTGGGCGCCGGCCGCTCGCAGGTGGGGGTCAGCGGCGCACTGCGCGTCCGCGACGTCAACCGGCCGACCGACGAGGACCTTGCCGAAGCCGACCGCGACGTCGTCGTCGTCAGGCGGAACTGGAAACCGGCCGGCTCCGGCTGAGCGGGGCCGACTCAGCCGACCGGCTTCCCGCCGATTGCTCCCGTCTGCTCGTACTCGGCGAGCTGCGCGATCCGGCGCCGGTGCCGCTCGCCCTGCGAGAACGGGGTCGCCACGAAGATCTGCAGGAAGCGCGCGGCGTCGGCCTCGGGATGATTGCGTGCGCCGATGCTCATCACGTTTGCGTCGTTGTGCTCGCGCGCGAGCCGGGCGGTGTCGTCGCTCCAGACCAACGCCGCCCGAACGCCGGACACCTTGTTTGCCGCGATCTGCTCGCCGTTGCCGGAGCCGCCAATCACCACGCACAGCGAACCGGGGTCCGCGACCGCGCGGGTCGCCGCCGCGATGCACGGCGCCGGATAGTCGTCCTCCGGGTCGAATGTGTGCGCCCCGCAGTCGATCGCCTCGTGGCCGAGCACGGCCACGTGCTCGATCAGTCGGGCCTTGAGGTCGAATCCGGCATGGTCGCTTCCGAGGTAGACGCGCATGAACGCATCATGGCAGCGGCCATACCTCGCGGGCAGCCTGGAACGATGGAGCCGTGATCGCGGCACTCGAGCGACCGACCCTGTCGAGCGGCTTCACGCAATGGACGCCGCAGCCCCTCGCGATCGCGCTCGTTGCCCTACTCCTCACCGGATACGTGTACGCGCTGCGGCGCGTGGAACGGCCGTGGCCGCGTCGGCGCACTCTGCTGTTCGGGCTCGGCGTGCTGCTGCTGATCTGGGCGACAAGCGGTTTCCCGGAGGTGTACGCGGACTCCCTCTACTGGGTGTGGACGACGCAGATCCTGGTGCTCTGGCTCGTCGTCCCGATCCTGCTGCTGTTCGGGCACCCGGTGCAGCTGGCGCGGAGCCTGCCGACCGCGCGCGGGCGGATCGACCGGGCGCTGCGCTCACGGTTCTGCCGAGTGGTGGCCAACCCCTTGATCGGCCCGGCGCTGGTCCCGGTGCTCTCGTTCGTCCTGTTCTTCGGCCCGGTGCCGGGCTGGTCGGCGCAGTTCCGCTGGTTCGCGTGGCTCCTGCAACTCGCACTGCTGGTGGTGGGCGGGCTGATGGTCCTGCCTCTGGTGGGCCTGGATGAGGAGGCCACGTCGCTGGCGGTGGGCCTGGCGCTGGGGATCGGCACCTTGGAGCTGGTGCTCGACGCCCTGCCCGGCGTGATCCTGCGACTGCACACCGGGCTGGTGACCGGATGGTTCGATCTTCGGACCAGGCACACCTGGGCGCCGGACGCGCTGCACGACCAGCGGGTGGCCGGCGCCATCCTGTGGTGCATGGCCGAGCTCATCGACCTGCCGTTCCTGGTGCTCGTCTACTTGCGCTGGCTGCGCGCCGACGCTCGCGACGCCGCCCGGATCGACGCGGTGCTCGAGGCGGAACGGGCCGCCCGGCATGCCCTGCCGGCTGCCGACGCGCAGCCGGACCGGGACGTGCCCTGGTGGCTCACCGACCCGGCGATGCAACAACGCCTGCACCGTCACGAGTGAACCGCCAACCGCCGTCTGCCGAGCGGACCAGCGAGTGCACCGCGACCGCCGCCGACACCGGACCGTACGCGTGGGGGTACGCGGCGCCACTGCCATAGCTGTCCTCGACCCGCACCTCGACGTCGAGTCCGGTCGGATCCAGCTCGACCACAACGAGGTCGTCGGCGCCGGCGTACCGGGCATTGGCGACGCCGTCCACCTGGTCGGCGAAGGACAGGTGGACGAACCCGTGGGCAGCGAGCGAGCTTGGCCGGTAGTCGCCGCGGATCGGCCAGTCGGCCGGCGCCACGATGTGGAACAGGGACGCGACGGGCAGCGTGGCCGGCAGCGGCACCCGCCAGTGGTCCAGCCCGGCAACGCCGCCCAGTGTGTCTGCGAATGCCGCGGCGATCAGCGAGTGCCCGAACGGGTTCGCGTGGATCCGGTCCCGGCTCCAGATGCGCAGGTCGGTGGCGACCTCCCGCTCGGCCACGTCAACGAGGAGCGCGCCGTGCGCGGCCGCGACCGTGCGGATCCGCTCGTTGTACCC
>Ga0136846_1237823_pt1 | contig 10047 bp, 8 predicted proteins | sample HopSoiMetagenom2_FD_96841 | JGI IMG/M metagenome (GOLD analysis project Ga0136846, IMG submission 96841) | Grasslands soil microbial communities from Hopland, California, USA - 2 Assembly 2016 (version 4) | ecosystem: Environmental > Terrestrial > Soil > Grasslands | place: USA: Hopland... | reverse complement strand
GTCCTTTCCGTCGCCTTATTTCCGATACCAACCACCGTCCTCGCGTTGCAACCAGACGCCGGGGGCGCTGTTGGCGGCGAGTTGTTTGGCGCGGGCCTTGCCCACCGCCTCGGCGGACGCGCCGGTTTTCTGAGCCAGCGCGGCGTAGACGACGGCACGATCGGCGTTCTCGGCGGCGGAAACCCCGCCATCATTGCCGGAGCGCACCGCGAGAAACCCGCGATTGTCCTCGCCGAGCACACCGGCGGTTTTAAGCGCGTCGATCTTGGAAATGCGACTCTCCATGCGGGCGCGGACGGCGCCAAGATCCTCGGCGCGAACGACGCCGGCGGCGAAGAGCATGGCGAAGACAAACAGCAGGCGGAAGAAAAGCGTTTTCATGGGACTCAGGGATTGGGGGTGGCTTTGACCGTCGTCGATTTCTTGTCGATGTCGCCGAAGAAGTCGTCGAGCGCGCGATCGACCTTCACGTTGACGTCGAGGGTCGCGTGAACCTCGACGGGAGCGAGCGTCACGTGGATGCAGCCTCCGAAAAGGCCGGCGCAACTGAAGAGAAGGACGCGAGGGAACATGCGCGCACACTCACCGAATCGGCCGCCGCTAGCAACGAAAGTTTCCTCAATGCATCCCGAAGGAGAGGTGCTGCTTCATTCCGAGGACCAGCACATTGGCGAGCGGCCCGAAGACGTTGATCTCAAAAGTGACCTGGCCGACGACGTTGCCCGCCTGCTCCGGCTGCGCGACCACGACCACCTTTGCGGAACGCCCGCCGCCGTCGCCTTCCGGAGTCATTTTCACCTCCAAAGACCGGACGTGCAGATCGGTCTGGCCGAGCTCGATCACCTGCATGCTTTCGTAGGCGGGGTTGAGCGGTGAAAACCAACGCCGCAGCCACGGCGGCAGGCGCGGTGCGAAAACAAAACGCGCCGGCACGTGAGAAGTCAGGAACCCCGGTTGCGGCGTCAGCCGGATGACCGTGGGCTCGTCGTCCCGCAACGAAAGGCGGCCTTCGCCGATCTGCAGACCGTCGGCCTTGTTCCAGCCCAAGCGCACCTCGCCATCGATCCGTCCGCGCGCGGCAGCCAGCGCCGCCGGAACGAGCGCGACGATATCCTGCAGACCGATCCGCGTCATCCGCACTTTCACGTTTTGCAACGACAGCGGGGACAGGGACGCAACGAAGGGTTCCGCCGTGATCTCGCCACCCGCGATCTCCACGCGGGCCGACGTGACAGACACATTTCCGGAGCCCGCGAGCGTCGCGCTGATCGCGACGTTGCGCGCCCCCAAACGGGCGTTGGTCACCGTGCGCACGGTGATTTCAATGGGCACGGGCCCCTGCGGCAGCGTCGCCACGTCCGCCTCGGCGCGAACCATGATGCCTTCGAGCGCCCATTTCTGGCCGGCATGCCGCACGGCACCGTCGCGCCACTCGACCCGGATGCGCCCGGCCGGCTTGCCTTGGTGAATTTCACCCGAGCCGGTTATCAGGACCGAACCTTCCGCCACCGCGCCGGCCATTTCCGGGCCGAGCCTCGGCGCGAACGCCGAAAACCACGGTCCCGCCTCGATGCGGCCTTCCTCCACGCGCCAGGTTCCGTCACCTGTCGCGGCATTGATCCGGGCGAGCACGCGCAGGCGGGTGAAGGCGTTGTCCGCTTGAAACACGATCTCGCGCACTCCGCCGTCGGCCGAGGTCGGCGAAAATTTCCAGTGCAAACCCGGGCCGGTTTCGCCGAGGAGAAACGCCTCGCCGGACACTTCTCCGCCCAGCCGAGGCAGTACGACAAACGCCTGCGCCAGCGGCGCGGCCAGCATCGCACCCGCGACAAACCACCGGCGGGACGTCCGGCAAAGGCGTTGGACAAGGGATCGCGGCACGCGCAAGGACATGCGCGAAAGGCCGCCGCGGGGCCAGCCCAATGCTGGTCGCCCGCAGGGCACGCAGCCTCTTTTTACGGAACCGGGACGGGCGCGAGGCTCCAGATGTCGCGGGCGTACTCGCGGATCGTGCGATCGCTGGAGAACTTGCCGACGCGGGCGGTGTTGAGGATCGCCTTTTTCGCCCAGCCGGCGGTGCTCCGGTAGGCGGTGTCCACTTTTTCGTGGGCCTGCACGTAGGCACGGTAATCGGCGAGAACCTTGAAGGGATCGCCGCCGCCGAGCAGGCTGTGGTGCAGCGAACCGAACGGATGGTGTTCACCGGGCACGAAGTAATCGGAACCGAGCCAGTCGATGATGGCGCGAAGCTCCTCGTCGGCGGCATAGTAATCCCAAGGGTTGTACCCCTTGGCATCGAGCGCCTCGACGTCGGGCACCTTGAGACCGAAGATGAAGATGTTGTCCTCGCCGACCTCCTCGCCGATTTCGACATTGGCGCCGTCCAGCGTGCCGATGGTGAGCGCGCCGTTGAGCGCGAGCTTCATGTTGCCCGTGCCGGAGGCCTCCTTGCCGGCGGTGGAGATCTGCTCGGAGAGATCGGCCGCGGGCACGATGCGCTCGGCGAGCGAAACGCGGTAGTTGGGCAGGAAGGCGACCTTCAACTTGCCGCCGATGCGCACGTCGTTGTTGATGCGCTCGCCGATGATGTTGATCGCGCGAATGATGTTTTTCGCGAGGTCGTAGCCGGGGGCGGCCTTGGAACCGAAGACGAACACGCGCGGGACGATGTCGAGCGACGGATTGTGCAGCAGGCGGCGGTAGAGCGTGAGGATGTGAAGCAGGTTGAGATGCTGGCGCTTGTACTCGTGCAGGCGCTTGATCTGCACGTCGAAGAGGGCGTCGGGGGAAACGTCCACGCCGCACTCGGCCTTGATGACGGCGGCGAGGTCGATCTTGTTGGCGCGCTTGATCGCCATGAACTCCGTCTGGAACGCCTTGTCGTCGGCGAACTTTTCCAGGCCGCGCAGGAGGTCGAGGTTGCGGGCCCAGCCGCCGCCCAGTTTCCGGGTGATCAGCTCGGCGAGGCGCGGATTGCAATCGAGCAGCCAGCGGCGCGGCGTGATGCCGTTGGTCTTGTTCTGGAATTTACCCGGATACAGGGAGTCGAATTCAGGGAAGAGATCCTTCTTCAGCAGCTCGGTGTGGAGCGCGGCCACGCCGTTGACGGCGTGGGAACCGACGACCGCGAGATTCGCCATGCGGAAGGCCTTGTGGCCGTTTTCCTCGATGAGCGAACAGACGCTCTTCTTGTAATTGTCACCGGGCCAGCGGGCCTCGACGGCATCCATGAGGCGGTGGTTGATTTCGTAAACGAGCTGGGCGTGACGCGGCAGCACGCGGGAGAACAGCGGGGCGCCCCACTTTTCGAGCGCCTCGGGAAGCAGCGTGTGGTTGGTGTAGCCGAAGGTCGCGGTCACGATCGTCCAGGCGCGTTCCCAGGTGAATTGCTGTTCGTCGAGGAGGATGCGGAGAAGCTCCACCACGGCGACGGCGGGATGCGTGTCGTTGAGCTGGACTGCGACCTTGCTGGAGAAGTTGTCCCACGAGTTGCCGGCGGTGCGGAAGTGGCGACGGATGATGTCGCGCAGCGAACAGGCGACGAAGAAGTACTGCTGCACCAGCCGGAGCTCCTTGCCGTTCTCGGTCTTGTCATTCGGGTAAAGCACCTTCGAGACGGTTTCGCCGATGGCCTTCTCGCGCACGGCGTCGACGTAGCCGCCGCTGTTGAACGCGGCGAGATCGAATTCCTCGGTCGAGCGCGAGGCCCAGAGACGGAGGAGATTGACCGTCTTCGTGCCGTAGCCGGCGATGGGAATGTCGTAAGGAACGCCGAGGATGGTCTTGCCATCGACCCACGCCGGGCGGGAGTTGCCCCGGTCGTCGAAAATCTGCTCCACCCGGCCGTAGATCTTGATCTCGGTCGTGTATTCGGCGCGGACGATTTCCCACGGCGTGCCGAAGATCATCCAGTTGTCGGGATGCTCCACCTGGTCGCCCTTGACGAACTGCTGTTTGAAGAGACCGAACTCGTAATGGATGCCGTAGCCGATCGCCGGCAGATCCAGCGTGGCGAGCGAATCGAGGAAGCACGCCGCGAGACGGCCGAGACCGCCGTTGCCGAGGCCCATGTCGACCTCGCTCTCGCGCACCGTTTCCCAATCGACGCCCAGTTCACTCAGGGCGGCGCGGGCCTCCTCATAAAGACCGGTGTTGTAGAGGTTGTTCTCGAAGAGCCGGCCCATGAGGTATTCCAGCGAAAGGTAGTAAAGCCGGCGGACGTTCTGCTTGTTGTGCTCCCCTTGGGTTTCGAGCAGGCGGGCGAGGATGCGCTCGCGCACCGCCATGGAGGTGGCGATCCACCAATCGCGGGGCTTGGCGCTGCCGAAGTCACGGGCCAGTGCAAAGGTGAGATTGCGCAGGATGGCCTGCTTGAACTCCCCCTTGGCACCCGCGGTCGGAACAAGCTCGGCGATGGACTGGGCGGGAACGGCTTTTTTCTTGGATTTGGGTAAAACAGGCATGTGAGAGTGAAGGTTAACGTAACAGGAACCGTGCCAGTCAATGCAACGGATTCATGTTCTCCGGTTGGTTTTTAAGACAATGCGTGGATATAAAAAACGGCGGGATTATCGCTGAAAACGACGGGCCAGCTCACCATGGCTGAATTCGATGTGCGTCGGCCGGCCGGCCGGGCTGGTCAGCGGCGCACGACAGGCGAAAAGCTGCACGACCAACCGCTGCATTTCGTCCGCGCCCGCCGTGTCGCCCAGCCGCACGGCCTTGGCGCAGGCGAGACGGGCGAGCTGCTCCCGCGCCGTGTCGATATTGCGATCCTGCAACCGGCCGTCGCGCAACGCGCCCAGCAGCTCGCGCACGAACGGCTCCGCGTCCGCCGGCTCCATCCAGGCGGGCAGGCTTTCGATGCGGAAAAAATTGCGCCCGAACTCGGCCATCTCGAAACCATGACCGTTGAAAAACTCCAGCCGGGCGAGCAGCAGCGCGCTGGCAATGGGATCGAGCTCCAGCGGCACCGGCAGGAGCAGGCGCTGGCTCGGCACCGTCCCGTCGCGAAACTGCTCCTGCAATCGCTCGAACCAGATGCGTTCGTGCGCCGCCCGACGGTCCAGGAGCACCAGACCCGAGGCGGTTTCAAAAAGCGCGTAGCTCCCGTGCGCCAGCCCGAGCCAGCGCCAGCCGGACACCGCGGACGCGGTGCCGACCGCCGCAACCGCGGCAACCGGAACCAAGGGGGACGGCGCGGCGGAAGATGAAACCGCGGGCGTAGAAGCGGAGACGTGTCCCGTGACACGCCGCTCGGTCGTCGCCGGCAGGACAGCCGCGAGTTTCGGCGCGCTCGGCACGGCCAGAGGAGCCGCCATCGCCGGGACGGAACGCGGCTCCATCCCGGACGTAACGGATGGCGCGACAACGGACGGCGCTGTTACCCCAAGTTCCCGGAGCCGGTTCAACACGGCGCGAATGATAAACCCGCGCACCGAAGTCTCGCTGCGGAAGCGCACCTCGCGCTTGGCCGGGTGCACGTTCACGTCGACCGCCGCCGGATCGATCTCGAAAAAAACGAAGGCCAGCGGATAGCGCCCCTTGGGCAGCGACTCGTGATAGCTCTCGATCAGCGCGTAGTTGAGCGCGCGACTGTCGACCGGACGCTGGTTGATGAACGTGATCATCTCGTGCCGCGTCGCCCTGCCCGTGCCCGGCCGGCCGATGAGTCCGCTCAGTCGCATGCCCGCCTCCGTCACCTCGATCGGCACCAGCCCCTCGGCCAGCTGCCGGCCGAAAATCTCGGCCACCCGCTCCGCCAATCCCGTGCACTCCGGCGAACGGAAAATCACGCGGCCGTCCTCGATCAACGTAAACGCCACCTGCGGAAATGCCAGGGCGTAGAGCCGCACGCCCGAGATGATGTGCGCGGCTTCCGTCTGGTCGGTCTTGAGAAACTTGCGGCGGGCCGGCACCGAGTTGAAAAGCTGCGCCACCTCGATGCGCGTGCCCACCGGACGCCCGCAGTCGCGCACGTGGACGAATTTGCCTCCGTTCACGAGGATCTCCGTGCCGGCGTCGGCACCGCTCTCGCGTGTCTGCAACGTGAAACGCGAAACGCTCGCGATGGACGGTAGCGCCTCGCCGCGGAACCCGAAGCTCGCGAGCCGGTTCAGATCGTCGGCCTCGGCGATCTTGCTCGTGGCGTGGCGCTCCAGCGCGAGCAGCGCGTCGTCGCGCGACATGCCGTGGCCGTTGTCCTCGATCCGCATGAGCGAGCGGCCGCCGTGGCGGAACTCGACCTCGATGCGCGTGGCTCCGGCGTCGAGCGCGTTCTCGACCAGTTCTTTGACCACCGCCGCCGGACGCTCGATCACCTCGCCCGCGGCGATTTGATTGGCGACCCGGTCGGAGAGGATGCGGACTTTGGCCATCGGCGAAGGATTTAGTTGATCACGCAAACACGGAAGACACGGAGACGATCACCAGTTCCATTCCGCGCTTCCGTGGCAAAGATCCGCCGCTCAACTCAGCGCCTTCGCCCAGCGTTTGAACTGCTTTTTCACCTGCGCCGGGCCGGGCATGCCGGTGCCGCGGCGCAACGCCATGCCGCGTTTGAGGTCGAACACCTCGACCCAGTCCGGACCGAAACCCGGATGAAGCTTCCGCACCTCGTCGGACGGCAGCTGATCCAGCTTCATATTGTTTTTCTCCGCGAGCTTCACGACCGCGCCGACCGCGTGATGGGCCTCGCGGAAGGGCACGCCGCGCGCCACGAGATAATCCGCCAGATCGGTCGCGAGCAGCGCCGGATCGGCCACCGCCTCGGCGCAACGCGTCCGGAAAACCGTCATCCCGGCGATCGTTCCCGCCAGCACGTCGGCACAAAGCGCGGTCTGGTCGAAGCTGTCGAAAACCGGCGGCTTGTCCTCCTGCAAATCGCGATTGTAGGTGAGCGGAAGTCCCTTCGCGAGGGTGAGGAGCGTGTGCAGGTTGCCCTGCAGACGGGCCGATTTGCCGCGCAGGAGCTCGCAGGAATCGGGATTCTTTTTCTGCGGCATGAGCGACGAGCCCGTGCAAAACGTGTCGGGGAGGTCGATGAATTTGAACTCCACACTGGACCAGATGATGAGATCCTCGGCGATGCGCGACATGTGCACGCCAAAAAGCGCGCAGGCGGCGGCGAACTCGATGAAGAGGTCGCGGTCGGCCACCGTATCCATCGAATTCTGCGTCACGCGCGGGCGTCCCTTGGTATCGACGAAACCGAGTTGTTTCGCGGTGAACTCGCGATCGATAGGCAGCGTGGTGCCGGCGATGGCGCCGGAGCCGAGCGGACACCAGTTGGCGTGGTCCGCCACCACCGAGAAACGCTCGCGGTCCCGCTCCAGCATCTCCAGGTAGGCGAACAGATGGTGCGAAAGAAACACCGGCTGCGCGCGCTGCAAATGGGTGTAGCCCGGGATGAGCACGTCGCCGTCGCGACCGGCCACAGCGAGGACGGCCTGTTGCGCCCCGCGAATCTTCTCCGAGAGAACGGCGCAGGCATGCTTGAAAAACAGCCGCATGTCCGTCGCGACCTGGTCGTTGCGGCTGCGGGCGGTGTGCAGCTTGGCGGCGGCGGGCACGCGGCGGGTGAGCGCCTGCTCGATGTTCATGTGCACGTCCTCGAGCTGCGTGCTCCAGGTGAACCGCCCCGCCTCGATCTCGGCGAGAACGGCGTCGAGCCCCGCATGGATCGCGTCACGTTCCTTCGCGGTGATGATGCCGACATGCGCCAGCATGGCCGAGTGGGCCTTGCTACCGGCGACGCCGAACGGCGCGAGGCGCCGGTCGAAGGACACGGACTCGCTGAACTGCAGCATCAACTCGGCAGGGCCGGAGGAGAACCGTCCGCCCCAGGTCGCTTGGGATTGCTTCGCCATAAAGAGGCCGTAGCACAACGCGCCCCCCCCGCCCTGCGCAATGCGAAAGACGGGCCGCGCGAAAACGCGATCAGCCCATCGTGGAAAAAACCCGGTTCACCTCCGCCAGGGCTTCCGTCATCGCGAAGGGCTTTTGCAGGTAGCCTTTCGCGCCGGCCTTCAGGATTTCGTTCTTCAGATTCGCCTCGAGATGGCCGCTCATGACGATGGCGCTCACCGAGGGCGTGTGCTCCTTGATTTTCACGAACGCTTCCCAGCCGCTCATCCGCGGCAGGCCAAGATCGATCAGCACCAGCGCGATGCGCGCGGCGTTGGCCTTGAAAAAATCGACCGCCTCGATTCCGTCGCGCGCCTTGATGATCTGAAAGCCCTTGCGCTCAAGCGCCGACCCCAGCGAGTGCAACATCGACTCCTCGTCGTCCACCAGCAGCACAGTGCGGAGCGCCGGCGCCGGCAACACCTCGGCAGACACCGCCGTTTCCACGCCCTTCCCCAACTCCAGCAACGCGGGCAGGTAGAGGCGGAAGATCAACGCCGGCCCGGACATCGCGTCCACCTCCAGGTAACCGCGATGGCTGGCCATGATGCTGTGCACCACCAGGATCGCGAGATCCCGCCGCTTCTCGGCAAACCGCACCGCCGCGGCCCATACGGCCGGATTTTCCTCGTTAGCCAGCACCGATTTCGAAGGCTCGGCGCACAATGTCAGCATCACATAGGACGGCTCGCGGGCGTCGGCGAACCGGGCGCGCACTTCCTCGCCCGACGTCCAGCGGGTGGTGAACAAAATCCGCCCGCCCGGCCCGGTGAGATCGCGCGCCTTCTGCCCGAGATTGGCCAGCGCATGATGAAAATGCTGCGGATCCAGCAACACCGCCGGCAATCCCTCCTCCAGATCGAGTACCACGTCCATCCCGGGGGTCAGCGTTTCCGCGCCCATGCGATAAAATTCCCTCACAAAGCTCCCAACTTCGATGCGCTGAAAAGCCAGTTCGTCTCTGCGAGAAAGATGGAGGGTTTGGCGGATCAGATTCGCGGCGCGCCGGACCGCATGCTCAATGCCGTTGACCGCGGTGTTTAGACGAGGCGGGTCCAGAGAACCGTCCTGCAAAAACGCGGTGTAGCCCAGGATAATCGAAAGCAGGTTGTTAAAATCGTTGCCAATGTCCGATGCCAGCGCCGCGAAATTCTCCGCGCGCTGATGCTGGCGGAGCTGCCCTGCGCCCTGGATCTGGAGCCCCAGATCCACCAGGGTCGTCAGGCGGAAGATTTGCCCGCCCGGCAGATTCACCCGCGTGTCCGTGGCATGGACGAAGAGCGAGCGGCCGCTCTTGTGCATGTAAAGGGCTCCGGCCGGCGCCGAGTCATCGCCCTTGATGAAGGCCTGGTGCGCCGCCGAGCCGCGCACGGACGCCTCCGCCGTGAGCAAGCGCGTCAGGGAGGACCCGACCAGTTCCTCCGCCGCATAGCCGACGGTTTCGCAAAACGCCGCGTTAACCGCGACGATGACGCCTTTGGCGTCCGTGAGGCACAATCCGAGCGGGGCCTGAGCCCAGAAGTCCGCGAACAATCCGCCGAACTCGACCGGCAGGCCGGCCGTGGCAATCGGACTCAGGGCGGTGCTGACAGGACGGTCGCTCATGAGGACCAATGAAACACGACCGGCTTCTCGACCTGCGGATGCAGGCTTTGATGCACCGGGCAATGATGCGCGGCATGCTCCAGCAATTGCGCCAGGGTGTCGGTTTTCGGGATGGGCAGCCAAAGTTGCGTGGTCAGCCGGAGAATGCGCCGTGGAGCGTCGGCCGACATCTCCTTCGTGACTTCAAATTTCAACCCGCGCAGATCGATGCCGTGCTTGCGCGCGACCAGCGCCATCGTGGTCGCGATGCAGGTGGCGAGCGATGTCGCGGTGAGATCCGTCGGCGAGAAAGCCTCGCCGCGGCCTTGGTTGTCCTTGGGTGCGTCCGTGCCCAGACGGCTGCCCGAAGGCTCGTGAATGGCCAGGCAATGAAGGTCGCCCTGGTACTCGCCGGTGATTTTAACCATGGGCGAAATCTCAATTCTCTGGCGATTCTGGCCAGCTAAAAAACTGTTTAAAATGGTGCGCCCGGCGGGATTCGAACCCACGACCACCAGCTTAGAAGGCAGGTGCTCTATCCAGCTGAGCTACGGGCGC
>Ga0136846_1220460_pt1 | contig 10047 bp, 7 predicted proteins | sample HopSoiMetagenom2_FD_96841 | JGI IMG/M metagenome (GOLD analysis project Ga0136846, IMG submission 96841) | Grasslands soil microbial communities from Hopland, California, USA - 2 Assembly 2016 (version 4) | ecosystem: Environmental > Terrestrial > Soil > Grasslands | place: USA: Hopland... | reverse complement strand
TGGGTTTTTGCTGGCAAACTTAATTTCGATCTTCAACTACTCGTACTTATCATTTTCATTGCGGCCATTTTAGGAGATAGCGTTGGCTATTTATTCGGAAAGCGCATAGGACGAAAAATATTCAACCGACCGAACTCTCGTATCTTTAAGCAGGAAAATATCCAAAAAGCCGAAGAATTTTACAAGAAGCACGGAGCAATCACCGTCATTCTTGCCCGCTTTGTTCCTGTAATTCGCACCTTCGCTCCAATTGTTGCTGGTGTCGGCGAAATGCAATATCGCAAATTCGTAGTTTATAATGTCATTGGCGCATTTCTTTGGGCTGGTGGTGTTATTTACGCCGGGTTCTACATTGGCGAAATGCTTCATAAAGTAGGCATCGAAGTTGATACCCTCCTTCTTCCTATCGTTCTTATTGCAACGTTACTTTCTATGATCTCCCCTGCAATTCACTTACTCGGCAACAAGAAACAACGCAAAGCGCTTTGCACTGGCACCAAAAAACGATTTAATACGCTTCTTCGTAGAAAATAGAACACGTAACAGCTCAAGAGGACAAGAAAACAGCCCTCTCACATCTAGCTAAAAACTGGCTTATTGCCGCTGCTCTTCTCGCATTCGTAGGTATGCTCCTCTTCTTTACAATATGCGATAACGTAAAAGAAATGGACGATTTTGCTCGGCTTGATGGTCCAGTTATTTCATGGCTCATTGCAAACAGAAGTGAAACACTTAGCGCAAGTATGCTTTTTCTGACAAATCTTCTTTCACCTGTCGCCGTTGCTGCATTCGTTCTTACGGGCGCTGCTATTTGGATGTGGCGCACTAAAGAAATATGGCGCCCTTCACTTCTCGTTGGTGCTACCATGGTGGCATTTGTTACTTCAACCACAATAAAAAGTCTCACCGAAAGATCACGTCCTCCGACAGCAGACATGATTCCCCCTCTTGAAATTGACTATTCATTCCCTTCGGGTCACACGCTTGGTCTTGCTGTCATTCTTCTCGTACTTGGCTATCTTTTCTATTCGCGCAGGCCAACAAAAAAACGACTCATTCTTTGGATCTTTTCAACAGTCATCGGTGTCGGGATCGTTGCCTTTAGTCGACTATATTTGGGCTACCACTGGACAACAGACATTCTTGCTTCTATCGGTCTGTCTCTTATTATTTTAGCGATTGTTATTATTGTCGATGTTCTCACGAAACATCTCGCTTCTCGTCGCAGAAGCTTCTCTAGCAATTAAAGAAGTTCTTTAAGATATTTCCCCGTAAACGATGCGGCTACCTTCGTAATTTCCTCTGGCGTTCCCTCTGCAACAACAACACCGCCGCCGAGGCCGCCTTCAGGACCCATATCAATCACATGATCGGCAGATTTAATAACGTCAAGATTATGTTCAATGATAATCATGCTGTTACCACCCTCAATTAACTTGTGTAAAATCGTCAGAAGTCGCTTTACATCGGCACTATGAAGCCCGGTAGTTGGCTCGTCAAGGATATAGAGCGTCTTACCAGTTGCACGTCGTGAAAGTTCGGTTGCAAGCTTAATACGCTGCGCCTCACCACCACTGAATGTTGTTGCTGGTTGTCCTAATCGAATATATCCAAGCCCAACTTCAACAAGTGTATCAAGTTTACGAGCTATTGAAGGGACGTTCTCAAAGAACTTTGCCGCCTGTTCAACAGTCATTTCAAGTACATCGCTAATCGTCGCGTCTTTGTATTTAATTTCCAACGCCTCGCGGTTATAGCGTTTACCATGACACTCGTCGCAGGTTACGTACACATCAGGAAGGAAGTGCATTTCAATCTTAATAACACCATCGCCCTGACAGTTTTCACAGCGACCACCCTTAACATTAAAGCTAAAGCGCCCTGCCTTGTATCCACGAATGTTCGCTTCTGACGTACCCGCAAACAGTTCACGAATTGGCGTGAACACACCTGTATAGGTTGCTGGGTTACTTCGTGGTGTTCGCCCAATTGCCGACTGGTCAATAACAATCGCTTTATCAAGATGTTTAATGCCTTCAATATTTTCGTGCGCACCTGGCACCACATGCGAACGATGCAATCGAGCTGAAAGTTCTTTCGCAAGAATATCATTTACAAGCGTTGACTTACCACTTCCACTCACTCCACTCACAACCGTCATGAGTCCAAGAGGGAAAGCAACATCAATGTTTTTCAGGTTGTTTTCACGAGCTCCTCGAATAATAAGATGGCGATCTTTTTCTACTGGTCGACGCTTCTTCGGAACTTCAATTTTTTCGGCACCAGATAGATATCTACCTGTAATACTATTTTTATTCTTCGCAACTTCCTCAGGCGTTCCCGCAGCAACCACTTCACCACCAGCGACACCTGCACCAGGACCAATATCGAGTAGGTAGTCCGCTTGTCGAATCGTGTCTTCGTCGTGTTCAACAACAAGAACTGTATTACCTAAATCACGTAGACGCTTTAGCGTTGCGATCAGACGATCGTTGTCACGCTGATGCAACCCAATAGACGGTTCATCGAGCACATACAGCACGCCTTGAAGACCAGAGCCAATCTGGGTGGCAAGTCGGATACGCTGCGCTTCTCCGCCAGAAAGTGTATTTGCCGCTCGGGCAAGCTCCAGGTAGTTCAGCCCGACATTACTCATAAACCCAAGACGATCAGTAATTTCTTTCATAATCTGGCGAGCGATAAACAATTCCGAGTCGGTCAGTTTAAATGTATTTTTAAATAGATCAAGTGCACTGTCGACACCCAAATTACAAATATCCATAATGTTCAAATCGTGAACAGTCACTGCGAGAACAACCGGCTTTAGACGCGCACCCTTACATGCGTGACACTCACGTTCACGCATAAAGCGTTCAATATCTTTACGCATAAATTCACTATCGGTTTCTTTGTGGCGACGTTCGAGGTTTGGAATTACCCCTTCGTATGTCGACTCATAGTGACGGCCGGAGCCAAGGTTTACCGTGTATTTCTCGGTTCCAGTACCATAGAGCACCATATCTAGATCTTCTTTACTAAGTTCTTTTACAGGAACCTGCAAGCTAAAACCTTTTGCTTCGGCAACTTTCGCTAAACGCTTCATATACCAAGCATCGCTGTTTACTCGGTTGTATGGGCGAATTGCTCCCTCAGCAATAGTAAGGTTTGGGTTGAACACGAGGTCTGGATCAACTTCCAAACGGCTACCAAGACCAGTACAAACAGGACATGCTCCTTGTGGAGCGTTAAAGCTAAATAAACGAGGCTCGAGCTCGGGAATATCTTCGTTCGGGTGGTCAATACATGCATACCGTTGGCTGAATATCGTCGTTTCGTTCGTCTCGGCATCGAGAAGCTCAACAACGCCGTCGGCTATTTCTAACGCCTGTTCAACCGATTGCGTTACGCGACCAAGACTTTCAGGGCCAAGTGCAATACGATCAACCACTATTTCAATATCGTGCTTATATGTCTTTTGCAGCTCTGGAAATTCATCGAGCGCATAAACAACACCGTCCACGCGCGCGCGGGCGAATCCAAGCCGACGGTATTGCTCAGGAATGTGCGCAAATTCACCCTTCTTGCTCTTTATAACAGGGGCAAGCACCATCAAACGAGTGCCTTCCTTGATTTTCATAATCTCGTCAATAATCGCCTGCGGCGTACGGCGCGAAACTTCCTTGCCGCAAATAGGACAATGCGGCACACCAATTCGTGCGAAAAGAAGACGGAGGTAGTCGTATATTTCAGTAACCGTTGCAACAGTCGAGCGAGGATTACGGCTTGTCGATTTTTGGTCAATCGAAATTGCTGGGCTCAGCCCTTCGATTGAATCAACATCAGGCTTGTCCATAATTCCCAGAAATTGACGCGCATAACTACTAAGACTTTCGACGTAGCGACGCTGGCCTTCTGCATAAATAGTATCAAAAGCGAGGCTCGACTTTCCCGAACCTGACAGTCCAGTAATGACAACAAGTTTGTCTCGTGGAATTTCAACGCTGATGTCTTTTAAATTGTGCTCGCGAGCACCAGTAACACGAATAACCTCTGGCATAACGCCTTAGTATACCACGAAAACACTCACTTTTTCTAGGTGTAGTAAGTATAAATACCCTAGATTTGCTCGGTAGACGTTGTCTCGTCAATACGGTAATACTTCGATGCAACCAAAACCTTCAAAGGTTCCCAAACACGACGTGCTTTTTTGTGCGTTAATGTACTGAGTTTAATCAAAATGAACACGAGCATACTAAGCCCGGTACAAAGCAGCGCCGTCACCACTTTCAGTATGAACGCATGACCCGTATCCAGCATGAGAATGAACGCGAGCGTAATCGAAAACAGCACAATCATTATCATCCATTCATTACTAAACACTTTGTTACTTACTTGAAGTGCATAGTTTGTCCTATTTTGCTGGTTGGCAACAAGTTTTTCGAGCACTTTGTTGATTTGATCTTGGTGTGCGCCTTTGTAGTCAACGCAGTAGCTGATAAGACTTTCGTACTCCGCCTCTGCGCCTTTCACATCGTTAGCTGCAGTTTTTTCGACGTAGCGGGTCATGTTCGCTCGAAACTTGTCTTTAATACGATCAGGAAGTGGCTTAATGCTGAGCATAATGGCAAAAATAGCATTTGCTTCTGACCGAACAATTCTATGAAGCTCTTCGATACGGAGTTTTTGCGCACCAAGAATCGGTGATATGTAGAATCCGTAGAGAAAAGAGTTAACCGAGAAAAGCGTTAACGTTGCACTCGTAAACGTCATGCGTGGCAATACCAATAGTAGAAGCATGAATACTAGGAAGAAGAAAATAAAGAACCAGCTCAAGCGAATTTTAGTAAGAATAAGTGTTTTCATATAGTCATTATCATATATCACAGCTTCAAAATTAGTCAATATACCGCTTATCTTTGCACCCACCCTATGAAGCTGCTATATTACCTTAAAGTTGTCTATCAAAAGAGGTGTGAAAATGAAAAAAGCAATTATCATTGGCTGTGTCGGAGCTTCCCTGCTCATTATTCTGAGTGTGTCAGGTATACTCGATTCTCTTTTGCTCTTCTTACTTGTCGGGGCAGTGCCTGGAACAAGCTACACAATACCCTGGAGTGTTATGCTTCTTATTATTATTGGCATCATGTGGTTGGTGATTTTCCGCTTTGCGCTACTGGATTCTTTTCACGCAGTTTCAACAAAAAAGTCGACAAAGGCACACGCGCAACGAAAAAAACGCATGCCTAAACGTCGCTACAGCCAAATCTAGCCGTTATCTTGGTCGACCCCTTCGGCTGGCACAATACTCTCCACCCACAATTGCAGTTCCTGCAAAACAAATTGTTTGTTTTCGTCCACTTGTGCAGCTAACTTTTGGAACGACTTCATGAACTGCGGAAGCTGTTCATTAACATGATTAGACCTCCATGTTTCCCAAGCACGAGCCTCATCTTCACTAAGAGATTTTGGATAGTTTCGTGCTTTGTAATGAAGAAGAAGTGGGGTGAGTCTTTCGTCGGTAAATTCTGGATGGAAATCAGCTAACTGACGTTCATCGGCATTGCGAACGGTTTCTATACGAAGTCGGTCGCGGTCTTGAACGAAGCCGTCGTAAAGTTGCGCCTCAGCATCGGCAGATTTTTTAAATTCTGCCCTATTTTCAAATAATGATCGTATATTTTCAGCAAAATGAGGCGAGGAAAGAAGAATGTTCCGATGCTTTTCAATCGTCTCTTTATCAAGGTGAATACGAGCCCATCCGTCAGACTGCTCAAGCACACCAAGAGGCGCAACCGCTGGCGCACGATTGTACTGCAATTCTTTCACAGGCAACGGTTCAAATCCGTCAGCCTTGCGCTCTTCCCATGTCGCATAGAACTTTTTAGCAAGCTCCTTACTGTCGAGGTTTACAACCTTCGACGGATCATAACGCAGATCATACACGACAACGTTGCCATTTTTTCCTGAAGTAAGTGGAAAGGCAACCGTGGTCTTCTCGTGTTCAGAGTCGTACCGTCCACTTGTGTAGACAAAAGGTTTTTTATCATCCAGGTTCACCAGTTCTTTCACCTTCTTTTTGTCGCGCATGGAAAGAAGATAGCTATACAGTTGTGGTTGCTTGTCTTTTATAAGCTTAGTAACCGCAATTAACGCCTCAACGTCGCTAAGTGCATCATGCGCCTTGAAATGATCAATACCATTAAGTTTCGTAAGAAGTTCGAGACGATTTGTCGCTTTACCGTCAACTACCGGCCACTCAATACCCGCTAATCGAAGCGCACGCGTCATACGCACAACGTCCAAAAGATCCCATCGCGAACGTCCGTCCTTCCAGGCCCATTCGTACGGATCACGGAAACTACGCCAAAAATGATAGCGAAGAAACTCATCATCAAACCGAATATTATTGAAGCCTACCATTATTGTGTCGGGAGTGCAGATGTCATCTATGAGCATTTGAGCAAACTCGGCTTCACTATACCCATCAGCCTGTGTTTGCTGAGGAGTAATACCCGTTACCATTAGCGCTTCGGGACTAGGGATCGTATCATCACTTAGTTTTACAAGAATATTATACGGCTCGCCAATAACATTCAGCTCCATATCTGTACGAATACCAGCAAACTGCATAATTCGCGACTGCCTAGGATCAAGTCCGCTTGTCTCGAGGTCGTAAAAGAAAAACGTTTGTGCCATTCCCTTATCATACAGGGTTAGAGAGAATATAAAAAGCGAGCTTACTGCTCTAAGAACGTAAAGATATGGCCAGCAATTTGAATGTTACTCTCGCCAGTTGCACCACCACGAGTAAGTCCGCGTCCAATGCCCATTTTTTTCATAATATCGCGAAGACGGTTCACTGCTTCAAAGTTATCAAAGTTAGTGCGCCTAGCAAATTTCTCAATTTTATCGCCGGTCACAATAAAGTTGCCCGACTCTTCATCTTTTTCTACCGTCCAGGCATCGGCAATCTGCGCAGCGTTCAAACCAATAACAGGAATTTGGTCATCGCTCGATAGAATAGCTGCTTCAATTTCGCGAGCGGCTATAACTTTTTTACGAAGCGCACGAAGTACCTCGGTCACTCCTTGGTGCGCGCTTGAAGATATAGTAAATATTTCCGCTGTTTTGCCGGCTTCTTTACGAAGGGCATCTGTTTGCATTGCAATAATCTCTTTATCAAGCCCCTCGGCTTTAGTTAGGGCAATTACTTCTGGTCGAAGCGCAAGCTCAGGGCTATAGCTGCCAAGTTCGTTTCGAATTGTCCGGTACGCGGCGCCAATATCATCGCTATAAATATCGATTAAGTGAAGCAGTACCGCTGTACGTTGAACGTGCCGTAGAAATGCATCACCCAGACCTTTACCTTCACTGGCGCCCTCAATAAGTCCCGGGATGTCAGCGATAAGCAAGCTGCCATCGTCGATATCGGCAACTCCTAGATTAGGCGTAAGAGTGGTAAATGCATAGTCAGCAATTTCAGGACGCGCGTTACTTACAACAGAGAGAAAAGTTGATTTACCCGCATTTGGAAACCCAACGAGTCCAACATCCGCAAGTAGCTTCAGTTCGAGTTCCGCATCGAAGGTATCGCCTCGCTCACCAAGCTCAGCCATACGAGGCGTTTGACGCACCGATGATTTAAAGTGGGCATTACCAAATCCACCGCTGCCGCCCTTAGCAATAACCACACGCTGGCCATTCTCTGTGAGATCAGCAATGATTTCGCCGTCTTTGCGCACAACCGTACCCATTGGTACTTTTACAATAAAGTCTTCGCCAGATCGGCCACGCATATTTTGCTTGGCACCGTTCTGACCGTGCTTTGCCTTAAGTTCAGGCTTAAAACGAAAGTCGATAAGCGTGTTCAGGTTCTCGGTTGCCTCAAAAACAACGTCTCCACCTTTGCCACCATCGCCTCCATCAGGACCGCCCTTGTCGACATATATTTCATGACGAAAGCTAACGTTACCGTTACCACCGTTACCTGCTGCAATAAAAACTTTCGCTGTGTCGACAAACATACTCGGTCTATTATAGCAAAGTCGCCCCTGCATAAACAGGGGCGACTTAAAAACGCGAAAAGCAGAGGCTTTAGTGAATGTATGTAAAGCCAGCGGCTGTACCAGCGCCAACTGTTCGACTAGTCACACGGTTAAAGTTACCGGCGTAGTTCATTTCACTTACGGTAATGCTTCCATCAGAGTTCACACTCTCAACAATAGCAACGTGACCATAGCCACCACCGTTTTGCATCACTGCACCCACCTCAGGTGAGTTGTTTACAACGTAGCCAGCTGCACGAGCGTACATAGCCCAAGTGGCAGCGTTGCCCCAGAAGCTCCCCACAGGACGGCCTAATTGTAGGCGGCGCTCGTAGGCGTACCATGTACAGTTACCGAATGCGTAGCGGTTACCAGCAGACGCACGGGCAATCTGTGAGTTAATGGTTGAGTAACCACCGTTGTAGGCACCTTGGCTTGCTGCACTACGTGGCGCAACGTACCCGGGGCGTTCAGTTTCAGGAAGTGTCGCACCCGGAAGGATGACCGTTTTACCAGGAGCTAGGCCACTGATTTCAAGGTCGTTAAATGTAACAATACGTTCTTTATCAGCACCGTATTTCTGAGCAATACTGTCGGTAGTGTCACCCGCCTTAACGGTATAGACAACACCGTCTACTGGAGGGATGACAAGTTGCTTGCCTACTTCAATGGCGTCTGACGATAGGTTATTCGCCCATTTAATAGTGTTCGATGAAACACCGAACTGTTGAGCAAGCTTTTCAGCCGTGTCGCCAGCGGCTGCCGTATAGTGTTTTACTTCACGACTTCCAGCGGTTGGCTGAATAATTTGAGGTTTACTAATAACATTACTGTCATTTTGAGCAAGTTGGCTCTCCGCAGAAAGCGACACTGAAAGGTTAGCAACGTTCGTTGCAATAGGAAGCTCAGCACGCTCCGCGATACCAGCAGCAATGTTAGTTGCAACTAGTTGGTCTACTGATGGTTGAGAAGGGGTCGTTGCGGCAACGCGTGATGCAGTATCTGCAGCGTTAGCAACACTTTCTACCTTCTGAGGGGGTTGGTAGCCGATGGCAACCATCGACATGATAAGCAAGAAAACACCTGCGTAGGCTGCAATAGTCGTTGACTTAGGTGTCGTTTTACTCTTCTTAAGACCAGTCTTATGACGAGCAAACACCTGTTGCTTCAACTCTGCAGTTGTCGCATGAGCAGAGCCCATAGTGGTTTGTTGATTACGAATAATCGTTCTCCTGCCTTGTACATTACTGTAAAGGCGTCTACCTTACTTTGTCTTTCTTCTCGCAAACAGAACAGGATACGTGTCGACCGATTTCATTAATAGTATTGGTTGAAAATGTTCAATTTCAGTATCCGTAGCGACATTTGTCGGTAGGCTCATTTATGATCTGTACTTCCCACTCGCGCTATATGGCTCTATGGCCACACTAGTAGTCAGACTCACAAATGTGCTGTCATTAATTGTATCAGCTATTGCAAAGTATGTCAATTTATTTTATAAATATATAAAATTGTCAAATCTAGGGAATAAGACACTTCACTTTACAGTGGTCGCGAATATTCGCTTCATGTTCTTCGTTTGTGCGTGCAAAATAAGTAACATCGTCGTCGCCACTAAGGAAATAGAGATAATCGCCCTGCGCTGGGTTTGCCACTGCAAGTAAGGCGCCAACACCCGGCGTTGCAATCGGTCCAGGAGGAAGCCCTGGATAGCGACGTGTATTATACGGGGAATCCAAACTAGGCGAAGGGGCTACCCCTAGCTTTTTGGCTGCATATTGATAAGTAACATCGGAACCGAGAGGCATGTTAATCCCAAGCCGTGAATAAAACACCTGTGCGACTTGTTTTTGGTCGCCATGACTAGGTACTTCCCTTTGGATGATCGAAGCAAGAGTTATTCCTTGGTAAAGGTTAAGCCAATGTGCCTTAAATCCTTCAACGAGATTATTGTCTTGAATCACTTTGTAATATTGGTCGAATGTCTTAGACAAAATTTGCT
>Ga0136846_1219425_pt1 | contig 10047 bp, 11 predicted proteins | sample HopSoiMetagenom2_FD_96841 | JGI IMG/M metagenome (GOLD analysis project Ga0136846, IMG submission 96841) | Grasslands soil microbial communities from Hopland, California, USA - 2 Assembly 2016 (version 4) | ecosystem: Environmental > Terrestrial > Soil > Grasslands | place: USA: Hopland... | reverse complement strand
GGCCGTGGTGGCGGCGGACGTGGCGGCGGCGGCGGCGGACGAGGTGGCGCCGGTCGTGGCCGCGGCAGTCCGCGCGGCGAAGGCGGTCAGGGCGGACCTGGCGGCGGGGGTCCCGGTGGTGGCCGGAGAGGCCGCGATGGAAAGGGACGTGACAGAGAGGGCGGCCGCGGAGAAGGCGGCAGCGAGCTCGTCGAGAACGTTATTGCCATCAATCGCGTCGCAAAGGTCGTGAAGGGCGGTCGTCGCTTCTCCTTCAATGCGCTTGTCGCGGTGGGGGATGGTCAGGGCCGCGTTGGCTTCGCCACCGGCAAGGCGAACGAAGTGTCGGAAGCGGTGCGCAAGGCGGTCGATGGAGCTCGTCGCAACATGGTCGCGATCCCGATGACCGGCAGCACCATTCCCCACGAGATCGTCGGCTCTCACGGCGCCGGTCGCGTCTGGATGAAGCCGGCAGCCCCGGGCGCTGGTGTGATTGCAGGCGGCGCAGTTCGCGCGATCATGGAGTGCGCTGGTATCGCCGATATTCTGACCAAGTCTCTCGGCTCGACCAATCCGCACAACATGGTGTTGGCGGCTCTCGACGGATTGAAGCAGCTCACGACGGTCGAGCAGATCGCCCGCGAGCGCGGCCTCGAGGTGTCGAGCATCGGTTATCGCTCGCGCGCCAAGTCAAAGGAGGCGGCAGTCCATGCCTAGAACACACGTATGGTGGCGAACCCGCGGTCCGAAGAAGACCGCAAAGGAGACGCTCACCAAGGGTAAGGTTCGTATCAAGCAAGTTCGCAGCGGCATCGGCCACTCGTGGAGGATGCGGTTGACCCTGGAAGCGCTCGGCCTGAAGAATCATCAGGCTGAAGTGATTCATCAGGATTCGCCCTCGCTGCGCGGACAGATCAAGCACGTGCGTCACTTGATCGAAGTGACGCCGATCGAGGAATAGACAGTGGCAACCAGAGTAACACGCAAAGCCCGCGGCGCCGGCGAGGCGCCGAGTGTGGAAAGGATCGGACTGCACAATCTGGCTCCGGCTCCCGGATCGCATCGGAATCGCAAGAGACTCGGGCGTGGCCCGGGCTCTGGCACCGGTAAGACATCAGGTAAGGGACATAAGGGTATCAAGGCACGGTCGGGCCACCACGGCCCGGGCGGCGGCAAGCCACAGTTTGAGGGCGGCCAGATGCCAATTACCCGGCGTCTGCCAAAGCGCGGTTTCACGAATATCTTTCGTGTAGAAAATCAGGTCGTCGCATTCGACGATCTGGCAAGGCTGCCGAAGGGCTCCGAAGTGACGGAGGAGACATTGGCCGAGGCTGGATTGATCCGCCGCGGTAAAGGTCCCGCCAAGCTTCTGGCGAATGGAGAGGTCGCGAAGGGTATCACGGTTCGCGGCGTCAAAATGAGCGCGGGCGCGCGGCAGAAAATCGAAGCGGCAGGAGGCCGGGTAGAGATTTAAATGGCGCAATCAGCTCCAGCGGCGGCTGTAAGCAACATCTACAACACGCCCGAATTACGAGACAAGATCGTATTCACGTTCATCTGTCTCGTGATCTACAGATTGGGAGCGCACATCACGGCGCCGGGTGTCGACGTCGTCGCGCTCACGGATTTCTTTGCCAACAAGGGTAAGGGTGGACTGCTCGGCCTCTACGATCTGTTCGTAGGCGGCGGGCTTTCCCACGCGACCGTGTTCGCGCTGGGAATCATGCCTTACATCTCGGCGAGCATTTTCTTCCAGATCGCGGGCGCAGTCATCCCGACCGTCGAGAAAATGCAGAAGGATGAAGAGGGTCGAAAGAAAGTCACCCAGTGGACGCGCTACGCGACGGTGATACTGGCCGCGGTGCAAGGCTGGGGATTTGCGCTCTTCACGTCTTCGCTCGAGAGTGCAGTTCTGAATCCCGGAATGGGGTTCAAGCTGCAGATGGTGCTCGTGCTGACAACCGGCGCGATGTTCGTGATGTGGCTGGGTGAGCAGATTACCGAGAGAGGATTGGGCAACGGCGCTTCGCTGATCATCTTCTTCTCGATCGTCGAACGGTTCTGGCCCGGCATCTTCGGCACCTTTGGCTTCATCAAGACTCAGGCGGTTGGTCCGTTCTCGCTGGTCGTTCTCGGCATCGTGATGGTGGCAGTCGTTGCCGGCACGATCGCGATCACCATGGCGGCGCGCCGGGTGATGATTCAGATCCCGCAACGCACGATGGCGCGAGGGCGGCAAAGAGAGGCGGCCAAGAATTTCATTCCACTGCGCGTCAACGCGGCCGGCGTGATGCCGATCATCTTCGCGTCGTCGGTGATCGTTGTGCCCGGCGCGATTGCCCAGTTCAGTGGCAGCGCGGTGGCCAGCCAGTGGGCGGAGAAAGTCGCTCCCGGAACGTGGCCCTACTACGCCTTGTCGGCGGTGCTGATCGTTTTCTTCACATACTTTTACACGTCGATCATCTTCAACCCGATCGACATCTCGGAGAATCTGAAGAAACAGGGCGGATTCATTCCGGGTGTGAAGCCTGGGCAGAAGACAGCGGAGTACATCGATCACGTCGTGTCCCGCATCACGTTCCCGGGTGCTTTGTTCCTGACCTTCATCGCCCTATTGCCGGTGTTCATCGCCGACGCGATCAGCGTTCCGTTCAGATTCGGTGGTACTTCGCTGCTGATCGTGGTCGGTGTGGCACTCGACACGCTGGCGCAGATCAACCAACACCTGCTGCTGCGCAAGTACGACGGCTTCATGAAGAAGGGTCGAGTGCGATTCAGGGGACGCACGGCTGGCGGCGCCTACTAAATTCCTTCGGAGGAGCCAAAAGCTCCTCCGAATCTTTTCCGGGTATCTCTGATGATCATCGTCCTGCTCGGGCCACCGGGCGCGGGAAAGGGAACGCAGGCGGACAGGCTGGCGACGCGGCTGGGCATTCCGAAGATCGCGACCGGCGATGTGCTCCGCGCGGCGCTTCGCGACGGTACCAAGCGAGGCAAGGAAGCGAAGGCCTACATGGACCGCGGCGATCTGGTTCCAGACGCCGTCATTCTTGGTATCCTGCAGGACGTGATGAACTCGCCGTCCACGGCAAAAGGCGCCATACTGGATGGTGCAGTGCGGACGGTGCCGCAGGCCGAAGGACTCGGCGTGACGCTGGCCGAAATCGGAAAAAAGATCGACAAGGTTCTGCTGTTCGATGTCGACGACGAGGAGCTGGTACGACGACTCAGCGGTCGCACGGTATGCGAAGGTTGTCAGACGCCATACATGGGTCGCGATCCGGGATCGGAGTGCGAGAAGTGCGGCGGGAGACTCGTGAGACGGAAAGACGACGAGCCTGAAGCGGTCCGGAATCGACTTGAGGTGTACCGGACGCAGACGGCGCCGGTGATCGATTGGTACAACGATCACAAGATGAAGGTGTTGAAGATCGACGCTGATGGACCGGTGGACGAAGTGACGGCCCGTGCGGTCGAAGCGATGCGGTAGGCGAAGGGGGGAGGCGGGAAGCGGTGAGCGAAAAGGCGCGGGAGCTGAGGTGATACAGATCAAGTCGGCGCGGGAAATCGAGATTATGGCGCGGGGAGGGGAGATACTCGCCGAGACAGTGAGACTTCTCGAGAAGAGCGTGCGCGCCGGGATGACGACGGCGGATCTCGACAAGATCGCCGACGATTTCATACGCTCCCATCCGGGGGCGACGCCGGCGTTCAAGGGATTGTACAACTTTCCCGCCAGTATCTGCACTTCGATCAATCAGGAAATCGTGCACGGAATCCCCTCCAGAAAGCGGACGGTGGAAGAAGGCGACATTGTCTCGATCGACATCGGAGTGAAGCTCGATGGCTATTACACGGACTCGGCGACGACGGTGGCCGTGGGCCGTGTCGACGATGAATCGAAGCGACTGCTCGAGGTGACGAAGAAGGCCCTCGCGGCCGGCATTGAGGCAGCGCGCACGGACAATCACATCGGAGACATTGGCGCCGCGGTGCAGGAGGTTGTGGAGGCCGCGGGGTTCAGCGTCGTGCGCGACCTGGTCGGACATGGAATCGGTGTCGGATTCCACGAAGATCCGCAGGTGCCGAATTACGGAAAGCCGAAGCGGGGCCAACGGCTGATTCCAGGACTGACGATCGCGATCGAGCCGATGGTGAACATCGGGGGTCCGGGGACGAGGACGATGCCGGATAGGTGGACGGTGGTGGCCGTCGACGGAACTCGCTCGGCCCATTTCGAGCACACCGTTGCGATTACGGACGACGGGCCGAGGGTGCTTACGGCGCTGAGCGGGGAGAGGGTCGCGATCTCGGCTTAGGGTACTCTTGGTGTGGCTGGCATCCAGAATACTAAAGCCGGGTGCTGCCAGCTTGGGGAGCAGCTTAGCGCCCAGCTCGGTTGGACGAAGCGCTCGTCTATCCGTGCTCACCTAGACTTCGCAGCAGGCCGTAGAGCATCCTCCTTACCTCTACTGTCTGTCGCTCCAATACTTGTGAGTCTTCGGTAGAAATCGCTTCAATGTCCCGAGCGGTCGTGAGGTGATATTCGAGCTCGGTCGCTGAGTTAAGGGCGATCCACAGAAATCGCGCAAACTGCTTGTCCGTCTTCTGGCGCCTACCTTCTACAATATTCGTCGAAATGGATTGCGCGGCTCGATTCATCTGCGACTGCAAAGCCTTGTCGTAGGAGTTCCGAATCCCTTTTGCTACGCGATGCACATGCACCATTAGCGCATGCGCTTTCTCAAAAACCTTGAGCTTGCGGTAGTCAGACACACCCGGAACACAACAATCAACCGGCGTGGACGACGCATCATTAATGCGCCGATATGAGCGTCACTGAACGCGAGTGCGCGGATATGAGCGTAGCTAAACGCGTTTCCAACCGAGCTGGGCGCTAAGCTGCTCCCTAAGCTGGCAGCACCCGGCTTTGGTATTCTGGATGTGCGTGCGCGTAATTATGTCCAGCAAGCTAGGACAACGCTCGCTCCACCGCCTCCGCCGTTTGGTCGGCTAACGCGCTTGCCTGCTTCACCAATTCCTCTGCGCGACGCAGTAGCGAGGCTCCTTTGCTTCGGTCGTCCAGCGCCTGGACATTGACCCGGGTGTTGTACCCTGCGCCCTTAGCCGCAGCCTCGGCCAGCAAAGCGGCAACCCCCGCATCCGTGACCGCATTGCTGTTCCCCCGCTCCGCCACTGCGAGGGCGAGCTTCGCGACTTCGACTGAAGCGGTGGCCGTCTCGATTGGAACTTCTGCCGCGCCGAGTAGCGCCTTCGTCACCGCCTCGGAGCGTCGTGCGGCTGCGTCAGCGGGTTCTTTGGGAAGTTTGTACGCCTCGGAGACCGACGCATAGGCATCGGCGTCCCGTTTCACGAGCGCAGAGAGCTCATTGCCCAATGCGGCGGCGCTTTGTGCGATGTCTCTCATCTCGACGTCTACGGCCGCGTATTTCTTTTTGCCCGCGGTAAGGCCAGCGACCATTTGGGCGAGAGCGGCGGCGAGCGCGCCAGCGTGTGCTGCGACGCTACCCCCGCCCGGAACCGGGTTCGACGACGCCACGTTCGCAAGGAATCCGCTCAGACTCTCGCCCCCGCCCACCACCTCACGCACCTGGCGGTCGAGCACCTGCCTGGGTGTGAACTGCTTCAGCTGCAGGTGACTCACCGCCGCCTCGATCAGCACGCGCTCCGGCACCAGCCCGACGATTTCGCTCCACGTTACCATCGCACCCTCGGCTTCGGCGCGCAGCTTCACGAAATCGAAGACGTGGTGGAGCGGCGTCTTCTCGGTGTCGACGAGGTTCATCGATACCTGCGCCTGGTCATCGACCTCTAGACCGAGGCCTTTGACGTAGCGGAATCCACCTGACGAGCCACGTACTGCTTTGGCGATGTTCTTCGCGATCTGAAGATTGGACGCGGGGCCGAGGTAGATATTGTACGCGACTAGGAACGGGCGCGCGCCGATGGCGGTTGCTCCGCATGTCGGATGAATTTTGTCCGGACCGAAATCGGGTTTGCGCGCCGGATTCTTACCGATTTCTTCGCGCAGTCCCTCGAATTCACCGCGGCGAACGTCAGCAAGATTCTCGCGCGTGGGCGTAGTGGCCGCACGCTCGTAGAGATAAACAGGAATCTGCAGCTCGCCGCCAACTCGCTGTCCAAGCCGACGGGCGAGGGCGATGCAGTCTTCCATCGTCGAGCCTTCGAGCGGAATGAAAGGCACGACATCGGTGGCACCGATCCGCGGGTGCTCACCACTGTGCTGGCAAAGGTCGATGCGCTCCGAGGCGGCTTTGATGCCGGCGAATGCTGCGTCGACTGCCGCATCCACTGGTGCGATGAACGTGATCACCGAGCGGTTGTGCGATGCGTCCGACGACACATCGAGCACCGACACACCATCGACCGCCGCAATCGCGTCGCGAATCGCGGCCACGATCTCGGGACGCCGTCCCTCGGAAAAATTCGGTACGCACTCAACCAGCTTCATCAATTCTTTCCATTGCTCAGGTTTGCCCGCCGCACGGTCTGCAGCAGCCACGCGTGCATCGCGGGGTTGCCGGCGACGAACGATCCGGCAGTCAGCGAAGGCGGATTTCCATCGAGATCAGTGACGATTCCACCTGCCTCCTGGACCATGATGACGCCGGCGGCGACGTCCCACGGCGCGAGCACCAATTCCCAGAACGCGTCAAACCGGCCGCAGGCAACGTTGGACAGGTCGAGTGCTGCCGAGCCGGCGCGGCGAATTCCCGCCGTGCCGCGCATGACCAAATTGAACTGGTCGAGATACTCGGGCAACTTTTCGATTGTTTTGAAGGGGAAGCCGGTGCCAATCAATGCGCGACCGGGATCACGGAGGTTCGAGACGTGAATCGGCTTGCCGTCCAGGAACGCGCCACCGCCACGTGAAGCGGCAAACTCTTCCGACCGAGCGACGTTGAGCACGACACCAGCGCAGAGTTCGCTGTCGCGCGCGATGGCGATCGAGACAGAGTACTCCGGGTAGCCATGCAGAAAGTTGGTGGTACCGTCCAGCGGGTCCGCGATTACGACAAGACCCTTTCCGGCGATCGCGTCGGGTGACAACTCCTCACCTAGCAGGGTCGCAGCCGGCAGCCGTCGCTGAATCACTTCGGCGATGACGCGCTCAGAAGCCTTGTCTACTTCGCTGACGAAGTCCGAGCGGCCCTTGGTTTCCCAAACGATCTTCTCGCGTTGAGCGGTTGCATCGCGGATGACGCGGGCGCCAGCGTGGGCTGCATCGAGTGCTATCTCGAGCAGCGTCTGATTCGCCGTGTTCTCCTCTGAAATTGCTTGCAACTCGTCTCTCTCGCTCTTTAATTACGCGCAATGTCCCGCATCTTCAGCGGCATTCAGCCCTCTGGCACCCTGCACATCGGAAATTACCTCGGCGCAGTGAAGAACTGGGTTGAGCTGCAGCACAAATACGAGTCTTTTTTCTGCATCGTCGACTATCACGCCATTACGATTCCCTACGATCCGGCTGATTTGCGCGCCCGGACGTCGGAGATGGCGCTGGGGCTACTCGCGTCCGGCCTCGATCCGAAAAAGTGCACGCTGTTCGTGCAGTCGATGGTGCCGGAACATACCGAGCTTGCCTGGATATTCAACACGCTTACGCCCTTGGGTGAGCTCGAACGACAAACGCAATTCAAGGAGAAGGCGAGCCGCGAGGAGAGCGTGCCGGCGGGAATTTTGAACTATCCCGTGCTGCAGGCGGCGGACATCCTGTTGTATCGCGCCGATATGGTTCCCGTCTGGGAAGATCAGCTGCAGCATCTCGAGCTGTCACGGGAGATCGCGCGCAAGTGGAACGCCCGATTCGACAAGCCGGCGACTGCGAAGAAAGGCATTGCTACGGTGAAATCCGCTGTCGGCAACGAAGAGAAGAGCGATGGATATTTCCCCGAGCCGAAGGGCTTGCTCACGCCAACCCGACGCGTGATGGGGCTGGATGGCCAGGCTAAGATGTCGAAGTCGCTGGGCAACACCGTCGATCTGCTCGAGGATCCCAAATCCATTTGGGAAAAGCTGAGGCCAGCGGTAACGGATCCGAAGCGCGTTCGGCGTACCGATCCCGGAACGCCGGAGGTTTGCAACATCTATCATCTCCACAAGGCATTTAGCCCGGCGGAAACGGTGGAGCATGTCGCCGTTCAGTGCAGAACCGCAGGCTGGGGATGCATCGATTGCAAGAAAGTGCTCCACGAATCGATGGAGAGAGAGCTGGCACCGATTCGCGGGCGCGCAAAGGAGCTAGCAGGGAATCCCGACCGAATGCGCAAGGAGCTCGATACGGGCGCCGAGCGCGCCCGGGATGTCGCGCGCACGACAATGGCGGAAGTGAAGGAGAAGATGGGGTTCTTCGGCGCGGAGAATGGTTCACGCGGAGCTCGTTGAACGCGCGAAATCGCTAATCGACGATCTCGCGAAAACGCCGCGCTTTGCCGGGAGCGCGGAGGAGACGACGGCGAGAGCGCGCTGCCGGCATGAGCTTGAACAAGCCGGTTTCACTTGTGAGGAACTTCCGTTCGCTTACTCACAGTGGCTTGCACGCTGGGCTGTTCCTGTGGTCTCATTTGCTATCGGTTTCATCGTGTATGCGATGAGCCGGCTCGCTCTTGCTGGGAATACGATAGCCTCGCCCCTCGCCTTATTGGTGATCTGGTGGCCTGCGCGGATGAGCGCGGTGACCCCGCAACGGAACTGGGTTCTGACATTCCCCTGGTCCCGAGCGACCTCGGCGAATCTGGAGGCGCGGCGCGGCAGTCCGGCTGTTTGGCTCGTTGCCCATCTCGACTCCAAATCCCAAACAGTGCCGATGCTGTTACGAATAACGGGTACTGTATCGCTTTACCTGGCAGCACTGCTCGTAACGCTCGGTGGCCTCGCGTTCAGCATTTGGGGTAGTATCGCCGAGCCGGCGCTCCTCATCGCCCAGTATTTGGCAATTCTCGGTGCACTGACAGCGGGCCTTTGCTTTGTCCGAAACAAATCACCGGGCGCGGTAGACAACGCTAGCGGGGTTGCGGCGGTTCTCTTGGCCGCTCAGTCGCCGGACGCACCGGCGTCGCTCGGCGTGCTTATCACGAGTGGTGAGGAACTCGGCCTTGCCGGCGCGGTTGCGTGGGCACGAAAAGCGCCCGACGAGCTCGTGATCCTGAATTGTGACACAGTCGACGAGGCTGGCACGTATCGATGCATGTACCAGTCGCAACCCGTGCGGGTAGCGGTGGTAGCCGAAACTGCGGCCAAGCGACTGGGTCTGCCGCTGAAACTCGGAAGGATGATCCCCGGCATCATGGCTGACAGCATGGTTTTCGCAAATCGGTGGCGGTGGTCCGCAGTAACACTGAGCAGAGGAGCGCTCCCTACACTCGCGCGCATTCATACCCGGCGCGATAATTCATCGACGCTGACCGGTGAGGGCGCCGCGCACGCGAGTGCTTTGCTCTCGGCAATGGCGAAGGAACTGAGCTGATGTATCTGACAATTCTGGCCGCGGTCATTCTCCTCTCCCTGATCCTGATCGTGCTCGGGCTACCCGGGCTATGGATCATGGTCGCCTCGGCGGTGACGTATAACCTCGTCGTTCCGGGCGATCCGATTGGCTGGTTTACACTCGTTGCTGTCGCCGTCCTTGCATTGGTCGCCGAGCTACTGGATATATCGATGACCGGCAGCTACGCCCGCAAATACGGCGGCTCGCGTCGTGCAGGATGGGGTGCCGTCATCGGAAGCATTGTGGGCGCGATGGTCGGATTTCCAGTTCCGATCATCGGCCCGGTCATTGGCGCATTCGTCGGCTCTTTCATCGGGGCCCTCATTGCGGAATTCACGGGTGGATCGTCTGCAGGAGATGCCACCCGCGTCGCTAAAGGCGCCCTGATTGGACGCGTAGTATCCACTGTTCTCAAGATCGGCATCGGGTTCACAGTTGGTATCTGGATCTTCATCGCTGCTATGAAATGACCCGTCTGAAGAGCTACAGGAGTGACCGCATGAGCGCCATCACAGTAAGGCTGGTATGACCGCCGAAAG
>Ga0136846_1229680_pt1 | contig 10048 bp, 9 predicted proteins | sample HopSoiMetagenom2_FD_96841 | JGI IMG/M metagenome (GOLD analysis project Ga0136846, IMG submission 96841) | Grasslands soil microbial communities from Hopland, California, USA - 2 Assembly 2016 (version 4) | ecosystem: Environmental > Terrestrial > Soil > Grasslands | place: USA: Hopland... | reverse complement strand
GGTACCGCTCGTAGAACGCCTGCGAGGCGTCGAGGTCGCGCACTTGCAGCGAGATGAAGTCGGGGCCGATGGCGGGCAAGGTGGTGCTCCTTCTGTTCATGTCAGCCTTCTGACACACCCAACCTATGTCAGAATGCTGACATGAGTCAAGACGGTGCTGGCGTCGACCTGGAGACGTCGCTTGGCTACCTGCTGAAGGAGGCGTCGAGCGCGCTCCGCGCCGCGATGGAGGAGGTGCTGCGGCCGCTCGGGATGAGCGTGACGCACTACTCCTGCCTCGAACTGCTGTCCCAGCGACCGGGCTTGTCGAACTCCGAGCTCGCACGGGGCGCGTTCGTGACACGACAGACGATGAACGTGCTGCTCCAGGCCCTGGAGCGAGACGGCTACGTGACCAGGCCCGCGGAGGCACCCGTCGGGAAGGTTCTTCCCGCGCGGCTCACGCCTCGCGGCCGGCGCAGCTTGGAGAAGGCGACCGTAGCGGTTCGCTCCGTCGAGCTCAGAATGCTGGCCGGCATGACCCAGACCCAGCAGGCCGAAGCGTTCCGGAGCCTGCGGAGCATGATCCGTTCCTTGCGCGGTGGCACGGACGGGACCTAGCTCGTCTCCCGGCACCACTGGCGCCGTCGTTCTGCGGTGGGCCGGGAGGGCCTGTCAATAGCGCCCCTAGGCGCAGGAACGTTACTTCGCCGAGAAGATCGTCAAGGTCTCTTGCCAACATCGCGTTCGGGCAGCAAGCTGCCCTCTTACCGGCCGACCAAGACCGGGCTCTACCTCGGGGGTCACCCATGCCCATGCCGTCTCGAACTCGTTTTCTCGCCGCGCCCGTGGTGCTGGCCGTCGCGTTCAGCTTCGCGGCCGCCGTTGCGCCGCCCGCGGCGCACGGCGCTCCGGTCGCCGACGACACGCCCGTCCTGCTGACTCCCAAGGGAGAGATCGCCGACGAGTTCCACGGCGCGGACGAAGCCCAGGAGGGCATCGAGAAGCTGCGCGACGCCTACTACTGGAGCCGTCTGCTGTCAGGTGACAGTCCGATCTCGGTCAGCCAGGCGGCCGGCCTGCGCAGCAGCGCGGCGAAGAAGGCCGGCACGCTGCCCACGGCGGCCCCGGCCGGCGCGACCCGCGGCGGCGCCTGGAGCGGGCAAGGCCCGGCGCCGATCGTCCAGAACGGCCGCACGACCAACGCGTTCCAAGCGGTGGCCGGACGCATCGGCGCGCTGGTGATCCGCAACAACGGCACGATCATCCTCGGCGCGGCCCAGGGTGGCGTCTGGACCTACGACGCGACCTCCGGCACGTGGACCCCGCGGACCAAGAGCAGCGACACGCAGGCGGTCGGCGCCCTCGCGCTCGCACCGAGCAACGACAGCATCGTCTACATGGGCTCCGGCGAGGGCGCGCTGTCCGGCGACAGCTACTACGGGGACGGGTTCTACCGCTCGGCCGACGGTGGCCTGACCTGGACGCACGTCTCGACCCTGTTCACCGGCCAGGCGGTCACCGACATCGCCGTCGACCCGACGAACGCTCAGCACGTCTATGCATCGACGGTGCGTGGTCGCGGCGGCAACCACCGCACCACCAAGCCGACCGACCAGCCGTACGGCGTGTACGAATCGACCGACGGCGGCGCGAACTGGACCCTGCGCAAGGGCACCACGAACGAGCTGCACGGCGCGACCGATCTGGTGATGGATCCCCAGAACCACAACGTGCTGTTCGCATCGTTCTGGGGCGATGCGATCTACAAGTCCACCGACGGCGGCCACACGTGGGCGACCGCGATGACCGGTCTGCCGGCCGGCAACTTCCTCGAGGGCGGTACCCGGTTCTCCCTGGGTATCTCGCACCCGGCGGGTGACGCCGACCCGACGCTCTACACGGGCTTCGACTGGTTCGACCTCAGCGACGCGTACCACACGGCGCACATCTTCAAGTCGACCAACGGCGGCGCCTCGTGGGCGCAGACGGCGAACGGCACGGGCACGAACTCGATCGTCAACTACTGCGGCACGCAGTGCTTCTACGACAACGAGGTGCGACCCGACCCGACGAACCCCAACACCGTCTACGCGCTCGGTTCCTACGGCTACAACAACAGCCCGCAGTCCGGCGGCGTGTACCGCTCCACCGACGGCGGCGCTACGTGGAAGAACCTCGGCTACGACCTGCACACGGACTTCCACGCCTTCGCCTACCAGGCCAACGACACGTCCCACATCGCGATCGGCAACGACGGCGGCGTCTGGGAGTCGCACACCGGCGGTGGCCGCAACGCCACTGGCTCGCCGCTCTCCACGGCGGACTGGCAGGACCTCAACGGCCAGGTCAACCCGAACACCGCCGCGTTGATCCACTCGACCGGGCTCGCGATCACCCAGTTCTCCTCGATCGCGACCGTCCCGAACGTCCCTGGTCAATACTGGGGCGGCACGCAGGACAACGGCACGCTGCGCAAGTCGCTCGCGAACCAGCGCTGGTTCGACCAGGCGAGCGGTGACGGCGGGCAGGTGATCGTCGACCAGACGACCCCGAACGACCTCAACCCGAACGTGCCGGCCTACGTGTTCGGCACCTACACCGGCACGTCGATCTACCGCTACGGGCCGTCGGAGACGAACACGTTCTTCGGCAACGAACCGATCGACGGCGGCATCGACTCGCACGACCGCGCCGAGTTCTACATCCCGTGGGTGGAGAACCGCGGGAACACGAACCAGATGTTCCTCGGCACCTACCGCGTGTACCGCACCGACAACGCCGAGACGGCGAACGCCGGCGAGGTGAATTGGACGCCGATCAGCGGTGACCTCACCAGCGGTTGCTCCGGCGCGGCTCCGAACGGCGCCCGCGGCTGCCTGATCTCGGCGGTCGGTGTCGCCGACGGCGGCGAGGGCGCGTACGCCGGCACCGACGATGGTTGGATCCAGGTCAGCCCGAATGCCGTCACCTCGGCTTCCCCGACGTGGCACCGGGTCGGCGTCGGCACGCTGCCGAACCGTCCGGTCGACCAGATCGCCGTCGACCGGTCGAACTGGCGCGTCGCTTACGCCGCGTACGGCGGCTTCGGTGCGGCGACGCCGGGCAACAGCGGGCACCTGTTCGCCACCTCCGACGGCGGCGAGCACTGGAGCAACATCACCGGCAGCCTGCCGGACGGGCCCGTGAACTCGGTCGTCATCGACCCGAGCGACGCCAAGACGCTCTACGTCGGCACCGACGTCGGCGCCTTCATCACCACGAACGGTGGCCAGAAGTGGTCGCAGCTGGGGACCGGCATGCCGAAGGTGGCCGTGTGGCAGCTCGACTACGACGCAACCAACGGCGTCCTCGTAGCCGGCACGCACGGCGTCGGGGCCTACACGATGACGAACGCGACGCCGCGGCGAGCCTTGGTCGTCTCGAAGGCCGACTCCGGCAAGCCGGTCGGCCCGGGCAGCACGATCGACTACACGATCACGGTGCGCAACATCGGGAACGCGGCCGACAGCGGAATCTCGATCACCGATCCGGTGCCGGCCAACACGAGCGTGGTCTCGGTGGGCTCCGGTGGTGCCCTCGGTGGCAAGACGCTGCATTGGGACAACCTCAGCGTCCCGGCCGGCGGCAAGATCACGGTGACGTACCGAGCGCGCATCAGCCCCAGCCTGCCGTCGTCCGTCACGGCGATCACCAACGACGGGATCGTGGTCAAGGACGCCAATGGCGTGGCGACGACCGGCAGCCCGCACACGACGCCGATCGCACCCGCGCACGGGCTGACCGTCAGCCCGGCGTCGGACACCGAAGCCGGCAAGGACGGCCAGAGCGCGACGTTCACCGAGCACCTGACCAACGAGGGCTACCAGACCGACACGTATGTCGCCTCCGGGTCCGGCGGGAGCTGGCCGGCCACGGTGTACGACGCGTCGTGCACGACACCACTGACCACGACGGCCAGCCTGGGCGCCGGTGAGTCGACGGACGTGTGTGTCAAGGTCAGCGTTCCGGCCGATGCGGCGGACAACGCCACTAACGACACGACCTTCACCGCGACGTCCACTGCGGATTCGTCGGTGACCGGTTCGTCGACACTCACGACGATCGCCGTGGCCACCGACATCCTGTTGGTGGACGAGGACACGAACGCCCCGGTCGACTCGGCGCCCTTCTACGAGGACGCGCTGACGGCCAACGGTCTGTCCTACGGCTACTGGGATCTCGCGGTGAATCCGGCCGTGCCGGAGTCGTACCTGGCGGCGCACCAGACCGTCATATGGTTCACCGGCAACAGTTACCCGGCGCCGCTCGGGCCGTACGAGACGGAGCTTGCCGCGTACCTCGACGGCGGCGGCCGGCTGCTGATGTCCGGCCAGGACATCCTCGATCAGGCGGCGGGCACCACTGCCTTCGTGAGGAACTACCTGCACATCAGCTGGGACGGCTCTGAGGTGCAGAACGACAAGGCGACCGCGGCGGTGACCGGGGTCAGCGGGAATCCGGTCACGGATGGCCTGGGCTCGGTGCCGTTGGACCACTCCGTGCTCGGGGCGACGTTCGAAGACGAGGTCACCCCGATCGGTCCGGCCACGTCGGCATTCACCGACGACTTCTCGGCGCCCGACGCGCTGACGGTGGCCGCCGGCTCGTACAAGGTGATGTTCATCGGGTTCCCGTTGGAGGCATACGGCTCGGCGGCGCAGAAGGCCGACCTGATGCACCGCGCGCTGACGTACCTCGCGAGCTGACGACGGACGGCCCGCCCTCACCGGCGGGCCGTCCTTCTCCTCGCCGGGCCGTCGGTCCAGGGAGAACGCCGGGCCGGCAAATCCGATGCCGGCCCGGGTCCGACGTGCGATGGTGATCGCTGTGCCGGAACCTGCTCGCTTGCTCGCCGCCTATGACGACCAGTTGCGCACCGACGCCGAGACACCGAGCGCAACTTCGGTCAGGCAGCTCGGTCCGCTGCGGCTGGTGACCTTCCTCGGCGGCCGCGGTTTCGTCACCTACCGCGACCTGGGCGGCGCCGACTCCGACACGATCCGCCGCCTCGTCGCTGAAGCGCTCGACCATTACCGGGCCGACCCAGACATCAACCGGGTCGAGTGGAAGACCCGTGGACACGACCACGCGCCGGGCCTGCACGAGGCGTTGCTGGACAACGGCTTCGTCCCCGACGAGCCAGAGTCGATCATGATCGGCGAGGCGGCGCGGCTCGCCGTTGAGGTTGCGCTTCCGGCTGGGGTGACCCTCCGGCAGATCACCGCCGAGGCGGACGTCCGAGCCATGAGTGCCATGGCCGACGAGGTCTTCGGTGACCCGATATCGCCGGAGACGGCCGACGCCCTGCTGCGGCGACTGTCTTTAGGCGACGGGATGGAACTCTGGGTGGCCGAGGCCGAGTCTCAGATCGTCAGCGCCGGACGGCTGGAACCGGTACCGGGCACCACCTTCGCCGGCATCTGGGGTGGCGCGACCCGCCCGCAATGGCGTCAGCGCGGGATCTACCGAGCACTAACGGCCGTACGAGCGCAATCCGCGCTGCGGCTCGGTAAGACGCTCATCCACAGTGACTCCACCGAGTACTCACGCCCGATCCTTGAACGCTCCGGCCTCGTCAAGGTGTCCACCACGACGCCGTACCGCTGGAGCCGGTAACCATCGCAGCGCGCCGAGCCACGCACGCCGACCTGGCGCGTATGGCTCAAGGTGCGGACGTCACGCCGGCGGCGGCCTGGTAGGCGGCGAGTTGGACGGGGTCGTCGATGCTGCCGTGGTGATGCAGCTGCTCCCAGCGCCCGGCTCCGGCCTGCCATCCGAACACTCGTGAAGTGCGGATCGCCAGAGGCACACGGGCGCCGTCCACGGCGCGGTACGAACCGAGCTCTCGTCCGGCGAACACGACCGCCGCGCCGAAGTCGTAGGTCACGGCGTCGGTGAAGGTCACCTCGACCGCCATGGCGCTGGCGAAGATGCGGCGGTAAAGGTCGGCGATCCGACGCCCCGACCGCAGGATCCCGCCCACCGGGTTGTTCAGTTGCGCGAGTTCGTCGGCCGACCACACCGCCGTGAGCACGTCGAGGTCGGCAGCGTTGAGCGCGTAGTAGAACGTCTCGAGCGCCGCGACCGCCCCCTCGAACCCGGCGGTCCGGGCCTCGTCGAGCCGGTTCCGGGCCGCCGGACCGAAGCCGAAGTCAATCAGGCGGATCATCGCCCCACCCCCGCGCCGGCGGCGTGCAGCAGGGCGCGCATCGCCTTCGTGGCCCGGCGCATCGCCGCGGCGTCGTCGCTCGCCCGGCCCGTGACGTAGGCCCCCTGCACGACGGCGCAGAGCGCCTCGGCCAGTGCTCGGGCGTCGGTGGATGCCGGCAGCTCGCCCTGCCGCACCGCGTCGCGCACGGCGCCGGCCAGCAATCGTCGAAGGTGCGCGAAGTACCCGGCAATCGGCGCTCGAAGCTGGTCGTCGGCGATCACGTCCGGGTCGAACGCGAGACGCCCGAGTCGGCAACCCAACAGCGCGTTGCGCGGCCGCTGCAGGTAGCGCTCGATGGCGGGCAGGCCGGCCGGTTCACCGGCCAGGGTCTCATCGGCCTCAGCGGTCAACTCGGCGGCGACGGCGACGATCGCCTCGCGAGCCCACCCGGCCTTCCCGTCGAAGAAGTGGTACAGGCTGCCCTGGCCGGCGCCGCTGCGGCGCAGCAACATGCCGGGGCTGGTCGCCGCGACCCCGTACTCCCAGATGAGTTCCTTCGCGGCCCACAGCAGCCGCGAGCGCGTGTCCGTTTCGCTCATGTTGTACATACTAGTAGGTATAGCCCTTCGAATATCACTCGCGCGATCGACTTGGAGCGCGCTCGCCCGCGACTCGGGCAACGGCCGGTCCGATGAGGTCCCCACCGTCGGCGGATTCCTCGTGGCCCCGCAGCAGATCCAGGAAGGCGCCGGCCGCGGGTGAGCGGTCGCCGCGGCTCCAGACGAGCCACTCGCGCCGCGCGGGAGCGTCCGGCACTTCCAGGGTGGCTACGTCGCTGAGTTGGCGGGCGTAGCTGGCCGGCAGCATGGCGACGGCGAGTCCTTCACGGACGAAGGTGCCCAGGTGTTCGACGCTGCTCACCTCGAAGGCGACGTCGCGGGTGACGTGGGCCGCGTCGAAGGCCTCATCGGACTGTCGCCGGCCGGCCGTCCCGGCGGGCCAGTCGACGAAGGTCTCGCCCGACAGGCGGTGCAGGTCGGCGCGGCGTGCGGCCGCCAACGGGTGGTCGGCGGCGACGACAGCGACGAGCTTCTCGCGTTTGAGTTCGCGGGCGTCGACGGCCTCCGGACGGGCGCTCAAGGGCAGGCCGACGAAGGCGACGTCCAGTTGGCCGTGTCGGATCTGCTCGACGAGATCCTCGCTGACCCCGACCTTGAGCCCGACGCGTACCTGCGGGAACGTGCGGTGAAACCGTTGCAGTGCGGCGGGGACGTCGACCGCGGTGATCACCGGAATCACGGCGACCCGCAAGTGTCCGCGCACCTGACCGACGGCGGCGGCGACCTCGGCCGCTGCTCGCTGGGCGGCGTCCAGGCACTGGTGGGCGGCGGGCAGGAACGCCGCGCCGGCTGCGGTCAGTCGCACCCGGCGGCTCGTGCGTTCGAACAGCCGGGCCCCGAGTTCGCGCTCCAGTCGAGCGATCTGGTGGCTGAGGGCCGATTGCACGACCAGGCATCGCTCGGCGGCTCGCGTGAAGCTGTTGGTCTCGGCCACCGCGACGACGTATCGCAACTGCTGCAGTTCCATAGATCCATCTTGGATCGCGATCGGTGTCCTGAAAAGCATGTCTTGGACTCATTGTCGGATTCGGCTGAGGATCGGTTTAGTCCGGCAACGCGCCGGCACCCCGATGCCTCTCTCACCGAGAAACGAGTCGATGACCGACCAGTCCACACCGTCCGCCGTTCGCGCCTGGCTCGGCGTAGTCGCCATCACGGCCAGCCTGTTCGCCTTCCTCACCACCGAGTTGATGCCCGTCGGCATCCTGAGTCCGGTCAGTACCAGCCTGCACGTCGAGATCGGCGTCGCCGGGCTCATGGTCACCATGTACGGAGTCTCGGCCGGCTTGGGCGTGCCGTTCATCGTCGCCTGGACCCGGCGCGTCGATCGGCGCCGGCTCCTGTCGGGACTGCTCGGCGTTCTGACGGTGGGAAATCTCGCCACCGGCCTCGCGCACAGCTTCACGCTCGTCCTCGTCACCCGCCTGTTGATGGGTTTTGCCAACGGGGTGTTCTGGGCGATCGGCGTGAACATGGCGATGCGTCTGGTGCCGGGTCGACAGGCCGCGCGGGCGGCGGCCGTGGCGATGTCCGGCATCTCGGTGGCCACCGTCCTCGGCATGCCGCTGGGGATGCTGCTGGAACAGCTGACCAGCTGGCGCACGACGTTCCTGATCTGGAGCGCGCTCAGCGCGGCCGTGCTGATCGCCGTCGCCACCGTCGTCCCGCCCCTGCCCTCGGACAACGCCGTGTCGGTGCGGGAGGTCTTTCGACTTCCTCGGGCCAACGTGCGCTTGCGGATCGTGCTGGGGACGGTCACGCTCTTCGTGCTCGGCCAGTTCGGCGCCTTCACCTTCGTCCGACCGTTCCTCGAGCATTCCTCCGGCGACACGTCGACCGCCATCACGGCGATGTTGATGATCTACGGAGCGGGCGGGGCGGCGGGGAACTTCATCGCCGGCCACACCACGCGGACCCGGTTGCGGACGACGTACTTCACCGCCTGCGCACTGCTCATCGCGTCCTTGCTGCTGCTGCTCACCGCCGGCCCCTCCGATCTCGGCCGGGTCGTTCTGCTGGCCATCTGGGGGGCGGCGTTCGGAGCTTGGCAGCTGTGCCAACTGCAGATGACGCAGGGCGCGGCACCCGACACCTTCGAAGCCGCGATGTCGCTGAACACGTTGGCCTACAACACTTCCATCGCCTTGGGGGCGCTGTTCGGAGGTCTGTTCGCCGACGCTTCGGGCGTTCCGAGCGCGTTGTGGTTCGGGATCGTCCTGATCGCCGGATCGGCGGTCACCGCGCTCGCCGCCCGGGCCTTCTCACCCGCGGCTCACGCGAGCAGGTGCACGACAGTGGTCTCGGTATCGGCCGGATCCGGCAGCGGGTCGCCGTAGATCTCCCACCAGGTGCCGGCCGGCTTGTGCCCGCTCGTTGCGATCCAGTCGAGGACCGCCCGATGCGCCGCGGCGAGACCGTCGTACGGGCCTCGATGCACCGCGACGGCGGCCGGGCCGGACAGCGTCGCGAACGGGCGCACCTCGCCGTCGCCGTCAAACGAGCGCGTGACCTCGACCCCGAACTCGCAGGTCATCGAGCCGCCGGACGCCTCCGGCCGGTGGTAGACGAAAACGTTGTGACCGCCCGTCCAGAGTCCGGGCTGTCGTCGCAGGAAGGCCCACACCTGATCCAGGGCCGGACGCCAGGCGGAGCCCAACGCACCCTCGACCACCTCGCGCCGCACTGCCGCCAGCGGGCGCGGGCGCACACGGTGAATCTCGACCGGGCTGGTGGGCACCGCCGCAGCGTAGGCTCCGCGCCATGGCCGCCGGAACGAAGGACGACCCCTGGATCCTGCGGACTCCCCCGGGCAGCTCGGAATACACGATGTACCGGGACGACGCGGCCGATCCGCCGGCGCTGGTGTGCCAGGTCGGGTCGACGCGGCTCTCCTACCAGGCCCGCGCGATCGACGACCTCCACGCTTGGCTGATCGAGCAGGGCGACTGGGTGCCGCTGGGCGCCGCCGACGAGAGCAAGCCGGCCGCCGGCGGCACGGTCGAGGAGTTCGGCCGTTCCTCCGACAATCCGGTCGGCGGCTGGTACGGGCTGCGCAAGGGTTACCGCGGCCGCTTCGGGATGTACATGCCGCCGCTGCTCGAGGCGCTCGGGCTCGCCGAGGTCACCCACGACGCCAAGAACAACCGGATGCGCGCCGTCTGATCGACGCCTGACACGAAGGCGGGGGGCGGGCGCGACGCCCGACCACGACGACCGATCCTCACGGACTCCCTCTCGAAACAGCTGCCCCGGACGG
>Ga0136846_1226828_pt1 | contig 10048 bp, 8 predicted proteins | sample HopSoiMetagenom2_FD_96841 | JGI IMG/M metagenome (GOLD analysis project Ga0136846, IMG submission 96841) | Grasslands soil microbial communities from Hopland, California, USA - 2 Assembly 2016 (version 4) | ecosystem: Environmental > Terrestrial > Soil > Grasslands | place: USA: Hopland... | reverse complement strand
CCCGGTAGTAAAATGGACAATAAGGCCTCTGAGAATAATCCATTACCGGCGCCGAGGTCGGCCCAGGTTTGTGGCGAGCTATGCGGAAAAATTCCTTTTTGAATCAATGATATCGCTTCGGGTAATTGCATGGTATCAGGTTGCTTTGTAATTAGACTTTCTAAATTTTTAAATATACGGATTAAAATGCGCATGATCTTTTTAAGCCGGATGTATGTGCCGGCAACCCGCAAGCACACAGCCATGGAATATTCAGGAAATGTTATCTTACATTGCCGTCACTTCTTTTATAATTTTAACCGCTTGTAATTGCTCTTTAAAATTCAATGATGCAAAACCAAGTCGTACAGCATTAAAACGCTGCCTGCCTATGTCATAAGACGTCCCGTCTTTCATGATTAAACCACGATCAAATGCTTTGCGGGCAATTACCTTTAAATCGTGTTGCAGAGAGGTTGTCCATACAGACATGCCCCCATCAGGGACTTTAAATGAGACCTGGTCGCTTAATTCTTTTTGAAGACAATCACAGAAGTGATCCCTTCTTTCTTTATACAACTTAACCGACTTCTTTATGTGTCTTACAATTGTTCCATCTTTATATAATTCAGCAATGGCATTTTCCAGTAAACTGTCTCCCTGGGTGTCCACGATCTTACGAAAATTAGTGCCCGTTTGAATGAATTCCTTTGGCGCCACAATAAAACCGAGTCTTACAGCAGGTGCAAAGGTTTTAGTAAGTGTACCAATATAAATTACGTTACCCTGGCTGTCATAACTGGCCATAGGCATGATCGGCTTGCTGGAGTAATGAAAATCGTAATCATAATCATCCTCAATGACCGAAAACCTGTATTTTGTTGCAAGGCTAAGCAAGTGCATCCTTCTTTCGGGCGACAGGGTGACCGTAGTAGGGTTGTGATGATGCGGGATCACATACACCATTCTGATCTTTTTCTTCTCACAAAGTTTTTCAATTGCGTTGGTATCGATACCTTCCTCATCAACAGGAACATAAATAAGTTTGGCGCCCAGTTGCTGAAAGGTCATATTAGCCATATTGTAACCAGGTACACCAACTATTACCGCATCACCCGGGCTAATAATTACAGAAGCTGCAATGAAAATGCCCATTTGTGCGCCGTTCGTAATTAAAATATTTTCAGCAGTAATTGATAAACCTCTGGTGTCGCACAAAAAATTGGCAAGCGTTCGTCTAAGTAACAAAGTGCCTTGCGCATCACCGTAGAGTAAATATTTTTTATTTGCAGAAAGGCGGGAAAGACTCCGCATGCATCTTGTGAGTTCTTCTATGGGCGCCAGGCGAACATCAGGAAACCCATCGTTAAAAGCCAGTTTACCTGCTGATGGGAGATTAGAAGAACCAACCGGAATAATTCTTTTCTTATCATAAATAAAGCCGGGTTGTGCCGGAAGTTGGAAGTCAGCCACATCACCCGCCAGGGCTTTAGGTGACAATAAAGGAAGTGTTGCTTTTATGAATGTTCCTTTTTTGGGCAGCATTTCAATCCAGCCTTGCGCCTCCAGTTCCTGGTAAGCGGCTACTACAGTCATGCGGTTAATTCCCAACATACCTGCCAGTTCCCTTGACCCGGGAAGTTTCAACCCCTTTCTTAATCTTCCCTGTCTTATATGATGAATAAATAAGTTGGTGATCTGCAAATACACGGATACGCCAGCTTTGTCATCGATAATAATCAGCTCATTCAATAATGCCATCTGGATTAGTTTATTTGTTGGATCTGGACTATTCAGGTAATCCAGTAAAGATATAGCTTTGATAAATCAAAAAACAAATAATATGAAAGAACGAATGAACATTGACGCCGCAGAAGCCGGTATTTATAAAGCAATGAATTCAGCAGAAAAACAAATCTCTGCTTTTAAGATCGAAAAGAAACTGGCAGAACTCATTAAACTAAGAACCTCGCAGCTCAATGGCTGTGGGTATTGTGTGAACCTTCACGCACAGGATGCAAGAAAAGCAGGGGAAACCGAGCAAAGGGTTTTTGCGATCAGTGCCTGGTGGGAAACTCCTTTCTTCACGGAATCTGAACGGGCCGCATTAAAATTGGCAGAAGAAATAACAAGGATCCAGGAAGCCGGATTAAGGGAAGACACTTTTCAAAATGCCAAAAAGTATTTCAGCGAAACTGAAATTGCCCAGCTCATTTTTATTACCACTGTAACCAATAGCTGGAACCGCATTGCCATTTCCATGCACATGGTTGCAGAATAAATTGAAATTATCTTTTACCAGAACCTAACATCCATAAAAAATGAAAGAAAAAATTATTTGCAGCACTTGCGGCACCTATTACCCTGCAGACGAAGTACCCGGGCTGTGTGTGATTTGCAGCGATGAACGGCAGTACATTCCGGAAACAGGACAAAGTTGGACAACACCTAAAGACCTTCACAGGAAACACAGTATTAAACTGAATAAGCTTCATGAGAGACTGTATGAGATAGAGATCAATCCCATATTTGCGATTGGTCAAAGAGCTTTATTGGTTTTATCAGAAGGGGGGAATGTATTGTGGGATTGCATTCCGCTGCTCGATGAACTCACTGTTCAATTTATAAAATCTAAAGGCGGACTGAAAGCGATTGCATTTTCGCATCCGCATTATTACAGCAATATGAATGAGTGGGCGGAGGTATTCGATTGTCCTGTATACATTCATGATAACGATGCTGCACATATTGTGGAAAAGGGACCGCAGATTCATCTTTGGCAGGGCGATGAATTGGCATTGTGGGAGGGAATAAAAATACTGCTGATAGGCGGTCATTTTGAAGGCAGCAGCATTTTGCATGTGCCCTTTTTGTCGAAAGAAGGGACCATACTTTGTGGCGATACTTTGTTTCTTTCCCCCAGCAAAAAACACTTTTCTGTTTTACGTAGTTATCCAAATCGTATCCCTCTGGCACAGCCTGAAATGCGGAAAGTCAAGCAGCGGTTTGATTCAATTCCTTTTGATTCATTTTATGGCTATATAAAAACTCAAAATCTTCACGAAAATGTAAAGCAGGTTTTTGCGGAATCGATGAAGAAGTATTTTTCATAAGATAAATGGAGAGACCGCTTGATTCCAGACATTGAAGACGAATGCGTTTATCTGTTTATGTGATATAGCATCCAGGAGTATTTTGTAATATACTGATAGTCATACAACCATTTTCTGCTGTAGTGGTTTTGATGTGGTCACAAATTTGGTAACCCTCTCAATTAACAACATTTTTGCATCCCCCTTCGCACTAACTCCGAATGACCTCTCCCGGGACTTACGTGTAAGTCCGTACACTTTTTTTGGTTAACCTTTAAAATTGAAAACATGACGAAAAATTCCAGAATGTTGTTTTTGGGCCATCTTAAAACAAAGCCAGGCAGAATGATGTGCTGTATGCTGCTCATATTGCTGTCATCATTAATGACACCGGCAGAAGCACAGTTTAAAGTAGTAGGCTACCTGCCTACCTGGGCCGGTTCGGTAAGTAACATTCAGTTCAACAAATTAACCCACGTAAACTATGCTTTTTTGATCCCTACTTCCAACGGTGGGTATCAGCCTATTGAAGATCCGGCTAAACTTCAAAGCCTGGTTACAGCTGCACACGCCAATGGCGTTAAAGTGCTGGTTTCAGTAGGCGGCGGAGGCGGCGGAGATGGCTTTCATGGAATAGTAGCCAGTGCAGCCAACCGGGTCAACTTTGCAAACAATATGCTTGCTTTTGCAAACCAGTATAATCTGGATGGTATAGACATTGACTGGGAATACCCGGCTGATGGAACAGAGGCGAATAATTTTTTATTGATGATGCAACAGTTATCTACTACCATGCATAATAATGGAAAGTTGTGTACCATTGCTGTCATCGGTTTATATGGTACCTCCATTGTAAACGGAGTTTTTGCTACGGTAGATTATCTGACCATTATGGCTTACGACGATAACGATTACGAGCATTCTACCTACAACCTGGCGGTGCAATGTATGAATTACTGGCGGGGAAGGGGCGTGCCGGCTGCCAAAGCTATTCTGGGGGTTCCTTTTTACTGCCGCCCTACCTGGGAAACATACGCACAATTGCTGGCCCAGGGCGCCGACCCTTATTCTGATACCTACAATGGTAAAGGATATAATGGAATTACTACTATTAAAAATAAAACCAACCTGGCTTTTGATCAGGGTGGGGGCATTATGATGTGGGAATTATCAGGTGATGTAAGCGGTCAGTACTCGTTGGTATCGGCTATCCATGAAGTAGTACTAAACAGAACCGGCGGTGGCGGTAATCCTGTTACCACAGCCCCCATAGGCAAAACCATTTGGCTGCAGGCCAGCAGTAACGCTTTGTACGTTAGTTCGGAAAATGGTACAAAGGCCATGAATTGCAACCGTACTACCCCTCAGGGCTGGGAACAGTTTTTGGTAGGGGATGCCGGCAATGGTAAAGTAACGCTGCAGAGCATGGGTAAATACGTGTCATCTGAAAACGGCGCGCAGGCCATGGCCTGCAATCGCGCCACCCCACAAGGTTGGGAGCAGTTTGACTGGGTGGTAAATGCAGACAATACCATCTCATTGCGTGGTAATAATGGATTGTATGTAAGTTCAGAAAATGGCACCGCAGCGATGAACTGTAACCGTACGACCATTCAGGGCTGGGAAAAATTCAATGTTGGTATCATTACTGCTACGGCCACAAGGATCGCAACAGCATCACTTAATACTGTTACAGGTAACATACCGGGAGGAATGTATCCCAATCCGGTACAAAAAGGATCTGCATTAACTGTTGCCGTAAAACAGTACAATGCCAATGCGCCTGTACATGTAACGGTAATAGATCTTTCTGGTAAAACACTGGCTCAATTTAATGCCAACACTGGTACTATTAATATTCCGGTGAAATATATGCCAGGAACATACTTTGTGAAAATTGAAAATGCAGGTAAGCATTATGTTCAAAAGCTGATAGTGCAATAAAGGAACGCATCCTCCCAACTCCACATAATATCAATAAATTAAAGAGACCGCCACGGGCGGCCTCTTTAATTTATAGCTGAACTATCCTAATCAACTTATTTTTCAGTTATTACTGCTTCACAAACACATAAGGATCTTCTTCCACAAAATCGCTTTCTTTGGTCTCAATGGATATTACTTTGTTGCCACTGACCTTGAATTGTACAGAGAAGATACCGTACTCAATATTGTCGTATTGCATCAGCCATTCCTGCGAATCCATATACGAAAGGGTAGCGGTTAAATGATCATGGCTGTTGAATTTTACTTGTAGGCTCTTTTTATCTGCCCCCAGCTTAATATCCAGCGATCCGTACAACCCGTTTGTATAATGCCCCACGTAAGCGGGTAGTGGCAGTGATGGTGCTATGCCTTTTACCCGTGCCTGCCAACCGTGAATGGTTTTTAAAGTATCGGCCATGGTAGTATTGAAATCTGCAAGGTATTTCTTACTTCTGTTCTGATAAGGCATACCGGTATAAGCATCCAGCACCTGGGTGCGCAGGGCGCCAAACAGATTCTGGTTATCGTTGTTCGTAAGCACCGCGATTCCCAGCCTTTCTTCGGGAACAAAGCAAACAACGCTTACCATGCCGGCAGCACCGCCCGTATGCCAGAAAACCTGACGGCCATTGTAATCGCCCACCAGGATGCCTGATCCGTATCCTACAATGTGGGTGGGCACTACAGTTGATTTACGGCTTGTAATGGGTGTATTAATATCGCGGGTTGTTTGCAGCACACTAAAAGGCATCACACGTTTTCCTTCATAACGGCCGCTATCCAGTTGAAACAAAAGCCAGTGCGACAGATCGCTCACATTGCTGATCAAAGCTGCGGCCGGCGCCAGGTTATCCCAGTCGTCCCAGGGTACCTGGTTCAGCATGCCGGTAAAACTGGTGGTATAAGGTTTTGACAGCAGGCGGGTATCTGACAGGCTGTGTATGCTCGTATACGTATGATCCATTTGCAAGGGCGTTAGTATTCTATCCTGGATGTACTTTTGCCACGTCTGACCGGTTATTTTTGGAATTACTTCGCCTGCTGCTAAAAAGCAACTGTTGCAATATCCGTAATGATTACGAAAACCGGCCTCAGGTTTCATCAGCTTCATTTTTTGCATGATCTGCTGCGGAGTAAGCCGACTGTTCCAAAAAGTAAAATCACCCTGGAAGGTTTTGGTGCCAATGCGATGGCTAAGCAGGTCGCGGATCGTTAACAAACCGGTGGTGGTCGGTTCGTATAATGTAAACCCGGGAAAATATTTGGTGAATTTATCATCCAGCGAAAGTTTTTTGTCATATTGCAGCTGGCTAAGCGCGGTAGCGGTAAACAGTTTGGAATTGCTGGCAATCATAAACAAGGTGTTTTCATCTACGGGTTGGCGTGTAGCTGTATCTGCCACCCCATAACCCTTCATAAAAGCAACCTGTCCATCTTTCACTATTACAATGGCTAACCCCGGTACATTCCAGTCTTTCATCCCCTGGCGGATGTAACTATCCAGGCTATCGGTAATAAAGGCAGGCGTTTGGCAGAAAATGCATTGGCTGATGGCTACAAGCAACAGCAGGGGCAGTAATTTGCGCATGATCGAAGTTAGGTTGATTAGGCACCGAAAATAAGGAAAATGATACGGTCGTAGCTAAAATTCCTCTTCTTCGGCTTTGGCAGTAGCTTTCAGGTGCTCCGCTTTTTTCACCAATTCAAGAAATTCCTTTTTGCAGGCATCACTGCTACTCTCGATACTACTTGTAGCAAGTGATTTTACCAGTTTATAATTGCTTCCTCCCTTGAATTCCGAGTTTCTTAGCACCATTCCAAACGCTGCCACAGCTGAAGCAAAATGCATGTTATTGCTGGCCACCCGGGAGTCGTCTTTTACTGATACTTCCATGAGTTTACTGCTGTCTTCATCCGGCTTTTTATAACGGATTTTCACAAACATCAATTCATTGGAAAAGGAGGCAGACTGCTTTTTCTGTTTTTGACTTTGGTAACGCAAGGGATCAACTGTTGCCAGTTCTTCATCATTCGCTACATTGGCCGGGATAATTTCGTACAAGGCAGTAACAGTATGATTGCTGCCCATATCGCCCGCATCTTTTTTATCATTGTTAAAATCCTCTTTAGCCAGCATCCTGTTTTCATACCCAATAAGCCTGTACCCTTTTACCTTGGCAGGATTGAATTCAACCTGCAGCTTTACATCTTTCGCAATGGTAAAAAGCGTTCCGCCGAATTCGCTGATCAATACCTTTTTCGCTTCATTTATATTATCGATGTAAGCATGGTTACCATTACCCTTATCGGCCAGCTTTTGCATTTTAGCATCCTGATAGTTGCCCGTACCAAATCCAAGCACCGTAAGGTATACACCGGATGCGCGTTTTTGCTCAATAAGATTTTCCAGCTCATCATCGCTGCTGGCGCCTATATTAAAATCACCATCGGTACAAAGTACCACGCGATTATTGCCGTTCTTCATAAAATTTTGTTGTGCAGTCTGGTAAGCGAGTCCTATACCGGCGCCGCCTGCTGTCGATCCGCCGGCCTCGAGCGCATTGATCGCTTCCCTGATTTTGTATTTATCATTTGTAGAAGGCAAAACCAGCCCCGCATTACCTGCATATACCACAATGGCGATCTTATCCTGCGGACGCAATTGTTCTGCTAATAAGTTCAGCGATGATTTAACCAGCGGCAACTTATTTTCGTCTTGCATACTGCCGCTTACATCGATGAGGAAAACAAGATTGGAAGGAGGCAGTTTGTCGAAATCTATTTTCTTACCCTGTAGCCCGATCATTACTAATTGATGATCTTTGTTCCAGGGGCATTGTGCAGATTCAGTGGTTATAGAGAAAGGCTTGTCATTGGAGGGTTGCGGATAATTGTATGAGAAATAGTTGATCATTTCTTCAACGCGAACAGCTCCCGGAGTGGGAAGTCTGCCTTCATTTATCAATCTGCGAACATTGCTGTAGGAAGCTGCGTCAACATCAATAGAAAAAGTAGAAAGCGGATGATCTGTGACTTTCTGAAATTCATTTTCTTTGATATTGTCGTAACCTTCTCTGTTAAAGTCTTCGTTTTGGGAAGTGCCGGAATACCCCTGGTTATTGACACTTATTCCTGGAACCATACCTGAAAGTGCTGATGCTACAGAACCTGTCACAGACATCTTTTTTTGTGTCGAATAACCTACAACCACCACTTCGTCAAGACTATTTGTAGAGGCCTTGAGTTGTACGTTAATCACAGCTTTTCCTTTTACCTTAATTTCCTGCACATCGAAACCAACACTTGAAAAAACGAGTGTTGCTTTTTCATCTGGTACCTGTATTGAGTAGAAACCATTTACATCGCTTGCTGTACTTTTATTTGTACCCTTAAGCGTGATGCTGACCCCTTGTAGCGGCACTCCCTTTTCATCGGTTATTTTTCCTGTAATCGCAGACTGTGCATTAAGCAAAACGGTGCTTGCACACCACAATAGCAGTGATAATAAAGTTTTCATTGGCTGTTTTAGAAACAGATGCAGGAAAAAAGGCAATTACATAAAGTAATTAACAAACAAATCAAATTTTGTTGAAAGGAGCCTGCTCACCCCTTTCAGAATAACGTTTATTTTCATTTTCGCATGTTTTCAATTCCTGCAATAAAACCCCAATTCTGATGTTGCAATCGCCCGAGGGAATTATAGCCCTTGCCGAAAATAAATCCATCACCCTGTGTGATAAAAAGCAGTTCGTTTTGTCCCTTTTGAAGGGAAAGCCTGGTGGTATAGGTATTGGCCTCTACTCTTTCCAGTTTGTGTTTATCATAGCTAAAGATCTCTTTGCCATTCAGAATGATTCGGAGTGTACCCGTAAAGTCAAAATCAAGTAATTTATTTGTAACGCTATCTGCATATAGTATATGTCGGGCAACCACGGTACCTTCCGGTAACTTAAAATAACGGCAAAGGTTCACATAATCATCGCTTGGCTCATTTATCTTTTTCCAGTTTTGCAGTTTTTTCACCTTTTCATAATCGTATATAAAGCCTGCGGGTAACTGATCAGAGATCTCCCAGTCGGTTATTCCTTCCGGCAATTCCCGCCAGTTCAAGTTGGCGAAATAAGCCGGGCCAAACATGGTTCGTAATAAAAGTGCACCTTTGTTCGCCTCCGTTTGCATCATAGTAATATCCATATCGGGCTTTGGGTTGTTATTGGTAAATACTTTAAGATGGTTGCCCCGTACTTCAATGGCTGCATGAAACCATTCGTTTTTATGAATATTTGCCGGGGCCTGGTAACCACCGTAAAACACCCAGCTCAGCGCCCCGTTATAAATAGGAATGTATTGAATAGCCTCAATGGTGCCGCCATAGCCCGGGCGAAAATAGAGGAACTGGTAATTTTGTTCATCCTTCGCATGGAACCCAATCCCAGGCATAACGGTTCCTGCAATATCAAGTTCCAATCTGAAATTTTTAAGGGCGATTGTTTTGTTCCAGATGCCCGCAAGGGCTTTGCCGTCAAGTTTTACGCAGGCCTTATCCTGGTAAATAGTATCTGTTAAGGGGGCTGTATTGTTTTGTTCTGATAACACTCGCCAGTCTGCCAGGTTAATACCTTGGCCTTGTGTGTTTAAAAATGGTAGTGAGCTAAGCAACAATACCGTTGACCGGAATAAATTCTTTACCATACAAATGTTTTAGGCTTTATGCAATGCCTGCAAATGTTGGCTCCCGGGGTCACGGTTCGTTTTCAAGGCTTGTTCAAGTTTGTGCAAGTTCATTCATAGTTGTAAATTGTTAATAATCATGCAAAACCTGGAAATGATGGAGCAACGCTATAAAATAAAAAACCCGCCGTTGCTAAAAGCCCCGGCGGGTTATGTTGGCGTGGGATATTAAAATTTATGGAATTCGACCTTTATATGATGCTTGTCTGCATACACCTTACCCAACTCCATCAGCTTCTTGTACTTCTCACTGAACGCAT
>Ga0136846_1217102_pt1 | contig 10048 bp, 9 predicted proteins | sample HopSoiMetagenom2_FD_96841 | JGI IMG/M metagenome (GOLD analysis project Ga0136846, IMG submission 96841) | Grasslands soil microbial communities from Hopland, California, USA - 2 Assembly 2016 (version 4) | ecosystem: Environmental > Terrestrial > Soil > Grasslands | place: USA: Hopland... | reverse complement strand
GTCGCGTCGGTGAACGCGATCTTGTGGCCCTTGAGATCGGTCGGTTCCTTGATCGGGCTGTCGGCCGGCACGATGATTTCCATCTCATAGCCGAAGCTATTATCCGGCGCGGCCATCATCGCGAACGGCACGAAGCCCGCGCAGTTCACCGCGAGCGCATTGCCGCCCGCGTTGACGCCGGCAACGTGGAGACGACCCGACCGCATCGCCTCGTATTGCGCTGCATTTGATTGCACCGGGAAGAACGCGACCTTCTTTCCAGTCGTCTTCTCCATGTGCTTGATGAAGCCGTCCCAGACCTTTTGATAGACGGCGGGGTCTTCGACCGGCGTGTAGGAGAAGATCAGCGTCGACGGATTGACGATCTTCTTCGGATCGGTCGGCAGGTCGGCGGTGAGATCGCCGTCGCGGTCGCAATAGGCCTTGTCGAGCGTGCCGCGCGGGCAGTCTTCCTGCGCGCCGGCCGTGCCGGACAGCACGAGAGCGCCCGCGAGCGCGGCAATGACCGTCAGTGGTTTCCGAAGCCTACCTTGCATTCCCAGCCTCACTTGCAGGTGTATTTGACGCCGGTTGCCGCATCGATCTTGCGGATCACGCTCCAATCCTTCTGGTAGGTGATCGGCACGAAGCGATCCTCGGTCTTGAACTCCGCCTTCAGCGCCGAGCCCTCCCAAGGGAAGGTGAAGAACGCGTCCTTGATCTTTGCGGCGAGCGCCGGGTCGAGATTGTGGGCGATGCCGTAGCTCGTGGTCGGGAAGGTCTCGGATTTGTAGACGGTCCGGATCTTGGCCTTGTCCACGACCTTCCGCTCGAACATGCGGAACATCACCTCGTTGGCGATCGCCGCCGCGTCGTAGTCCTTGTTGGCGACGCCGAGCACCGAATTGTCGTGCTTGCCGGAGAACACCGGCGTGAAGTCGCGTTCGGCCTTGAGATTGAACTCGGATTCCAGAATCGCCGATGGCGCCTTGAAGCCCGAGTTCGAGGTTGGCGCAGTGAATGCCACCTTCTTGCCCTTGAGATCGGCCGGCGTCTTGATCGGGCTGTCGGCCGGCACAATGATTTCCATCTCGTAGCCGAATGTGCCGCCCTGGGTTCCCATGATGGCGAACGGCACGTAGCCCGCGCAGTTCACCGCGATCGGAGTGGGCCCGGTGCTGACGCCGGCGATATGCAGGCGGCCAGACCGCATCGCCTCAATCTCCGCCGCATTCGACTGCACCGGGAAGAATACGACCTTTTTCCCGGTAACCTTCTCGGCGTGCTTGATGAAGCCGTCCCACACCTTGGAATACAGCGCCGGGTCTTCAACCGGCGTATAGGCGAAGATCAAGGTCGATGGATTGATGAGTTGCTTCGGATCGGTCGGTGCGTCGGCAACCAGATCGCCGTTCCTGTCGCAATAGGCCTTGTCGAGGTCGCCGCGCGGACAGTCTTGCGCAACAGCTAACCCCGTTCCGATGACAGTCATGGCTGCGACGCAGCCGGCCAGCCGCGCGATCGAAGACACCATGGTTTTCTCCCTGTGTCGTGCCGTCTTATTATGACGTTCCGGCGACGGCCATACGACAACGGGGATGATAGCTGAAATCGCGGGTCCTTCTATGCCGCCGCCGGGCGGAATTGCCGCACCGCGAAGATGGCAAGGATAACGAATAGCACCAGCGCCGCGCCCTGGGCGATCTGGAATGGCGGCTCGGACTGCGTCGGCGCCAGCGCCTTCAGGGCCGAAATCTTCATGAAGGACTGCACGATCAGCACGAACACGTTGAACCACAGCGCGATGATCGCGCTGACCACATAGATCCAGCGCCAGGCGCCAGCCAGGTGTTTGACGTAAACCGCGAACAGCGCCACCACCAGGAACACCAGCGATATCGCGCCTACCGCATGCGACGGCAGGAAATGATCGAACGGAAAGCCAAAGCCGGTGACGCTGGTCAGAATGGTCGTGACGAGGAAGATCGCGCTCCAGCTGGCCATCCGATTCCCGGTGAGCATGCCGAAAACCGTAATGAACCCGGCGGCAATGGCGATCAGGCTGATGATGACGTGAACGATCGTATAGGTCGACAAACTAAGACCGAGCATCATGACGCTCTCCCGTACACCGACATGGACCCAGGCGGCGAACCTACCATTTCTGCGCGGGTGCCGTCCTACGCGCACGGGACATTCAGTCATGCACCCATGACAGAGTGTTGAAATGATTGGACCGGCCGCGCATGCTTGAGATGAGGGGGAGGGGCTTATGGCAGACTTGCGCAGAATGCTCGCGACGGCCTGCATGTTGTTCGCGCTCTCGGCCATGGCTGCGGCTCAGGATTACCCGAACCGCCCGGTGCGCCTTGTCGTGCCGTTCCCACCTGGCGGCATCAATGACATTGTCGGTCGGGTCATCGCACAGCATCTCGGTGACCGTCTGGGCAAGCAGGTCATCGTCGAGAACCGCGGCGGCGCCGGCGGCGTGGTCGGCAGCGAATTCGTCGCCAACGCGCCGAAGGACGGTCATACGCTGCTGATCGTGTCACTGGCGAGCGCGGTTAACCCTTGGCTTTACACGTTGCCCTACGATCCGGCCATATCCTTTGCTCCAGTCGCTATGCTGGTCGCGGCGCCGAACGTCGTCACCGTCAATCCCGGCCTGCCGGCGAACAGCATCAAGGAACTGGTCGCGTTGGCCAAGTCGAAGCCCGGCGAATTGCAATATGCCTCGTCTGGCGTCGGCACCTTCCTGCATCTGGCCGGCGAGCTGTTCAAGATCACCGCCGATGTCGACATTCTGCATATCCCATTTCGCGGTGCGGGCCCGGCGCTCATTGACGTGGTCGGCGGCCACACCAAGGTGGCGTTCGGCTCGGTGACCTCGAGCGCCGTGCACATTCGCGCCGGCAAGCTCCGTGCCCTTGGCGTCGGCAGTATGACGCGCAGCCCGGCCCTGCCGGACGTGCCGACGGTGGCCGAAGCCGGCGTATCCGGCTACGAGGCGTCGAACTGGATCGGCCTCGTGGCGACCGGCGGGACCCCTGAGCCCATCGTGGCACGGCTGTACAAGGACATTTCCGAAATTCTCGATTCGCCCGAGGTGCAAAAGCTGTTCACCGCCGAAGGCGCCGACATCGTTCACATGAGCACCGCGCAGTTCGGCGCCTACATGACGAGCGAGATCGACAAATGGGGGCGCGTCGTCAAGCAGGCTGGCATAAAGGCGCAGTAGCACTGGCCTCAACGTGCGGCTTTTTGCTGCTCGGCCGGGCCGACGACGTCAGCAAATAATGCTAGAATGAGGTATCGGAACCTTCCGAAACAGGGAGGGCCGTCAAAGGGAGGGCGACATGCTGAGCGGTATCACCGTGCTGTTTGTTTCGCTGGGAGTCCTTGCCGCGATCTGGATTTTCGTGCTGTTGGGATCGCAACCTTTCGGCTCGCCGCCGGAGCACTAGGCGGCCTTTTCCGGCCGGCCCAGGACTGACATCAGTTGGGTTGGCTACGAGGCGGCCTGCCGCTGTACGATCTCGCGACGATCGAGGCCCAGGTGCGAGCGCAGTGTCGTGCCGGTGTATTCATTCCGGTACAGCCCACGCCGCTGCAACTCGGGGACAACCTTGTCGACGAAGTCGTCGAACGCGCCGGGGAAATAGGCCGGCATGATGACGAAACCGTCCGCCATGCCGCCGGTGAACCACTCCTCGAAAATATCCGCGATCCGTTTCGGCGTTCCGTAGATCACCCAGTGGCCGCGCGCCGCCGCCGTGATGTTGTACAGATCGCGCAGCGTCATCTTCTCGCGGCGGGCCATGTCCAGCAGCACCCTTGAGAAGGCTTGGCCGCGTTCAGTCTTTTCTGGAAATTCCGGCACCGGACCGTCGAGCGGATAGCCGGAGATGTCATGCCCGATGCGCTGCGACACCAGGGCAAGGGCGTTCGTCGGGGTCAGCCAGCTTTGCAGGCGGGCCAACTGTTCCTTGGCCTGCTCGTCGGTCGCGCCGATGATCGGCATGACACCCGGCAGGATTGGAAGTTCGTCAGGCATCCGGCCGAGCTTGACGACACGCTGCTTCAGGCTGTCGTAGGCGGCCTTGGCCGATGTTTTGTCGCCGTTGACCACGGAGAACACCAGGTCGGCCGAGCGGGCCGAGAGCTCCTGACCGGGCACCGAGCCGCCGGCTTGAATGATGACCGGGTGACCTTGCGGCGACCGCTCGATGTTGAGCGGGCCTTTCACCGAATAGAACCGCCCCTTATGGTCGAGAGTCCGGATCTTCGACTTGTCGAGGTAGACACCGGTCGTCTTGTCGGCGATGACCGCATCGTCGTCCCAGGAGTCCCAGAGACCGCGTACGACGTCGACGAACTCCGTCGCGATTTCGTAGCGCAGGTCGTGTTCGTTGAGTCGCTGCTTGCTGAAATTGAGCGCAGCCTTGTCGTGGGTGCTGGTGACGACGTTCCAGCCGGCGCGGCCATTGCTGAGATGATCGAGCGATGCGAAGGCGCGCGCGACGTGGTACGGCTCACCGAAGCTCGTCGACACGGTGGCGCCGAGGCCGACGTGGGTCGTCACCGTGCTCAACGCGGCGAGGAGCGTGAGCGGCTCGAACCGGTTGGTGAAGGACGGATGGTCGCCGGGGTCCATCACCACGGCGTCGGAAATGAAAAACAGGTCGAACTTGCCGTGCTCGGCAGTGGCCGCAATGGTCTTCATCACCGGGAAGCTGCAACTGCTCGTAAACGCGCCCTCGGTGCGCCATCCGGCCGAATGGTTGCCGGTGCCGAGCACGAAGACGCCGAGATGCATCTGACGCTTGCGTTCAGCCATGATGGGCGCTTCCTGAGGTCATTGCTCGATGCGGATGTTCTTCTCGCGCACGATCGTCGTCCACTTCTGCAGCTCGATCTGCACCTTGGCGGCGAGAACATCCGGTCCGCCGCCGACCGGCTCGTTCCCGACCTTGAGGAAGCCTTCCCTCACTTCAGGCGGCGCCAGCGCAGCGTTGACCTTGCTGTTCAGCAGATCGACCACGGCCTTGGGCGTCCCGGCCGGCGCAAACAAGCCGAACCAGACCGAGGATTCGAAGCCCGGCACGGCGGATTCGGCAATGGTCGGCTCGTCGGGAAGGACCGGAGACCGTTTACTGGTCGAGACGCCGAGCAGCCGGATGGTGTTGCCGCGGATATAGCCCAGCGTCACCGCGATGCCGTCGAACGCGAACTGGATACGGCCGCCGATCAGGTCGGTCATCATCGGCGCCGAGCCACGATAGGGAATGTGGTTGGTTTCGATGCCGGCCATGGTGTTGAGCAGCTCGGCGACCAGGTGATTGCTGCTGCCGGTGCCGTACGAGCCGAACGAAAGCGTGCCGGGCTTGGCCTTGGCGAGCGCGACCAAGTCCGCGGCGGTCTTCACCGGGACGTCATTGTTGGCGACCAGCATGAGAGGAGCGGACGTGATCAGCGCGACCGGGGCGAAGTCGCGCACCGGATCATAGCCGAGCTTGGTATAGACGTTTGGGTTCGTTCCGTGCGTGCTGGCGGTGCCCATCAGGAGCGTATAGCCGTCGCGCGGCGCCTGCGCGACGAAAGTGGCGCCGACCGAGCCGCCCGCGCCACCGCGGTTCTCGATGATGACCGATTGGCCGAGCAACTCGCCAAGCCGCGGCGCGATGACCCGGGCCACCACGTCGACGCCGCCGCCGGGCGGGAACGGCACGACGATCTTGATGGTCTGGCTTGGATAGTCGGCGGCATGCGTCGCGAAGCTTGCGGCGAGAACGAGCACAGCGACAGCGAAGGCGAAGGCACAGGCACAGGCGGAGCGGATCGCTAGATGCATCGGTCAATTCTGAACCAGGGCCGAAGTCTTGTCACCCACGCCGGGCGCGGGTCAGCGTTGTCCCGCCGCCCGGATCAGCTCGACGATCGTCATCGGGTTCAGCGGCACGTGGCCGATGTGCACGCCGAACGGCGTAAGCGCATTCTCGACCGCCGAGATGAGCGCCGCCGCGGCCGGGATCGTACCGGCCTCGCCGACGCCTTTGACGCCGAGCGGATTGAGCGGCGAGCGAGTCTCCTTATAAAGCGTCTGCAGCATCGGCACCTCGGTCGCGGTCGGCAACAGATAATCTGTGAACGTCGTGGTTACCGGTTGTGCGCCGTCGTCGTAGCCCATCCATTCGTAGAACGTGTTGCCGATGCCGTGGGCGACGCCGCCGTGGATCTGGCCCTCGACCATCATCGGGTTAATCAGCACGCCGGAGTCCTGCATCGCCACATAACGTAGGATTTTCACCTCGCCGGTCTCGGCGTCAACCTCGACCTCGGCGACGTGGCAGGCGTTGGCATACGACAGCGCGTCCATCCGGTGCATCATGTTGGCTTCGAGGCCGGGTTCGACGCCGGGCGGGAAGCCGTAGCCTGGCGCGCCCTGCAAAATTCGGGCGATCTCGCCGAGCTTGACGTTGAGCTGCGGCGCGCCGAGGACGCGCACCTCACCGTCGACCAACTCGAGATCGTGCTCGGCGGCTTCCAGAATATGCGAGGCCACCTTCTTCGCCTTGTCGGCGACAGCCATCGCCGCCAGGTGCACCGACGATCCGGCGGTGACGGTCTGCCGGCTGGCGAAACCGCCAAGGCCGAGCGAGACGCCTGCGGTGTCGCCGGCCACGACCTTCACCTTGTCGACGCTGATGCCGAGCTGGGCGGCAGCGATCTGTGCCATCGCGGTGCCGAGGCCTTGCCCCATCGCTGATGCGCCGGTGAACACCGTCACTTTGCCGGTCCTGGAGATGCGGACGAGACCGGACTCGAACGGCCCGCGGCCGGTGCCCTTGACGCCGTGCGCCAGGCCGATGCCGAGATATCGGCCGCGCGCTCTCGCCTCGGCCTGGCGTTTTGGAAACTCATCCCAGCCGGCGGCGGCCAGCGCCTCGGCCTGGCAGGCCGGATAATCGCCGCTGTCGTATTCCATCGCCGCGCCGGAGCGCGCCTTCAGCTGCTTCTTGTACGGCATCTTGCTTGCCGGAATGAGATTGCGCCGCCGCACCTCGGCGCGGTCGAGCTTCATCTCCCGCGCGACAAGGTCGAGCAGCCGCTCCATGGCGAACGCCGCTTGCGGATAGCCGGCGCCGCGCACCGACGACACCGGCGTCTTGTTGCTCATGGCGATGGTGACATCGATCGACAGCCCCGGCACGATGTAGGGGCCGCTCATGGTCGATGTGGAATTATAGGGGATATTCGGGTCCTGGATCGTATAGGCGCCGGTGTCGTGCAAGAGCTTGCCGCGCACGCCGAGCACCTTGGCGTTCGCATCGACCGCAATCTCCAAGTGCCAATACTGGTCGCGCTCGTGGACCGCATTGGTGAAATATTCGCGGCGGTCCTCGGTCCATTTGATCGACCGGCCGAGTAGCTTTGCTGCCGCCGCCACTGCGACATCCTCGGAATAGACACAGAGCTTGGCGCCAAAGCCGCCGCCGATGTCGGGGGCGACGACACGCAAGCTCTGGTCGAAGTCCATCAGCGAGGTTAGCGTTTGCTGCAGATCGTGCGCCTTTTGGGTCGAGGCGTGCACCGTGATGCCGCCGTCGGCCTGGCGCAGCTCGGCGAGCAGCCCGCGCGCCTCGATCGAATGCGCCGCGCCGCGGTGCTGCCACAGCTCCTGCTTGAACACATGTGCGGCCTTGGCAAATGCCTCATCGACGTCACCGAACGCCACCTTGTAGGTGGTGATGACATTACTGGAGAGCTCGCGGCGGATCGGCGCGCCATCTTTGGCGGTCCGGACATCGGCAACAAACGGCAGCGCTTCGTAGTCGACCATGACCTGCGCTGCGGCGTCCTCGGCGATATAGCGGTCGTCGGCCATCACCATCGCCACCGGTTCGCCGACGTAACAGACCTCGCCGTCGGCCAGTGCGAACGGCCAGGCCTTGTCGAGCGGCATCCCGGAGTTGGAGTGCCGCATCATGCGGCGCTGAACCATCACCTTGGCGAGATCATTCAGGGTGAGCACGGCATGAACGCCCGGCACGGCGAGCGCCGCCGACTTGTCCACGCTCTTGATCAACGCGTGGGGATGCGGGCTGCGCACGAAGGCCGCGTGCCACACTCCGGCCAGCACGATGTCGTCGACGAAGCGTCCGCGCCCGCGCAGCAGCGGCTCGTCCTCCAGGCGGGTGATGCGGGAGCCGATGGTGGTGGACATTACTTGGTAATCGCCTCGCCGGCCTTTTTCAGAACGTCCTTAGGCGTCGCATAAAGCTCTGCCAGCAGGTCGTCCAGCGCCTTGCCGCTGACCGGATTGACGTCGATGTCGAGCTTCTTGGCGTCGGCGAGGTACTCCGGGTCCTTCATGGTCGCGTCGAATGCCGCGACCAGCGCCGCCTTGCGGTCGGCCGGAATACCGGGCGGCGCCGCGAACGGCCGCGCCATCTCCTGCGCGGCAAGGAACAGCTTCAGGATCTGCAGCTTCTCGGTATCCTTGGTCTGCTCCATCACCAGCGGAACGTCGCCGATCTCCGGCACTTTCTTGAACGATGCCTGCACAAGCAGATTCATCTTCTTGTCCTTCAGCCACTGCGCGTGACGCGTCTTGATCGTGCTCCACGACAGCCCGCAGAGACCGTCGACTTCGCCGCGCTCCATCGCCAGCGCGATCTCGTTGGTGCCGGGATAGCCGGCGACGAGCTTGATCGGCGCGTCGAACACGTTCTTGTAGAGCCTCGCGAAAACGTCGGGCTCCGAACTCGGTCCCTGGCCGCCGAGTGTGATCGGTTTCTCCAGGAGGTCCTTCCACGTCTTCACCGGCGAGGTGTACCAGGAGACGCAAAGGCTCACGTCATCGGTGACGCTGCCGAGCCAGGAGAATTTGGTGCCGTCGAAGGTCGCGCCGCTTTCTAGGAGCGGATTGATGCCGGTGGTGCGGGCGAAGGTGCCGAACGCGGTGCCGTCTTTTGGCGCCGCGGTGTAGATGAAATTCGCCGCGCGCAGGCTTCCGGCGCCAGCCATGTTCTGCGGCACGATGGTTGGATTGCCAGGGATGTGTTTGCCCATGTGGCGCGCGAGATGGCGGGCGTAGAGATCGTAGCCGCCGCCGACGGAGAAGCCGATCGCCAGATTGATGGACTTGCCCTTGTAGAACTCTTCGACGCTTTGGGCGCGGACGGGCAGGGCGGACAGGACGACCAAGGCGAGAGCGGCGGGCAGCAGGCGCATTACAAACTCCAAACGGATCGGCGGTCACCTCGGGCCGCTAATCTTATGCGGTGGGCATGGGCGTTGTCGATCAATCGCGCTTGGTCTGGCGAATGAAGGGCGCAGCTGAACTTCGCTGCCGCGTTTCAACAGCCGCGGCACAAGTTCAGCTTGTTGTTTTGCTTGTTCACCCGATCCAGCAGTGCATCGAAATTGTCTTTCGGAACGGGACCGACGTTTGCAGCGCGGGGCTGGCGGTGACCCACCGGAGCCTCCGGAATGCAACTGCCGCCGTTGCCCGACACCTCGGCACGGCATTGATCCATGGTCGGAAATCCGCAGTTGGCGGCACCCTGGTTTGAGATCGCGCACCAGCGTTGCGCGCGTGCGTTGTCGGTCACGATGATCGTCCCGGCGGCGGACAAAATGAGAGCGGTGAGAGCGGCGCGCATGAGTTGCCCCGTGTGGCAATGGTTAAGAGCGCAATATGTGGTGAGCTTAGCTCAATCGAATGGGCCGTTCGAGGTCTCGTCATCGCCTTCCACGGCCATCTGAAAGTTGATAGCTTTCACGAGTGTCCGCGCCAGAACGGACTTATCGGGAGGATCGCATGCGCGCACCGGTGATCGCTCGGGTTGCCGTCTCGGCCTTTGCAGCATGGGTCGCCTTCCCCGCGGGGTCGGTGCTGGCGCAGGGCACGCCGCCGGCGCTCAGCGGCACCATCGCGTCGGATCGCGAAGGGCCGATGGAAGGTGTGCTGGTTAGCGCCAAGAAACAGGGCTCGACCATCACGGTTACGGTGGTCAGCGATGCGAAGGGCACGTACGCATTTCCAGCGGGTCGGTTGGAGCCGGGC
>Ga0136846_1239537_pt1 | contig 10050 bp, 6 predicted proteins | sample HopSoiMetagenom2_FD_96841 | JGI IMG/M metagenome (GOLD analysis project Ga0136846, IMG submission 96841) | Grasslands soil microbial communities from Hopland, California, USA - 2 Assembly 2016 (version 4) | ecosystem: Environmental > Terrestrial > Soil > Grasslands | place: USA: Hopland... | reverse complement strand
CACCGGCACCGGCGCCGCGCGCCGCGGCGGCCGCCGCGCGCTCGGCCTGATCCTGGGCGTCGCGTTCCGTGCTGCGCGGCTGTGCCGGCAGCGCGTTGAAGATGCGCGGCGAGCTGACGATCGCCGCGGTCTGCGGCGCATTCAGCGGCACTTTGATCACTTCCAGGCGGAAGCGGGCCGAGTTCGGATCGTCGGCGCCGCCGTCCTGGCAGCCCGGCAGCTCCTCGGCCGAGCGCACGCCCGACGTGCCCGACACGTAGATGTAGACGTTGTCATTGTCGCCGGGCTGGGTCACCACGGTGTGCGTGTGGGAGCCGCGGCACGTCTGCACGCTCGCCACCAGCTTGGGCGCCTTGATATCGGTGATGTCGAACACGCGGATGCCGCGCACGCGCTCCTTGCTCACCGGATCGGGCACGCCGCCGAAGCCGCAATCGGTACGGCTGATGTTCGACTCCGACGACATGAAGATCAGGTTGCGGAACACCGACACGTCGTTCTGTGACGCCGGGCAGACGTAGGTCTGCACGATCACCGGCTTGGTCGGGTTCGAGATGTCGAACACTTCGAAGCCGTTGTAGTTCCCCTGGATCGCGTACTTTCCGGCGAAGGCGAGATCCGAATGGGTCGGCACGCGAGAGTCGGGGTCGCCCCACTTGATCTGCTTGCCCTGCGCGTTCAGCCCCATCGACTTCTCGCTCGGCGGCGTCGTCGAGATCATCCGCATGTTCCACGCGGCCTCGCCGGCGTCCCAATAGCCGGCCTTGAGGCCGACGCGCGGATCGGGCGACGGCGCGGTGCCCGAGACGATCGGCTTCACCGGCGTCGGCATCACCGACGGCGGGGGCGGCGGGGGTGGCACCGGGGGACCGCCGCGGCCGCCGCGGCCTCCCGCGGCTGGCGTCGCATCAGGCGTCCCGGCCGGCTGCGCGGCCGGCGGTTGCGACGGTGCGGCCGCCGGAGGCTGTGCCGGGGTCTGCGCCGGTGTCGCGGCCGGCCGTGGCGCCGGCGAAGTGGCCGGCGGCGACGAGGTCTTCGACGCGCCGCCGCACGCGGCGAGTCCCGCCGCGATCATCGCGGCGGCAAAAAATCCGTTCAGGTGCCTCATTGAATGACCCTCTCTCCTTCAGGGCGGCCTCCGCCCTGCTCCAGCATCTTCTGCATGCGATCGATCTCGACGGATTGATCCGCCTGCACGTCGTTGGCGAACTTGAAAATCGTTTCGTCCTGCGCGGCGCCGTACGCCTTGAACAGCACGTCGACCATGTCGATCGCGCCGCGGTGGTGCTTGATCATGCCGAGCAGGAACAGGCGATCGAACTCCGGCCCGCGCGCGCGATCGAGCGCGGCCATTTCCTCGTCGCTGAGCATGCCCGGCATCAGCATGTCGTGCTCCATCCCGTTGGGCATTTTCATGTGGTGCCGCATCGACGTCGCGTCGGGCACCGGCTCTCCCCGATCGCGCAGCCAGGTCTGCATCAGCGCGATCTCATCGCGCTGGGCGACGACGATGCGTTCGCAGAGGATGGCGACGTCCGCGCGGGCGCCGTGCGTCGGCGCCCAGCCCGCCATCACCACCGCCTGCGCGTGGTGCGCGATCATGCCGGACATGAATTCGACGTCGGCGTCGCTGTAGGGCACCGCGCCGAGCGTGGGTGGAGTCGGGTGCAGTCCCGTCGCCGGCGGCGCGCTGGCGCAGCCGGACGCGAGGACGAACGAGATCAGACAGACACAAATAGCCAGCCGGGGTAGCGTCCCCATCCATTCTCCTCGCGTCGAATCCTAGTCGATTCGGCGCGTCATTGGGAAATCTTCCGCGGGAAAGCTTCCGCGGGAAAGCTTCCGCGCGTCCGCGGGAACCATCCGCGCCGGCGATCATCCGGCACCCTTGATGCTTACGACGTGGGCCCCGTCCCGCGTTTACCGCGCGGTGCCAACACTTCACGCGCCGTTCCCGTCCAAGCCGGCATGCAGATCGCCTTGCTCCAGGACCTCCGCTACACCCTGCGCACGCTGCGCCGCGACGCCGGGTTCGCGATGTTCGCCATCGCGATCGCCGGCCTCGGGATCGGCGCCAGCACCACCGTGTTCAGCGTCGTCGACGCGCTGATCCTGCGGCCGCTGCCGTTTGCCGATCCCGGCCGCCTCGTGTGGATCGCCAATCACGACACCAGCGGGATGTCGGGGCAGACGACGCAGGTCGGGCACATGCTCGACCTCCGCGAGCGGACGCGGACGCTGTCGGGCGTCGCCGGCTACATGGCGTTCTACGGCGTGGGCGACAACCTGCTGAGCGGCCGCGGCGAGCCGGAGCGCCTCAGCGGCGTTCCCGTGTCCGGCAATTTCTTCGACGTGCTCGGGGTGCAGCCAGAGCGCGGCCGCACGTTCACGCCGGAGGAGTGCCGCTGGCAGGGGCCGAAGGCGGTCCTCCTGAGCCACGCATTGTGGGTCCGCCGCTTCGACGCCGATCCCGCGATCGTCGGGACGGCCCTGATCCTGAACGACGAGCCGTATACGGTCGTCGGCGTGCTGCCGCCGACCTTCGACTTCGCGTCGGTATTCGCCCCGGGCGGCCACTTCGACCTGTACTTTCCATTCCCGCTCAGTCCCGAGACGAACCAGTGGGGCAACACGATGGCGATGATCGGCCGGCTCGCGCCGGGAGTCACCGCCGCGCAGGCACAGGCAGACACGCGCGCGATCGCGGCGCAATTGACGCGTGAACACCGCACCGATCGCAATGATTTCGAAGGGTTCGTGAAGCCGCTCGCCGACCAGGTGAACGGACGGATGCGGCTGGCGCTGTGGGTCCTCGCCGGCGCCGTCGGCGCCGTGATGCTGATCGTCTGCGCCAATCTCTCGAACCTGCTGCTCGCGCGCACTGCGGCGCGGCAGAAGGAGATTGCGATTCGTACCGCGCTCGGCGCCGGCCGCGGCCGGCTCGTCGCCCAGATGCTGACGGAGGGGATCGTGCTGTCGTGCAGCGGCGCCCTGCTCGGCGTCGTGGTGGCGATCGCCGGCACGCGCGCGCTGGCCCGGCTGGACGCGGTCAGCGTGCCGCTGCTGCAGCGGGTGCACGCCGACGGCGCGGCGCTCGCCTTCACCCTCGCCGTCGCGATCGTGACCGGCGTCGTGTTCGGCCTCGCGCCGGCATTCCACGCGCCCGAGCGCGCGCTGCACGACGCGCTCAAGGACGCCAGCCGCGGCTCGACCGGCCGGAGCACGTGGCTGCGCAACGCGCTGGTGATCTCGGAGATCGCCTTTGCCTGCGTGCTGCTCGTCGGCGCGGGACTGCTCCTGCGGAGCTTCATGCGCGTGCTCGACGTGGACCTGGGGTTCCGCCCGGCGCAGGCGATCACGATGCGCATCGACGCCGACGCCTCGTACGATACGCGCGAGAAGCGGCTGGCCTATATCGACGAGGCGCTGCGCCGCGTCCGCGAGCTGCCGGGGGTCGAGAGCGCCGGGATCACCGACGCGCTGCCGCTCGGCAAGAATCGCACGTGGGGCATCCGCGCCAGGGGGACAGTCGAGGAGCGCGGCCGCTCCACCTCGACGTTCGTGCGCATCGTCAGTGACGGCTATCCGGCGGCCATGGGCATTCCGTTGAAGGCGGGGCGCGACATCTCCAGCCACGACGGTCCGTCGAGCCAACCGGTGATCGTGATCAACGAGACGATGGCGCGGACGCTGTGGCCCGGACAGGATCCGATCGGAAAGGTCGTCTTGAACGCGTGCGCGAAAGAGCGCACGGTCGTCGGCGTGGTCGGCGACGTCCGGCACCTGGCGCTGGAACAGCGATCCGGCAGCGAGATGTACATCCCCCTGCGGCAGTGCGGCGACATGCCATCCACCGATCTCGTGGTCCGCTCGACGCAGGCGATGGCGCCGCTCGTCGCGGCGGTGCGTGAGGCGCTGAAGCCGATCGCGCCGCATCTGCCCGCCACCGGTGCCCGCAGCCTGCAGGAGCTGGTCGACAGATCGGTGTCGCCGCGGCGCCTGGTCGTGCTGATGCTCGCAGGCTTCGCGCTGTTCGCGCTGATCCTCGCATCGCTCGGCATCTACGGCCTGATCTCGTATTCAGTGGGCCAGCGCACCCAGGAAATCGGCATCCGCATGGCGCTCGGCGCATCCGCCCGCGACGTGCAGGCGCGGATCGTCGGGCAGACGCTCGGACTCGCCGCGATCGGGATGGCCATCGGCGCGATCGCCTCGTGGGGTGTCGCGCGGTCGTTGAGCGGCCTTCTCTTCGGCGTCACGCCGACCGATCCGCTGACGTTTGCCGCGATGCTGGCCGTGCTCGGATCGGTGGCGCTGCTCGCCGGCTACGTCCCGGCGCGGCGCGCCTCGCGGATCGATCCGCTGGTCGCCCTGCGGGTGGAGTAGTCGGATGACGTAGTCCCGCGATCTCACGGCTCGCGCAGCATCGCGAGCGGATCGACCAGTGCATGACACCTCTCCTGAGCGCGATGGTAGCGTAGGTGTGGAGGACGTGGGCAATGGAGAAGATCGGCATCATCGGTTCCGCCGTCGTCGGGCAGACGCTGGCGAAAGGGTTCAAGCAGCACGGCTACGACGTGCGGATCGCAAGCCGCAGCCCGGAAAAGCTGCGCGACTTCGCCGCTCAGTCGGGCATCCAGGCGGTCACGTCCGCCGACGTGGCGTCGTGGGCCGACGTCATCGTGCTGGCGGTGCACGGTCCGGCCGCGGAAGACGCGCTGCGCACGGCTGGCGAAGGCAGCCTGCGCGGCAAGGTGGTCATCGACACGACCAATCCGATCGCGGAGGCGCCGCCGGTCGACGGCGTGCTGCAGTACTTCACCGGTCCGAACGACTCGCTGCTCGAGCGGTTGCAGCGCACGTTCCCGCAGATGCGATTCGTGAAGGCCTTCAACAGCGTCGGCGCCGCGCGGATGGTGAACCCGTCGTTCAAGGGGGGCAAGCCGACGATGTTCATCTGCGGCAACGACGCCGCTGCCAAGGGCTGGGTGACGGCGCTGCTCGACCGGTTCGGCTGGGAGACCGCGGACATGGGCAACGCGGTGGCGGCGCGCGCGATCGAGCCGCTGGCCCAGCTCTGGTGCATCCCCGGGTTCCAGCGCAACCACTGGACGCACGCGTTCAAGATGCTCTGGGATTGAGGCTCGCGGCGCGACGGATCGGGCATACTTGATGTCGCCACATTTGCCCGCTCCAGCCACAGCTCCTGCCGCTTCTTCGACTCCGCCATCGGGACGGGGTCGCGCGTACGCACTCGCGGTTGCCGCGGTGACGGCGGCCGTGGCGTTGACGCGCGTCACGTGGCCGTTGTTCGCGGCGACGCCGTTTGCGCCGTTATTCACGGCGGTGGCGGTGGCGACGCAGTGGGGCGGCGGGCCCGCCGGGCTCCTCGCGGTCGCGCTGGCGGTGAGCAGTGCCGCGATCGCGTTCCCGCCAGGCCCGCCGGCGGGGAACCCGCGGGCGCTGATCATCTTCATCCCGGTCTCGCTCGTCGCGAACCGCATCATCGCCGGGCGCAACCGGACGGCGGCGGCGCTGCGCGCGAGCGAAGCGGAACTGCGTGCGAGCGAAGCGGAACTGCGCGCGACGTGGGATCAGGCGCGCGCCTCGGAAGAGAAGCTCCGCCGGGCGCAGAAGATGGAAGCGGTCGGGCAGCTCGTCGCCGGCGTCGCGCACAATTTCAACAACCTGCTGACGGTGACGCTGGGCTACACCGAGATCCTGCAGGAGCGGCGCCGGGGCGACGAGGTGGACGAGAACGCCCTCTACGAGATTCGCCGCGCCACCGAGCGCGGGGCGGCGCTGACGCGCCAGCTGCTCGCCTTCGGCCGCAAGTACGACGCGGCGCTGGCGCGCGTCGATATCAATCGCACACTCGCCGACCTGCGCGACATCCTGACGCGCGTCATCCGCGAGGACATCCGGCTGACGATCGCCGCCGCGCCGGCGGCCGCCGTCATCCTGATCGATCCGCACGATCTCGAGCAGGTGATTCTCAACCTGGTGATCAACGCGAGAGACGCGCTGCCCGCCGGCGGCACGATCCAGGTCGATGCCGGACGCGAATCGATTGACGCCACCAACGCCCCCGCGGATGTCGCGGTGACGCCTGGTGAATACGTCCGCCTGCGGGTGCGAGACGACGGGACCGGGATGACCCCGGAGGTGCGGGCGCACCTCTTCGAGCCCTTCTTCACGACCAAGGAAGTGGGCGAGGGGACCGGCATGGGCCTGGCGTTCGTCGACGGCATCGCGCGCCACGGCGGCGGTTTCGTCACCGTCGAGACCGCTCCGGGAAAGGGTACAACGGTGTCCGTCTACTTTCCGCTGACGGCAGACGCGGTGGCCGGGGCAGCGCTCCCTGCGGCGGAGACGCCTGCCGATCGCCGCGCGGCAGGCGCCACGATCCTGCTGGTTGAAGACGAAGGGCCGGTCAGGATGATCACGACCCGGACGTTGATCGGCGCCGGCTACCGCGTGCTCGCCGCGGCGACGCCGGCGCAGGCCTGCGCGCTGTTCGAGCAGCACACCGCCGAGATCGATCTACTAGTCACCGACGTGGTGATGCCGGACCTGCATGGTCCCGCGCTCGCGGCGCAGCTCGCGGCGAAGCGACCCGGCCTTCCCGTGTTGTTCGTCTCGGGCTACAGCGACTCGATGCCGCCAACGGCCGCGCCCGGCGCCGCGACCGCTTTCCTCGCCAAGCCGTTTCCCTCGGCACGATTGATCGCGGCGGTCGGCGAACTGCTCGGCGCGCGCGCGAACTGAGCGCGGACCGGCGCGGCGACCGCGGATATAATCGCGCGCATGTCCGCACGCTCTACGCTCCTGGCCGTTGCGCTCGTCGCCATGTTCACTGCCGCCGGCGGGGCGCAGAAGGGGGCGCAGAAGGCGGCGGCGAAGCCGGCCGGCAGCGCCAGGCTCGACGCGCTGAAGCAGGAGGCGGTGGCGGACGTCGACAGCCGCGCCCAGTTCGCGCAGCAGATGGTCGATCAGATCTTCAGCTACGGCGAGCTCGGGTTCCAGGAAGTCGAAACCAACCGCTACCTGATCGACATCCTCAAGCAGAACGGCTTCGCGGTGCAGGAAGGGATCGCCGGCGTGCCGACGGCGTTCATGGCGACGTGGGGATCGGGCAAGCCGGTGATCGCGCTCGGCTCCGACATCGACTGCATCCCGCAGGCGTCGCAGAAGCCGGGCGTGGCGTGGCACGAGCCGATCATCGAGGGTGCACCCGGGCACGGCGAAGGGCACAACTCCGGCCAGGCGGTGAACATCACCGCGGCGATCGCCGTGAAGAAGATCATGGAGCGCGAGCATCTCTCCGGGACCATCCGGATCTGGCCGGGGACGGCCGAGGAGCTGGTCGGCACCAAGGCCTACTTCGTCCGCGCCGGGTTGTTCAAGGACGTGGACATTGCGCTCTTCACCCACGTCGGCGAGAACCTCGACGTCTCGTGGGGCGAGCGCGCCGGGAATGGACTGGTGTCGGTGCAGTATTCGTTCGTCGGCGAGACGGCGCACGCCGCCGCCAATCCGTGGCGCGGCCGCAGCGCGCTCGACGCCGTCGAGCTGATGGACATCGGCTGGAACTTCCGCCGCGAGCACCTGCGCCTCAGCCAGCGGTCGCACAACGTGATCACCGACGGCGGCGATCAGCCCAACGTCGTCCCGCGCACCGCCTCGGTCTGGTATTACTTCCGCGAGACCGACTACCCGCACATCAAGGAGTTGTGGGAGACCGGCGACACCATGGCGAAGGCCGCGGCGATGATGGCCGGCGTCGATCTCCAGCCGACGAAGGTGCTGGGCAGCGCCTGGCCGCAGCACTTCAACAAGGTCGTGGCCGAGACGACCTGGGCCAATATCCAGAAGATCGGCCTGCCGCAATGGAGCGATGAAGATCAGCAGCTGGCGAGGGCGCTGCAGAAGGAGCTGAAGAACCCGCGCATCGAAGGACTGCGGACGAAGCTCTCCGACGACCTGCAGGGGCCGGTGAAAGACAATCCCGGCGGCGGCTCCGACGACATCGGCGACATCTCCTGGAACGTGCCGACGGTGACCCTCCGCTATCCGTCGAACATTCCCGGCCTGCCCGGACACAACTGGGCGAACGCCATCTCGATGGCGACACCGATCGCGCACAAGGGCGTGATCGCCGGTGCGAAGGTGCAGGCGATGACGCTGCTCGATCTGCTGACGCGGCCCGAGCTGGTGGAGCAGGCCTGGAAGTACTTCCGCGAGGTCCAGACCAAGGACACGAAGTACGAGCCGCTGCTCCGCCCGCAGGATCAGCCGGCGATCTGGCTGAACAAGGCGACGATGGACAAGTACCGGCCGGAGATGACGAAGTATTACTACGATCGGTCGCGCTACAAGACCTATCTCGATCAGCTGGGGATCAAGTATCCGACCGTGCGATCGGCCAGCTCGCAGTAGATGCCACAACACACCGGACCCGCCCGCGGGATGCGCGACTTCCTGCCCGAGGACGTCCGCCGGCGCCAGTACGTCATCGACATCGTCCGCCGCGTCTACGAGCGGTACGGCTTCGAGCCGCTCGAGACGCCGGCGCTCGAGAACATCGAGACGCTGACCGGCAAGTACGGCGAAGAGGGTAACCAGCTCATATTCAAGGTGCTGAAGCGCGGCGAAGGGGCCTCGTCGGGTGAGGCGGACCTCGCGCTGCGCTACGACCTCACGGTTCCGCTGGCGCGGGTCGTCGCCGACAACCGCGGCAAGCTGCCGCGCTTTTTCAAGCGCTACCAGATCCAGCCGGTGTGGCGCGCCGATCGTCCCGCGCGCGGCCGCTTCCGCGAGTTCTACCAGTGCGACGTGGACGCGATCGGCTCGACGTCGCCGGTCGTGGAAGTCGAGATGATTGCCGCGGTCTGCGACGTGCTGCAGGCGCTCGGGTTCAGCGACTTCGTCGTGCAGATCAATCACCGGGAGTTGTTGACCGCGCTTCTCAGCTCCGCGGGCATCGACGCGTCGAAGCACGGCGACGCGCTGGTGGCGATCGACAAACTGGACAAGATCGGCGCGGACGGGGTCGCCGCCGACATGCTTGCGCGCGGCATCGCGCGCGAGTCGGCTGAAGCGGCGCTCGAGAAATCGCAGGCCGCCGCGGGCAATCTATCCCGTGAGTTCTTCGCCTTCGACCCGGCCGGCGCCGCCGCGGCCGCGAACCTCGCCGAGATTGTCCGGCTGTGCGAGAACACCGCCGCCGCCGGCCGCTTGCGTTTCACGCCGCGGCTGGCCCGCGGCCTCTCGTACTACACCGGCGCGATCATGGAAATCGCCGTCGAGGGCATCGGCAGTCTCGGCGGCGGCGGCCGCTACGACGGCCTGATCGGCATGTTCGCCGGCGAGCAGATCCCGGCGTGCGGATTCTCGCTCGGGCTGGAACGCATCCTCGTGGTGATGGGCGAGCGGACCATGTTCCCGCCGCAGGTCGCGGAGCATTCCGGCCCCGACGTGATGCTGACGATCTTCGACGACGAGTTCACCGGCCGGTGCCTGGAACTCGCGACCGAGCTGCGCGCGGCGGACCTGCGCGTCGAGATCTTTCCCGAGTCGACCAAACGCGGCAAGAACCTCAATAAGGCCCTGAAGTACGCTTCCGAGCGGAAGGCGCGCTTCATCGCTATCATGGAAGAGGACGAACTCGCGACGAACGAGGTGAAGCTGCGGAACACCGCGACGCGCGAACAGGAGCGAATCCCGCAGCGTGATCTGGCCTCCCGGCTTCGCCCCTCGAACCCTGAACCCCGGACCTCGAACCGCGCACCTCGAACATCGGACGACGAATGACAGTAGAACCGCTCGGATCGCTCGCGCGCACGCACACCTGCGGCGAATTGACGACGACGAACGTGGGCAAGGACGTTGTCCTGCTCGGATGGGTGCATCGTGTCCGCGATCTCGGCGGCGTGCTGTTCTTCGACGTCCGCGATCGGCACGGCGTCACGCAAGTCGTCGTCCACGGCGCCGCGCTCGAGGAGAAGGCGAAGCGCCTTCGCCCTGAATTCGTGGTGGGGATCAGCGGTG
>Ga0136846_1214185_pt1 | contig 10050 bp, 7 predicted proteins | sample HopSoiMetagenom2_FD_96841 | JGI IMG/M metagenome (GOLD analysis project Ga0136846, IMG submission 96841) | Grasslands soil microbial communities from Hopland, California, USA - 2 Assembly 2016 (version 4) | ecosystem: Environmental > Terrestrial > Soil > Grasslands | place: USA: Hopland... | reverse complement strand
CGAAGTTCACGAGCATGGCCCCGCCGTAGATCAGGGCCACGATGTTGACCAGCATGCCCCAGCGGCCCAGCTTGAACGGCGCGGACAGCCGCGGCCAGCCGTGCATCCGCGCCCGCATGATCACGATGTTGCCGAGGAAGTAGCTCAGGTAGATCATGCCGGTGGCCGCGATCGCGATGATCCCGGCCCCCGAGTACTGCCAGAACGGGATGGCGGCGATGCACGCCACCGCGATGCAGCTCCACACCGGGGTATGCAGGCCGGGGGAGACCTTGGCCAGGAACTTCGATCCCGGCAGCTGGTTGTCCCGGGCCATGCCGAAGCACAGCCGGATCGTCGAGGCCATGATCGACAGGCAGCAGACGAAGATCGCGGCCGAGACCACGAACAGGTAGATCGTGGCGAACGGGGTGGAGAAGTTGGCCTCGATGATGGCCGCGGGGCCGGATGCGTTCTTCACCGCGTCGCCCAGGTTGGGGATCGCGACCAGCGTGCCGAGCAGGAACACGCCGCCGATGACGAACGCCCCGATCACCGAGAACAGCACCGCCTTGGGGGCCTGCCGGCGCGGGTCCTTGGTCTCCTCGGCCAGCGTGGAAGCGGTGTCGAACCCGTAGATGACGAACAGGCTCATGAACATCGCGGCCAGGAACGTACTCCCGTTGACGTGGAAGCCGGCGCTCTTGGTCACCACGCTGAAGCCCTGGTGGTTGTGAAAGGCCATCAGGATCAGCGCGAACACGAACATGCCGAGGATCTCGAAGATCACCCCGGTGTTGTTGATGATCGAGACCAGCCTGACCCCGTAGATGTTCAGCACGGTGACCACGATCAGCGTGATCAGCGCGATGACCAGGTTGGTGTTCAGGCTGCCCGCGTCCAGCGAGTGCCAGCCCAGGCCGTTCAGCGCCGGGATCAGCGCCAGCGGCAGCGTGGCCACCACCGCCGTCACGGTCAGCATGCCGGCGAACAGGTAGATCCACCCGGTGAACCAGGAGTAGGTCCGGTTGGCCAGGTACTTCGTCCACTGGAAGACCGAGCCCGCCACCGGGTAGTGCGAGGAGACCTCGGCGAAGTTCAGCGCCACGATGAACTGGCCCAGCGCCACTACCGGCCAGGTCCAGATGAACACCCCGCCCAGCGTGGTCAGGCCCAGCGCGAACAGGGTGAAGATGCCGGTCGAGGGCGAGATGTAGCTGAACGCGACCGCGAACGAGCTGAACAGCCCGAGCGAGCGCTTGAGTTCCTGGTTGTAGCCGAACCGGGCGAGGTCGGCGGAGTCCCGCTCCTGCCCTTCGGAAGTTTCGGTGCTCATGAGGGAGGCCTCCGCTGTGCGGCCGATGGGACCCCGTGTGAGGCGAAGCGTAAGACGCCCGAGATCTAACTGTCTAGACCCTTGCGCACCGTTGGCCTAACGTGATCGATAACGTCTAGACCTTAACAACGGGACGGGAGATGTCCGCGGAACCCGGCGCCCTCTTCGACCGGACGGACCAGCGCGATGACTGATGACCTTCCCCCCAGGGCCCGCGTCGTGATCATCGGCGGCGGCGTGATCGGCACCAGCGTCGCCTACCACCTGGCCCAGCTCGGCTGGACCGACGTGCTGCTGCTCGAGCAGGGCCAGCTGTCGGGTGGCACCACCTGGCACGCGGCCGGGCTGGTCGGCCAGCTCCGCGCCTCCGAGAGCGGCACCCGGCTGGTCCAGTACTCCACCGGGCTGTACGAGCGGCTGGAGACCGAGACCGGCCTGTCCACCGGCTTCCGCCGCTGCGGCGGCGTCACCGTCGCCCGCACCCAGGACCGGCTGACCCAGCTCAAGCGGACCGCCGCCACCGCCGAGGCCTACCAGCTCGACTGCGAGCTGATCAGCCCGGCGCAGGCGGCCGAGCGCTACCCGATCCTGCGCACCGACGACCTGGCCGGCGCGATCTGGCTGCCCGGCGACGGCCGGGCCAACCCCACCGACCTGACCGCCGCGCTGGCCCGCGGCGCCCGCGACCAGGGGGTGACGATCGCCGAGCGGACGCGGGTGACCGGCATCATCACCGACGGCCAGACCGTGAAAGGCGTTCATACCGAACGAGGTGAGGTAGAAACCGAGGTAGTGGTCAACTGCGCGGGCCAGTGGGCCAAAGCCGTGGGTGCCCTGTGCGGGGTTACCGTCCCGCTGCACTCGGCCGAGCACTTCTACGTGGTCACCGAGCGGATCGACGGGGTGCACCGGGACTTCGCGGTCCTGCGCGACCCGGACGGCTACACCTACGTCAAGGAGGAGGTCGGCGGCCTGGTGGTCGGCGGTTTCGAGCCGGACGCCAAGCCCTGGGTCGCGCCCGACCAGATTCCCTACCCGTTCGAGTTCCAGCTGCTCGGGGAGGACTGGGATCACTTCTCGGTGCTGATGGACAGCGCGATGCACCGTCTCCCGGTGCTGGCCGAGACCGGCATCAAGAAGTTCTACAACGGCCCCGAGAGCTTCACCCCCGACAACCAGTTCATCTTGGGCGAGGCCCCGGAGCTGCGGAACTTCTACGTCGCGGCCGGCTTCAACTCGGTCGGCATCGCGTCGGCCGGCGGCGCCGGGCGGGCGCTGGCCGAGTGGATCACCGCGGGTGAGCCCAGCATGGACCTGTCCGCGGTCGATATCCGCCGGTTCGCCGCCTTCAACGGCAACACCCAGTGGCTGCACGACCGGGTGGCCGAGGTCCTCGGCCTGCACTACGCCGTGCCCTGGCCGAACCGCGAGCTGAGCTCGGCCCGGCCGTTCCGCCGGTCCCCGGCGTACCACCTGCTGGCGGCGGCCGGCGCGTGCTTCGGCAGCAAGATGGGCTGGGAGCGGGCCAACTTCTTCGCCCCGCCCGGCCACTACTCGAAGACACAGCCGCCGGAGATCGAGTACGGCTGGGGCAAGCAGAACTGGCAGCCGTGGTCGTCGGCCGAGCAGCGCGCCGCCCGCACCGCGGTCGCCCTGTTCGACCAGACCAGCTTCTCCAAGTACCTGGTGACGGGCCCGGACGCCGAGCAGGCGCTGCAGTGGCTGTGCACCGCCGACGTCGCCGTCGCCCCCGGCCGCACCGTCTACACCGGCATGCTGAACGTGCACGGCACCTACGAGGCCGACATCACCGTGACCCGGCTCTCGGCCGAGGAATTCCTGCTGGTCAGCAGCGCGGCGAGCACCGAACGGGACCAGGACCACATCCGGCGGCGGATGCCCGCCGGGCTGCACGCCACGCTGGCCGACGTCACCTCGCAGTACGCCGTCTACGGCGTGATGGGCCCCCGGGCGCGCGACCTGCTGACCCGCCTCACCCGCAGTGACCTCGGCGACGAGGCGTTCCCGTTCGGCGCCAGCCGCCAGATCGACCTCGGCTACGCCACGGTCCGGGCGACCAGGATCACCTACGTCGGCGAGCTCGGCTGGGAGCTGTACGTGCCCGCTGAGTTCGCGGTGGGCGCCTACGAGGACCTGATGGCCGCGGGCGAGGATCTCGGGCTTGTCAACGCCGGCTACTACGCGATCGAGTCGCTCCGCCTGGAGAAGGCCTACCGGGCCTTCGGCCGCGAGCTGACCCCGGACTGCAACCCGGCCGAGGCCGGCCTGCTGTTCGCCTGCAAGCTCAAGACCGCTATCCCGTTCCTGGGCCGCGAAGCGGTCGAGCGGGCCCGCGCCGGCGGACCCAGGCGCCGCCTGGTCTCCCTGGTCCTCGGCGACCCCGCCGCCATGATCTGGGGCGGCGAACTCGTCCTCCGCGACGGCGTCGCCGTCGGCCAGGTCACCTCCGGCGCCTGGGGGGAAACCCTCGGCGCCTGCGCCGCCCTCGCCTACCTCCGCCACCCCGACGGCGCCGTCCTCACCCCCGACCTCATCCGGTCGGGAACGTACCAGGTCAACGTAGGCGGCGACCTCCACCCCGCCACCGTCACCCTGCGTCCCCCCGTCGACCCCGCCGGCCACCGCATCCAAGCCCGCTACCCCTCCTGACCCCGGTTCGCGCTCCCTCAAAGGAGGAGTTCGCAGTCCCCCTAAAGGAGGTCTGTGGCCCCCCGACTACCCTCTTGCGTGGTCTGTGTGCCACAGACTCCCTAGGTCAGCCCCCGGGCCCGACAGCTGCGGCAAGGCGGCATCGCGCCCGGTGAGCAGCAGCAGGATCGCCGCGATGGGCCCCTCGACCAGCTCTCCGTCCCCGGCCGACCAGGCGCAGTCCGTGGCGGCGAACCGGAACCCGCTCAGCTTCCGCCCGGCCCGCCACGGGAACAGGTCGGGCCAGACCCGGTCCGCGGCGGCCATCGCGGCCTCGGTCGGCACCGGCCGGGTCCGGCCCAGCGGGATCGCGATGTCCTGTCCGTGCACCAGCACGTCGATGAGCGGCTCCAGATGGCTCACGCCCGGGGCCTTCTTCCGCGACCCGGCCATCGCGCGCAGCCGCGGCGCGTACTCCCGCACCGGCCGCCTGGCCTGCCGGACCGCCGTGTCGTGGATCATCCGGTTGAAGTTCCCCCGGGCCCGGGCGGCCGCGACCACGGCCGGGAACAGCCCCATCTGGGCCAGGGTGAGGTGCGCCGCGACATCACGTACCTGCCACCCGGTACACAGCGACGGAGTCTCCCATTCCGGCGCCGTCAGCTCGTCGAGGAGATCCGCGAGGCTAAGCCGCTCCCGGTCGATGGCCTCCCATACCTGGTCGCTATCCATGCTCCACCCCCAGGTTTGATAAGATTATCTGTCTAATAATGGTAAGAGAATCTGTCTAAGTCAAGAGGGCGAGGGGCGGGATGGCCGAGGATGACGACCCAGGCGAGCTGAACCTCGCCCTGCTCTGCTTCATCGCCTACCGGGCCATGGAGAACCGGGTGCTCGAGGACCTGGCCGCGGCCGGCTTCGGCGACGTCACCGCCGCCCAGGGGCGGGTGTTCGCCCGCATCGACCCGGACGGCACCCGGATCACCGACCTGGCCGAACGGGCCCAGGTCACTAAGCAGACGGCGGGTTTCCTCGTGGACCAGCTCGAGCGCGCGGGCTACGTCCGCCGGGTTCCCGACCCTCGCGACGCCCGGGCCCGGCTCGTCCAGATCGCCGAGCGCGGCCAGGCCGCGACCGAGGTGGCCGGGCGGACCGAGGCCGCGGTCGAGGCCGAGTGGACGCATCATCTCGGCCGGGCCAGCGCCGTCCAGCTCCGGCAGGCGCTCACCCGCCTGCGCGAGATCACCGACCCCTACCGATAGAAGCCGGCCCGGCCGCGACTACCCCGCACGTAACCTGGAGGTACCCCAAACCGGCCACCGTGGCAGGGAGATGACAATGCGTCCCGTTCGCATCCCGCGCCTCGCAATGCTCATCACCACGGCGGCTATCACGGCCCTCACCGCCTGCTCCGGCCCGCCGCTGTCACACCCTGACTCCATCGTCGGCGCCAAGGTGCCAGCCACCTACTACATCGCCCTGGGCGACTCCCTGGCCCAGGGCGTCCAGCCGGACGCCCAGGGCGCCAGCGTCGAGACCACCCACGGCTACCCCGACCAGGTCTACGCCGCCCTGCACGGCCGCCATCTCGCGCTCAGCCTGGTCAAGCTGGGCTGCCCGGGCGAGACCACGGTCACCATGATCAACGGCGGCATCTGCCACTACCCCGGCGGATCGCAGCTCAAGGCGGCCGACGCCTTCCTGCGGCAGCATCGCGGCCAGGTGCGCCTGGTCACCCTCGACATCGGCGCCAACGACCCCGAAGCCTGCAGCGGCCAGCCCAGCTTCAGTCAGCTCGCCGCCTGCGCCGTCAAGGGGATCCCGTCCGCCGTCACCCACCTGGCCACGATCGTGAAGGAACTGAAGGCCGCGGCCGGCCCGGGCGTGCGCATCGTCGGCATGAACTACTACCTGCCCGCGCTGGCCGAGTGGCGCACGGGCCTGTCCGGCCGAACCGTCGCCTGGACCGCCGAGAAGCTCGCCGCCACCTTCAACGCCCTGCTCGGCCGGGTGTACAAAAAAGCCGGGATGAGGGTCGCGGACGTGTTCGCCGCCTTCCAGACATCCGATTTCGACGATCATGGCAAAACCCTCCCGCGCAACGTAGCCCTGCTCTGCCAGTGGACCTGGGAGTGCGCCGCCCCGCCCCGCGGCCCCAACCAGCACGCGAACCAGGCGGGTTACCAGGTCATCGCCCGGACGTTCCTGCACGCGGCCGGCCTGAGCTGAGCCACCCGGCCGCGACGCCCGGCAAGCCCGGCGGCGGCCTTGACACCAGCGCGAACACCGGCAGAGGGTGGGAACTGGGTTTACCTGACCGTCTCATGAGCCTCGGAGGTCCCTATGGCCGTAGGTACGACTGTCAGCATCCTCCCGTGCGGAGCGATGACCGCCGATCTCACCTGGCTCCTGCTCGCGCCGAACCGGTCGATACGCAACCGGCACAACAAGAACGAGCCGGCCGAGTGGGTAGACGTCCCCACCCACTGCGTGCTGGTGGACACCCCCGACGGCCGGCTGCTGTGGGACACCAGCTGCCCGCGGGACTGGGAGACGCACTGGGCCGCGACCGGCCTGCAGGACTTCTTCCCCTACGACAAGGTCTCCGACGAGGAGTACCTCGACTCCCGCCTCAAGCAGCTCGGCGTCGCCCCCGGTGACATCGACTACGTCGTCTTGTCCCACCTGCACTTCGACCACGCCGGCAATGTCAAGATGTTCAAGGAGACGAACGCGCGGCTGGTCTGCAGCGCCAAGGAGAAAGAGTGGGCCTTCGGCTTCGAAGGCCCGTTCAACGGCGCCCACCTCAAGGCCGACTACGAGGACCTGACCTTCGAGACCGTCGACGGTGACGCGGAGTTCCTGCCCGGCGTCAGCTTCATCCAGACACCCGGGCACACGCCCGGCAGCATGTCGATGCGGGTCGACCTGCCCGAGAGCGGCACGATGATCTTCACCGCCGACGCGGTCTACATGGGCGAGAGCTACGGGCCGCCCGCGGTCCCCGCCGCCATCGTGAACAACCTCGAGCAGTTCTACTCGAGCGTGGAGAAGCTGCGCGGGATCGCCACCGAGACGGACGCCACCATCGTGTTCGGCCACGACGCCAACCAGATCAAGCAGCTCCGCGTCGCCCCAGACGGGAGCTACAAGTGAGCGAGGGACTGGGCATCGACCTGGCCGAGGAGACCATCTTCACCTGGGGCGCGCCGCCGCTGAAGTTCGGCGCCGGGGCGGTCGACGAGATCGGCTTCGAGATGGCCCAGTTCGGGGCCAAGCGGGTCCTCATCCTGACCGACCCCGCGATCAACGCCCTCGGCATCCCGGCCCGCATCGCCGAGTCGCTGACCAAGCACGGCATCACCTCGGAGGTCTTCGACGGGGTGCACGTCGAGCCGACCGACGACAGCATGGACAAGGCGGCCGGCTACGCGCGCACGCAGGGCCCGTGGGACGGCTTCGTCGCGGTGGGCGGCGGCTCGGCCATCGACACCGCCAAGGCGGTCAACCTGCTGACCACCGACCAGGGCGCGCTGATGGACTACATCAACAAGCCGATCGGCGAAGGCCGGGCCCCGGCCAGACAGCTCAAGCCGCTGATCGCGGTGCCCACCACGGCCGGGACCGGCTCGGAGAGCACCGCGATGTGCGTGCTCGACATCTTGTCGATGAAGGTCAAGACCGGCATCAGCCACTGGCGGCTGCGGCCCACGCTGGCGGTGATCGACCCGCTGCTGTCGCTGACCATCCCGCCCGAGGTCACCGCGTCGGCCGGGATGGACATCGTCTGCCACGCGCTGGAGTCCTACACCGCCCGCTGGTACACCACGTTCGACCGCAAGCAGCCCGAGCAGCGGGTCACCTACTGCGGCTCCAACCCGGTCTCCGACCTGTGGTGCGAGCAGGCGCTGCGGCTCCTGGCCGCCTCGTTCCGCACCGCCTTCAACGAAGGCAGCAACCTCGAGGCGCGGAGCAACATGATGCTGGCCGCCACGTTCGCCGGCATGGGGTTCGGCAACTCGGGCGTGCACATCCCGCACGCCAACGCCTATCCCATCGCGGGCATGGTCAAGGAGTACCGGCCGCCCAACTACCCGCAGGACGAGCCGATGGTGCCGCACGGCATGTCGGTGTCGCTGACCGCCCCCGAGGCGTTCCGGTTCAGCTTCCCCAGCGCCCCCGAGCGTCACCTCAGGGCGGCCGGGCTGCTGGCGCCGGACATGGACAAGCTCAACAACGCCGGCGAGCAGCTCCCGCGAGCCGTCATCGACCTGATGCGCGACATCGAGATACCGAACGGGATCGGCGCCGTCGGCTACACCGAGGCCGACATCCCCGACCTGGTGCCCGGCACGATGAAGCAGCAGCGCCTGCTGGCCACCTGTCCGCGCCCGGTCGGCGAGGACGACATCGCGGCGATCTTCGCGCACTCCATCGAGAACTGGTAACGCCGGTGCCGCTCTACGACTACTGCTGCCCGCAGGGGCACCTGTTCGAGCAGCTGGCCGCGATCGCCGACCGTGCCCAGCAGGCCTGCCCGGCCTGCGGCCAGACGAGCGACAAGATCCCGTCCCGGATCTCGCTCGGCGGCCAGGCGAACCCGGGCCGTCCGGCCGACATGATGCCGCAGACCTGGCGGGGAACCTACGAGGGCAACCCCGAGTACACCGGCCAGCTGCGCCGGGAGTGGAGCAAGCGCCGCAAGCTCGAGGAGAAACACCCCGAGCTGCGCGGCGACCAGCGCCCGGTCCATGCCCACGAAGGGCGGTACCACGCCAAGCCGCTGCGAGCCGGCGACCCGCTCCCGACCCCAAGGGGCACCGATACCTAGGGACCCGCATGTCTGTCTATGACGAAAAGCCCTGGCTGGCCCGCTACGACCCGGGCCAGCCCGCCGAGCTGAGCCTGGAGTTCTCCGACGCCCTGGCCATGTTCAAGGCGTCGGTCCGGCGGAACCCGGACGGCGACCTCATCCGCTACTTCGGCGGCGGCATCACCGCCCGCGAGCTGGACGAGCTCAGCGACGCGTTCGCGGTCGCGCTGGCCGGCCTGGGCGTGGTCCCGGGGGACCGGGTGGCGCTCTACCTGCAGAATGTCCCGCAGTTCGTGATCGCGCTGCTGGCCACCTGGAAGGCGGGCGGCGTCGCGGTCCCGGTCAACCCGATGAACAAGGCCAGGGAGCTGGACGCCGTGCTGGCCGACTCCGGCGCCCGCGTGCTGGTCTGCCTGGGGAGCCTGTACCGCGACGTAGCCGCGGAGGTGACGCGGGGCAACGGCGTCACCGTGATCACCACCTCGGAGCTGGAGTACCGCGGGTACCACGAGCCGCGGGTCTTCGCCGGGATCGACGGCGAGCCCATCCCGGACGGCGCCGAGGATATGACCACCCTGATCGGGCACCATCGCGGCGAGGCCCCCCGGCCGCACGCCTTCGCCCCCGGCGACACGGCCCTGCTGACCTACACCTCGGGCACCACCGGCCCGCCCAAGGGCGCCATGAACACCCACCGGAACGTGGTGTTCAACTCCCAGGCCTACCGCCAGTGGTGCGGCCTCGGCCCGGACGACGTGGTGCTGGGCGTCGCGCCGCTGTTCCACATCACCGGGCTGATCGCGCACGTCACCCTGTCGCTGCTGCTCGGCGCCCCGCTCGTGCTGGCCTACCGGTTCGAGCCGTCGGTGATGATCGACACCGTCCGCGCCGAGCGGCCGACCTTCACCATCGGGTCGATCACGGTGTTCATCGCGCTGATGAACGCGCCGAATGCGGACCGGGATGCGCTCGCGTCGCTGACCAAGACCTGGTCCGGCGGCGCGCCGATCCCGCCCAGCACGGTCAAGGCCTTCCAAGCCCAGTTCGGGCAGTACATCCACAACGCCTACGGCCTGACCGAGACGACCTCGCCTTCGCACCTCGTCCCCTTCGACGCGGTCGCGCCCGTCGACGACATCTCCGGTGCCCTGTCGGTCGGCGTCCCGGTCTACAACACGGTGGTGCGCATCGTCGGCGACGACGGCCAGGAGCTGCCGCCCGGAGAGGTCGGCGAGTTCGTCACCAGCGGGCCGATGGTGGTGCCCGGCTACTG
>Ga0136846_1231177_pt1 | contig 10052 bp, 11 predicted proteins | sample HopSoiMetagenom2_FD_96841 | JGI IMG/M metagenome (GOLD analysis project Ga0136846, IMG submission 96841) | Grasslands soil microbial communities from Hopland, California, USA - 2 Assembly 2016 (version 4) | ecosystem: Environmental > Terrestrial > Soil > Grasslands | place: USA: Hopland... | reverse complement strand
GCCCTGCGACGAGAAGCATCCCGCGCAATCCAGTCAGAAGGCGACTGGCTCGGGTACGGCGTCGGTGGCCTCTCCGTCGGCGAGTCGAAGCCCGACATGTACGCGATGCTGGACGTCATGAACGAGGAGCTGCCCACGGACCGGCCGCGTTACCTCATGGGGGTCGGCTTCCCGAACGATCTCGTCGAGGGCGTTCGGCGCGGCGTCGACATGTTCGACTGCGTGGCACCCACGCGAATGGGCCGGAACGGCACCGCATTCACAGCCGACGGCCGTCTCAACGTGCGGCGGGCCGAGCTCAAAGCCGACGCGCGGCCGCTGGACGAGACGTGCGACTGCTCGACGTGCAAACGCTTCTCACGGGCCTACATCCGGCATCTCTTCGTCGCGGACGAGATCCTCGGCCTGCGCCTGGTGTCGCTGCACAATGTACATTTCCTGGTCGCGCTCATGCGCCGCTCGCGCGCTGCGATCATCGACGGTACTTTCGACGCCTGGAGCCGTGACTGGCTCGCGCGCTACAACTCCCGACCAACTCCAGTTTCATGACCTCAGCTTTCGCGCTCGCCCTGGTGGCGCAGGCCCCGGCCGGTGGACGCTCGACGCTGCTTCCGTTCGTTTTTCAGATCGTCGCGATCTTCGCGATCTTCTACTTCGTGATGATCCGCCCGCAGCAGAAGCAGCGCAAAGACCACGAGGAGCGGCTCCGTAACCTCAAGCGTGGCGACGAGGTCGTCACCTCCGGCGGGATCATCGGCAAGGTGGTGCACATCGCGGCACCCACCGGTGAAGGCAAGGCGGCAATCATGGATGACCGCGTCACGATCAAGTCGGACGAGTCGCGTCTCATCGTGGAGCGCGGTCGTATCGCGAAGGTGCTGACCAGTGCCGAGCCGGCCGCCACACCCGCCGCAGCGAACAAGTGAGCCTCCTCGACATCCACGTTCTGGGATCGCCCATCCTCCGGCAGGAAACGACACCGGTCGAGCGCATGACCGACGAGTTGCGTCGCCTGATCGACGACATGTTCGACACCATGCATGCGGCCAAGGGCATCGGGCTCGCTGCGCCGCAGATTGGCCGGTCCGAGCGGATCGCCGTCATCGACGTCGAGGATAACCCGATCGTCATCGTGAACCCAGAGATCGTGATCACCGAGGGGTCCGCGAAAGCCGAGGAGGGCTGCCTTTCGATTCCCGAAATTTACGGCGACGTGGAGCGCCCTGCGCGCGTTACCATTCGCGCGCTCGACCGGGACGGAGAGCGATTCGAGCTCCAGGCGAGCGAGCTGCTCGCGCGATGTCTGCAGCACGAGATCGATCACCTGCACGGCAAGCTCTTCATCGACTATCTCAGCTTTCTCAAGCGACGATCCGCGCTCGCGAAATGGGAATCGATGAGAAAGGATTTCCCGCAGAACATTCGCAAGTTTCCACCGGGCGAGATGGCGGGGCGTCACGGAGAGGAAGCGCTCTGAGCGCATCATGAGGGTCCTCTTCTGGGGGACGCCTGAATTCGCGGCGCCGCCGCTGCGCGCGCTGCTGGGAGAAGGGTTTGAGGTCGTCGGCGTCGTCACGCAGCCAGACCGCCCTCGAGGTCGCTCGCGATCGTCGCTCGTCGCGTCGCCGATCAAACAGATCGCGCTCGAAGAGTCGATACCGGTGCTTCAGCCGGAGCAGCCACGCGGCAGCGATTTCGTCGAGTCACTGCGCGCGCTCGATCCCGATGTTTCGGTGGTCGTCGCGTACGGAGAGATTCTCACTCGCGACGTGATCGACCTTCCGCGTCTCGGCACGCTCAACATTCACGCGTCATTGCTTCCCGAATGGCGTGGGGCGGGTCCGATTCAGGCCGCCATTCGAGCCGGCCAGACGCAGACGGGTGTCAGCATCATGCGCATGGTGGTGCCCCTCGACGCCGGACCGATTCTGTTGCAGGTCCCGACGCCCATCGCGCACGACGAGACCTATGGCGAGCTAGAGCTTCGCCTGTCGGAGCTCGGAGCACTCGCGCTCATCGAAGCGCTCTCGCTGCTCGACCTGGGGCAGCTCGACGAACGCCCGCAGAACGATGCGCTGGCGACGTTCGCGCCGAAGATCGAGCGTGATGACGCGCGGATCGACTGGACGCATCCGGCCGCAGCCATTGCGTGCGCCGTCCGTGCGTTCGATCCGAAACCAGGTGCATTCACGACGCTCCATGGTAGCGAGATGAAGCTGTTCGGTGCACGCGCCGCGACGCTCGAGATCGTGGAAGGCCAGCCGTTCCCCCCGGGCGGTACGGTGCTCGCCATCGATGACGCCGGCGCACTCGTAGCGTGTGGCGATGGCGTTGTACGCATCACGGACGCGCAGCTTGCCGGGAAGCGGCGGGTCAGCCTGAGTGAGCTCGCTCGTGGTCGGTCCATTCGAGTCGGTGACCAGCTCGGCGCCTGACATCCGGACGTCGCGTGCGTCCGGCGCGGAACGCGTTCCGGTCGTACACGCCGTCACGAACGACGAGATCGTCCTGCGCGCCGATTTTCTCGACCGTGCTCGACTCGTCATGCAGGCCGGTGGTGCGCGTGTCGCCGTGCACGTGCGCGCGGCGCGAGTTGGCGGTCGCAAGCTGTATTACCTCGCGTCCGCGATCGCGCGGCTTCAGGACGAAACCGGCGCATGGGCCGTGGTGAACGATCGAGCCGACGTCGCGCTCGCGTCAGGCGCGCGCGGCGTGCAGCTGACGTCGCGATCCCTCGCGGCCTCCGACGTCGTGACGTTTGCGCCCGACCTCTGGGTAGGTGCGAGTGTCCACTCATCGCAGGACGCGCAGGTAGCGAAGGCGGGTGGAGCGCGCTGGGTCGTTGCGGGACATGCAACGGGCGACAACACGGCGGGAGACGTCGATCGCGGGACGGCGTTCATCGAGCGGCTCGCCGCGGATCCTGGCGCGCCCATCATCGCGATTGGCGGCGTGCGGCCCGAGGACGTTTCGCGGCTCGTGGCCGCTGGGGCGTATGGGGTCGCGGTGATACGCGGTGTGTGGAACGCGAACGATGCCGCGGCAGCGGTTATGGAGTATCTTTCCGCTCATGGTACCCCGGGGGGTCGGTAGATGACGGAAGACACCGGACATCAGTCGGGACCGGCGACCGCGGCGCGCGGTGGCGTGACCGATGCGCGCGTCGCCGCGGCTGACACCTGTGCCGACCTCCGTGCGGGTGAGCTGCTCGACTCGTCGTTCGAGCGCCGCGTCGAGTCGCTCGACGCGCGCGACCGCCGCTGGACGCAGGAGCTGCTCTACGGCATGCTGCGCCGTCGCGCGTGGCTCGACTCGGCGCTGTCCGAACGTGTGCGAGGCGGCCTCGCCCGCCTCGATCCCGACCTCACCGACATCCTCCGGCTGGGCGTGTACCAGCTGCTCTTCATGCGCAGCGTGCCGCCGTACGCGGCGATCGCACAGTCCGTGGAGCTCGCGAAACGACGTCACGGTCTCGGCGCGAGTAAGCTCGTGAACGCCGTGCTTCGCCGTGTCGATCGTGAGCGGGAAACGATTCCCTTCCCGCCGGTGCCGCGCGTGGAGTCCGGCGCGCCGCGTCCCGACCCGATCGACGCCCTCGCACTGTCGCATTCGCACCCGCGCTGGCTCGTGGCGCGGTGGGTCGCGCGTTGGGGCGCGGAGGACACGGAGCGGCTGCTCGCGGCCAATAACGCCGAGGCTCCGATTATCGTGCGCCCGTTCGGCTTGGTGCGCGAGCAACTGGAGGCGATGCTCGAGAGCGCCGGTGTGCACGTGGAGGACGTCCCTCTTGTGCGCGACAGCATTCGCGTCACCGGCAACGTCTCGCTGGCCGAGCTCGGCGCGTACCGCCAGGGGCTGTTCTTCGTGCAGGACCCCGGCGCGACGCTCGTTACTCGTTATGCGGCGATCGCGCCGGGCAGCACCGTCGCCGACCTGTGCGCGGCGCCTGGCGGCAAGGCGCTCGAGCTGTCGCGCACCGCGGGCGTCGTCATCGCGGCCGACCGCTCGTTTCAGCGCCTAACGCGCCTGCTGACCAACTTCCGGCGCGTCGAGGCGCGTGCTATTTACGCGCTCGTCGCGGATGCCCGCGAGCCCGCGATCGCGCCCGTCGACGCCGTCCTCATCGACGTGCCGTGCACCGGCACCGGAACGTTCCGCCGACACCCCGATGCGCGGTGGCGACTCAAGGTGTCGGACCTCGCCGTCATGGGCGCGCTCCAGCGCTCGATCATTCGCGCGGCCGCATCCGTTGTGCGTCCGGGCGGGCTCATGATCTACAGCACGTGCTCGCTCGAACCGGAAGAAAACGACGCCCAGGTCGAGAGCTTCCTGGCCGAGAACCCCGAGTGGGTGCTCGAGCCGCCACCTGACGGCGCGGTGCCCGCGGCCGCGCTGGATGCGGGTCGACTTCGCGTGCTGCCACAGCGCCATTCGACGGACGGCGCGTTCGCGGCGCGGCTTCGGAGGACGCGCGGGTGAATTGGCGCGCGATATCGCGCCGCCTTTTGCCATATGCACTGGTCGCCGCCGGAGGGTTCCTCCTGGCGTACCTGTTCGTGGCGTTCTTCATCTTCCCGCCACAGATCGTACCGGACGACGGGAAGGTACCGCAGGTAGTGGGACTTTTGTTCGACGAGGCTGTGACGCGGCTCGATGCCGCAGGCTTCAAGGCGAAGACGGGTGAGGAGCGGTTTGTGGAGCTCGCACCAAAATCGACGGTGCTCGCGCAATCTCCGCCGCCGGGCGCGACGGAGCCGCGCGGCACCGAGGTCATCCTCGACGTGAGCGCGGGTCAACGCCAGGTGCAGGTCCCATCGATCGTGGGCATGGCGCAGTCGGTCGCCGCAGACGCGATCGATAAGGCCGGCCTCGAGCTGGGCTCCGTGAGCGAACGAGAAAGTCAGGCCGCCCGCGGGGCGGTGCTCGAGATGACACCGCCAGCCGGCACGTCGGTCGCGCCGTCGACGCGCATCGATCTCATTGTGAGCAGCGGACCGCCGGCAGTGGATGCACCCGATGTCGTGGGTCAGTCGTACGCCGCGGCTCGCGCCATGCTCGAGCAGGTTGGCCTCCGCGTGGGGGACGTCATCACCGATTCGCTCGCGACGGCGCCGTCGCCACAAACGGTCATCTCGCAAACACCGGCCGCGGGGAGTCGCGTGGCGCCGGGATCGAAAGTCTCTCTGTCCATCTCGCCATGAACCGCCCGCGTGCCCGCATCGCTCCATCGATTCTCAGCGCCGATTTCGCCCGCCTCGCGGACGAGATCGCACGGTGCGACGCTGGCGGCGCCGATGTCATCCACATCGACGTGATGGACGGATGCTTCGTCCCCAACCTGACGTTCGGCGCGAAGGTGATCGAGACGGTTCGACGACTGACGGCGCTCCCACTCGACGTGCATCTGATGGTCGTCCAGCCCGAGAAGTATTTCGAGGACTTCGCGCGAGCCGGCGCGAGCGGGCTCACGATCCACGCGGAGGTCGCGCCGCATCTCCATCGCCAGCTCTATCGGATCAAGGAGCTCGGCTGCTTGGCCGGCGCGGCGCTGAACCCGTCCACACCACTCGAGATGGTCAGCGAAGTCGCTGGTGATCTGGACCTTCTCCTCGTCATGACGGTAAATCCAGGTTTCGGGGGGCAGTCGTTCATTGGCGCGATGCTCGATAAGATTCGACGAGCGAAAGCGATGCTCGAGGCGGCGCGGAGCGGCGCGGCTCTCGAGGTGGATGGCGGTGTTGCCCGCGACACGATCGGCGACTGCTGGCGAGCGGGCGCCGACACATTCGTGGCCGGCAACGCAATTTTTTCCGCGCACGACCCGGTGCAGGAGATCGCCGAGCTGCGTGGCAGGTGCGGAGTGAGCGTATGACCGTCAAACAACAATGGGCGTTCGTTGGCATCGTGGTGCTCATCCTTGGTGGTGGGCTCCTGGCCGCGACCCGTATTCTCGGCGACGAGCTGTTCCCCGTGACCGCTGGCTCCAAGGCGCCGGATTTCCGCGCGACCACGATCGACGGCGCACCGGTCACGAAGACGATCGCGAACTACAAGGGCGAGATCGTCCTCCTGAACGTGTGGGCGACGTGGTGCATCCCGTGCCGTACCGAGATGCCGAGCATTCAGGCGCTGCACGATCGCTATGCAGCGCGCGGCCTCAAGGTGGTAGCGGTGAGCGTCGACAATCCCGGAACGGAGCAGACGATCCGGCGGTTCCGCGACCAGTACGGTCTCACCTTCGAGATCCTGCACGATGCATCCGGCAAGATTCGCCAGGACTATCAAACGACGGGCGTGCCGGAGACGTTCGTGATCGGGCGAGATGGTGTCATCCGCAAGAAGGTGATCGCTGCAGACAATTGGGATTCGCCCGCGAACCGCGCGTTGTTCGGCGAGTTGCTCGGCGTACCTGAGTCGGCCCGCGGCGTCGGTGAGGATGCGCCCAGCGCTTCCTCGGTTCCGGTTGGCACTGGTGCGCCCGGCGCGGCGCAGGCCCCCACGCGTCCCTGAGCAATGCCGAGCCCCGACGGAGAGCGCTCGGCGGCCACTGCGTCGCTGCAACGGGTGCTGATTGCCGCGCTCACCGAGCGGCTCGGATACAAGGCGGCGGCGCTGTTCTTCGCCGTGGTGCTGTGGCTCGTGGTCAGCGCTGAGGAGCCATCCGAGGAAGTGGTTCCGGTGAAGCTCGAGGCGTCGTTCGACACCGCGCGCGTGCTCACGAGCACACGTCCGGAGCTGCGCGCGCTCGTCGCCGGTAGAGCGAGGGACCTGATCAAGCTGTACGAGAAGCCGCCGGTGGTGCGACGCGCGGTGACCGACGATGCGCCGGACAGCGTGGCGGTCGATCTCAAGCCGGCGGATGTGTACATCCCGCCCGACGTGGACGCCGTCGTTCGCGACATTCAGCCGCGAACCCTGGTGCTCGTGTTCGACGTGACGTCGACGCGGCGCGTGCCAGTGGCGAACAAGGTGCACGTCGCGATCGCGGACCGCGCGGCCGGCATGACCGGCGCGCGCCTAACGCGCATGGTGCCGGACAGCGTCACCATCACCGGCCCGCGACGTTTGGTCAACACCGTGCCCTTCGTCGCCACGGTCGACCAGACCGTGACGGTGCGCGACACCGGTGACTTCATCATCCCGCTCGACGTGAAGCGACTCGCGGCCGGCGTCCGCGTGGAGCCGACGGAAGTGAGGCTGGTCGTGCAGATGCCGCCCGTAACGCGCCGATCGACCGCCGCCACGCCGATGACCGCGCTGCGGTCGAAGTAGCGTGCCGGTAATTCTCGGGTTGGAGACGTCCTGCGACGAGACGTCCGCGTCGGTGCTGTCGGGCAGCGGCGACGCCGTAACGCTCGAGTCGCTGGTCATTCTCTCGCAGGACGTGCACCGGGTCTTCGGCGGCGTTGTGCCGGAGCTCGCATCCCGCGCTCACCTGACGTCGATCGTGCCGGTGGCGGAGCGCGCGATGGCCGACGCGTCGGTATCGTTAGGCGACATCGAGTGCGTGGCAGTCACGTCGGGGCCCGGGCTCGTCGGCGCACTTCTGGTCGGGGTCTCGTTCGGGAAGGCCATCGCGCACGGCACCGGCGCCGCGCTGGTCGGTGTGCATCACATGGAAGGTCACCTGTTCGCGACGTCGCTCGAGCATCCGGACGCGGTGCCGCCGTTCACCGCGCTGCTCGTGTCGGGTGGCCATACGCTGCTGATCGATGTCGAACAGTGGGGCTCGTACCGGATGCTCGGCGCAACGCGCGACGACGCGGCCGGTGAGGCGTTCGACAAGGTCGCGAAGCTCCTCGGTCTTCCCTACCCTGGCGGCAGGCCCATCGAGCGCCTCGCGGGCGAAGCAAGCGAGGAAGAGGCGCGTCGCTTCCGCTTCACGAAGCCGATGCTGCGCGGCGACCAGCAACTTGGCGACGCTGACTATTTCGACGTGTCCTTCAGCGGCCTCAAGACCGCGGTGCTTCACGCGGTGCGAGGCAGCGACAATCTCGAGCGCGACGCACGTGGAATCGCTCGGGGATTTCAGGACGCGATCATCGGGACGCTCGTGGAGAAGACCGCGCGCGCTGCGGCTGCCTTCTCCCGACGCCGCATAGTGCTCGGCGGTGGCGTGGCGTGCAATCGCGCACTGGCAGTCGCGATGCAGCATCGAGTGGCCGCTGACGGGGTTGCCGTGTACGCGCCGAAGCCTCGCCTCGCAACGGACAACGCCGCGATGATCGCACGAGCTGGCCTCTTCCACTTCGAGCGCGGCGTACGAGATTCCCTTTCGCTCAACGCGTATGCTTCAATGCCGATCCCGGGGATGGCGAATCCGTAGCTTTCGATTCCCTATTCCCGATCCCTATTCCCGATAAATGCCTGACGCGACGATAGTCCATCCCTTCACGATCGAAATTGGCCGACTCTCGCTCACGGGATTCGGGCTCGCCGTGCTGCTCGCGTTCGCGATCTCACAGATCATCGCGCAGCGTGAGCTGGCTCGCCGTGGACACGACCCGACACCAATACCGGATCTGATCCTTGCTGCCGTGCTCGGGACGCTGATCGGCGGGAAGCTGTACTACACGCTCATCATCACGCACGACATCCGCGACCTGATCAGCCGCGCCGGGTTCGTCTTCTGGGGCGGCTTCATTGGGTCAGTCGCGGCGTGCTACATCACGATCAAGCTCAAGAAGCTGAACTTCATCCGGATCAGCGACGTAGCCGGCATCTGCATTGCCGCCGGCTACTCGATCGGGCGCACGGGATGCTGGGCGGTTGGTGACGACTACGGACGTCCCTGGAGCGGGCCACTTGCGGTCGCGTTTCCCGAGGGCGCTCCGCCGTCGACCGTACACAACATGCAGGCACTGTTCGGCATTCAGCCGCCAGCGGGCACAGCGCCTGACGCGCTACTGGGCGTCTATCCGACGCAGCTCTTCGAGACGGTGCTCGGGTTCGTGATGTTCCTCATCCTGTGGCGGTACCGGGACCACAAACACGCCGAAGGCTGGCTGTTTGGTCTCTACCTGGTCCTGGCAGGCATCGAGCGCTTTCTGATCGAGTTCCTGCGCGCCAAGGACGACCGCTTCTTCGGACCGCTCACTGCAGCGCAGGCGATCGGGCTGGCGCTAGCGGCGTTAGGCGCCGTCTGGATGCAGATGCGGAAGGACGTCGGTCCCGGGAAGCCCGGCATCTACGCCAAGTCTGTGGCCCCGGCACGGGCGGCCTGAGAGGACCAAGGCACCTACGAACGTTGAGTGGGCTGAAGAACAGCACGCTGAGAACGCTGGTCAGACCTTGTCGGACTCCGACGCCTCCAGCTCCGGCTCGACTTCCATCCGCGCCAACCGCGCCTCGAGCTCCTTGATCCGCTCACCGATCTGCTCGATCCGCTGATCGTACTCCGCATTCGCCGGCATCGGCTCGATCGTCGGCAGCGTCACGGCCCGCCGCGGCCAGAACGTCTTCGCCAGCGCGAACACAAAGAGCGCGAGGAGGAGCACCTGACCCAACAGCGTCTCCACACTCGGGAAAAGTCCGAGCGCCTCCACGTGCGGGAACCCCGGAATGACCGTCAGCGTCATCAGGTTCCCCTCCTGCAGCTCGCGAATGCCCTTCCCCATGAACACGAACGCCATGTAGTACAAGAGGACGCTCGTGATGGCGAAGAACGGTCGCAGCGGAATCCGCACACCGAAGCGGTAGAACAGTGTGAACACGACCGCCAGCGCGCCGAACCCCACGAGCAGGCCTAACGCGATCGGGAGACCGTTACCGGTGCCTTCGTTGAACAGCGCCTGATAGAACAGCGCCGTCTCCGCGCCCTCGCGGTAGACCGCCAGGAACGCGACGAACGCCAGCGCCGTCCCGCCACCGTGCTCCAACGCCGCGTTGACCTTTCCGCGAATGAACTGCTGCCACTTCGCGGCTTCCACCTTCGAGATGAGCCAGTAGCTGACCGAGAACAGCACGGCGACCGCGACGAGCATCGTCGCGCCTTCGATCAGCTCACGCGTCGCCGGCATCGCGCTCAGCACTGTCGCGAGGATCACCGCGGT
>Ga0136846_1214365_pt1 | contig 10052 bp, 8 predicted proteins | sample HopSoiMetagenom2_FD_96841 | JGI IMG/M metagenome (GOLD analysis project Ga0136846, IMG submission 96841) | Grasslands soil microbial communities from Hopland, California, USA - 2 Assembly 2016 (version 4) | ecosystem: Environmental > Terrestrial > Soil > Grasslands | place: USA: Hopland... | reverse complement strand
TGAGCAGCACCGCCAACGCCGACATCACCCGGATCGTCCCGGTCGCAGTCCTGGCCATCGCGATCCTGCTCGGCCTGGTGCTGCGCAGCCTGGTCGCCCCGGTCTACCTGGTGATCAGCATCGTGGCGTCCTACCTGGCCGCGCTGGGCGCCACCACGCTGCTGGCATCGGGATCGGCGGCCAGGACGGGCTGGTGTTCATCCTGCCGTTCCTGATGTTCGTCTTCCTGCTCGCGCTCGGCGAGGACTACAACATCCTGGTTATCAGCACGATCAGGGAGGAAGCCGCCTCCGGCGACGAGGGCACCGAGCCTGACCCCGAGCCCGCCACCTCGCAGAGCCGCTAGCCGGGGCGCCGTTCTCGTCGGCCTGGGCGTCGATGGAGGCGGTCAGGTCACGCAGGGCGGGCGCGGCGTCGCGGCACAGTATGGAAGTCATCCAAGCTCATACCCGTTACCTCACCCGACCTCTCCTGCAACATTCTGATTCAGTGGTTGTGACGTCCTACCGATTAGAGAGGGTAGAGTGCCACAACCACTGAATTTCGAGGCTGACGGAAGGGGCGTTCACGGGACACGCCCTAGTCGGCCTGGGCGTCGATGGAGGCGGTCAGGTCACGCAGGGCGGGCGCGGCGTCGCGCAGGGCGGCCCGGTCGGTGTGCGTCAGCCCCGTCAGCGCCGCCTGGATGATGTCCTCGTTCACCCGGTGCCAGCGGGTCACCGCGTCCGTGCCCGTCTGCGACAGGTCCAGGCTTACCGTGCGGCGGTCGCCCGCGCCGTCAGCGCCCGGTGTCCGCGTCACGTAGCCCGCGGACTGGAGCCCGCCGAGCAGGGTGGCCACGGAGCTGGGTGCCAGCCGGAGCAGCCGGGCGAGCTGGCTCGGCCGGATGCCCGGGTGCTCGGTGATGCAGGAAAGCAGCTCGAGCTGGGCGACGGACAGGCCGAGGGCGGGATCGGCCGCGCGCGCCGCCCGGCGCATGGCCCGGCGCAGCCGGGATACGATGTCGGCCAGGTCGGGGCCGATCTGCGCTGGGCCGATCTGCGCTGGGCCGACCTGCGCCGGGTCAATCTGCGCTGGGCCGACCTGCGCCGGGTCAATCTGCGCGCGGCCCGGCTGCGCAGGAGCTACCCGTTCCCGGGATGCGCCGCCCTCAGTGGAATGCACCTGACGGATCCGCCTCCCCTGGGCCGATCGGCTGGCCCCGCGCCTGCGCCCGGGTGGCCGCCGCGCTGACGGCCGCTGCCGCGACGGCGGCGGCGGCGAGCACGCCGAGCGCGGGCCGTGCCTGTTCCGTCCCAGAGTACCCGGTATTGCCGGCCTGATAACTCTGGCTACTGAGATGCCAGGCCAGGGCCATCAGCGAGATGCCGGGCGTGGCGCCTATTCCCCGGGCCATGCTGACCAGGCCGCCGACCAGGGAGGCGGGCCGGTCGCCGACGCTGCAAAATGCTTCTGTAAGCGAACATCTTATGGACAGGCTAGCAATATAGTTCTGTAAGCGAACAATCGAGTTGGTGTTTGCCGGGATTAACTCCGGACATGCCGGGCGCGGTACTGGCCTTGGCGTTCAGGACCCGACAAACTCAAGGGGTGGAGTGGTCCAGGTCTGCGGGCCCGCCGCTCGGCTACAGTACGCCGGGGTAGTGCCAGCGAAGCCAGTGCCAGCTCAGGCACCGGATCAGCCGGGTACGACACCCGGCCGCGGCAGGACCGGCGCGCGAATGGGCCGGGGCGGAAGGGACGACGATGCAGGAACTGCGCTTCGTCGCGGTGAGCGAGGACGGCCGATACGCTGTCCTCGCGGTGCCGGGGCGCAGCGCACGCTTCACGTTGCCGATTGACGAGCGGCTCAGGGCAGTTGCCCTCGGCCAGTCCTCCCGGCTCGCGCAGTACGAGATCGAAGTGGAGAGCCCGTTGCGACCCAAGGAGATCCAGGCACGAATCCGGGCCGGGGAAACGGTGGAGGAAATCGCGGACGCGGCAGGCATCGCAATCGAGCGAGTCCGCTGGTTCGAGGGCCCGGTCCTGGCCGAGCGTGCCTACGCGGCAGATCAAGCTCAGCTGGCGTCGGTAAGACGCCCGGGGGACGCCATTCCTTCGTCCCCCGGGCCTCGACTGGGCGAGATCGTGACCGAGCGGCTGAAGGCCCTCGGGACCGATCCTGAAGACGCGCAGTGGGACGCGAGGAAACTCGGCGACGGCAACTGGCAGGTCCACCTGACGTTCACCTCCGGCGGCCGCCTGCACACCGCCGAATGGAACTTCGACCCGCGCCGCCGGCACGTGGTCCCGGCCGACGACAACGCCATCCGGATGTCGCTGCCGGGCGGCGAGCCGCTGCAGCCGGCCGCGCCGGCGCCCGGCGAGGCGACCGTGACGCACCTGGCGCCGCGGCTGAGCACCGCCACCGCCGTGCACGGCAACGGCGCGATGGCCGGAAGCGCCGTCGGCAACGGGCTCGGTAACGGGCTGGGCAGTGGCCTCGGCAACGGCGGCCGCGCCCGGCAAGAACGCCCGGCACCCGTGCGGCCCGCCGCACCCGAGCCGTGGGCGAGCGAGCCACGGGTCACTGAACCCTGGGCCAGCGAGCCGCAAATGAGCGAGTCTCGCGTCGCAGAGCCCCGCGTCACCGGGCCGCAGGATCCGGAGCCGCGTGAGACTGACGCTCCGGCCGCTGCCGCTCCCGCGTTGCCGAGTGCCCCTGCGGTGCCGGAAGGGCACTCGCAGGCCCCGTCGGGCCCGCATCCGGCGCGGCACGCCCGCCCGGCCCAGGAGCCGCCGATTACTCAGGAGCCGCGGATCGCCCAGGAGTCGTGGACCGCTGAGCCGCGCGGGGAAACGGCGGCGCCGCCGGCGGCCGGCCGCGAGGCTCCGGTTCCCTCGGCTCCCCCGGCGGCTGAAGTGCGGGCCGCCGAAGCACCGGCTCCCGAGGTGCCGGCCGGGGAGGCCGCGAGCGAGCAGGCGGCGCGGCAGGGCCGTAAGTCGGCGCGCGGCAAGCGGGCCTCGGTACCGTCCTGGGACGAGATCATGTTCGGGAACTCGCGCCAGCGGGACTTATCGGTAGCCGCGAGAATCGCGGGGCAGCAACGATGCTGACAGGGGCGCACGGAGCTTCGGTCACGCTGACAGGCAGCTGTGCGCGGTCTGGCATCGGAGCTGGACCTTATGACGTCGGCACGTCCAACCTGACGCGTCGACCGCGTCGGCCTGCAGCGCGTTACCCGGGTTGTCGGGCGGATCGGCGGGTCAGAGCTGCCCGGGCAGCGAGCCGGCCGGGACAACACGCCCGGCGTCTGCCCGCGCCGATAGCCGTGTCCCGCCAGTAACCCCGAGGGGATCATCCGACCCGCCGTTTCACCCTACGCTTCTAGCGGAGCAGGTTCTAAAATCAACGTCGGCAGGAAAGAGGCGACAAGGTGACGTCAGGCGACCGGACCCGCCGCTGGCGGTGGCGGCTGCGTCGCGCGCCCGTGGCCGGCGCGGCGGCAGCGGCGGCCCTGGTCCTGGCCGGCTGCGGGACGGCCGGATACGGCGCGCCGGTGGCGCCGACCTTGATGACGGTCAAGAGCGAGGCGTTCGTCTCCGGGACGCTGTCGCAGCATTACACCTGTCACGGCGCGAAATTCAACCCCCCGCTTAACTGGTCGGGCGCGCCGACGGCTACCAAGAGCCTGGCGCTTATTGTCGATGACTCCTCAGCGCCGATCACGCCGTTCATTTACTGGCTTGTTTTCGACATCAATCCGGGCTCTACCGACATCCAGGAGAACTCGCTGCCCACGGGCGCGCGGCAGGCGGTGAACAGCGCCGGTACCTCGGCTTATGACGCTCCGTGCCCCGGATCCGGCCGGCACTCGTACCGGTTTACCGTTTATGCGCTGAACAAGACGCTCACCCTGCCCAGCGGGGCGCCGCTGGAGTCGGTTTGGCGCGCCATCGCGGCGGCCACAATCGGGCGCGGCAGAATAGTTGTATCCACTAATACGTGATCAGTTAGATACTTCCCGTAAGCGGCCATTACCGCAACTTTTTCAAACCTGTGACAGGTTAGCCGGTGGTGAGCAACAATCGATGATCAAGCGGGTTCACGGCGCTCGCTACACGAGGGAAGGCGCGCGTCACTAGGCCGCGTGCGCCTAGCTGGCGCCGTTCACCAGGCCCGGGCATCTGGATGGAGACCATGTACCTGGTCGTGGGACTGGCCATCGTCGGGCTTGCCGGCATCGTGGCCGCCTTCTATTTCAGCAAGCGCGGCGGCAAGCGGCTCCGGACCGCCGGAAGGGGCCGGATCGCGGCTAACCGCGCCGGGGCCGCCGGCCGCCCGCCGGGCCGGCCCCCCAGGACGGGCCAGACGGAGTTCGCCCTCCGGGCCTCGGGCCCGCCCCGCGCCGCCGGTGACAGCCGCCGGCCCGGGACGCGGGCCGGCACGCTGACCGAATCATGGCCCAGTTCCCCGGGCGACCCGGAAGAGTTCGCACCTAGTGACGGCTGGCCCGGCGACACCACGGACACGGACCCGGGATTGCTCGCGGCTGACCCGGGATTGCGCGCGGCTGCCCCCGGGCTGCGCGCGGCCAGGGCCGACGCCGACGCCGATGCGTTCAAGGACGACAGGCCGCGGCGGCGGGTGGGGTTCCGCAAGGGGGCGGACATTGACGAGGAGCTGTGGCCGGCCGACTCGTTCGGCGGCGTGAGCGACGAGCAGTTCTGGGACGACCTGGCGTCGGACAAGCCGCTTACCACGACGGCGCGTACCGCCCAGCAGGAAGCCGGGCCGAGGAGCCGGCTCCTCGGCAACGGGGCCGCCGGCGCGCCGGGCAGGCGGGCCGCGGGCGGCGGCGCCTATCCCGGTGCGCGGCCCGCGCCGGAACCGGCGGCTGAGCGCGCCACGGCCGAGCGCACTACCGCTGAGCGCACTACCGCTGAGCGCACCGCGATCCTGCCCACGTACGCGGCCACCCAGCCGGTCAAGAGCATGACGCCCCCCGTCCCGGGCATGCCGCAGCCCATCCAGAACGCGCCCCAGGCGCCCAAGCTCGCCACGCCGGCCAAGGCCGCCCCGCCGCCTCCGGGTGCGACCCAGCCCGTGCGCGCCGCGGCCACCGGCCCGGCCGGCCAGCCCCGCGGGGTCGCCGCCCAGCCGAGTGAGGGCGGACGCCGGCGGCGGCCGGCCAGCGCCGAGGACGATCCGCTGACCAGCGCGGCCTTCTCGCTGCGGCAGCGCGGTCCGGTCGACGGCCGGTCGTACCGGCCCCGCGACCAGCGCGACACGCCCCGGGATCAGCGCGACGCGGCCCGGGATCGGAACGACGCGGCCCGGGATCGGAACGACGCCGCCAGCGGGCCCGGCCGGGTACCGGCCGCTCCGTATGGCCACACCGCGCCGTACCCGCCCGCCGGGACCTCGTACGACGACGAGTCCGCGGCCACCCAGATGATGATCACGCCCCCGTACGGGCAGAACTACGGATACGGCGGCAGCCCCGAGGCCCAGCCGGACCTGCCGACCGAGCCGAGGCGGCGGAATGGCACCAGGAGCCACGCCCGGCCCGGCGCCCCGGGCGAGCCGGTCAGGCCGCCGCGCCCCGCCTACCCGCAGGACACCCGCCCGGCGAGGGGAAGTTACCCAGCCGGCGCGTACGGCGCTTACCCCGGGAACGGCAGCCAGCCCGGCGGTAGTCAAGGCAATGGCTCCCAGGGCAGCGATTCCCGGGGCACCGATTCCCGGGGCAACGGCCACCGCGCTCCGTACGACCCGCGGGACGACTACCGGCGGTTAACGCACCAGGGCTGACCGAGCAGACTGGGGTCATGCCCGAGGGAGACGTCGTCTGGTACACCGCCCGCCGCCTGCATGAGGCGCTGGCGGGACGGCCGCTGACGCGCAGCGACTTCCGGGTCCCCCGGCTGGCCACCGCCAGCCTGGCCGGCGACGTGGTGACCGAGACCGCCTCCCGCGGCAAGCACCTGCTGACCAGGACCGCAAACGGCCTCACGGTCCATACGCACCTGCGGATGGACGGCAGCTGGCGGGTCCGGCCCGCGACGGAACGGTTCCGGGACAGCCACCAGATCAGGCTGCTGCTGGCCAACGAGGAGTGGCAGGCGATCGGGTATCAGCTCGGCGTGGTCGAGCTGATCCGCACCAGCGAGGAATCACGGGTCACCGGGCACCTGGGACCCGACCTCCTCGGGCCGGACTGGGACGCCGCCGAGGCGGTGCGCCGGCTGGCCGCCGCACCGGACCGGCCCATCGGCGAGGCCCTGCTCGACCAGCGGAACCTGGCCGGCATCGGGACCTGGTTCCTGGCTGAGATGCTGTTCCTGCGGGGCATCGACCCGTCGCGGACGGCGGGCTCGGTCCAGGACCTGGACGCCCTGGTCGGGCTGGGACACCGGCTGCTCGAGGCGAACAAGACGCGGCCGGGGCATACCTCGACCGGGGACACCAGGCCCGGGCAGGATAGCTGGGTCTACGGGCGGGCGGGGAAAAGGTGCCGGCGGTGCGGGACCGCGATCAGGCGCGGCGAGCAGGGGCCGCCGGGGCAGGAACGGCTCCGGTTCTGGTGCCCGAACTGCCAGCGGTGACGCTGCTCGCCGCCGGCGGCCCGCGGCCGGGCAGCCAGTCGCGATCGGTACCCCGCCCCGGGTCAGCTCAGGAGCTCGACGTAGCCGTCGGTGCCGTGGACCCGGATGCGCTGGCCGTCGCGGATGAGCCGGGTGGCGTGCTCGACCCCGACGACGGCGGGCAGGCCGTACTCGCGGGCGATCACCGCTCCGTGGGTCATGAGACCGCCCACCTCCGTCACCAGGCCCCTGATCGCGACGAAGACGGGTGTCCAGCTGGGGTCCGTGTAGGCGGTGACCAGGATGTCGTCGGCCCCAAGACTAGCCTCGGACAAGCTCAGGACGACCCGGGCCCGGCCCTCGACGGTCCCCGCGGACACCGGCAGCCCGGTGAGTGCCCCGGCCGGGATATCGTCGCGCCGGTACGAACCGGTGAGGGTCTCGCCGTCCGACGTGAGCACGCGTGGCGGGGTCAGCGCCGCTTGCGCCTGGAACTCGTCCCGGCGCTCCCGGATGAGGTTCTCATCCGCCTTGCCCGTGCCCACCACGACGCCGAGCTCACCCAACGTGAGGTAGAAGATGTCCTCCCGGTCGCGCAGGACGCCCGCGGCCACCATGCGGTCCGCCTCGGCTAGCAGGGCCTGCTTGTAGACGAAGTAGCGGCTGACCATGTGGTACTTCGGGTACTCGCGGTAGCCGGCGAAGGTCCGGACCCGGTCGATCATCTGCTTGGTCTCGGCGGCCTTCAGCTCCCCGTCCGGCAGGGTCCGCAGCCGGGCCAGCAGTTCGTCCTCCTTCTGCGACGCCTCCTGCCGGCCGTGCTCGAAGCGCTGCTTCCCGGCGCCGGGCCCGAAGTTCCGCACGTTGGCGAGCAGGACGGGCATGAGCAGGCCGGGACGTTCGCTCCAGCGCGGCCGGGTGATGTCGATCTCGCCCGGGCCGCGCATGCCGTACCGGTTCAGGAACGCGTCGATGGCGTCCCGGGCCGCGCGGCCGCCTGGGAGGGCGGGCAGCTGATCCAGGGACTGCGCGTCGGTCACGTGTTCCAGGAACGCGACCACGCCGGGATACGGGCGGATCGCGTCGGCGACATCCAGTAGGGCCAGCCCCATTTCCGCGGTCACGTTGCCGGGGGCGGACTGCGTGAGCGTGTCGGCCGCGTTCTTCTCCCCTAGCCATTCCCGCAGGTGCGCGTTCAGCCAGCGGCTGGCCTCCATTCCGGCCATGATCACCTGCAAGTTCCGCGGGGTGAACATGACCTTCCTCAGTTCCTGGACGTCGACGGCGATGAAGTCGAGCAGTTCCTGGCCGTGCTTGCCCTGGATGTCACGCTTCAGGCGGTCCAGGGAGGCCTGGGTACGCCCGGTGATCTCGGTGACGATGGCGGGATCGGTCTCGATCGGGACAGGGGCGCCGTCGGCCGCCACGCTGCGCGGTAGCGTGGCCCCGGCGTCCCCATCCGGAAGTTCCGGGATGAAGTCGCCGCGGTCGATGAGGCTCTGCAGCGCGTCCCCGATCAGCGGGTCGGACGTCCCCAGTGCCCTCACCAGGCCGGCGCGGGTCGCCGGCGTGCCCAGCGGCCGGGTGACGTCGACGAACAGCCGGCCGCCGGCCGTCGCCATCGGCCCGGCGGCGGTCAGCTGCCACAAGGAGATGCCCAGGGGCTTCATCGGGTCGGTCATCATCTGCTGATGACCGACGGAGACGTACACGTGGTTGCCGTCATCGCTGACCTCGGGAACGGGAAACAGCGTGGTGACCGGGCGGCTCTGCACGAGAAGGAACTCGTCGTCGGCCAGGCACCACTCGATGTCCTGCGGGCGGCCGAAGTGCGCTTCGATCCGCCGTCCCAGGGTCGCCAGCCGCAGGACCTGCGCGTCGGTCAGCACCGGCTGGCCCTGGTGCTTCCGGTCGATGACCTGGCCGTCCCGGATCCGGTAGACGTCCGCGTTCACCAGGCCGGAGACCAGGGCCTCGCCGAGACCGGGGACAGCTTCGACGGAGACGACCTTGCGGTTCGAGATGACCGGATCGGCGGTGAACAGGACCCCCGAAGCCTGCGGGATCACCATCTCCTGTACGACGACGGCCATCTGGACCTTGCGGTGGTCGAATCCGTTCCGCTGGCGGTACACCACGGCCCGCTCGCTGAACAGGGAGGCCCAGCACCGGCTGACGTGCCGGATGATCTCGGCCGGCCCCGTGATGTTCAGATACGTGTCCTGCTGCCCGGCGAAGGAAGCCGTGGGCAGGTCTTCCGTCGTCGCGCTGGACCGGACGGCGCAGGCGGCCTGCTCGCCGAGCGCCGCGACCGAACGGGTGATCTCCGCCGCCAGTTCGCCGGGAACTCCGACGTCCTCGATGGCCTGGCGGATCTCCGCGCTGAGGGCGCTGATCGCCTCACGGTCGCCGAGGTTCAGGCGCGAGAGCCGGCCGAGCTGCTCGCCGATCAGGGGCTCCCCGGCCACGATCCGCCGGAAGGCATCCGTCGTCACGACGAACCCGGCCGGGACACGGACGCCGCCGACCCGCATCAGCTCGCCCAGGCTCGCGCCTTTGCCGCCCGCCAGCGCGACCGTGGTCACGTCGATTTCTTCAAGGTCCAGTACGTAGTTCCCCGTCATCGTGATGCCTTCCCCGTCTGGCCGTCGCCGCGAATACCGAGTCAGCGTGCGCGGCCGTGACTGAATCCTGCGGTCGGTTATCCGCCCATGCTGCTCATGGAGGCGGACGGCGACGGGGACATGGACGGCGACATGCCGCTCATGGACGGGGACGGGGACGGGGAGGTGCCCGGCATCTGCATGTCCATCGGCGAGCCGCCGATGCCGATGTTGTGGTGGATCGCGACCCACCAGTTCCACACGTCGGTGTGGACCGGGCCGGCTACGTAGCCCAGCAGGTGGCCGTCGTCCTGGGTCCAGACCATGTACTCCAGACCCTGGGTGTAGTTGCAGTACACGCGGCCCGCGGCCTGGTCGTCCGTGATGTTGCCGGTGGTCATCTGGGCGACGGTGTACTTGCTGGTGTGCTGGAACTGGTGGTTCCAGGCGATCTCGCCGTAGGTGAGCTGGGACTCGCAGTCGCTGAAGTTCTGCCTGAACTGGTTCTTCGGGCTCAGCTGGGCGACCTTGGCCATGTACGCGGCGTACAGCGCCTTCTGGTTCGGGAAGGTCTGGAACACTGCCCCGGTGATGCCCGGCGCCGGAGCGGTGCAGGTCACCGTGGTGGATACGCCTTGCTTGCAGGTGGCGGGCGGCAGCTTGCCGGTCGCGTCGGCGCTCTTGTTCGCCAGGACGAGCGCCGCCATCAGCGCGTTCGTCCTGGGCTTCTTCGGCTTCGGCGACGTCGTCGCCAGCGTGGCCTTGTGGTGTGACCCGGATCCGCTCAGCCCGGCCCAGGTACCCAGCCCCGCGAGGAGCACCACCACGGCCGCCAGCGCGGCGATCCAGCGCGGGCGGCGGTACCAGCGCGGCTCGCGCGGG
>Ga0136846_1231907_pt1 | contig 10053 bp, 8 predicted proteins | sample HopSoiMetagenom2_FD_96841 | JGI IMG/M metagenome (GOLD analysis project Ga0136846, IMG submission 96841) | Grasslands soil microbial communities from Hopland, California, USA - 2 Assembly 2016 (version 4) | ecosystem: Environmental > Terrestrial > Soil > Grasslands | place: USA: Hopland... | reverse complement strand
AGGCCCTTCAAGAGGGCCGCGGTGCGCTCCAGCGCCGCCTGGATCTCGGGGTCGATGGGGCGGCCGGATGGGGTCTCCGAGGACCAGGCGATGCGCAGCTTGCCGGGACTGCGGGTGATCTCCTCGACGTAGGGCCGCTCCTTCGGCGGGGCCGGGTAGGGCGAGCCCGGCTCGGGATAGCCGGTGGCGTCCAGCATGGCCGCGCTGTCGCGCACCGTGCGGCTGACCACGTGGTCGACCACATTGCCGAGCGCATAGTCGAAGCCGTCGGGCATGTTGGGATTGCGGTCGCGGGTGACCTTCAGCCCCACCAGGCCGCAGCAGGCCGCGGGGATGCGGATCGAGCCCAGGCCGTCGGACGCGTGGGCCAGGGGCACGATGCCCGCCGCCACCGCGCTCGCCGCCCCGCCGGACGAGCCGCCGGAGATGTGGGCGGGGTTCCACGGGTTGCGGCACGGTCCCAGGGCGGCGCTCTCGGTCGTGCCGGTGATGCCGTACTCCGGCGTGTTGCTCTTGCCGATCGGGATGACGCCGGCCTGGCGGTAGCGGCGGGTGAGGCCCCCGTCCTCGGCATCGATCACGCCGCGGGCGAACTTGCTGCCATGGCTGCGCGGCCAGCCGGCCACGGGCATGCCCAGGTCCTTGATCAGGAACGGCACGCCCTTGAACGGACCATCCGGCAGCGGGCCGCTGGCCCATTTGCGGGCGTCGTCGAAGCCCTTGTAGACCACCGCGTTCAGGGTCGGGTTGTGGTGCTCCACCCGCTCGATGGCCGCCTCCACCAGCTCGCCCGGCGTCACCGCGCGCTTGTGGACCAGCTCGGCCAGACCCAGGCCGTCGTATTCGGAATAGTCTTTCATCAGCGGGCTCCCGCGGAGAGGAAGGCGAGTTTATCGACCGGCGCCAGTTCGGGCGCCTGGCGCTTCAGGGCCGCGAAGGCGCCCTCGGCGGCGTCCAGGGCGGCGGCGATGTCGGCCTCGGTCATGGCGGCGCACAGGAACATGTTGTGCCAGGGGTGCACATAGACCCCGCGGGCCAGCATCTCGGAGGAGAAGCAGAAGCCCTTGCGCAGGTCCGGGTCGTCGTCGAACAGGAACAGCGGCATGACCTCCGGGCCACTCTGGCGCAGGCTGAAGCCCGCCGCCTTGGCGCGCTCGTCCAGGCCGGCGCGAAGCTCGCCGCCGAGGGCGGTGATCCGTTCCAGATAGTCGGTCTCGCGCACCAGGCGCAGCGTCTGGAGCGCCGCGGCCATGGGGGCGGCCTGGTACCAGAACGAGCCGGTCACATAGATCGAGGCGGCAGCCTTGCGCGCCTTGTCCGCGCCCAGGAGCGCCGAGAGCGGGTGGCCGTTGGCCAGGCACTTGCCCCAGCTGGAGAGGTCCGGCTGCACGCCCAGGCGACTCCACGAACAGTCCCGCGTCAGGCGGAAGCCCGCCCGCACCTCGTCCACCACCAGAAGGGCGCCGGTGCGGTCGCAGAGCTCGCGCGCGCGGCGGGCGTAGGCGATGTCCGGCTCAGCCTGGTCGACGAAGGCGTCGTGCTTGAACGGCGCGGCGAAGATGGCGGCCAGGTCATCGCCGGCCTCGGCGACCGCCGCCTCCAGGCTGGCGACGTCGTTATAATCGCAGAGGATCTGATGGGCGCGGTCGCTCTCGATCACCCCGGTGGGCCGGGTGACGCACCAGGGGGCCGCCCCATGGTAGGCGCCCTTGGCCCGCACCACCGTGCGCCGGCGGGTGTGGGCCCGGGCCGTGGTCAGGGCCATGGTGGTGGCGTCGGTGCCGTTCTTGCAGAAGATCGCCCAGTCGGCGTGGCTGACCATGCCGGTCAGGGCCTCGGCCAGCTCCACCATCAGGGCCGTCGGGCCGGTCAGGGTGTCGCCCAAGCCCAGCTGGCGCACATAGGCCGCGTCGATCTCCGGCTGGGCATAGCCGAACAGGCTCGGGCCGTAGGCGCACATGAAGTCCAGGTAGCGCCGGCCGTCCACGTCCCAGATGTGCGCGCCTTCGCCACGCTCGAAGAACTGCGGGTAGTCGTCGGGCAGCAGGCCGACCGACTGGTGACCGTACATGCCGCCGGGGATCACCGCGGCCGCGCGCTCGCGCAGCTCCCGATCCCGGCTGTTGGCGCCCGCCATCCCGCGTCTCCCTTATCGCTGTTCAGGAAGACCTTAGCTGCGCCTGCCGCCCCGTCCAGCCACACCGTCCGCAGGCGCCAGCAATTGAGGGTGGCGGCGGTGGAACATTGATCGACCGGCCGTGTTCTGTACCCGACACAGGGGATAGACGTAATGACGCGTGAAGATGAGTACCGCCGGCGGGCGGAAGCGCTGCTGAAGCTCGCCGCCGGGGCCGACAACATGAAGGAGCGCGGCCGGCTCATCGACGAGGCCATGCACTGGCACAACCTGGCGCTCGACCTGCACGACGGCGAACTGCCCCAGGCCAACGACAACGACGACGCGGACGACGCCGAAGCCTGGGCCTGAACGAGCCGCCCGGGCTCGCTTCCGCGCCGGATTCCTGCGCTCTCGCCTGATCTCGACTCCCTGATCTCGACTCCCTGTACATCGCGGGCATGTCGCTCCCGATCCGGCTGGGCCTCTTCTATTCGGCGATCTTCGTCGGGACGGGCGCCAGCTCGCCCTACATGCCGGTGTGGTTCCACCACCACGGGCTGAACGGCGCGCAGATCGGGCTGATCCTGTCGCTGCCCATGCTGGCGCGGGCGTTCACCGCGCCGCTGCTGGCGGTCTGGGCCGACAGCTTCCGCCTGCGCCGCACGGCGCTGATCTTCATGAGCCTGGCCGTGGCCGCGGCCTACGCCCTGCTGGCCCTGCCCCTGGGCTTCGCCGGCTGGGCGGTGGTCTGGTTCGCGGCTTCCTCCGCCGTCTCCACGATCTCGCCGCTGACCGACGTCATCGTCCTGAACCGGGCCCGCCGGGACGGCTTCAACTACGGCTGGCCGCGCGGCATCGGCTCGGCCGCGTTCATCGTCGCCAACGTCACGGTGGGGGCGCTGCTGGCGCGGGGTTCGCCGGAGCTGGTGCTGGTCTGGATCACCGCCGCCGTCGCCCTGACCTCAGTCGCCGCGCGCTTCCTGCTGCCGCCCGATCCGGTGCGCGAGGAGGGCCAGCTGGGCGGGGCCTCGGCCGGGTTCGCCGGGCTGGGCGACCTGCTGCGCGATCCGTCGTTCATGACCGCGGTGGTGTCGTGCGGGCTGATCCAGTCGGCCCACGCCTTCTACTACGGCTTCTCCACCCTGGCCTGGAAGCAGCAGGGGATCCCAGAGAGCCTCACCGGCATCCTCTGGGGCACGGGCGTGGCGGCCGAGGTCGCGTTCATGTGGTTCTTCGAGCCCTGGCGGCGGCGGGTGGGCCCGCGCAACCTGCTGCTGCTGGGCGGCTCGGCGGCGATCGTGCGCTGGAGCGCGCTCGCCTTCACCCCGCCGCTGTGGCTGCTGTTCCCACTGCAGACGCTGCATGTGCTGAGCTATGCGGCGACGTTCCTGGCTTCCCTGCAGCTGGTGGAGCGGCTGTCGACGCCGCGCAACGCCTCGGCCGCCCAGGCGATCAACTCCGCGCTCTCCGGCGGCGTGCTGAGTGGTCTCGCCACCATGGCCTCGGGCCCGCTGTTCGACCGTTTCGGCGCCAAGGGGTATCTGTTGATGGCGGCGATCTGCGTCGCGGGCCTGATCGGCGCGCTGCGGCTCTACGGCGTGCGGCGGCTGGATCCGGCCTGAAGGCCCTTGGGGAGGACTTGCGCATGGGCATCGGCCTGTTCGGCTGCGTCTGCGGCCAGTTCCACGGTCCGGCGTCCGGCCTCGGCATGGGCGGGCCGGAGCAGGTCAGCGTGCCGGTGCCGTTCTATGTGATCGAGCATCCGGACGGCGTGGCCCTGTTCGACTGCGGCCTGCCGGCGGCCATGGTCGATCCTGACGACAGCTACCGGGTCGCCCTGCGCACCCAGAGGCTGGACGCCAGCCTGACCCCGGAGGAGACGGTGACCCGCCATCTGGAGCGCCTGGACATCGATCCGGGGCGGGTGCGGTTCGCGGTGATCTCGCACCTGCACTTCGACCACGCCGGCGGCCTGAAGGAGCTGCCGAACGCCACGGTGGTGGTGCAGCGGCGCGAGTGGGAGGCCGGGTTCGATCGGGACGTGGCCAACCACTATGGGCTGCGCAAGCGCTACTTCGACCTGGGCCACAAGGTCGAGCTGGTGGACGGCGAGCACGACCTGTTCGGCGACGGCGCGGTGACCTGCGTGCCCAGCCCCGGCCACACGCCCGGCCACCAGTCGCTGCGGGTGCGCAGCGACCGCGGCGACCACATCCTGGTCAGCGACGCCTGCTACAACGCCCGCGTCGTCGAGACCCGCGACTTCCCGACCTATTCCGACGGGGCGGCCATGAACCGCTCGCTGGACCGCCTGCTGGCCCTGCGCGAGGCAGGGACGGTGATGGTGTTCGGCCACGATCCGGACCAGTGGGGCGGCGCTGCGGTGCTGCCGGCCGCGCGCACCTGAGCCTGGGCCTGACGTCGGGGCACGCTTGCGGGCCGCGCGGGGCGGGCGCCTAATCGCGCCCGGAGGACACCATGCGCGCTCTGAACGTCGCCGCCCCCTGGGGCCTGGACGCCATCCAGGTGGTGGAAAAGCCCGATCCGACGCCCGGCCGCGGCGAGGTGCTGGTGCGCATGCGGGCGGTGTCGCTGAACTACCGCGACCTCTTGATGGTCAACGGCATGTACGGCCGCGGCGGGGCCTCGACGGGCGACGCGATCACGCCCTTCTCGGACGGCTGCGGCGTGGTGGAGGCGGTGGGCGAGGGCGTCAGCCGCTTCAAGCCGGGCGAGCGGGTGGCGACCCTGTTCTTCCAGGGCTGGATATCCGGCCCACCGACCCTGGCCAAGCTCTCCACATCGCTGGGCTTCCCCGTGCCCGGCGCCGGCGCCGAGCTGCAGACCTTCAGCGAGGAGGGGCTCTCGCGGGTCCCGGACTTCCTCACCGACCAGGAGGTGGCGACCCTGCCGTGCGCGGCGCTCACCGCCTGGCGGGGCCTCTTCGAGGACGCGCGGCTGGAGCCGGGGGACCTGGTCGTGCTGCAGGGCACGGGCGGGGTCTCGATCTTCGGGCTGCAGTTCGCCCACGCGGCGGGCCTGCGCACGCTCATCACCTCGTCCTCCGATGAGAAGCTCAGCCGCGCAAAGGCGCTGGGCGCGAACCATCTGGTCAACTACCGGGCGACGCCCGAGTGGGCGAAGCCGGTGCGCGAGGCCAGCGGTGGACGCGGCGCGGACTTCATCATGGAGGTCGGTGGCGGCGGCACGATCCAGGAGAGCATGAAGGCGGTCCGGATTGGCGGCCACATCGCCATCATCGGCATCGTTGCGGGTGGCGGCGAGCCGTTCAACCCGGCCGCCCTGATCGGCAATTCGGCGCGGCTGCAAGGGGTGTCGGTGGGCTCGCGGGACATGTTCGAGGCCATGTGCCGGGCGATCGAGCTGCATCAGATCCGGCCGGTGGTGGACAAGGTCTTCCCCTGGACGGAGGCGAAGGCCGCCTTCGAGGCCATGCGCGGCGGGGAGCATTTCGGGAAGATCGTGCTGCAGTTCTGACGGGCGGGCAGGCGGCGAAGACCGCAAGGGAGGACCCATGCAGACCAAGGGCATCAACCACCTGGCGCTGGTGTGCCGGGACATGGCCGAGACGGTGGACTTCTACACCGGCGCGCTCGGCATGCCGCTGGTGAAGACCGTGGCCCTGCCGGATGGCGGCCAGCACTTCTTCTTCGACTGCGGGGGCGGGGCGCTCCTGGCCTTCTTCTGGTGGCCCGACAGCCCGGCCGCCGCGCCCGGGATCGCCTCGGTGGCCGACTTCCCGGCCAAGCCGAAGTCGGCGGTGGGCTCGATGAACCACGTGGCCTTCCACATGGACGAAGACCAACTGGAGCCCTCGATCGCCAGGCTGAAGGCCGCCGGGGTGCACGTCTCCGCCCCGGTAGTGGTGAACCACGACGACAGCCCCGCCGGCGTGGCGCGGGAACGGCACGAAGGAGTGTGGATCCGCTCGGTCTACTTCCGCGACCCGAACGGCATCATGCTGGAGTTCGCCGCCACCCTGCGCGACTTCCACGCCGGCGATGTCGCCCACGCCCCCGCCCGCGCCGTGGAGCGCGCCTGATGGCGCCGCGCCTGCGCCAGGTCACCCGGGCCGAGGCCGACACCGATGTGGTGCGCAAGACCTACGACCTCCTGTTCGGCGACCGCGACCCGGTGGCCGAGCCCGGCACGACCACCGGCACGCGCGGCGACTGGTGGACCGTGTTCGCCCTGGTCCCGGACTGCCTGGACCACTGCAACCGCGGCTTCGCCTTCTACCGCAACCCCCGGCGCAAGCTGGACCCGGTGCTGCGCGAGCTGGCCCAGACCCGGGCGGGCTGGGCCAAGGCCAGCCAGTTCGTGTTCTCCCAGCACTGCAAGTCGCTGCGCGGCCTGGGCGTCGCCGAGGACAAGATTGGCGCTGTGCCGCACTGGCAGGTCGCGACCTGCTTCGATGCGCGGGAGCGGGCCGTCCTGGGCTACGCCGACTGCCTGGTGCTGCAGGCCGGACGCACGCCGGACGCGGTGTTCGACACGCTGAAGACCTTACTCTCAGACGAGGAGATCCTGGAGCTGACCTACATCACGTGCCTCTATGACATGCACGCGGTGATGACCAAGGCGCTCAGCCTGGAGTGGGACGACCGCCCGGACCCCATCGTCGAGGTGGCCAGCCCGGAAGGCTTCAGCGCCCGCGACTTCCTGGACGTCGGGCGGCGGTAGGGCCGCAGGCATGGGTGCGCAGCGGCCGTTCGCGGGGTCTTCGCCGCTCTACCCGGCCGGCGGACGCGTCGGACGCGGCGATGGCGACACGCCGATCGGCCCCGAGGCTGACGCTGTCCGCCGGAGCCGCGCGACCACGCCGCCGAGGCCGAGATCGAACCGGCGCGGCGACGCCTCGTGGGGCAGCGGCTGCGCTGCGGCGGACAGCATCCAGTTCCGGACCGCGACGGCCGACAGGATCGTCCAGGCGGGATAGGCCAGGCTGAGGCCGCGCAACTCGCCCTTGAAGCCCAGCGCCAGGAACAGCGGGATGTTCACAGCAAGCGCCAGCGCCGCATGCTGGCGCACAGCCGGTGAGGCGCTGCGCCAGCCAGAGATCCCGAGGATGAGGACCAGCCCGAGGAACAGCGGACTATAGGGCGAGAACAGGAGCAGGCCGTAGGTCTTCTCCACGCCGAGCAGCGTGCGCGGGTCGAGGTACCAGCGAAGGTTCTCGAACAGGTGGACCTCGGCCTCGACCCCAGGATTGCCGTAGTAGAAGCTTCGGACGAGAGCGTGCGCCAGGGCCGCGCCGATCATGAGGGCGCAGGTGAGGACCGCCGTCGTCGTCGTGGTCTTCATCCTCTGGCGAACGAAGGGGAGGAGCGTCGGCAGGAACAGGACCATGGTTTCCTTGTTCACGGCGCCGATCACCGCCGCGGCCGCCAGCAACGGGAACCAGCCCCGCACCGCCGCATAGGTGGCCACCGCCAGGAACATGACCTCGGTCGTGTCGTAGAAATAGCCGCCGCCGCTCATCAGTATGGGCATCGCCAGGGCGAGGATGGCGCTGGCGGCCGCGCCCGGTCCCCGGCCGGTGTAGTGCGCGCCCAGCGCGGCCATGGCCAGGACGGCGACGTACCACTCCAGGAATGTCAAATAATACAACAGGTTATACCGGACGAAGGTGGCGGGCGGCGCGATCGCGATCCGGTCCGGCCCGATCTTGGAGTGGCCGGATGTGGTGATGCTGCGTTGGCGCAGAGCCGCCATCGTCGGCGGGGGCGTCACCTCGACGACCGCATTGGCGATCCAGGGGTTGAGGGCTCGGTAAACGAACGGCCGATAGGCCGTACCGGCCAGCATCGCCTCGACGCCAAATCGCTTGGCGCCGTCGCGAAAGCCCCACTTCTCGTAGGCGCCGTGGAACGAGGCGGCGGCCACCAGCAGCATCACCGTCAGGTAGGCCACGACCCCAGCGAGCCGCGCCCAGCGGGACGCGCCCAGCGCGCCCGACACAAGCTTTGGCATTCGAACCCACCCCGCAGAGTGGAATGCAAGCTAGGCTGAATCTTATGTCGAGAGCCAGACATAAGAACGGCGTTCTCTTTTGTCGGGCCGGGCTTAGATCCCGGGATCGAATCCGCCGCCTTCCAGCCAGGCGAAGATCTGCTCGGCGGCCTGCTCCGGCGTCAGGGCCGTGGTGTCGATGCGGATCTCGGGGTTCTCCGGCGCCTCGTAGGGGCTGTCGATGCCGGTGAAGTTCTTCAGCTGGCCGGCCCGGGCCTTGGCGTAGAGGCCCTTCACGTCGCGCTTCTCGGCCTCGCCGAGGGGCGTGTCGACGAACACTTCCACGAACTCGCGCTCGCCCATCAGCTCCCGCGCCATGGCCCGCTCGGCGCGGAACGGAGAGATGAAGGACACCAGCACGATCAGGCCCGCGTCCACCATCAGCTTGGAGACCTCGGCGACGCGCCGGATGTTCTCGACCCGGTCCTCCTCGGTGAAGCCGAGGTCGCGGTTCAGGCCATGGCGGACGTTGTCGCCGTCCAGCAGGTAGGTGTGGCGGCCCTCGGCGTGCAGGCGCTTCTCCACCAGGTTGGCGATGGTGGACTTGCCGGCGCCGGAAAGCCCGGTGAACCAGACCACGCGCGCCTTCTGGCCCTTGGCGGCCGAGCGGGCGGCCTTGTCCACGTCCAGCGCCTGCCAGTGGATGTTCTGGCTGCGGCGCAGGGCGAAATGCAGCATGCCGGCGCCGACCGTGCGGTTGGAAAGCCGGTCGATGAGGATGAAGCCGCCCAGGTCCTTGTTCTCGGCATAGGGGTCGAAGGCGACCGGGGCCGAGAGCGACAGGTTGCAGACCCCGATCTCGTTCAGCTCCAGCCGCGTGGCGGCCAGCTTCTCGAGGGTGTTGACGTTGATCTTGTGCTTGGGCTCGGCGACCTGGGCGGTCACGGTGCGCGCGCCCAGCTTCATCAGATAGGGCCGCCCGGGCAGCAGGGGCTCGTCGTCGAACCAGACGACGGTGGATTCGAACTGGTCGGCCACCTCGGGCGGCTGGGCGGCCGCGGCCAGCACGTCACCGCGCGAGACGTCGATCTCGTCCTTCAGGGTGAGGGTCACGGACTGGCCGGCCACCGCCTGGGACAGGTCGCCCCGGAAGGTGACGATGCGCTCGACCGTGCTCTCGCGGCCCGAGGGCAGGGCCTTCAGCTTGTCGCCGGGCTTGACCACGCCCGACGCGATCAGGCCCGAGAAGCCGCGGAAGTCCAGGTTCGGCCGGTTCACCCACTGCACCGGCATGCGGAACGGCCGCGCCTGCAGGTCGTCCTCGACCGGCGCGTCCTCCAGCCAGCGCATCAGCGGCGGGCCGTCATACCAGGGGGCGTGCGGGCTGGGCTCGGTGATGTTGTCGCCCTTCAGGGCGGACATCGGGATGGCGGTGAAGTCCTTGATGCCGATCTGGGCGGCGAAGTCGTGGTAGTCGGCCAGGATCTGGTCGAACACCTCCTGCGACCAGCCCACCAGGTCCATCTTGTTGATCGCCAGCACCACGTGGCGGATGCCCAGCAGGCTCACCAGGTAGCTGTGGCGGCGCGTCTGGGTCAGGACGCCCTTGCGCGCATCGATCAGGATCACGGCGGCGTCGGCGGTCGAGGCGCCGGTGACCATGTTGCGGGTGTACTGCTCGTGGCCGGGGGTGTCGGCGACGATGAACTTGCGCTTGTCGGTGGAGAAGAAGCGGTAGGCGACGTCGATGGTGATGCCCTGCTCGCGCTCGGCGGCGAGGCCATCCACCAGGAGCGCGAAGTCGATCTCGCCGCCCTGCGTGCCGACCTTCTTGGAGTCCGCCTCGAGGGCCGCCAGCTGGTCCTCGAAGATCATCTTGGAATCGTACAGCAGCCGCCCGATCAAGGTCGACTTGCCGTCGTCGACCGAGCCGCAGGTGATGAACCGCAGCAGCGACTTGT
>Ga0136846_1221628_pt1 | contig 10053 bp, 8 predicted proteins | sample HopSoiMetagenom2_FD_96841 | JGI IMG/M metagenome (GOLD analysis project Ga0136846, IMG submission 96841) | Grasslands soil microbial communities from Hopland, California, USA - 2 Assembly 2016 (version 4) | ecosystem: Environmental > Terrestrial > Soil > Grasslands | place: USA: Hopland... | reverse complement strand
GCCAAGCAGACGAAAAGCTGTGCAGGAGCGCTGCGACGGAATCCCCCTCTACATCGAGGCGGTCGTCGCCAAGCTCAAAGGGCAAGCTTCCAATTCGGTCGAGTCCGCCGAGGTGCCCGACACCCTCTACGAGACGCTGGTGGCGCGCCTCCGGTCGAGCAGAAGGTCGCTTCTCGCGGTCGAAGCGGCCGCACTCATCGGCAGTCATTTCGATAAGAGCCTGCTGTCCTACGCGGTCGAGTTGAGCGAACGCGAAATCGACGATCTGCTCGAGGAGCTGACCCGAGACAGGGTGTTTCGACCCGTTGGTAAACAGAGCTGGCGTTTCCATCACGAACTCCTGCGAGAGGTCGCGTCGGAACTCTCACCGCCAAGCGTTCGGCGCAGACTGCACAACCGAATCGCAGATGCACTGGTGGCCACCACGGCCGACGGGACGCCCGACTGGCCACTGGTGGCGCACCACTACGAGAAAGCCGAGCGTTTCGACGAGGCGGCATCGGCTCTCCAGAGGGCGTCGGCCGGCGCCAGGCAGCGCGGTGCGCTCGGCGAAGCCCGCAATTACCTCACACGCGCGCTGACGAACGTCGGGCGGCTGCCAGCGGCTGCTGCACGTGACCGGCGCGAGATCGCTGTCCGCCTCGAGCGTGGGTTCCTCGCCTTTGCAGCGACGGGGCACGCAAGTGTCGAGGCCGCCGCGGAATTCGAGCGGTGCTTGCAACTCATCGGCGACGAGCCGAGCGTGGAGTTGTTCGGGACCTTCAGCGCCCTCTGGAGCTACTACGCCACCCGTGGCGATCTGCGTCGAGCGACTCAACTCAGTGAGGTCTTGCAGACACGATACGAGGACAGCCCGGCCTGGTACCGCGCGGCCACCGATTCGACGCTCGGAGTGCTCGCAACATTGCGGGGCGAGTTCCGTACCGCCCGAGCCATCCTGGAGGCCACCGTTGCCGTGATCGACGATCTCGGCTCGCCGGAGATCGAAGGAGGCTGGTTCGCACCCAATGATCCACTCGCCGGGGCGTACTCATTCCTCGGACTCATTCGGTGCCTCCAGGGAGACATGGCGGGCGCCGAAAGCGCATTCGCCCGGGCCGAGACCCGTTGCGATTCACTGGGTTTCCCCCACGGCGCGTTTTCCCTCTGCTACGCGAGGGCGATGGAAACCTTGACACGGATCGAGGCCGGCCGATTGGACCGCGCCGCCGACCTCGTCGAAGAAGTCGCCAGACGAGGCGCACAGCACGGCTTCGACGAATGGGTCATGATCGCTGGGTGTAACGGGGCCTCTGTCGCCGCCCGTGTAGCGCTGGCCGCCGGCGAGACGGACCCCACGGCGTGGCAGGCACACATCGCGGCCAATACTGCGATCGTCGACGGATGGCGCGCCGCCGAAACGAAGACGTTCCTCGCTTGTTACGACGGTGTTCTGGCGCGCGTACTGACCGCCGCCGGCATGAAGGATGAAGCGCGGGAACGCGTGGAACTTGCGCTGCAGATGGCCGACGAGACAGGCATACACTTCTACGACGCCGAGTTACTGCGCATCCGGGCCCTCACCCATGACGACGCAGAAGAGCGTCGCGCTGGCCTTCGTTCAGCCATCGAACTGGCTCAGAAGCAAGGTGCTCACACCTTCGAACTGCGCGCCGCTGCAGACGATTTCGAACTATCCGGGGCGTCTGCGCAGACCGCGTTGGAGGAGGCGGTCAGCCGCCTTTCGAAGGAACAGACCTGGCCGGAGTTGGCGCGCGCGCGAGCCTTGCTGCGGTGAAGAGGACGCGCGGGCGCGTCGTTGTCCTCGGCGGAGGCATGGCCGGGCTGAGCGCCGCCTGGCGGCTGAGCGAACCCGGTTGGCGCGACCGTTTCGACTCGATCACCGTGTACCAGCGCGGGTGGCGGCTGGGCGGTAAGGGTGCCTCCAGTCGGGGCCGGCATGGCCGGATCGAGGAGCACGGCCTGCACGTGTGGCTGGGTTCCTATGAGAATGCCTTCGCGCTACTTCGTGAGTGCTACGCCGAACTGGACCGTGCCACTACGGATTCGGCGGCTCCCATACGTACCTGGGATCAGGCGTTGATTCCCGCCGACAGCCTCGGGATAGCGGACCAATGGGGCAGCGGCTGGCTGGTATGGCCCGGACAGTTCGCCCGCAACAACGAGTTACCCGGTGAGCCGCAAGCGACCGGTCGAGAGCTGACGGTGGTCGGATTTCTCCGACGGGCTCTGCAGCTGTTGCTCGATTTGTCGGATTCGCTGGCAGACAAGTCCGGTGGGGGTCTTCTGCTGTCCGCCTCCGCCGATCCGATGTCGGCGAACTGGATCGAAGCGGCGCGCAAGGGCGCGCTCGCAACATTGGCCACCTTGACGACTCCGCCAACTGCCGAGGCCGTTCAGACCGACTTGCTCGGTCAATCGCTCGACGCGCTACGCCAAGCGCTCGACTACGAGCACCGACCCGATCACAAACGACTCTGGCTTCTGCTGTCCCTTCTGACCGCCACCGCGCGCGGGTTGATCGTCGACGGTTTGATCACAGATCCCCGTGGCTTCAGGGCCATAAACGACGAGGAGTACGGCGCCTGGATTCTGCGTCACGGCGCCCACCCGGATGTGCTCGCCTTCCCGCTCGTTCGCGGCATGTACGACATGGTGTTCGGTTACGAAGACGGTGACTACAACCGGCCATCATTCGCCGCTGGACTCGCTGTATTGCTTACCGGCATAGCGCTTTTCCAGTACAAGGGGGCGTTCTTCTGGAAGATGAGCGCCGGAATGGGTGACGTTGTGATCGCCCCGCTGTACCAGGCGTTGCGAAGGCGCGGCGTCCGTTTCGAGTTCTTTCATCGGGTCGATGCGCTACATCTCGACAAGCGCCGCCATGCCATTGACGCCATTGCCATCGGTCGTCAGGTCCGGCTCGCCGAAGGCGTCGATCAGTACGAACCGTTGGCAACGGTCCGTGGCCTCCCGGTCTTCCCCAACGCCCCGCTGGAGGACCAGATCGAGCCGGGTGCCCGGACCGACGACCTGGAATCGCACTTCGGCCGGCGCGACGACGTCGAGACGGTGCTGCTGCGCCGCGGCGTCGACTTCGATCACGTCGTGCTGGCCGCTTCGCTCGGCATGGTGGAACTCGTGGCATCGGAGTTGATCGCCGACCGGCCGGAGTGGCGAGACATGACGGCGCACCTGCGCACGGTTGCCACCCAGGCGTTCCAACTCTGGCTGCGCCCAACAGAATCCGCGCTGGGATGGAACCGCCCGGGCGTCACGACCAGCGGCTACGTCGCCCCCTTCGATACGTGGGCGTCGATGCCGCAGACGCTGTGGGCCGAGGACTGGCCCGAGGACGACCGACCGCGCACGGTCGCGTACTTCTGCGGTGCGTTCGATGCCGCGTCGCCGACGAGCGACGATCGCGAAGACTACATCGGCCGATGCCGGCAACGCGTGCTCGCCCATGCGGTCAATTACCTCGATGACCATGTGGGCTTGTATCTGCCCGGCGCGGTCGGCGCGGACGGTTTCGCGTGGCACCTGCTGAGCGGCGCTAACGGCCACCGCGGTACGTCAGCCCTGGAAACTCAGCACGTCAGCGTGAACATCGATCCGTCCGATCGGTACGTTCAGTCGGTTCCTGGCTCCGATAAGTATCGACTGCGGCCCGATGAAAGCGGTTACGACAACCTCGTTTTGGCGGGTGACTGGACCGATTCGGGAATCAACGCGGGCTGTATCGAGGCAGCCGTGATGTCGGGTCTGCAGGCAGCCAATGCTCTCCTCGGTCGTGGCCGCTACTACCGTATTCGCGGCTTCTACCTGCCCTGACCACAACCGCGTTCAGTTCAGCTGGGCCGTGGTGATCGTCACCCCGGCGGCGGTCAGCCGCGCCGACAGCGCGTCACCCATTGCGGCAGCCGGGGTCAGCACACCACGCAGCGGGGACAGTCGATCGCGGTCGGTCGCCAGGCACAGGGCACTCTCGCCGACCATCACCGCCGTTGCCGAATAGCCGGGGTCGCGCCGCTGGGCCATCGTGGCCATGTACCGCCGCCCTTTGCTCGTCGAGGTGTACGTCTCGACCTTGTAATGACCGCGAGACCCTTCATCGTGTCCGGTGGCGGGCGGGGGTGTCATTCGTTCGACCAGCCCGGGGGGAAGCATCTGCAAGTACCAGCCGCCCAGCCTGGACGCTCCGGCAATGCCGGCGTTGAACATCGCCGCGATGACCGGCGCGGCGACGGTCGAGCCATGGGTGATGGTCTCTTGGTATCGGAACCGGCTGCCATACGCGAAGCCGAGAAGCGCGTTGCTGCGGCGAACACAGCGCGTGTTGTACAAGGCCATCACGTAGCCCCCGACCCACAACCCTTTCAGCTCGGGTGCAATGTCGGACCCCGCACACGATGGAAGATCCGGCTGCGCACCCAGTTCCGGCTCGGCACTGCGGTCCGGGCTCAGGCTGTACGGGTCATCGAGCATGCGTCGCATTTTGGGATCGTCCACCGCGATGCGCATCAACTCCATCATCGTCGCGATCGAGCCGCCCGCGTACCCGCCGGAGTATGCCCGTAGCACCAGCGTGGTATCGCCCAGCTGACCGGCACCATCGTCGGTCGCCCGGCGGTGCAGCGCGTAGACGGTCAGGTCCGAGGGAATGGAGTCGAATCCACACGAGTGGACGATCCGAGCGCCGTTATCGGCGGCCTGCTGGTGATAGAAGTCGATGCTGTCGCGGACGAACGGAACCTCACCGGTCAGGTCGGCGTAGTCGGTTCCGGCGGCGGCGCATGCCGCGACGACCGGCAGCCCATATCTGCTGTACGGCCCGACTGCACTGACCACCACCTGAGTTCTGGCCGCCATGGCCTTCAGTGCAGCCGGCTGTGACAGATCGGCTGTGATAACCGGCCAATCCTGTGCGACGGCGCCGAGGTTTCGCCGGACGGCGCGCAGCCGGTCGGCGGAGCGACCGGCCAGCCCGACGCGGATTCCTGCGCCGGCTCCTGCTAGGTATTCAGCGGTCAGCTTGCCGATGAAGCCGGTGGCGCCGTACAGAACGATGTCGAGGTCACGCTGCCCGGCGTGCATGGGCGTTGACGCTACCCGCCGTGCGCGCGCCGTTCGCGATATGCGGCGACATGCTGGCGGTTGCCGCAGTTGCCGGTGTCGCAGAACTTGCCGGACCGATTGCGCGACAGGTCCACCAGGACGGCGTCACAGTCCGGCGCCGCACAGACTTTCAGCCGGCGCAGCTCGCCGATGCGGATGAGGTCGGCCAGCGCCATCGCAAACTCGGCGCCCATCCGCTGCCAGAGCGGGTCGTGCACGGACGCCAGGTGCAGATGCCACTCCGGCATCTCCGGGTGCCGGGTCAGCCACGGCGCCGCCTTGGTGTCACTGAGCAGCGCATTGACTTGGCCTACGGCTTGGACCTCGTCGTCCGCGACCTCCCAGATCTTGCCCAGCCGCTCCCGCAGCCGATGAATCGACGTCAGCTCGGCGGTGTCGTGGTCCCGCCGGCCGGTGTAGCCCCAGCCGTCCAAGAAAGCCTCGAGGGCCGCGGCGTCACCGAGCCGTTCGCCGTCCACCCTGTCGCTGTTGATCAGCCCACATGCCGCCCGCAATGTGATCTCGGTGTCATGACTAAAAAGCATTTGACTCATGACTCCCTCCAGGCGTAGCGTCACGGCCAAATCGGATTTTACTCATTACATGCCGGAGGTGCACATGGCGACCACCCAGCCCACGGTTGACCACTTCCGGATCGGCCTGTTGTTCGCCGTCGGCTCCGCCTTCGCCTTCGGGTCCTCTGGACCGTTCGCCAAGTCGCTGATGGAGGCTGGCTGGAGCCCGACAGCCGCGGTCACCGCCCGGCTCGCCGGCGGCGCGCTGCTGATGGCCGTCTTCGCCACGATCGTCAAGCCCGATTGGGTCCGCGAAGCCCTGCAGCATGCGAAGACCGTCGTCGCCTACGGCCTGATTCCGATCGCGGGCGCGCAGCTGTGCTACTTCAACGCCGTCGCCCATCTGTCCGTCGGCGTCGCACTGCTGCTCGAGTACAGCGCCCCGATCCTGGTCGTCGGCTGGCTGTGGTCCACCACCCGGCGCCGGCCGAGCAGCCTGACGCTCACCGGTGTCGCACTGGCCGTCGCCGGAATCATGTTGGTGCTGAACGTCTTTTCCGGTGCCCACATCAACCTGATCGGTGTCGGCTGGGCCCTTGCGGCCGCCGTGTGCGCCGCCTGTTACTTCTTGATGTCCTCCTCCGTCGCAACCGACGGCGACGGCCTCAGCTCGGTCACGCTGGCGACGGCCGGCCTGATCGTCGGTGCGGCCGCGGTCGCGGCCATCGGTGCCACCGGGCTGATGCCCCTGACCTTCGGGACAAACGATGCCGTCGTCGCGGGGTGGACGGCGTCGTGGCTGGTGCCGGTCATCGCGCTGGCCCTGATTCCCACCGCGATCGCCTACACGCTCGGCATCATGGGCATCGCCCGGCTACAGCCGCGGTTCGCATCCCTGGTGGGCCTGTCCGAGGTCATGTTCGCTGTGCTGGCCGCCTGGGTGTTGCTGGGGGAGGCCATCACGCCGATACAGGCCATCGGCGGAATCGTGGTACTGGCCGGGCTAACGCTGGCCAGGCAGGGCGACCGCAGCGACACGCTGGACAAATTGACGTGGCCGGAAGAACCACCCGAAGCAGTGGCATCTGGCCGATCGGTTGGTCCCAGCTGATCTAGATATGTGAAGATAACCGGCGTGACTTTGCTCCGGATATCGGCCCGGCTGGCCGCGATCACCTCGGCCCTCGTTTGTGCGGCAACGATCCTCGTCACCGCGCCGTCGGCGACCGCGGATCCGTGCCCCGACATCGAGGTGGTCTTCGCCCGCGGCACCAACGACGCGCCCGGTCTCGGACGTCCCGGCCAGGCTTTCGCCGATGCCCTCAGGGCACAGATCGGCGGCCGCACTCTGACCACATACGCGGTCAACTACCCCGCGAGCTACGACTTCCTGGCCGCAGCCGATGGCGCGGCCGACGCCACCAACCACATCTCCCAGATGGCCGTTACCTGTCCGTCGACCCGGATCGTCCTCGGGGGATATTCGCAGGGCGCCGCGGTAGTTGACATGCTGGCCGGCGTACCCCCGCTCGGCAACAAAATCGGCGAGATCGGGTCGGCACCGCCGCTGCCGGGCAGCCTGCTGCCCAACATCGCGGCGGTGGCGGTGTTCGGAAACCCCGCGACGAAGTTCAGCAATCCGATCACGTCGTCCGTATTCGGCGGCAAGGCGATCGACCTCTGCAAGGACGGCGATCCAATCTGCTCCCGCGGCCGGAATCCGTTCGCTCATAGCGATTATGTGACCGCCGGTCTGACAGATCAGGCAGCGAACTATGTCGCTGGCATCGTTTAGCCAGACTAGGCGTTATCATTTCTTGTGCCATTGACTCGGATCCGCCGCTGGCTCATCGCCTCGGCAGCTGCCACCCTGACGACCACCGCGGGTCTTCTCGCACCAACCGCAACGGCTGAGCCACCTGACGCCGCGCCCGGCGACTGCCCCGACATCGAGGTGGTTTTCGCCCGTGGCACCAATGACGCACCGGGCCTGGGCAACGTCGGCGGCGCATTCGTCGATTCGTTGCGCGGCAAGGTGGGCGGCAGGTCGGTCGGGGCGTACGCGGTCGTTTACCCCGCCAGCTTCGACTTCCTCGCGTCGGCCGACGGAGCCAATGACGCCAGCGCCCACATCCAGTACATGGTCGACAACTGTCCCAACACCAGGCTCGTGTTGGGCGGGTACTCGCAGGGTGCGGCGATTATCGACGTCATCAGCGCGGTGCCGATCCCTGCTATCGGGTTCAACAACCCGCTTCCGCCCAACGTGCCCGACCATGTCGCCGCCATCGCCGTGTTCGGTAACCCGTCCGCCAAACTCGGTCTCCCGCTGACAGTGAGCCCGGTATGGGGTGGCAGGGCCATCGACTTGTGCAACGCCAATGACCCCATCTGCCAGACCGACGGCAAGAGTGTGGCCGCGCACCGCTCCTACCCGGGCGGGCCGACCACCCAAGCGGCCAACTTCGTAGCGGGATTGCTCTAGCACCGAGCAAAGAAATTGACGTCCACGTTGCGCTATTCCGTTAGTATCGGCCGAGTGGTGATTGATCTTGACCCTCGCAAATGGGTCCGTCGAGGTTTATTGCTCACCGTGGCATTTCTGCTCGCTGCGGCGGCTCTGATCGCGCCAGCCGTTGCGCCTGCGCCGGGTCTGGTGCCGTCCGCCTTCGCCGCGTGCCCCGCAGTCGAGGTCATCTTTGCCCGTGGTCGTACGGAACCAGCGGGCATCGGCATACTCGGCAATGCGTTCGTCAACTCACTGCGGTCCAAGGCCAACAAGAACATCAGTACGTACGCGGTGCGCTATCCCGCCGACAGCGAGATCGACATCGGCGCCAACGACATGAGCGCGCATATCCAATCGATGATGAACGATTGCCCGGATACCCGGCTCGTGCTGGGCGGCTACTCGCTCGGCGCGGCGGTCACCGACGTCGTACTCGCGCTGCCTTTTAACTTCTTCAGTTTCAAGAACCCCATGCCGGCGGATGCGGATCATCACATCGCCGCGGTCGCCCTCTTCGGCAACGGAGCCGCATGGGTAGGGCCCATCACCAACTTCAACCCGCTATACAACGACAGGACCATCGAGTTGTGTCACGGCGCCGATCCCATCTGTAACCCGGCCGACCCGGACACGTGGCAGAACAACTGGCCCGCCCACCTCGCCAACGCGTATATCCAGGCAGGCATGGCGGACCAGGCGGCCGACTTCGTCGCGGGCAAGATCTAATCGACCACCCGCAGATCGCGGGTGACCTTCGTGCGGGCCTCGAGTTCGTCATCGGGCGGGTAATCCACGCCGACGAGCGTCAGACCCTGCGCCGGTGCGGCAGCGAAGTCGCTGGAGCGCTGTGTAGACGTCAATAGTGTGGCGCACCAACCGGGTTCGCGGCGGTGCTCGCCGACGGCGAGCAATGCACCGACCAACGAGCGCACCATCGACCAGCAGAACGCGTCGGCGCTGACGTAGGCGGTGACACGGTCGCCATCGCGGGACCACTGCAGCCGCTGCAGATCGCGGATCGTGGTGGCGCCCTCGCGCTGGCGGCAGAACGCGGCGAAGTCGTGCAGCCCCAGCAGGTCTCGTGACGCCACAGCCATCGCCTCTACGTCGAGCGGTCTCGGCCACGCCGTCACATAGCGCGCCTCCTGCGGCTCAACACCGTACGGGGCAGTCGACAGCCGGTAGACATAATGCCGGCGCAGCGCCGAGAACCGGGCGTCGAAACCCGCTGCGGCGCGGTCGATGTCGAGGACACGTACATCTGCTGGCAAGAACCGGGCGAGGCGTCGCACCAGCGGCAGGAACTCGCTGTCACCCTCCCTCGTCGTGCGCGGATACGCGTTCCAAAGCGCATCGGCACGGATGTCGAGGTGGGCCACCTGACCCGTCGCATGCACGCCGGCGTCGGTTCGCCCTGCCGCACGCAGCTGCACCGGCACGCGGAACACCGTCGACAACGCGTCGTCGATTACGCCTGCCACGGTGCGCTGCCCGGTCTGTGGGGCCCAACCCGCGAATTCGGTTCCGTCGTAAGCGATATCGAGTCGAAGACGAACAAGCCCGCCACCGGAATCGATGGCGGGCTCGTTCTTCACGCTTCTAGGACTTGTCGTCGTCGGCCTTGTCCTCGGCCTCAGCCGTTTGCGCCTCCTCGATGGCGGCGTCCTCCGCCTTGACCTCGTCGATGGTCTCCTCCGCGTCGGGACCGACGGCCGCCTCCGGCTCAACCGCTGCCTGCGGTGCGGCCGCTGCCGCCACGGGGGCGGCCTTCTTCGAGGCGGCCGCGCGACGGGCCCGGTTGGCCTCGTCGGTCACCGTCTTCTCGCGCACCAGCTCGATGACGGCCATCGGAGCGTTGTCGCCCTTGCGTGCCTCCACCTTGATGATGCGGGTGTAGCCGCCATTGCGGTC
>Ga0136846_1236598_pt1 | contig 10054 bp, 7 predicted proteins | sample HopSoiMetagenom2_FD_96841 | JGI IMG/M metagenome (GOLD analysis project Ga0136846, IMG submission 96841) | Grasslands soil microbial communities from Hopland, California, USA - 2 Assembly 2016 (version 4) | ecosystem: Environmental > Terrestrial > Soil > Grasslands | place: USA: Hopland... | reverse complement strand
TACTTGCCCAGTAATCCTGAATCATTACCCAATCCATTGGGAAACCTGGAAGAAGTAGAATGTAACAATACCAGGTTGCTGTTTAATGCAGAAGCGTTCACAAATATGATCCGGGAAAAATATTCAGTGGCTTCCCGGGTGTTTGTATCAATCACTCTTACACCAACTGCCTTGCTTTTCTTTTCATCATATATTATTGAATGAACTACTGAGAACGGCCTTATCGTTAAATTACCAGTTTGCTGCGCCCAGGGAATAGTTGAAGAAACCGAACTGAAATACGCTCCGAATGGACAACCACGCATACATAAATTCCGGGACTGACATCTTCCTCTTCCGGTTTTCAGGTGCAGTTCCGATGGTTGTGTAACATGTGCCCATCTGCCCTGTACCATATCTCTGCCGAAATTATCCTTGATCGATTGCTTCATGTGTTGCTCCATGCAATTCATATCAAAGGGAGGAAGAAACTCTCCATCCGGCATGGATTCAACTCCATCTTTATTTCCACATACTCCAATGAATTTTTCAACGTGTGAATACCAGGGAGCTATCTCCTCATACCCAATTGGCCAACTCATTCCATATCCCAATCGTTCAGGAGAAGTAAACTCAAACGGGCTCCAGCGCTGACAGGCTCTTCCCCAGATCAATGATTTACCACCTACCTGGTAACCTCTCACCCAATTGAACGGTTTTTCCTGCACATAAGGATGGTCATTATCCTTAATGAAAAAATGTGCTGTGTCTTCTCCAAAACCTGCTGCCTTTGTGATCAATGGATTGGCCGATATAAAATCACGCGGCATCTGTCCGCGATGTTCAAACTCCCAGGGCGCTTTGTTGGCAGTTGGATAATCTTTATTGTGTACAACATTGCGACCTCTCTCCAGTACAAGGGTCTTTAATCCTGACTCACAAAGTTCTTTAGCCGCCCATCCACCACTTATCCCGGATCCAATCACAATGGCATCATAGCTGTTCTGCTGAACACCTTTTGTATTAACATGCAGGGAATCATCTGGCATTTTATATGTTTTATTTTGTTAGTCCCGATAGCTATCGGGATTATAGTACCAGGCCGGCTGCACCGAGTATGGCACTATTTTCCAGGTCTGATATTTCTATTTTTAACTGCTTTACAGTTCTGCTAAATGCTAATGTTTTAATCTGTTCCCACATTGCCGCTGAAAAATACGGGAATGCATGCCTTACCGATCCACCCAGCACAATGCATTCCAAATCCAGGGCATAAAGAATAGTCTTGATCGCATTACCAAGGTGCCTGCCGAACTCCTGGTACAGCCGGATCCCTTTTTCTTCCCCATTCAATGCCTGTTGGTATACTACGCTTCCATCCAATCCATAGCAGTTTTGAAAGAACTGCCCACTTGCATAGTATTCTATGTATTTATCAAGGTAGGGAATCATTCCAAATTCTCCAGCTGCACCATTCATACCGGAATACAATTGGCCATTCAGGATAATTCCCGCGCCAAGGCCAGTTCCGATGGTAAGTCCCACCATATTTTTCTGGTCCCTTCCTTTTCCAAAACGATACTCGCCCAGCGCAAAACAATTCGCATCATTATTGATCATCACCGGCAAATGATATCTTTTCTCCATCAATTGCTGCAAAGGCACTTCCTGCCAGGCAGGGATATTGATCACGTCAAATACAACTCCAGTATCGGGGTCAACCAGAACGGGAACTCCAATGCCGATACCTTTTACCTCTTCTCCCATTATCTTATCTGCCAAAAAAAATAATTCATCCAATACATGCTGTACCTGACCACCAGCTGGCACAAGTGTTGAAACCAGTTTATCGATCTGCCCATTCCTTACCAGGCCAGCACGTATATTGGTGCCTCCCAAATCAATCCCTATCACAGTTTGCTCCTTCATTGCTGGTTGTCAGATGGTAATTGAGCTGCCGCTTCCTTATCCAGGTAAATTTTTAAGCCCGGATGATTGCGCAGCAGGGTACAGGGCAATTGCTCTGATATTTCTTCTGTAATCATTTTCCTTGCAATCGTTGCTTTTTTAGCTCCACTTATCAACAGGAAAATATCTTTTGCTTCAAGTATTGTTGCCATCCCTAACGTTAATCCTTTCGTAAGTGGCGTTTGAGACTTAAAATATTTTTGTCCCACCTCCTGCGTTTGTGGATCCAGTTTGGACACATGTGAGCGAAGAGAAGTGGAGGTACCAGGTTCATTCATCCCAATATGCCCATTCATTCCCAATCCCAGAATAGCTATATCAATCTTCTTATGCGCCTCTATAAACCGCTCCACTCTTTCACATTCATGTTCGGGATCACTCGCCGTACCATCAAAAAAAGCAATTCGTTTTATAGGCACATTCAAAGGATCGAATAACTGCTGATCAATATAATACCGGCAACTTCCTTCCACATATCCATTCATGCCCATCCATTCATCCAGGCCCACATAATTCCATTCACCGGTGTTTATGCGTTTTTTGTTAACCTGATCCACCATTTCCTTATATAGCCCTCCCGGCGTATCGCCAGATGCAATACAGATCAATGGGGACGGCAGCGGTTGTAACAGTTGCAGTATTTCATTTGCCGCTGCCCGAGACATATCCTCATAAGATTCATTAATAATGATCTTCATTTCAGGTTTTTAAAAGCAATGCGATAACAGATACTACTAGAACACCAGGGTCATAATAGAGTGCGGCAGTGCCGTAGCTTCCACTGCCTTGCCTTTTATCCAACAGTAAAATGGCGACTTGATATCGCCCTGGTTCATGACAATCACAGCTACAGTTCCATCTTCATTGAGAAATGCAGTAGTGAGCAACTGACTACGGCTTGCTGCACTTGCAATCCTTTTGGCACCTGGCTTTATGAATTTTGAAAAATGCCCGATATAATAATAGGCATTGGTATAAATAAGTTCACCAGTTTTGGTATTTCCGTGAACCGGCGCAAAACAGAAATTCTGTACATGATTAGGACCTCCTTGCTCATCCAGCAATATATTCCAGTCGGTAAACCCAGTCATTCCATTATTAAAATCATTGATCATATTCAGTCCATATTTCTCACCCAGCGCCCAAGCTTTATAACGTGCAGGATTAAAGTTTTCGGCACAACCTTCCGTGAAAAGAAGCGGTTTATCCGGGTATGCCTCATTTACTCTTTTTACGTTCTCAAACATATGGGTGCCGCCACTCCAGTTCTCATACCAGTGAAAGCCAATACCCCAGGCATATTTAGCTGCCGCAGGATCATCCAGTAAAGTGCTGGCACGCTGAAACAACAGATCCCTGTTGTGATCCCAGATAATGATCTTCCTGCTGCCCAGTCCTTCCTTCTCCATAGTGGGCCCAAGGAAGTTTTTGAGAAAATCTCTTTCTTCCTCTGCAGAATAGATACAGGATTCCCAGCGTTGCGTAGCCATCGGTTCATTTTGAACCGTAATCCCCCAGATTGGAATTCCTTCCTGCTCATACGCCTTGATAAATTTTGTATAATAGTTAGCCCAGCTCTGGTAATAATCGGGTTTCAGCTTTCCTCCATGGAGCATATCATTATTATCCTTCATCCAGCCGGGTGGGCTCCAGGGGCTGGCATAAAGCGTAAGTTTTCCTCCTGCAGCAGCAATACATTGTTTAATAAAAGGAATGCGGAACTGCTTATCATGATCGATCGAAAATGATTTCAGGTCCTTATCATTATCGGTAACATAGGTATAGCTGGCACTGCTGAAATCACAACTATGGATATTGGTACGGGCAATAGTATAGCCAATTCCTTTCTGCGGATCAAAATAAGCCTGCAACACTTCATCCTGTTTTGCCTTAGGTAATTTGGCAAATACTTCTGCTGAGGCGTCTGTTAATGCAGCTCCTACGCCCATGTACGACTGGAATTGTTTATCCGGATCCACAAATACACAGATCTGGGTTTCTTTTGGCTGACCAAATTCAGCGAAATGAAGTGCGCTGTCGGTAAGTGTCAGGCGATAATTTGCTGTATCAGCAGTTGTGTAAACTTTTACTTTTTTTCCATCTGGGGAATAAATCTTCTTATCATTTGTAGAAGTATCGGCCGTTTTCTCTTTATTTTCAGAACAGGCCAAAAGGAAAATTGCAAGAAAGCCAAATCCGGTCTTTTTCATCTTTAGTTGGTATTTAAAAAATTGATGAACATTATTATTTGCTCCAGGTAACTGAACCACTTTTGACATCACGGGAATTCCCACCGATCATGATCACAAATTCACCAGGTTCCCAATCATATTTCAGATTATAGTTATAGAACCTGAGATCTTCCGGTGTAATATTGAAACTGATGTTTTTTGTTTCTCCAGCCTTCAATTCCACTTTCTGGAATCCTTTCAGCTCTTTAACAGGTCTTGTTGTGCTTCCTACCTTATCACGGATATATAATTGCACTATTTCCTTTCCATCTCTTGTTCCAGAATTGGTTACATCAATGCTGGCTTTCAGGGTTTGATTTCCTTTGAGAGAGCTGCTGCTGAGTTTAAGATCACCATATGAGAACTGGGTATAGCTTAAGCCAAACCCGAATGGGTAAACGGGATCATTGGAAACATCCAGATAATTGGAACGGAATTTCTGAAACCATTGTCCCTGAAGGGGGCGGCCGGTATTCTTATGATTATAATAAAGCGGGATCTGTCCGACATTCTGAGGGAAGGTAGTAGTGAGTTTGCCAGAAGGGTTTACATCGCCAAATAATACATCAGCAATCGCATAACCTGCTTCTGATCCGCCAAACCAGACATTTAAAATAGCTGGTACATTATCCTGTTCCCATTGCAAAGTGAGTGGCCGGCCTGTAAATACTACCAGCACAACAGGTTTTCCAGTTCTCAATATAGAATTGATCAGTGATTTTTGAGCAGCAGGAATTTCAATATTGCTGCGGCTGCTGCTTTCCCCAGTCATTTCAGCAGATTCACCAACTGCTAAAACAATAACATCAGCCTGGTTGGCAATATCCACAGCTTCCTGTACCATTACGGATGGAGGCCGTGAATCACGATGCAATGATTTTCCAAACATCCCTGCTCTATCTTCAAATAAACTATCATAATCCAGGTTGGAACCTCGTGCAGTAAGGATCTTTACATTATTACCCCCTACTTCTTTCAAACCGGTCAATAATGAGGTGGCATTTTCAAAATTGGCAGCTACGCTCCAGGTACCAGGCATATTTTGTTTATTGTCTGCCAGAGGACCAATCAACGCAATGGTCCCGCCTTTCTTTAGTGGTAATATATTACCCTGGTTCTTTAGCAATACAAAGCTTTGGGAAGCAATGTTGCGAGCTTCCTTGCGATTGTCAGCAGTAAATATTTCGGTCTTTGCCCTTTTGTCATCACAATAGCGATAAGGATCATCAAATAGACCCAGTTTGTATTTTGCCTCCAGTATTTTACGACAGGCCTCATCAATTCGCTGTAGCGTTACTATTCCTTCCTTCAATGATTTAGGCGTTGTAGTCAGGATACCCTCACCCACCATATCCATATCAATACCTGCCATCAATGCCCTTGCAGATGCGGTTTGAAGATCGCCGATTCCATGTTCTATCATTTCATTAATACCCGTATAGTCGGTTACCACAAACCCTTTAAAGCCCCATTGCTTGCGTAACACATCAGTTAAAAGCCATTTATTGCCAGTAGCAGGCACTCCATCAATTTCATTGAAACTGGCCATAAAACTTCCGGCCCCTGCTTCTACTGCCGCTTTGAATGGAGGAAAATAATCATTGTACATGCGTTGATGGCTCATGTCTACTGTATTGTAATCCCTTCCTGCTTCTGCAGCACCATATAAAGCATAGTGTTTGGTACAGGCCATAATGGTATTGTTCTTTGACAGATCAGTACCCTGATATCCTCTCACCATTGCTTTGGCAATTTGAGAACCGAGGTAAGCATCTTCACCATTACCTTCTGCAATACGCCCCCATCGTGGATCACGGGCAATATCCACCATGGGAGAAAACGTCCAGCAGATGCCATCTGCACTGGCTTCCTGCGCAGCTATCCTTGCGCTGCGTTCAATGGCCTGCATATCCCAGGTGCAGGAAAGAGCTAATGGAATAGGAAAAACTGTTTCATAACCATGGATCACATCCATTCCAAAAATGAGCGGGATCTTTAACCGGCTTTGTTCAACCGCTACTTTCTGCACATCCCTGATCTTTGCAACAGATTTAATATTGAACAGGCCGCCTACTTTGCCTTCTTTTATTTTTTTTGCGATATCTGAATTGCTCGCCTGGCCAGTTACAATATCACCGGAACCAGGAAGGTTCAACTGCCCGATCTTTTCTTCAAGGGTCATTTTCTTCATCAATGCGTCGACGAAGGCTTTCATCCGATAACTATCGGATTTAGCATCACTGGCAGTTTGCGATTGTACGGTTAAGGAAAATAAAAACAGGGTGATCACCCATATTCTTTTCATAGCTGTGATTTTATTTTTTTAAATATGGTTCCATGATCTTCTGCCAGATTGCATAGCCTTTAGCTGTCATATGTAATTTGTCTTCGCGGAATATATCATCCATAGGTGTACCATCCGGCTTCAGCATCCTGCTGTATACATCTATAAAATCTGTCTTCTTCTGCTTTGCAAGGAAGGCTTTGATCTGTTCGTTCGCTTCTTTGTACTTGGGCATAAGGTGGGCGCGACTGGGGCTTGGTTTCATGGAAACATAAGCAAGCGGAACGTTTTTGTATTTTTTACGTATTAAGGCAAATAAGGTTTTGAAGCGGTTTACCACCGTGTTCACTGAAACTGTATCACTTGCCGCAAAATCATTCTCTCCACAATAGATCACAATCTGTCTGGGCTGATAAGGATAAACGACATCCTGTGTATAGCGGATCAGGTCTGGCAGCGTAGATCCACCAAATCCCCGGTTAATGATATTATATCCTGGGAAATATTCATTTACATCTTTCCAGTAAGTAAAGGAAGAGCTTCCGGTAAACAGAATTTGTCCTTTTGCTGGAAAATGAGCGCTATCCTGCTTTTTGAAAGCCTGTATATCATCCCAGAAAGCTGGTTTAGTGTTTTGGGCAAAGAGGGTAGCGGAGATCAGCAAGAAGAGAATAGAGAGTTTTAATCGCATATGTTCTTATATTTTGAAAATTAGAATATCATTGGTTACCTGCCTGTTTTACTTCCTGTACCTGACTTCTTTCAGACACTCCATTTTCATTAATGGATTCGATAGAAAAGTAATAGGTCTTGAATTTATCCATTCCTTTATAGTAGTATTCATTGGCATCGTGTACCATAATACAGTTGTAAAGTTTATCTGGAGCCGTGCCGAAATAAATATTGTAGGCATAAGCGTTATCAACCGGTTTCCATTTAATCCAGGCACTCCTGGGATCCTTTTCTGTACGTAAAACAATTAGTTGTTCAACAGGACCGGGTTTGGCGCCATTTCCATTTCCGAATATGCGCAGGCCACTTATGGCAAACTTCCCGGCAGGCATGTGTATATTCTCCAGTTTAATATAGCGTGCACGAACAGGACTGCCCAATTCAATATAATCATGTGGAACATCGGTTTTGTTATTGGTTTTATCAGCCAGCATGGTCCATTTCTTCCCATCTAAAGAGTAATAAACCCTGTATTGGTGATAGAGCCCAATTGTTTTACCAAGGAAAATAGTATCTATTTCCTTTGGGAAGCTGACGTCCTGATCAGCATAATTAATTTGCACGGCATTTACTGTAGATACATTTCCCAGATCAGTCTGGATCCATTCACCTTTGTTGTCTGTTGCTGCACTCCAGTAAGTCTTGATGCTTTCATCCACCGCATTATTGGCTGAGTAAGCTCCCAATGTAGAAGAAACCTGCACTGGCTTTTTGTAATTCAATAGCATCCATCCTGTAAATGCGCCATTACCGCCGGCTGGAGGATTATAACTGGCTGGAGCTGCCTGGGCTGATGGAAGAAAATGCGGGTAATCTCCAAAGGAAGTATTACAAAACATTACATCATCCTTATCAAAACCTGCCGGCCATATCCCAACCCTTCTTTCAAAATTATTCTTCACTGAAATGGAGATGGTTGATATATGCCAGTAGTTCTTATAATTGTCCTGGAAGGTTGAACCATGGCCTGCACCCCGGGCATAACCACCTGGTTTGAAACTCATGGGATCACTCTGGTGCTGAAAATTACCAAGCGGGTCCGGACCAACAGCCACTCCATCTGCATAACCACTGAACTCAGTACCTGGTGCTCCATATTGTATATAATATTTCCCATTATGTTTCGTCATCCAGGCGCCTTCAATAAATGGATCCAGGAAAGTATCATCCATGTATTCACCAAAGCGTTGCCAGCCATAGCGCCAGGATTCAAGCATGGTTATCTCTACTCTTGTACCCAATGGCTGCATGGTTTTACGATCCAATTCCACTCCATAGATCGGGTAGCGGTTGCTACTACCATTGTACATATAGAATTTCCCATCGTCATCCGTAAAAAAGGCCGGGTCCCAACCGCCGATATAAAATGAATCCACCAATGGTTTCCAGTCGTTTCCTTTGGGATTGGTGCTCATCCAGATGGAGAAATTTTTTGTATAAGTTGAACCGAAAACCAGCATGGTGTCACCAATAATTCCAATTGCAGGAGCGCAGAGTTCATCATAAGCGTCATTCCACGGTCTAAGGAATTTTCGGGAAACAAATTTCCAGTTCAGCATATCATTGCTCCACCAGTAGCCCCACTGGTTAGTACTGAATAAATAATAATCTCCTTTATAATTAACGATCACGGGATCGGCTGTTGCACGATGGCGACCCCATTCGCTAAAATTAGGTATGGGTGTATATCCGTAATCAATATTCACCGGATTACAATAGGTCTTCTGTTGAGAAATAGCGGAAAGGCAGGATACTAACACAGTCAGTACCAAAATTGCTTTAAGCAGGAATCTATTCATTTGTCATTTAGGTATTTTTTATTTTTTTAATACGGTTATATGGTTTTCGGCAAAAGCCTCAAGTCTGAATTTTATTTTACCGATTATTTAAGTGCCTCATCCTTTTCTTTTAACAGGAAATTGGAACCTTCACCCAATCCTTCACCCTGCCAGGCCATCATGGCTTCATCGGGAACAGTTTCCAGCGGAACGGTGCTACTACCTGAAGGCTCGTTATAAGGCAGATTGCTGGCACGGTTATAACAGGAGATCAATGACCATCTTGGTTTTTCTGAAGTATTGGCTTCCGAACGATGAAGCAGATTGCTATGGAAAAAAAGCGCATCTCCTGCATTCAACTCCACATATATATGTTCCATGGTTTTAAGTGCCAGATCAACATAATGCTGGGCAGCGCCTACCTGCTCACCTGAAAATCCATGTTCGATCCTTCCCATTTTATGAGTACCCCTGATAACCTGCAAACATCCATTTGCTTTATTGGCTTCAGTAATAGCGATCATAATCGATATCATCTGGTCAGGGAACAGGAATTCGTTTTTATACCAGTAGCCATAATCCTGATGCCATTCCCATGCTCCACCTACTTTAGGTTCTTTTTGCATGAGCTTGCTGTGAAAATGACATACTGGTGCTTCTCCATCCATCAACAGGTTCGCGGAATCTACCATTCGCCGGCTCCTGGTGAGCAAGCCATAACTATCATTGCCCGGAGTATACCAAAGAGATAGTTTTGTTTTCTTACCAGTCTGGTCATTCAGATCAAATGCATGCTTCCTCATAGTATCATCTTCCGTTGCAATCCTGTACAATTTATCTGTCTCTGCTGCAGATAGGAAATTTTTCACAATCAGGTATCCATCACGATGATAATCTGCAATCTGGTGCGGTGTTAATTGAAAATTAGCCATACGTTTAAGATTATAAGGTTATTTAATCAATGTGCTACCATTATCAATTTAATCTGATTACCGGATCACCCAACGGTTCAGGTAATTTCCCGGCATCTCCAGTACGATCTTATAAAAATTACCTGACTGCTTTACAGGAATGATTGCCTT
>Ga0136846_1229111_pt1 | contig 10054 bp, 10 predicted proteins | sample HopSoiMetagenom2_FD_96841 | JGI IMG/M metagenome (GOLD analysis project Ga0136846, IMG submission 96841) | Grasslands soil microbial communities from Hopland, California, USA - 2 Assembly 2016 (version 4) | ecosystem: Environmental > Terrestrial > Soil > Grasslands | place: USA: Hopland... | reverse complement strand
GTGGAGACGATTGGCCAACCTTTGAAATTTACCGCCAAAACGTGACAACTTGGCGAAGCGTAAGGTGTGAATCAGTAAAATGAGGGTAAATACCGAGCGTAAGCCCGGGATCCGGTTAGTGGCCGGCGAGCCAATCCCCTTGCCTGAGTACCCCTTTTTTCTTCACCTACCTCCATCAAAGACAAAGCGACCATGTCCCTCGATAAAGTTTCCCCCGGTAAAAACGTTCCCGAATCTTTCAACGTGATCATCGAAATCCCGATGAACGCCGACCCGGTGAAGTACGAGGTGGACAAAGAGTCCGGCGCGATCTTTGTGGACCGCTTCATGAGCACGTCCATGCACTACCCGACCAACTACGGCTACGTGCCCAAGACCATCAGCGGCGACGGCGACCCGGTTGACGTGCTGGTGATCACGCCGGTGCCCTTGATCCCTGGCGTGGTGGTTACCTGCCGCGCCATCGGCATCCTGAAGATGACCGACGAAGCCGGCGAAGACGGCAAGGTGCTGGCCGTGCCCGTCGACAAGAAATGCTCGCTCTACACCCAGTGGCAAAAACCTGAAGACATGAACCCGCTGCGCCTCAAAACCATCGCCCATTTCTTTGAACACTACAAAGACCTGGAAGAAGGCAAGTGGGTCAAGGTGCTGGGCTGGGAAGGCCCCGATGCGGCCAAGAAAGAAATCACTGACGGTATCGCCAACTACGCCAAAGGCGCCACAGCCTGATCAAGGTTGGAATAGCCTGAAATTCAAGTAATTTGGGGCTCTAGCCCATGCGGGACATGGACTCTTAGCTATCAATTGCATAGCGGTTTCTGATTCATTTCTGATTCTGTACCGCCTGCAAAAAGCGCCTGAAGCGTCGATCCTTCAGGCGCTTTTTCTTTTCTTGCCGGACCTGGTAATGGCTGCCCGGCGCTACCGTCGCTACCGTCGCCACCGCCTCACAGCGCCTTACGCCTCCGCCATGCTGGTGCAACTCTCGGCGCATCGGCGGCACGCCGCCACGCATTCATCCATGTCGCCGACAGCTTCGCAGCTGGCGGCGCAGGCTTCGCAAACTTCAGCGCAGAGCGCGCACAGCCTGGGCGCGAACTCCGAGGCGCTGAGCTGCAGGTTGGCCGATGCCTGGCAGATTTCCGCGCAGTTGAGCATCAGCGTGAAGTGAGCAGGTTCTGTGTGCTCGCCGCCTGCCTGCAGGCAGTGCGTCATGGCGGTTTGCAGGCAGGCGTGGTGGCATTCGGTGCAGGCTTCGATGCAGGCCTGCATGCCGGCATTGGTGTGGTCCATGAGGGTCTCCGCTGGGGTGTTGAAACCCCCCAGCTTGCCGGCACGGCCCAGCCTTGAATGGAAGACGCTGGCCGCAGCAGATGTAGGTTCAGGCTGACGCGGATGCCAGGAGCCCTAAGCCCCCCGCGAAGGGTCGGGGTAGACCAGGCCGTGCAGGCGGCCCTTGTCTTCGCGCGGAAACGGCTTCCAGCGGCCCTCGGCTTGCGCCAGCCGGTCGGCCACTGCCCACCAGGCGCTGGGGTTCACGCCCAGGCCGATATGGCTGGCCAGCACCTCGATGTTTTCCGTTTGCGGGTTGACTGCGCTTGGGGTCTGGATGCTGGCCTGCCAGGCCACCACGCCGTCGCTGCGTGAGTAAATGCTGGTGGTCGGCACGGGCGGGGCGGCGGGCAGGTCGTAGTTTTCGGATTCGCGCTCCACGCTGCGGCCGCTGGTCAGCTCGTAAATGCGCCAGGCATTGGTCGCCTTGTGGGAGCCTGCAAAGGGCGAGCCCAGGGTGATCACGCCGCGCACCATGTGCGGCAGCTCTTTGCCCAGCTCACGTGCGTACACGCCGCCCAGGCTCCAGCCGATCAGGCTGACCTTGCGGCCAGTGGCCTCAAACGTGCGGATGAGGTTGTCTTTGGCTTCTTCCAGCACGCCGGCGCGCGGGCCGAAGTTAAAGCCCTGGTCCCAACCCCAGGGGCTGTAACCAAGTGACTGCAGGTAGTGGCGCAGTGGCACGGTGGTGGCGTCATTGGCCGAGAGGCCGGGAAACACCATCACCGCATGGCCGTCACCCCGGGGGGCGCGGGCCAGCAGCGGCCAGCTCGGGAGCAGGGCGCCGAATTCCCAGAATGCGCGTAATTCAAGCGCCAGCAGCCAGGCGCTGGGCGGTACGTCGTGCAGGGGCGGCTTGTGGGAGTCTTGTGGGGAACCGGAAGAGTTTCGCTTGGATGACGGGCTTGCCATGGCTTGGAGCATTGAGTGTCTTTTTGAGTTCCGACAGAAACAGTATCGGGGCGCTTAACGTTATTTACAGAGAGAGCCGCCTCTAACTTGATCGCTTTGCGGCGGTTTTCGTCGCGTTCGTGACAGCGGCTTTGCGGGTTTTTACCGGGGCGGTCTTCACAGTTGTCTTTGCCGCGGCTTTCTTTGCGGTTTTCTTTACCGCTACCTTGCGGGTCTTTTTGGGCGCCGGTGCTGCAGCTGAGTCCGTAGCGGGTGCCTGGGCCATCAATCCCTGCGCCTCTGCGAACGCATCTTCAATCGCCTTTGCCAGGTCCTTGGCATGCGGCAGCGCCTTCTTGTCGGCAATGATGCCGAAGTCCACATGGCCGGCATAGGTCTGGATGGTGATGTTGAGCGCCAGGCCGTGCAGGATGATGGACAGGGGGTGAAAGGTCAGAAATTTCGCACCGGCCAGGTACAGCGGCACCGGCGGGCCCGGCACATTCGAAATCGCCAGGTTAGCCACCATGGGCAGCCGGCTGGCCATGCCGCTTTTGCCGTAGGCGTTCAGCGCCATCTTGGCTGCGCCGCCCACCAGCCACGGCGCCAGCAGCGAAGGGTAATCGGTCGGCAGCAAGCCCTTCAGGCTTTGCATGGATGTTTTGACCTTGCCGGTGGACGCCATGATGGCGTTCATGCGCTTGAGCGGGTGCGCCAGGTGCGTGCCCAGCTCGACCAGGCTCATGCTGACCTGGTTGCCCAGGTTGGCGGCATCGGTGGCGCCGGCTTCGCGTAGCGACACCGGCATAGCCGCGACCAGCGATTTTTTCGGCAGGCTGTGGTGCTGCGTGAGGTAGTTGCGCAGCGCGGTCGAGCAGATCCACAGCACCATGTCGTTGAACGAGCCGCCCACCGCCTTGCCCATGGCCTTGGTCTCGGCCAGCGGGATGGTGGCGGTAACAAACACACGGCCCGAACTGATACCCGCGTTGAAGGGCGTCTGCGGCGCCAGGCGCATCGGCATCTTGGCCTTGACGCCGGTGGCTGAGCTGCCGATGGACTGCCGGGCCAGGGTGCTGCCAAAGGTGGAGGCCGCGGCGGGCAGCGACTTGGCGACCTTGGCCAGTTGCCCAAGCGAGCTCGAGAATATCGAGCCGATCATCTTGCCCAGCTTGAGGTCGGCCTCCAGCTTTCGCTTGCGTTCGGGGTCAGGCGGCGCCACCTCGCGCGGCACGGGGCTCAAGTCGAGCATGGCGTTAGCCAGCATCACGCCGCCTTTGCCGTCTAGCGCGGCGTGGTGGATCTTCGAGAAAAAGCCCGCCACGACCTTGCCGCCTTGCGAAGCGGGCAGCTGGATGCGGTCAAAAATATAGAACTCCCAGAGCGGGAAGTCGCGATCGATTACTTCGCCGTGCAACTGGGCGCACAGCTTGTGCACCTCGGCCAGCGTCATCGGCGCTGCGCCCTTTTTGGCAGGGTCGGCACGGCGGATATGAAAGTCAATGTCCACCTCATCGGCATCCACCCACAGCGGATGGCCCAGATCGAGCGGCATGAACACCAGCTTGCGGCTGAACACCGGCGCCAGGTGCATGCGTTTGCCGATGTGCTCTTTGACGGCCTTATGAAAGCTGCCCTTGAAGCCCTCCGGCAGCTCACACAGATTGAGCGAGCCCACGTGCATGGGCATCTCGGGGGTTTCAAGGTACAGGAAGGTGGCGTCGAGGCCGGTGAGGGATTTCATGGTTGTTGTCTCCGTGCGGAGACCTTAACCGAGCGGGCGGGGTGGCGGCACTAGGGTTTGCCGTAGCCGCCCGTGTCGCGCCGGGCTCAGCGCCCGGCCGCGATCACGTTCAGGCTTCGCAGTCGCCCAGCATTCCCTGCTCGTCTTCAGCCAACCCGGCCACTGGCGTCGCCTTGGCCAGCGCCATCCACACGCCCAGGGGCAATTGTTGCCGCATGCGGCGGGGCGCGGCGCGAGCAACGGCCAGGCGATTGTTCTCCATCACCATCACGCCGCATTCGCTAGGGACTTCGTCGGCGGCGCCAATCGGCCGGCCCTTGGCGTCGCAGCCCAGCACGTACCAGCATTCGCCGCCCAGGTCGAGGTAGGCTGCACGCTTTTCGGGACGGCGCAAGTCGCCCAGCAGGTCGGCGCGATGCACTTTGATCTCGTGCACGATGGGATCCACGTATTCCTGCACCGTGGTGTTGCGGATCGAGAACACGTCGGGCCGCACCATGCACCAGCGCACTTTGCCGCCTTCGGTTTCTGGGGGCAACTGGGCGCGAAGGCTCAATCCGCGCCAGGTAATGCGGCCGGCGCGCACCATTTCGCCGGCGACCTGCTCAACAAGCGCTTCATGCTTTGACAAGGCGGCGCGGTTGCGAAGCAAGGTGGCCGCCAGGTAGGCCACGCCGGCATCGGTGACGCGCAGGGTTTCGTGGCCCGCCGGGCCAGCCACGCGCTGCAACATGCCGGAGGCGAGCAATTCGATCTCCAGCAGATCCTGGGAGGGCCAGCCGGCGGAGCGGTAGATGTCGCGCAGGCGCCGGGCGTGAGGGCGGCCCAGCGGGGGGCGCACATCGCCTGCAGGCTCTGCAAGCGCTGGCGGACTTGAGGGAAGGGCGGCGAGGTCGGCCATGACAGAAGAAATGGAAAAGGGAACGCGATGAGCCGGGCGGCTCAGAGCGGGACGATCTCGAAGCGGGCGTTGTCCAGGTTGTCGCCCAGCGGCCGCATGGCGGCCAGGATGGCGTCGGTTTCAGCGTGCTGCCACAGCGCGATGACCTGCTCTTCGGCTTCAGAGGCGCCCTCCAGCGGCAGGTCTTCTTGCAGCGTTTGCGCAAGCATGTAGGCCTGCAACGAAGGCAGCACGTACTCGGGGCCGCCCAGAGCAAATTCAAGCGCCATGCGAAAGCGCAACTCGGCGGCGGCGCGCTGGTCGCTGCTCAGGCTGTTGGCGTCAACCATGTTGACGGTGTAGGTGGGGACGGCTGCCATGGGGATCCCTTGCTAATCAGGGGTAACAAAGATAAATGAAGGTGGATGAAAAAAGCCGGGACGAGCCCGGCTTATTCAGAGAATCGGAGCTTATCAGAATGCGTATTTCAGGCTGACAGAGTACGCGTCTGTGCGAATTGAACCACCGAAACCTTCGCCCGTCTTGCCAAAGTCTTCGTATTCCAGACGCACGGCGAGCGCCGGCGTGATGTTGTATGCGACACCCACGCCAGCCATGAGCGAGCTTTTGTCGCCAGAATTGCCCTGGCCCAGAATGGTGATTTTGCCGCGGTTTTTGGAGACACCGAGCTTGCCGAAGAGGGAGAAGTCCCGACCCAGCGGGAGCGTACCCGTGCCGGCAATGCTGTATTGCGAGAGCTTGAGAGAGCCAGTCACGATCGGAGCCCCTGCGGCGGTGCGTGCGACTACGTCCCGATTGCCCAGGTCCGAGTACTGAAGCTCAACACCCCAGTTTGGGGTGATCTGGTAGCCGCCGTACAGCTTGTACATCCCTTTGCTGGAGTCTCCGTCCGTCAAGCGCGCACCAGCAGGGATACCAGCACCGATGATGGGGCCATCTACACCCGTGGCGCTTGAAGAGCCGGCACCGACACCCGCGTACCACTGGGCCGAAGCCGGCATTGCCACAAACGCTGCGGCGATTGCGCCAGCCAGAAAAACTTTTTTCATCGAACTTCTTTCAAGAGGAAATTAAATATCTGGATACCAGAAACACTTAGATACCAAGCTCGAGGATATCTGGACAAGCAAAGGTGGGCAATGCAAAGGCCATTGCGGCAGCGAAGATTCGCCGGTTTGCAACGGTTTGTAGGCTTACTGATTGATTGATGGCGGCGTTCTCATTTATTTGGGGGAGGCGCTTTGAACGGGCTGCGCCGTTCCAGGTCTTCCATATAGTTTTCGATGCTGGCGCCTTCACGCTCAAGGAAGCGCTCCACCGCGTCGGCAAATGCGGGATGCGCCAGCCAGTGGGCGCTGGTGGTCTTGACGGGCAGCAGGGCGCGGGCCATTTTGTGTTCACCTTGCGCGCCGCCTTCAAAGCGCTGGTAGCCGTGCTCTATGCACCATTGCAGCGGCTGGTAGTAGCAGGCCTCGAAATGCAGACAGTCAACGCGGGCCAGCGCACCCCAATAGCGCCCGTAGGCAACCCGGCGCTGGTTTTGAGCATCAAATTGGCCTCCAGCCCAGGTGGTATCTGCGCTGACAGCTATCAAACTTGTAGCAATCGGCCGGCGCCGGCCGTCGGCGTTATGTTCGGCCACAAACAGCAGCCAGTTCTCCGGCATGGTGTCCTGCATGCGCTGGAAGAAGTCGCGGCTGAGGTAGGGCGCGTTGCCGTGTTCGTAATACGTGCGCTCGTAGCAGCGGTAGAAAAAATCCCAGTCGGCATCGCTGATGTCTTTGCCCATCGACCAGCGGAAGGTAATGCCGGCTTCGGCAACCTTGCGGCGCTCCTGGCGGATCTTTTTGCGCTTTTCCTGGCTGAGCGACATCAGGAAGCCGTCGAAGTCGCGGTAGCCGCCGGGTGGCCCAGTCCAGTGAAACTGGACGGTATGCCGCAGCATGAGGCCGGCTTCGTTGCAAGCCGCCACGTCCTCATCGGCGGTAAACAGCAGGTGCAGGGACGAGAGTTCCTCTTCTGTGCACCAGGCCACGATGGCTTTGACCAGCAGGGCTCGCTCGGCCGGCGAGCGCGCCAGCAAGCGGGCGCCGGGAACCGGCGTGAAGGGCACAGCGGCCACGGCCTTGGGGTAGTAGGGCAGGCCATGCTGCTGGTAGGCATTGGCCCAGGCATGGTCGAACACGTATTCGCCGTAAGAGTGCTCTTTGAGGTAGAGCGCGCAGGCGCCGGCCAGCGTGTTGCCTTTCCAAAGTGTGACAAAACGTGGCGTCCAGCCGGTTTGAGGGGTGGCGCTGCCGCTTTCGTGCAGGGCGGCGAGGTATTCGTGGCGCATGAAGGGGTTGGCGGCCTCCCCGGGGCTTTGCGCCGCCAGCAGGGAATTCCACTCGGCCGCATTCACCTTCAGCGGCGAATCCAGCACGCGGATGACATAATCGTTTGAGTCTTTTTTCACGTGTTTTTCGGGGTTCTACTTCTACATGCCACTCAAAATCTGTGTTGCCCAGTTGAACTACTGCGTGGGTGATATGCCGGGCAACGCGCAAAAGATCATCGACGCAGCGCGCACGGCCTATGCGGACGGGGCGCGCCTGGTGCTTACGCCTGAACTGGCGATTTGCGGCTACGCGGCCGAAGACCTTTTTTTGCGCCCCTCTTTCATCCAGGCCTGTGATGATGCCGTGAATCAGGTGGCCCGCGAGCTGGCCGGGTTAAAAGGCCTGACGGTGGTGGTGGGCACACCCACCCATGGCGACAACGGCAAGGGCCTGCGCACCAAAAGCGTGGAAGTGCAGCAGCGCCACAACGCGGCCAGGGTGCTTCGCGAGGGCCGCATGATCGAAACCTACGCCAAGCGTGAATTGCCCAATTACCAGGTGTTTGACGAGCGCCGCTACTTCACGCCGGGGCAAGGCACCTGCGTGTTCCAGGCCGGAGAAGGCGACGACGCCATCAGCGTCGGCCTGTTGATCTGCGAGGACGCGTGGTTTGAAGAGCCGGCACGCCTGGCCAAAGAGGCCGGCGCTGAGTTGCTGGTGGTCATCAACGCCTCGCCTTTTCACGTTGGCAAGGGCGGTGAGCGCGAGCAGATGATGCAGGCCCGGTCACTGGCCACCGGCCTGCCGCTGATTTATGCGCACCTGGTGGGCGGGCAAGACGAGATCGTGTTTGAAGGGCGCTCCTTCGCCTTGCAGGCCGACGGCGCGCTGGCCGGCCGGGCTGAAAGTTTTAAGGAAAATCTGTTTCTGGCCCAAGCGGAGCGCGGGCAGGGCGCTATTAAATTGGTAGCAAACACAGCGCCTGAGCGCAGCCACGAAGCCGATTTGTGGGACGCGCTGGTGCTGGGTGTGCGCGACTATCTGGGTACAAACGGCTTTCCGGGCGCCATCCTGGGCCTGTCGGGCGGCATCGACTCGGCGCTGGTGCTGGCAATTGCTGTTGATGCTTTAGGCGCCGACAAAGTGCGGGCGGTGATGATGCCTTCGCCGTATACCGCCGACATCTCGTGGCTTGACGCGCGCGAAATGGCTGAACGCGTGAAGGTGCGCTACGACGAAATTTCCATCGTGCCCGAGTTCGAGGCCTTCAAGGCTTCGCTGGCAGGAGAATTCAAGGGCTTGAAAGAAGACACGACGGAAGAAAACATCCAGGCGCGCATACGCGGGGTGTTTTTGATGGCCCTGTCCAACAAATTCGGTTCCATCGTGCTGACCACTGGCAACAAAAGCGAAATGGCGACGGGCTATTGCACGCTTTATGGCGACATGGCGGGCGGCTTTGCGGTCATCAAGGATGTGCTGAAGACGTCGGTGTTCCGTCTGGCGCGCTGGCGCAATGCCAATGACCCTTACGGCACAGGCCGCGATCCCATTCCGGAGCGCATCATCAGCCGTCCGCCCAGCGCGGAGCTGCGCCCCGACCAGACCGACCAGGACAGCCTGCCGCCTTACGAGGTATTGGATGCGATCTTGTCGCGCTACATGGAAAACGACGAAAGCGCCGAGGGCATCATCGCCGCGGGCTTTGACCGCGCGGTGGTCGAGCGCGTGGCGCGCCTGATTCGCATCAACGAATACAAGCGCCGGCAGGCGCCGGTCGGGATCAGGGTCACCCACAGGAGCTTTGGCAAGGATTGGCGCTATCCTATTACCAGCAAATTCAGGCAATGAATGTGGCCCCCACGCTCCCCCACTTCGTGTGGGTCGCTGCCCCCCGAGGGGGCCGCCCGCCCCGCGGCCCGGCAAAGCCGGTTCCGCGGCTCATGCTGGTGAAGAGCCTCTTGCGACCTTGAAATGCTTTTGACGATTTTTAAAATGAATGGAGATATTCAGTGAAACAAATTACCGCCGTCCTCAAGCCTTTCAAACTCGAAGAAGTCCGCGAGGCTTTGGCCGAATGCGGCGTGACCGGGTTGACTGTCACTGAAGTCAAGGGTTTTGGCCGCCAGAAGGGCCACACCGAGCTGTATCGCGGCGCCGAGTATGTCGTGGACTTCCTGCCCAAGGTCAAGGTTGAAGTCGTGGTGAAAACTGAAGACGTGGAGCGCTGTGTGGACGCCATCGTGCGCGCCGCGCGCACCGGCAAGATTGGCGACGGCAAGATTTTCATCACTAGTGTCGAGCGCGTGGTGCGCATCCGCACGGGTGAGGAAGACGAAGCGGCGGTCTAGAGATGGCCCCCACGGTCGCTCACTTCGTGTAGCTCCCTGCCCCCCGAGGGGGCCGCCCGCCTGCGGTCTGGCAAAGCCAGTCCCGCGGCTCATGCTGGTGTGGGAAGGCGTTCCTTCCGCAGTCCGGCCAGATTTAGATCTGGTCGAGGCGTGTTGCGGTTGGCGTCATGCCTGCTGCCTGCACCAGGGTTTCGAGCAGGGGTTCCGCTTCGCTGCCGGTGCGGATCAGGTCCATCAGCCATTCGTTCATGAAGCCGGACTTCACCGATGAGGCCAGGAACGCCAGCAGGCTGTCGTAATACCCGCCCATGTTGAGCAGGCCAACGGGCTTGTCGTGGTAGCCCAGCTGGCGCCAGGTCCACACCTCAAAAAACTCTTCCAGTGTGCCGATGCCGCCGGGCAAGGCCAAAAATGCGTCTGCCTTCTCGGCCATGATGCGTTTGCGTTCGTGCATGTTTTCCACAATGTGCAGCTCGGTGCAACCGGTGTGGGCCCATTCTTTTTCGACCAGCGC
>Ga0136846_1229098_pt1 | contig 10054 bp, 12 predicted proteins | sample HopSoiMetagenom2_FD_96841 | JGI IMG/M metagenome (GOLD analysis project Ga0136846, IMG submission 96841) | Grasslands soil microbial communities from Hopland, California, USA - 2 Assembly 2016 (version 4) | ecosystem: Environmental > Terrestrial > Soil > Grasslands | place: USA: Hopland... | reverse complement strand
GTGTCCAAGGGCATCGAGAAAAACCGCGTCTACACTGAAGGCAAGGGCGAGAAACAGCCAGTTGCTGACAACAAGACCGCCGAAGGCCGCGCCAAGAACCGTCGCGTGGAAATCGAAGTCGTTGGCACCCGCGCCAACAAGTAATCCTTCCGGATCACTTCAAAAACCGCGCTACGGCGCGGTTTTTTTATGCCTCAACGATAATGGCTCATGTCTATAAGCGATAACTTTGATCCCGCCGAACTGGCCAAGTTTTCCGATCTGGCCCACCGCTGGTGGGACACCGAAAGCGAATTTCGCCCCCTGCACCAGATCAACCCGCTCCGCCTGGGGTGGATAGAAGGCCTGGTTCCCCTCAAAGGACTGCGCGTCCTGGATGTTGGATGCGGTGGCGGCATCCTGGCCGACGCCATGGCGCGCAAAGGCGCCGATGTCCTGGGCATTGATCTGGCCACCAAAGCCCTCAAAGTCGCCCAGCTCCACGCGCTTGAGGCTCAAACCGAGGGGGTTCAATACCGCGAAATCAGCGCAGAGGCGCTTGCGGCTGAGCAACCCGGCAGTTTTGACGTGGTGACCTGCATGGAAATGCTGGAGCACGTGCCCGACCCATCTTCCATCGTGAAAGCCTGCGCCGCGCTGGTTAAACCCGGCGGCCATGTGTTTTTCTCCACCATCAACCGCAACGCCAAAGCCTTTCTGTTCGCCATTGTGGGTGCTGAATATGTGCTGAACATGCTGCCCCGCGGCACCCATGAGTACGCCAAACTCATCAAACCCAGCGAACTCGCCGGTTATTGCCGTGCTTCGGGCCTTTCGCTGGAGCAAACCCGGGGCATGGAATACAACCCCCTGACACGCCACTACTGGCTCAGCGCGGACACCAGCGTCAATTACATGCTGGCCACGCAGAAAAGCTGAAGCCTGGGCGGAGTTTCGCGCCGAAACCCCGAATGCTGCCCCCTCATCCTGCCTTTGTCTTCTTTCTTATTAGTTAGCGCCCCAGACATGTTCAACAACATTGCCGCCGTCCTGTTCGATCTGGACGGCACTTTGATCGACAGCGCCCCCGACCTGGGCGCCGCCGCCGACAAAATGCGTACAGACCGCGGGCTGGCGTCACTCCCCCTGGCGCTTTACCGCCCCATGGCCGGCGCCGGTGCACGCGGCATGATCGCCATCGCTTTCGGCCTCACGCCCGACGATGCCCGTTTCGCCGACCTCAGGGAAGAGTTTTTCCGCAACTACGAGTCACGCATGACCGAAAACACCTCGGTGTTTGACGGGGTGGCCGAACTTGTTGCGCAAATCAGCCAGGCTGGCCTGAAATGGGGAGTGGTCACCAACAAATCGGCCCGGTTTACCGTGCCGCTGACCAAAGCCATGCCGCTCTTCAACACCGCCCAGACCATTGTCAGCGGCGACACCACCCCCCATGCCAAGCCGCACCCGGCGCCGTTGCTGGAGGCTGCCCGCCAGCTTGATGTCGCGCCTGAACGCTGCATTTACGTCGGGGATGACGAGCGCGACATCGTTGCAGGGCGCGCGGCGGGCATGCCTACCGTGGCGGCAGCCTACGGTTACCTCGGCAAAACGGCTGACACCGGCGGCTGGAAAGCCGATGCCACCATCGCCGCGCCCGGCGCCCTCTTGAATTTGCTGCGAATGGCGTAAACTAGGCCTCCTGGGGCTGCATTGGTTTCGACGTGGGTTCGGACGCGGTGTGGTGCATGTCGAGCTGAGTGTGCTCGTAAAACAGATTCAAACAAACTAACTGCAAACGACGAACGTTTCGCACTCGCTGCTTAATTGCCAGTGAGCTTTACAACAGCAGGCCGATGGGCTGGGCAAGGGGTGTTTAGCGCAAGTTAAACGCTCCCGGCTGTAAAGATAATTTCATCGGCTGGCTCCGGGCTGGGTACCTTAACCCGGGGCAAGAAAATAGGGTGCTGGCGTCCTGTGTAGCGTGCGACTGCGCGACACAGGTGGCGAGACTCAAATCAGACCGCTAAACATGTAGATCTGCCCGAACAAGGCTTGCGGACGGGGGTTCAAATCCCCCCAGCTCCACCATATGCCAATATAAAGGCCGCTAACAACATGCAGTTAGCGGCCTTTTTCTTTTACAAATCAATAGTTTAGATTGCATTGAGCTATACGGGGCGCTATTGACAGGCAAGCGAGTATGGGGGTACAAGCGGGGGGAAATCAATCGAAATGGGGAGTGACTAGGACTTGTACCCCCATTCCGCCTGCCTTGATAGGAGCTTGTCCCATGCTTACCGATGCCCAATGCCGAAACGCAGTATGCCCACCGGGCAAGAAGCAGGCGAGGTTCTCCGATTCTGGTGGGATGTACCTGCAAGTGAGCCCGGCGGGGTCAAAACGCTGGTTTTTGAAGTACCGGATAGGGGGAACTGAAAAGCAATTGGCTTTAGGCAGCTATCCAGCCGTGAGCCTGACGGCGGCAAGAAAATCCCGTGATGCTGCAAAGCTGCAAAAGTCCGAAGGCCGCGACCCTGTGCAGGTGCGCAAAGTGGAAAAGCTGAGAGCGACGCGAGCGGATGGAGACACTTTCAAGGCGATAGCGCTAGAGTGGTACGGCAAGCAAGCGCCTCAGTGGAGCGCCAGCCACGCAGAACGATCACTGCGGCAATTCGAGCGCGACCTGTTCCCATGGATTGGTGCGCGACCGATGGCCGACATTCACCCCATGGAGCTTCTGGCGGCACTGCAAAAGGTCGAGGAGCGGGGCGCGGTGGAAACGGCAGACCGAGTGTTGATGCTGGCGAGGCAGGTATGGGATTACTGGTTACCCACTACCAACAATGAGCAACGCAACATTACGGAAGGCTTGAAAGGCCGTCTAACCCCGTATCGTGGCAAGGGCTTCGCGGCCATCGTTGACCCGATGCGGCTGGGTGAATTGCTCAGGGCTATTAAGCAGTACAAAGGCGGACCAATCGTGCGTACGGCCTTGCAGCTTGCCCCTGTGCTGTACCAGCGACCCGGCAATCTGCGCGAGATGGAGTGGGCAGAGCTTGACTTGGGTGGTGCGCTCTGGACTATCCCCAGTATGAAGATGAAGCGCACCAAGTTGGAAAAAGAGCGAGGCGAAGCTCATACTGTCCCATTGCCAACCCAGGCGGTAGCAATGCTCAGCAGCCTGCATGCGCTGACCGGGCACGGGCGCTATGTGTTCCCCGGGGAGCGCAGCCATGACAGGCCCATATCTGACAACTCGGTACGCAGCGCCCTCTACGCGCTTGGTTTCGGCAAGGAACAAACGTGGCACGGATTTCGGGCAACGGCGCGCACGATGCTGGTTGATCAACTAAATCTTGATCCCTTGGCCATTGAGGCAAATCTGGCCCACGCGGTGAAGGATGCGAACGGGCGTAGCTATAACCGGACGCAGTACCTTAAGCAGCGATTTGAGCAGATTCAATTATGGGCCGATTATCTGGATAAGTTGGCGCGTGGGGCTGATGTGATCTCAATCAAGGCGGCTTGATGCCGCAACTGTCCAGCCTAGCGCCGTATGAACTACAAGAAATACAGAACTGAGGCGCTAGAGCAGCACCGACAACTGAAGCTGAAAATTGCTGAGGATCAATTCTTGGTGGAATGGTTGACGAATTTTGAAGTGGGGTTGGCCGACTATCAAAAAGAAAAACTCTCACCCGAGGCGATTGAACAACGCGCAAAACAGGCTGGCTATAGAAGTGGTCGCGTGGGAGAAGATCACCTGCGCCGCATGCATTTAGTCATGCGGCGGTTTGTTTCTGAGCCGGCTTTTCAGAAGCTCTGGCATATTCTCAAACGTGATGACCTCGCGAATGATGGATTCAGTTACTCACCCGCGAATGGTGGTTTCCCCTCACGAATATTGCGGGCAATAGACGATTGGTATCGTCTTCCAAAGTTCACTACGGCTGAGAGAAAAGCTCATCAGAGAAAAATCGAGAAGCTTAGCGACGAACTTTTGCTATTGCTAGAGCAGGTGGCTTACAGCACCTATACCGATACCGCATTTTCTCAGTTCTCTAGTCTTACGCAGGAACAGATATCCGCGCTTTTCGGTTGGTTCAGTTCTCCAAAAAAGTGGAATCAAGAATTTGAATACCAGCAGAAAAGCCGCGCCCAATTTTATTTAAAAAGCGCTGGCATCACACCTCTTTGGGCGGTGGACTATATCCGGCAAGCATCTCAAAGCAATGACGCTAGCGAGCGTTTACCAACCAAAGTTCGGGCGAAAGGGGCGATGAAAACCTTTCTAATTCATCGCCTTCACCGCGAACTTGAAAACTGTCTGGTGTTTAGTGCTTTCAAATTTGGATCGCAGGTTCCGCAAGACTTGTTTGCCGAAATTGTCGGACTTGTCGCCGACTGCGATTGCAGCGCTGACGATGTGCGTAAGGCGCTCAGACAATAGCAGGAACATTCCTTCGCCGAACTTGAGGAAATGTTCCATAGAGAAATGGTCGCATGGATTCACTATTACCCAATCGCAACAACGGCGGATAAGGCCGGTTAAGAAAGGGTAGCAATGTCGATTCTCAGAATGCCAGCCGTTAAGGCTGAAACCGGGCACCGTTCCCACGCGAGCATTTATAACGCCATCAAGGCGGGGCTATTCACCACGGGCGTCGCCATTGGGCAACGCTCGAAAGGCTGGCCATCGGAGGAGGTGCAGGCCATCAACGCGGCGCGTATTGCTGGTAAGTCAGAGGCTGAAATCAGGGAGCTAGTGAACCGCCTTCACGCAAAGCGGACCGACCTGGCTACGGCTTAAGGGTCTGGCTATGACCGACACCAAGCACGGCGCAAAGTCAATCAGGGCGCAACCCTGTGAGATCAATTCTTTACAGGCGTTTTGCTTCCGGCTGTGGCAGTTGGCCACCTCTACCTGGTTTCTCGCGCTAGGATCGCGCTGGAGGGTTTTGCATGGGCCGCGCTAACTTCAAGGGCTCCAAGTACAACGAACCCTTTGTCGGGATCGTGCGCAGCGTATTCGAGTGCCCAGCCTTTACCGCGCTCAGTCCACACGCCTGCAAGCTGTTGCTGGAGCTAGCCGGGCAGTACAGGGGCGATAACAACGGTGACTTGATGGCGGCATGGTCAATAGTGAGTAAACGTGGCTGGAGGTCGCGCACAACGCTGTGGCGTGCAAAGTGTGAACTGATTGAAGCCGGGTTTTTGTACGTGACCCGCAAAGGCCGGATGCCAAGCACCTGCGAACTGATGGCCCTGACTTGGTTTCCGCTGGATGTTTCAAGGAAGTTTGACCATGAGGCATTGGCAGCATTTAAGGCCAAGGCGTATCGGGTCAACATACCTTTACCCGTGCCGGCCGTCAAAACCAAGCGGGACTGGACGCAGCCCAATGGTGGGCGGGAACCCCAAGAAAAACGCGGTCCTTTGTCCACCTCTGAAACATGCACAGCCCCACAAGTCCACTAGGGAAACCATGCCGACCTTGAAACCCTCCCTATCGTTTCATAAGTGGACTTGTAGGTGTGTCTTTGTGGCAATTGAAGGTTTCACAGATGGACACCTTTTTAGAGAAGCCATCTCTCGGTATTGCTTGTTTGATTTATTGTCATCTAGACAATTGATTTCGTATTCTGTGATGCTTGTAGTTCTATGGCACTTTTCTTGCCGCTGGTCTCGGAGTTTGTTTTGGGGCAGGTTCGTCTTTCAAGAAATCGGGAACAAAACCAAAATCCCTTATCCAGGCTGCGCGGAGTTCAGCGCGCGTAAATGCTGTTTCGATGGTGAGAACCATTTTTTTATCGTCGGATAGCCGAGCTGATAGTTCGACAGATTTCCATTCGGCAGTGGGTGCCATCGAGTCTTTTGCAAATTCAAAAGTTGGTTCGCCGTATTTGCTTTTATACCGGTCTAGGGGAATAGGCGAGGGGGGAACCCAGCGCACCCAACTAGTAGTCAATGCATCGTCATCATTTTCTTCGGAAGTTTTCTTTCTAACTGCGCAAATCGCGTCAGTCGTTTGAGCTGGAAACATGCACTTCTCAAGAAGGTACTTCTTGGCGGTCGGGCGGCTATCAGTGAATGCAACGTACAACGTCCCTGGAAACCCGCTGCCAGTCATTTGGAAGAAGGCTTCATTCTCAGTTACCCATGCGGCATTGACGCGGTCAAAACGAGCATTGGGATACTTGGCCTTGATTGCCTTTAGCGTATCGAGAGGAAATACGCCATGAAGAATCTCAGCATTCGCAAAATTGCAAATGAGGACCAAAGTGAAGAAAAGTAAGCTGCGAACTAAGTGTCTCGGTTTCATGGGTGCCCCCAATTAGGTAAAACAATCAATTTCAGGATCATAAGCATGTCTAGAGGCGGATCCCGTTTAGGGGCTGGAAGGCCTGGCTACAAGGTTAAGGCTGAACACCTGCAGCGAATTGATGTGCGGGATTGGGCGCGCAGAGACCTTTTAATGCCCGGCAGCGGCTTTTCCTGGAGTTGGCATAGGGGAGAGACGCAAACGGGCTCAATCGGTGTCAGCGTATTCTCTTCTCACGCCGTCACCCTCCGATACACCCACACATTCAACGGTGAGCGGCACACTGTTGCCGATGACGTTTCTATAGTCCGCACCGCGTGCGCGTATGGGGGGAGTCGCCCTTGGTTCGGGTGCCCGCGTTGCTCTCGGAGAGTTGCATTGTTGTATCTGCGCAGTGGGCGGTTCGCATGCCGACCATGTCAGCGAGTCGCTTACAGCTCTCAGTCCGACGATTCTTTAGACCGGATGTGGCGCAAACAGTGCAAGCTTGAAAAGCGGCTGGGTGAAAACTGGCAGCGGCCCAAAGGGATGCGGTGGCGCACTTTTGACGCATTAAGGCAGAAAATTTGGGACTTAGAAGGTCAGCGGGATGACGCGCTTGCGGTACATGTAGCAAGCTTGTTGAAGCTGGGCGCATGGTGATGTTGGATTATTAATCTTCAAGTTACTGAGCTGCCGACAAAGCTCAGCCATCCGGATAGGCTTGCATTCAACGAATTTTCCAGGCTTCGCTCTGTTATAAAAGCACACCACTCATACCAGGGGGAATGGGATTTGTGTTCAAGTCTCAAACGTTGCCATGGAGTCTGGATTTTGGAAAAATCCTGATGAATGGGATACCCGATTTATTGCTGAAATTTCCCCAATCCATTGTCAAGAAGGATTCGGAGCGGCAGCGGGTTGGCTGAATTCGCATTTACCGCACCGTTAAGAGTGGGCGAGGATACATGGGTATCCGTGGCAAACTGGGGGTACAGATGGGGGGGCAAAATGCCATTTTCCATTTCGAAACCTAGTGTTCATGCGGGTTGGCGGACATCATTCGAGTGACCCCAGCACCATCACGACCAAGGCCGCTTGCTGACATCCAGCAAGCGGCCTTTTTCATTCCCATGCCTGCTTTGCGGCGCAGAGCCTGTCAGCAGTCTTTATTCAGGCATCAGCGGCCCCAGAAAAAACGCCATCGCCAGCGCCACCACAGCCGGCTCGATCCGGTGCGGGCCTTTGAACTCCACCGTGGTCACGTCGTAACCTGCGGCCTTGAGTTTTTCAGCGTGTGGGCGGGCGCTGGTTTCTATTGGCAGTTGCTCGTCTTCGAGCCCGTGCGCGATGAAAATGCGGGGCGCTCCCTCCTGCGTGAAGACGGACATGAAGCCGCCTGAGAAAACGATGACGTGACTGACGATGTCGCCGTTGGTCACGCCTGCCGAGAGGGCATAACTTCCGCCGTCGGAAAACCCCGCGAAGGCCAGGTGCGTGGGGTCTATCGCAAATCTTGAGGCCACTACCGCCAGCGCCTTTTCAAGCCGCTCCAGGTCGGGCCCGTTGCCGCCTATCACCAGGTCCCAGGTCGGAAACTGCGACTGCGGCAGCAGCAGCAAAAACCCGCGCTGCCGGGCATGGTCAATCAGGAAGGGCAGTACCTTGTCAGCACTGCCGCCTGCGCCGTGGAACATCACCAGCAAAGGCACCGGCGCATCGGGCCTCAGGCCGTCGGGCACGATCAGCACCGCATCGCGCTCTTCGGCGATGCCCAGGTTATGCCGCCCCGCAGGCAAGGCATCTTGCTGCGGCCGTGCACCGGGGCGAAACGAGAGCCGCCCCAACAGCGCGCACCCCAGAAGAGACATGTCGATCACGGCGCTCGCCTTAAGGTTTCGGCGTCTGGCCGATGCAGCGAAAGGCCGCGCACTGCGCAAACGCGTCTTCATTCAGCGGTTCGTTTTTGCCCTTGCAGAACTTCGAGGTCAGCTTGAGCAACTCCTTGATGTCTCTCCCGCTCGCTGCGGCGTAGGTCACGGTCAGCCGCTCGATCAGCTCGTCGGGCAACTCGGCGTTGAACTGTTGCGCCAGCGACTTCCACAGCTGCGTGGCTTGCTCTGGGCTGGGTGTCTCGAACTGGATGACGGCGATGCAGCGCGACAAAATGGCGTCGTCAATATCGGCCACGCGATTGGTCGTCATGAAGAGCAGGCCGTTGAAGTACTCGAGCGTGCGCAAAAACTCGGCCACGATGGCGTTGTGCTGCAGGTCGTTGTCGCGCCTGCGGATGTAGACATCGGCCTCGTCCAGCAACAGCACCGAATCCCAGCGCGCCGCGCGCTGCAAAATTTTCGAGAGGTTGGCCTCGACCGATCCGGCCGTCACGCCAAGCTGGCCCGAATGCACACGGTACAGCGGCTTGCCGACTACCTCGGCATACACCTCGGCGGTCAGCGTTTTGCCCAGCCCCGGCGCGCCCTTGCACAAGATGGTGGTGCCTCCGGACTTGCCCTCGACGATGTCCTCCATCAAAAAGTTGCGGTCGGCCGTAAGGATGTCAATCAGGTCGCGGTGCGCCTGCGGCAGCACCAGCTTGTCGCGCAGCGCGGGCTTGTAGCGGTACTCGCGCACGTTCTGCACATGCACCCACAGGTTGCGGTGCCAGTCCAGGTGAAAGAGATGCAGGTAGCAGTGCAGCGGCACGCGCTCAAAGCCTTCGGCGATGCCGCTTTCGCGCCAGAAGGTCGCATCGGCCGTGGTGTCGAACTGCCGCTCCAGCAACTCCTCGTCGTTCACGCAGCGCGCGCTGGTGCCGGCCTGCAGCCGCCGGCATTCCAGCTGCGGCCGGGGGTTGTTGTCCATCATCCAGGCCGAGCCTGAAACCGTGAACTGCGCGCCAAACCTTGGCTGCAGCTGCATGAAGCGTTTGGCGTGCGCCTCGTATTCGGCCTTGAATTCGGCACATTCCTTGTAGAAGCCGTCGCCGGTCATCAGCTCGGGGATGGTGTGGTTCTTGATGTCGTCGGCGTAAAAACTGATGCCGTAAGTCATGCCGGTGCGCCGCATGCGCGGGTCCGTGATGGGCTCGCGCCCCGCGGCCTGCACGGTGTTGGCCAGAAGGCCGATGACCACGTAGGCCGAGCCGTCGGTGGGCTGCACATAGCGCATCGAATGCACCAGCCAGGGCAGCAGGACGCCGTCTTTGCCGCGTTTGTAGAGCCAGCCATCGATCATATCGCGCGACAACCAGGCGATCAGGCCCGGGATCAGCAGTTCCAGGCTCGGGATCTTGCGCGCGGCAGGCGCGGCGTGGATGTTGTCCAGCGCCAGCATCTGGAACAGCAGCTCGCGCTCGTTGGCCGCCCGGCACAGGCCGTACAGCGTATTCAGCGTGGTGAAGTCAAAAAGGCCGCTGGGCACCACGCGTTTGCCGCGCGACATGCCGTGCTCGCTCAGACGCCGGGCCAGCGGCGACTCCGCGTTGATCATCCCCAGCAAAGTGTTGGCCAGGGATTCCGGTATTTCAAATTCCATGATGTCTCGATCTGTCTCTTTGGCTATGACCGTCTTTTGGTCACTATTTATCCAAAAAGATCATAGGACGCCATGGTCAGGAATCGCTTGACCGCAGTCAACACGCGGGGCGATCTGGCTGGACTTGAAGGTTGCATGGCTGAAAACGCCGCACAGGTGGCCGGTGTGGCTTGAAACGGCCAAAGTGGCAATTCTGGCCATGTGGCCTGCAGTTTCCCCGGCTTCCTGCCCGTC
>Ga0136846_1223987_pt1 | contig 10054 bp, 10 predicted proteins | sample HopSoiMetagenom2_FD_96841 | JGI IMG/M metagenome (GOLD analysis project Ga0136846, IMG submission 96841) | Grasslands soil microbial communities from Hopland, California, USA - 2 Assembly 2016 (version 4) | ecosystem: Environmental > Terrestrial > Soil > Grasslands | place: USA: Hopland... | reverse complement strand
GCCGAGACCGACGACGAGCAAGTCGAGCGACGAGGCGCGTTCGCCTCGACGCCACGGGAGCTTCATCTAGCCCTCGGTGGTGCCGGGCTCGCCCCGCTCGCCCGAGGCCGCGTCCGCAGCAGGCTCGGCGGCGCCCTCGGCCGCACCCTCGGGCTGCTCCTCGGGCGGAACCTCGCCCTCCGGCAGCTCCTCGCCTTCCTCCGTGACCTCTTCGGGCTCCTCGACGCGCGTGGGGAGGGTGACGGTCGCGAGCACGGTCTCCTCCGGGTCGTCGAGGTAGGTGACGCCGTCCATCGCCGCAAGGTCTGCGAGGCGGAGCGTGTCGCCGATCGCCATGCCGGAGACGTCCAGGTCGATGTGCTCCGGAATCTCCATCGGCAGCGCTTCGACGTTGATCTCGCGCTGCACCTGGGAGAGCACGCCTCCCTCCTTCGTGCCGGCGGGCTCACCGACGAGCTGGACGTTGACGCTCGCCTGGATCGGCTTGTCGAGCCGGACTTCCTGCAGATCGACGTGGGAGATGTGGCCGCGAATCGGGTCCTGCTGGTAGTCCTTCAGGATCGAGGCGTGCGTCGTCTTCTGTCCTTCCAGGACGACGTCGAGGATCGCATGCAGTCCACCTTGTCCAGTCAGGACACGGCGCAGCTCCCGTTCGGGAATGCAGATCGCGTGCGGCTGCTTGCCGCTGCCGTACAGGACGCCCGGAATGAGGCCCTCACGGCGGAGGCGGCGTGCGTCGGCGGAACCGCGCCGGTCGCGCTCCTTGACCTGCAGCTTGACTCGTTCGCCGGCCATTTCGGCGGCGAAGTGTAGCCATTACTTCTTGGTGTGCAGGTCGATCCCGAGCAGCAAACAGCAGCCAGAGGAAGATTGCGAGCATGCCGAAGTCCTAACCCTGCCTCGGGATTCGAAGTCGCGGGCTTCAGGACAACGCCGCTGACGCCGATCAAGCCACACATGTCCATGCGGATCGTCGACGGCGCACGCCTCCTGCGAACGAGCTTCGACCTCGTGCGCCACGACCGCGGGCTGCTCTGGTTTCCCGTGGCGTCGACGTGCTGCTTCCTCCTCACGGCCGCGTTCTGGCTGTACGAGGGGACATGGCTGTACTCGGTGCACGGCCCGTGGGTGCTGTTCGTGCCGCTCGTCCTGGTCGGCATGTACTCCGTCACGTTCGTCGGCATCTTCTTCAGCGTCGCGCTCGCCGGCGCCGCGAACGGCGTGCTCGACGGGCGCGGGGCGTCCTTCGGCGAGGGCGTCGACGTCGCATGGTCGCGGCTGGGCAGCATCGCCGGCTGGGCGGCATACGCCCTTTCCGTCTCGCTCGCGCTCAGCCTGGTTCAGCGGCTGAACCGCTGGGCCGGTACGGCCGCGCAGATCGCATGGAGCTTCGCGACGTTCTTCGTCGTGCCACTGATCGCCTTCGAAGGGCTGGCCGCCGGCGACGCGCGTCGCCGCTCGTTCGAGCTCGCCAAGCTGAACTGGCGCGCGGAGAGCGGCGGGCTCGGCGCGCTGCACGCGGCGATGTTCGTGCCGGCGCTCGTGTTCTTCGTCGCCTACAAGGCTCTCGCCGGCGGCGAGGTGCATTCGCCTGCGGCGCAGGGGCTGCTCGGGCTCGCGTTGGCGGCCTCGCTCGTCGTGGGGATCGTCGCCCAGGTCGTGCGACAGGTCTTCGCGGTCTGGCTCTACCGCACTGCTACCAGCTAGAAGAGCGCGTTCATATCGCCGAAGATCGCGGAGACGGAATCGTCCGCGAAGACGTTGTGAATCGTCTCGGCGAGGATGTCGGCGACCGTGATCACGGTCACGCGCTCCGGCTTCGTCAGCGGGTCGATCGGAACGGTGTCGGTGACGACGACGTTGTCGAGCGGGCTGTCCTCGATCCGCTCGATCGCGGGCGAGGAGAAGATGCCGTGCGTCGCGCACGCGTAGACCTTCTTCGCCCCGTGCTCCTTCAGGAACTGGGCACCCGCGACGAGCGTGCCGGCAGTGTCGACCATGTCGTCCGTCATCACGGCGCACTTGCCGTCGACGTCGCCGATCACGTTCGTGATGTGGGCGACGTTGTGCGCCGGACGATCCTTCTGCAGCACCGCGAGGTCGCCGCCGATCATCTCTGCGAACTTGCTCGCCAATCGGGTGCGGCCCGTGTCGGGCGCGACGGCGACGAGCTCCTCGGGGAGGCCGAGGTCGCGGAAATACTGCGCGAGCATCGGGAGCGCCGTCATGTGGTCGACGGGCACTTCGAAGAATCCCTGGACCTGGCCGGCGTGCAGGTCCATCGTCAGCACGCGGTCGGCACCGGCTGACTGGATCATCTCGGCGACGAGCTTGGCGGTGATCGGCTCGCGCGGACGTGACTTCTTGTCCTGCCGCGAATACGGGTAGAGCGGAACGACTGCCGTGATGCGCTTCGCCGACGCGAGCTTCGCGGCGTCGATCATGATCAGCAGCTCCATCAGGTGCTGGTCGACCGGCGGCGAGCTCGTCTGCACGATGAAGAGGTCGGCGCCGCGGATCGACTCCTCGTACCGGCAATACGTCTCCCCGCTCGCAAACGTGCGCAGCGACACGTCGCCGACCTGGATGCCGAGCTTCTCCGCGATCCTGTCCGCGAGCTCGGGATGCGAGCGTCCGGCGAACAGCATCAGCCGCTTCGACGGCCCGCTCTCGATCCAGTGCTCCGGTTTGACCTCCGCCTTCGACTCGGCGACCTCGAGCCCGGGCAGGCGAGTCAGCTCAGTCGTTGCGCTTTCCACGGAGATAGCCCTCTTTCGTGATCTGCTTCGGCGGGAACCCAGCGAGCGATTCGGGAGGGACATCTTCTGTTATGTATGCCCCGCCCGCAATCCATGCGTCGTCCCCGATCTCGATCGGGGCTTCGAAGCCATTGTGAATGCCGGTCCTGACGTTGCGTCCGATCTTCGTCCTGCCCTTCGGGCGATCGCGCTGATGGGGAAAGTTCGCGGTGATGTTGCCGGCGGCGACGTTCGTGTCCTCGCCGATCTCGGCATCGCCGATGTAGGAGAGGTGTGGGATCTTCGTGCGCTCGCCGACCTCGGAGTTCTTGATCTCGACGAAGGTCCCCGCCTTGGCGCCGGCTGCGAGCCTGGTGCCGGGACGGAGGTACGCGAACGGCCCGACGGTCGCGCCGGGCCCGATCTCCGCGTCGACCGCCACGACGTGCGGCCCGACCTCCGCGCCCGCGGCCACGCGCGTCTTCCCACGGAGGATCGTGAACGGATGGATCGTCGAATCCGCCTCGAGCTCGACGTCCGGCTCGATCCACGTCGTCTGCGGATCGACGATCGTGACGCCCGCGAGCATGTGCTCTCTGTTCACGCGCGCGCGTAGGAACAACGCGGCGTCCGCGAGCTCGACGCGCGTGTTGACGCCCTCGACCTCGCTTGCGTCCGGAGCTTTGAACACGCCCACCTCCTCCCCGCCTTCGACCAACAGTCGCACCGCGTCCGTCAGATAGAGCTCGCCCTGCGCGTTCGCCGGCTCGATCCGGTCGAGCGCGGGCCACAGTCTGTCAGCCTCGAAGACATAGATCGAGGAGTTCACTTCGCGGATCGCCCGCTGCTCTTCGTCGGCGTCTGCGTTCTCGACGATCTGGCGGAGACGGCCGTCCTCGCCGCGGACGATGCGCCCGTAGGCCAGAGGGTCGGGCGGCTCGAACGAGAGCACCGTCGCGGCGACGCCCGATCGTCGGTGCTCGTCGACGAGCTGTTGCAGCAACGCCGAGCTGAGCCGCGGATGGTCGCCCGAGACGACGAGCAACTGCTTCGCGTCGGCGACCTTGTCGCGCGCGGCGCGCAGCGAGTCGCCGGTGCCGAGTGGTTTCTCCTGCACTGCGACGTTCGCGCCGTCGAACGCGTCGACGGCATCGGGTGCGACGACGAGGACGAGCGGGTCGGGGCGGAGCGGCTCGACCGCTCCGACGACCCAGTCGATCAGCCTCCGCCCGAGCAGCGGGTGGAGGTGCTTCGGCGTCGCGGACTTCATCCGCGTGCCAAGGCCCGCGGCCATGATGACGGCGGCGAGGTCGCTCATCGCAACTGGGGCGCCAGGATTCGAACCTGGGATCGCGGGACCAAAACCCGCTGCCTTACCACTTGGCTACGCCCCACCACCCGGGAAGGGTAAGTCCTGCTTATGCGCGCCGGTGATCCGTAAAGAGGTAGGCGAGGGCGGCGATGGCGATGATGGCGACGATCCCGATCGCGATCCACTCGAAGATGAAGGCGAACAGCACCACGAGGAGAGCCATCGCCTGCGACGCGGCTGCGATCCACGAGAGATGCCGCCCGACGTCCCACTTCATCGTCCGTCCCGCGAGGACGTAGAAGGCGAGCACGACCACGGCGATCACCAGCACGGTCCAGCGCGTGAGATCGTGCGAGACCGCGACGACGATGCCCTCGACGACGGCGGTCCAGAGGGCGAGCTTCAACCTCCGCTCGCGCAACCAACGGCCGCCGCGCGAGCTCCCCGCCTCGATCATCGGCTGCGTTGCGGCCACAAATCAACGGTACCACGCTGGTGCCGTCAGCCAGGTGCGCGCGCTGGCGCTGAGCCGGCGCTGCGCGGCACGCGCGCGGTCGGCGTGCAGGAACAACCCGTAGACGGCGGGACCGGCGCCGGTGACGTCGGCGCGGAACGCACCCAACGCACGCAGCTCGTCTGCAAGCGGTGACGTCGTCAGGTCGTTCGTCGGCAACGCCGCGAGGTCGCGCGGCCGCCGCACGCGCCCGAGCGCAGCGAGCAGCGCGTCGCAGCGCCGCTCGTACCCGCGTTCGCCGCCGCGCGCGTCGAACGCCGCGAACACGTCCGCGGTCGACGACTTCGCCACACCCTTCGGGAGGACGAGTACGACCCAGTAGTCCTGGGGCAGATCGAGCGGTGAGAGCTCCGTCCCGTCACCCGTCCCGAGCTGCGGCCCGTCGACCAGGAAATAGGGAACGTCGGCACCGAGCTCGCGCGCCGTCACGTGCAGCTCGTCGTCCGGCAGCGGCCGGTCGCGCAGGGCATTCGCGAGGCGGAGTGCGGTTGCAGCATCGGAGCTCCCGCCGCCGAGGCCGGCAGCGACCGGAATGCGCTTCGCGATGTGCGCGCGGAACCCAGTTCCGTCGGCAACGGTCTCGAGCGCACGGCGCACGAGCGTGTCCCCTTCGAAGCCTTCGACGCGAACGCTCGCCGCCCGTTCGACGGCCAGCCGGTCGCACAGCGCGACTCGCTGGTAGACGGTCACGAGCTCATGACGTCCGTCCGCTCGCGGCGGCCCGACGACGAGCGCAAGGTTGATCTTCGCCGCGGCAGCGGCGCGCCTCACTCGAGCTCCCGGGCGAGCTCGAGGAAATCCGCCGGCGTCAGCTCTTCGGCACGTACGTCCGGGATGCGCGCACGTGCCGTGTCGACGCCGGACAGCTCGAGCGAGTTGGCCAGCTTCTTGCGGCGATGCGCGAAGGCCGCCTCGACGATCCGCTTGACGTGCGCGAAGTTCTCCGGCAATCCGGTCCGCCGAAACGCGACGATCGCCGACTCGACGTTCGGACGCGGGCGAAACACGTTGCGCGACACGGGATGGAATCCGGTGCGTTCGGCCACCAGCTGGACGAGCACCGAGACTGCGCCGTACGCCTTGGTCGACGGCGCGGCGAAGAAGCGGTCGGCCACCTCGCGCTGCACCATCACGCACCAGAGCCGGACGTCTGGCAACCCGGCCAGGCTCTCCGCGACGAGCGGAGTGGCGATGTTGTACGGAAGGTTGGCGACGAGCTTCGTGGCGCCCGGCGCCGCCTCGCGGAGGTCGAGCTGCAGCGCGTCGCCGAACCGAAGCTCGACGTTGGGACGACCGGCGATGCGCTCGACGAGCCGGGGCCCGAGCGAGAGGTCGAGCTCGACGGCGAACACCTGCTGCACGCGGTCGGCCAGAAAGGTCGTGAGTACGCCCAGGCCAGGGCCGATCTCGAGCACGATGTCGGGCTCCTCGACCTCGGCGAGCCGCCCGATCACGCCGAGGATGTTCTCGTCGACGAGGAAGTGCTGTCCGAGCTCCTTCTTCGCCCGGACGCTCACGCGAGGCCGAACGCCGCGGTCGCGTTCTCGTCGATCCGGCGGCCGAGCTCCTCCGGATCCTCGCCGCGGGTGTCGGCGAGCGACGCGAGCGTGTGGACGACATACGCCGGCTCGTTCCGCTTTCCGCGCAACGGCTGCGGCGCGAGATAGGGACAGTCCGTCTCCGCGAGGATCCGGTCGGCCGGAACGGCGCGAGCGGCTTCGCGCAGCTCCGGCGCCTTCGCGTACGTCACGTTGCCGGCGAACGACACGTAGTACCCACGGTCGAGCGCTACCGGAAGAAGGCCCGGCGATGAGAAGCAGTGCAGCACGACCGTGCCCTCGAACCCGGCGAGCGCAGCCGCGGTCTCGTCGTCGGCGGCGCGCGCATGGATGATCACCGCCTTCCCGTGCTCCTCCGCGAGCTGCAGCTGCCGGTCGAACACGCGCCGCTGATCGTCGCGCGGCGCGTAGTCCCGGTAGAAGTCGAGGCCGATCTCGCCGATCGCGACGATCCGGTCGTCGAGCAGGACGTCGAGCGGCTCGCCGTCGGCGGCCTGGTGCGGGTGGACGCCCGCCGCGACCGCGACACCGGGCTCGCCCTCGGCGATCGCCAGTGTCGCGCGCGTCGATGCCGAGCCGGAGCCGATCGCGACGACCCGCTCAACGCCCGCCGCGCGCGCACGTTCGAGCGCGCCCTTCGGATCGTCGAGCGCGTCGAGATGCGCGTGGGTGTCGATCACGCCGCCGCGGTCGGCGCGTCGACTCGCGGGAAGAGCGGAGCCGCCGGCCCGATGCCGTCGGCCTGTACGCCACGACCGGGTGCGACGTTGTCCCAGGAGAGATCGAGCGGCTGCCGCAGAGCGCCGAGGATCTCCGGCGCGGACCTCGGCAGGAACGCCGAGAGCGCGATCGTTGCGATGCGCAAACCGTCGGCGAGCTCGTAGAGCACGCGGTCGAGGTCCTGTGCGCGCGACTCGTCATTCGCAAGATCCCACGGACGCGTGGTCTCGACGTGCTTGTTGAGCGCGCGGACGAGCGTCCAGATCGTCTCGGCCGCGGCGGTGAGGTCGAACACGTCGAGCTGCGCGGGAACGTCGCGCCGGACGGCCTCGATCGGAGCTGCAAGTGACGAGTGCTCGACGGCCGGCGGAATCCGACCGTCGCGATAGCGAGCGATCATCGCCGTCGTTCGTGAGACGAGGTTGCCGAGATCGTTCGCCAGCTCGCCCTGGTAGCGGTCGTGCAGGCTCTCGAGCGTGACGTTGCCGTCCTGTCCGAACGAGACGGCGCGCACCGCCCAGAAGCGCACCGCGTCGCTGCCGTAGACGGAGACGAGATCGAGCGGGTCGATCACGTTGCCGACCGACTTCGAGATCTTGCGGTCGTCGAGCTGCAGATAACCGTGGACGAACAACTGCTTCGGGACGTCGTAGCCGGCTGCGAGGAGTAGTGCCGGCCAGAAGACGCAATGGAACCGCAGGATGTCCTTGCCGATCAGGTGCCGCGCCTCCGGCCAGAACTGCGCCCGCAGATCCTCGCCCTCGCGGGCGTAGGTCAGCGCGCTCAGGTAGTTGATGAGCGCGTCGACCCAGACGTAGACGACCTGGCTCTCGTCCCACGGAAGCGGGATGCCCCAGGGCTGCCCCGCGCGGCTGAGGCTGAAATCCTGTAGCCCGCCGGCGATGAACGAGCGAGCTTCGTTGTATCGGAAGCGCGGCAGGACGAAGTCGGGCCGCGCGTCGTACAGCTCGAGCAGCTGCTCCTGGAAGGCTGAGAGCCGGAAGAAGTAGTTCGTCTCTTCGATCCACTCGGGCTCGATGCCGTGCTCGGGGCACTTGCCGTCGACCAGCTCGGCCTCGGTCTTGAACGCCTCGCAACCGACGCAGTAGAGGCCTGCATACGTGTCCTGGTAGATGTGGCCGTTGTCGTAGATCCGCTGGATGAAGTCCTGGACGAAGCGCTTGTGGCCCTCGTCGGTCGTGCGGATGAAGAAGTCGTAGTCGGCATCGACGAGCTTAGGCAGCTCTTTCCACGATTCGGCGATCCGGTCCACGTAGGTCTTCGGGTCAAGCCCCTGCCCTTCGGCCGCCCGGTAGACCTTCGAGGCGTGCTCGTCCGTGCCGGTGAGGAAGAACGTCGCCTCGCCACGCTGCTTGTGATGGCGCGTCAGGATGTCGGCCGCGATCGTCGTGTACGCGTGGCCGATGTGCGGCGTCGAGTTGACGTAGTAGATCGGTGTCGTGATGTAGAAGCTGCTCACCTCTAGCCATGATAGGTCGGGCGTCGAGCCGCCTTCGCCGGCGCGCAAAGCAGACGCAGGCGCCGAATAGCAGGAGCGCGAGGCCGCCACCCCACCACAGCTTCCCGAGGCCGGCGGGCCGAGCCGCGCGCGATCGGCGGCGTTGCGCATCGGCAGCCGAGACGGGCATCGATCGTGGCGAGCGAGGCTGGGCCGAGCGCCGCCGCGTGCCGCTGCGAGCGCCGTTCGCGTGCACCGGCAGGCGCGCGGCGACGGCTTCCGGCGGCGCGTGCGCCGCGACCTCGCCCCCGGCCGAGCGCCGCGGGTGCGCGGCGGGCGCTATCGGCGTCTCGGCGGCCGGTGAGACCGTGGCCTGCGCCGCCTGCACCTCGACCGTCGCCGCCTCCGACGCGCGCACGTCGCTCGCAGGCGTCTCGGGCGTGCTTGCCTTCGGCGCGGGAGCGTCGGACACTGAAGGCTCGGGTGCCGACTCGGCGTCCGCGTGTGCGGCCGGCGTCGCGACCGCGGGCGCGGCGGTGGCGAGCGGCTCGGGCTGGGGCTCCGCGCGCGGCGCGGGCGTCTCGACGACCGGGCGTCCGGGCAGGAGCGTCAGCGGATCCACATAGCCCTGATCCTCGGCCGTCACCCGCACGCCGAAGTAGACGAACGGCTCCGCGCCGTCGACGACGCCGGTCGGCCCGACCGTCCCGACAACGGACCCCTCGGTGACGAGCGCTCCGCGCTGCACGTCGATCGAGCCGAGATGGACGAGCGTGGCCGTGTACCCGAACGGCGTCTCGATCGAGACGGTCTTGCCCCCGTTCGGCACGGTTCCGGCGAACGTGACGGCGCCTCTCGCCGGCGCGAGCACCTCCGAGCCGGTCGGGGCGCCCAGGTCGACGCCGCGGTGTTGACCCCCCGCGTACGGGTGCGCACGGTCGAACGAGAACGGCCGCAGGACGGGACCATCGACCGGCCATGTCCAGGCCTGCGCTGCAGACGCAGACAGGAGAAAGGCGGAGAGCGCAACGACAGCGAATCGGCGGAACACGAAGCCTCCTTGTTGCCTGATTTGAGAACCGAACGACCATAGCAAGGTCGTCTTGTCGTTGTCAATACTGGCTACAAAGTACGGCGGTAGAGCTCGTTGCGCGACGCACCGGTGAGGCGCGCGACGACGTCGGCCGCCTGCCGGCGCGGCACGCCGGCAGCGACGAGCTCGGCGACGGACGCCACCGCGTCGTGCGCGTCGTCACGCACCGACGGAGGGCCGAGCACGAGCGTGATCTCGCCCTTCGGCGCCTCTGCAAAACGCGTGGCAACGACGGCGGCCGGGCCGCGCACGACCTCCTCGAACTTCTTCGTCAGCTCGCGACAGACGGCGACGATGCGCTCGGCGTCCGCCTCCGCGAGCGAGCGAAGCGTCGCCGGCAGTCGGCGCGGCGACTCGAAGGCCACGACGGGGTACGGCCAGCGGGCGAGCTCGTCCCACAGAGCGCGAAGCGCTCCCGTTCCGCGCGGCAGGAACCCGACGAACTGGTACCGCTCGGCCGCGAGACCGCTCGCCACGAGCGCGGTCTCGACCGCCGACGGCCCCGGCAGCACCGTCACCGGGACCCCCGCGGCGAGCGCCGCGCCCACCAGCCGCGCCCCCGGATCGCTGATCCCCGGCAGCCCGGCGTCCGACACGAGGGCAATCCGCTCCCCCGCGTCCAGCCGAGGCAGCAACTCGGCCGTCCGCTTCGCCTCGTT
>Ga0136846_1210247_pt1 | contig 10054 bp, 8 predicted proteins | sample HopSoiMetagenom2_FD_96841 | JGI IMG/M metagenome (GOLD analysis project Ga0136846, IMG submission 96841) | Grasslands soil microbial communities from Hopland, California, USA - 2 Assembly 2016 (version 4) | ecosystem: Environmental > Terrestrial > Soil > Grasslands | place: USA: Hopland... | reverse complement strand
GGGCCAACAGAAACCGGCAAGTCTGCACACAACCCAGCGTGACACCCGGTCCCAGCAGGAACCAAGAAGTGAGAGCACGTGTCACGATCTGGATACGGGATGGCAGCCGACCCCTTGACAGGCCCACCTTGAGTTAGACAAGGTTTCGATTCTGAGAGGTCGCGTTCACAACTGTTGAGTTTTCCCGGTCATTGAGGAGGCGCGACAATGATGAGTCCTCGTTCCTACGGTGCCGGCGGCGTGCCGGCCATGGCCATCAGACGGCGGACGATGCTGAAGGGCATGGTGGGCGGCGCCGGGGCACTCGCCGGTTTGCCGCTGCTGTCCGCGTGCGGGGACGACTCGGGGGGCGGCGGGAGCGCCGGCGGCACGGTCTCGTTCGGGTCCAACTGGTCCGACGAGGTGCCCAAGAAGGGCATCCAGGCCATGATGGACGCCTACGGCAAGGGCAAGGTCGACATCAACACCGTCGACCACAACTCCTTCCAGGAGAACATCAACAACTACCTGCAGGGCGGTCCGGACGACGTGTTCGGCTGGTTCGCCGGCTACCGCATGCAGTTCTTCGCCGAGCAGGGTCTCATCGGCGACATCAGCGATGTCTGGTCCGACATCGGCGGCGGGTTCTCCGACGCCATGAAGCAGCAGTCGACCGGCAAGGACGGCAAGCAGTACTTCGTACCGATCTACTACTACCCGTGGGCGGTCTTCTACCGGAAGAGCGTGTGGCAGGAGAAGGGCTACGAGCCACCGGCCACAATGGACGATTTCACGAAGCTGGCCGGCCAGATGAAGAAGGACGGCCTGACCCCGATCGCGTTCTGCGACTCCGACGGCTGGCCCGCGATGGGCACGTTCGACTACATCAACATGCGCACGAACGGCTACCAGTTCCACATGGACCTCACCGCTCACAAAGAGTCGTGGGATCAGAAGAAGGTCAAGGACGTCTTCGACAACTGGAAGCAGCTCCTTCCCTACCAGTCGCCCGACGCACTCGGACTGACCTGGCAGGAGGGTGCCCAGGCGCTCGGAACCGGCAAGGCAGGCATGTACCTGCTCGGCTCCTTCGTGACCCGGCAGTTCACCGACCCGGCCGTTCTCGCCGACATCGACTTCTTCCCGTTCCCGGAGATCGCGGTCGAGGGCACGGATTCGGTCGAAGCACCGATCGACGGTCTCATGCTCACGAAGAAGGGCGGCGACAACCAGGCCGCTCGCGACTTCCTCGCGTTCATGGGTTCCGCCGCCGGCCAGGAGGCGTACTTCTCGGTCGACACGTCGAACCTGATGACCGTCAAGGACGCCGACACGTCGTCGTACACGGACTTCAACAAGAAGCTCGCCGGCGTCATCACGGATGCGAAGCACATCAGTCAGTTCTTCGACCGCGACGCACTGCCCGCGATGGCTAACAACGTCATGATCCCGGCCCTCCAGAGCTTCCTGAAGGACGGCACCGTCGACACTGCGAACCTCGAGGCACAGGCAAAAGCGCTCTACGCGGCCCAGTAGGAACGCTTCATGACTGCTGAAGCACCCGCGCTTGCACAGGCGTCGGGGGTGGCGAGACGAGTGTCTCGCCGCCCCCGGCTGCGGTTCACCCTGCTCAATCGGCGCGACAAAGTCGTCCTTACCCTCATGGTGGCGATCCCCACCCTGATCCAGCTCGTACTGGTGTGGATCCCGACGGTGCTCTCCGTCTTGCTCTCGTTCGTGCGCTGGAACGGGTTGGCGTTCTCCGACCTCCGCCCGGCCGGAATCGCCAACTACGAGTACATCTTCTCCACGTACCCGTCGTTCTGGCCCGCCCTGCAGCACAACCTGCTCTGGCTCGTGTTCCTGGCGGTGATCGCCACCCCGATCGGACTGCTTCTGGCGATCCTGCTCGACCAGAACATCAGAGGCTCGCGCATCTACCAGAGCATCTTCTTCTCGCCGGTGATGCTGTCGCTCGTGTTGATCGGCGTGATCTGGCAGCTCTTCTACTCGCAGAACAACGGTCTGCTGAACTTCCTGCTCGGCACCTCGGGCACACCTCAAGCGGTGGACTGGTTCGGCAACCCCAACCTCAACATCTGGGCGGCGCTCATCGCGGCCACCTGGCGGCACGCCGGCTACGTGATGATCCTGTACCTGGCCGGCTTGAAGGGCGTCGACCCGTCGCTTCGTGAAGCCGCGTCGCTCGACGGCGCGAACTTCTTCCAGACGTTCTTCCGGGTCGTGTTCCCGGTCATGCGTCCCATCAACATCGTCATCGTCGTCATCACGATCATCGAGTCCCTTCGAGCGTTCGACATCGTCTACATCATCAACGGCAGCAAGAACGGCCTGGAGCTCATCAGCGCGCTGGTCATCCAGTTCCTGGTCGGGGAAGCGCAGGTCATCGGCATCGGCTCGGCCCTTGCCGTGGTGCTTCTCGTGGTCTCGCTCGTGCCGATCGTGATCTACCTGAGCCGCATCTTCAAGAAGGAAGCGTGATGGCCGTTCTTCATGGACAGAGTGCACGGACACGGCTGAAGAGGCCGCACTACGGCACTCATCTGTTCCTCATCGCGATGGCGATCCTGTGGTTGATCCCGTTCGTGTGGGCGCTCTTCACCGCTTTGCGCCCGAAAGCCGACACCGACAAGTACGGGTATTTCAGCTTCGGCGGAGCCTTCAACCTCGACAACTTCATCGCCGCCTGGAACCAGGGTGGGTTCGCAACCTACTTCGGCAACTCGGTGATCATCACGGTGCCGACCGTCATCCTCACGCTGTTGCTCGCGTCGATGATGGCGTTCGCGGTGTCTCGGTTCACCTGGAAGTTCAACGTCACGCTGTTGATCATGTTCACCGCCGGAAACCTGCTGCCTCCGCAGGTGCTTGCGGCCCCGTTGTTCGAGATGTTCAAGCACTTCAACCTGCCGTACAGCGTCAGCGACTCCGGGAACCTGCTCAACACCTACGTGGCGGTGATCGCGGTCGACACCGCGTTCCAGATCGGGTTCTGCACCTTCGTGCTCTCGAACTACATGAAGGCGCTTCCGCAAGATCTGACCGAAGCGGCGTTCGTCGATGGGGCTGGGGTGTGGCGCCAGTACTGGGCGATCATCATGCCCCTGACGCGTCCGGCTTTCGCAGCACTCGGTACGCTCGAGGTGATCTGGATCTACAACGACTTCTTCTGGCCGCTGTTGTTGATCCAGAGCGGAAACCGTCTGCCCATCACCACCGCCATTCACAACCTGCAAGGGCAATTCTTGTCGAACTACAACCTCTTGGCCGCGGGGGCGATCATCACCATCATCCCCACCCTCATCATCTACATCGTGCTGCAGAAGCAGTTCGTCGCGGGTCTTACCCTCGGAGCCAGCAAGGGATGAGCCTTGAGCGTTTGAGCAGGGTTCTGTCCGACGACGGAACACCTCGCATCGGGTTCGGCGGCGACTACAACCCCGAGCAGTGGGATCCTTCGGTCTGGGCCGAAGACGTCGCCCTGATGAAAGAGGCCGGCGTCAACCTCGTGAGCGTCGGGATCTTCTCGTGGGCGCTCCTCGAGCCCACAGAGGGGGTCTACGAGTTCGGCTGGTTGGATCGGGTGCTCGATCTGCTTCACGCGTCAGGCATCCGCGTGGATCTCGCGAACGCGAGCGCGTCGCCTCCCCCGTGGTTCTCGCACAAGTACCCGGAGTCGCTGCCCGTCACGGCGTCGGGCGTGCGCCTCGGCTACGGTTCGCGGCAGGCGTTCTGCGGGTCGAACCCCGACTACCGCCGCGCGGCAGCGGCACTGACCCGCAAGATCGTCGAGCGGTACGGCAACCACCCGGCGGTCGTCATGTGGCACGTGCACAACGAGTACGGGTGCCACAACCAGCCCTGCTACTGCGACATCTCGGGACGGGCCTTCCAGGTCTGGCTGGAGAAGAAGTACGTCACCATCGACGCGCTCAATGACGCCTGGGGAACCGCCTTCTGGTCGCAGCACTACTCCACGTTCCTCGAGGTGACTCCCCCGCGGCAGTCCGGTGCGAGCGTCAACACCTGTCAGGTGCTGGACTTCGCGCGCTTCTCGTCCGACGAGTTGTTGGACTGCTTCCGTGCGGAGGCTGCGATCCTGCGGGAGAACTCGCCGCATCCGGTCACCACGAACTTCATGGGCTTCTCCATGGGCCTGTACAAGCCCGTGGACTACTGGGCGTGGTCTCAGCACATGGATATCGTGTCGAACGACCACTACCTGATCGCCGCGGACCCTCGCGGCTACCAGGAGCTCGCGATGACTGCCGACTTCATGCGCGGCCTCGCGGGAGGCGAACCGTGGATGCTGATGGAGCACTCGACGTCGGCGGTCAACTGGCAGCCGCGGAACCGCGCCAAGGCGCCGGGCGAGATGCTGCGCAACACGATGCAGCACGTCGCGCGCGGAGCGGACGCCGCCCTCTTCTTCCAGTGGCGCGCCTCCGTGGCAGGCACGGAGAAGTTCCACTCCGCGATGGTCCCGCACGGCGGATCGTCCACAGCGCGCTGGCGAGAGGTGGTCGAACTCGGCCGCGTTCTCGGCGCGCTCGCGGAGGTCGTCGGCTCGACCGTGGCGCAGCCGTCGGTCGCGATCATTCACGACACCGACGCGCGGTGGGGCAACGAACTGAGCGATCACCCCAGTGTCGACGTCGACGTCATCGCGGAGACCCGCAGGTGGCACGCGGCCCTACACTCCAGGGGGGTGACCAGCGACATCAGAAGGTCGGTCGACGATCTCAGCGGATATGCGCTGGTGGTCGTGCCTGTGCAATATCTCATGACGCAGAGCGGCATCGAGAACCTCACCGGCTACGTCGAGGCGGGTGGCGCGGTCGTCGTCACCTACTTCTCCGGAATCGTCGACCAGGATGACCACCTCCACCCCGGCGCCTACCCGGGGGCATTCGCGAACCTGCTCGGCGTCTCGATCGAGGAGTTCTTCCCGCTCATGGCGGACGAGCAGGTAGAGCTATCGCGCTTCGGAAGCGGTCGCGTGTTCAGCGAGCACGGCACGGCGTCCACCGCCGAGGTCCTCGCGAGCTATTCGAGTGGGCCGACGGCCGGATCGCCCGCCGTCACCCGCCGCACCCTGGGCAAGGGCGCCGCCTACTACGTCGGCACATCACTCCAGCCCGAGGGTCTGGCGGAGTTCCTGGACATGGTCGCCGGCGAGCACGGGGTGCAGTCGGTGCCAGGCGCCTCCGACGAGTTCGAGATCGTGACTCGCACCTCCGGCGATCAGAGCTGGGTGTTCCTGATCAATCACGGAAGCGAGTCGAGCGTGGTCGAGATCTCGGGAGTGGAGCTGCTCTCGGGCGATGCCGTCGACGGTTCGCTGAAGGTGGAGGCCGGAAAGGTCGCCGTCGTGCGCGTCGCGACATGACCATGCTCCACCTGCGCGGCGGGTCGTCGTCATTGGTACTCGACCTCTCCGCGGCGACACCGGTCGTCGTCCACTGGGGTCGCGACCTCGGCGTGGATCCACTGATTCCCGCTTCGCTCGGCAATGCCGTCGCGCACTCGCTCTACGACGAGCCGGTGCTGACCGAGTTGGTGCCGCAGGCCTCCACCGGGTGGAGGGGACGACCGGCGGTCCTCGGCCACCGTGCGGGTGGCACCGACTTCTCTCCGCTGTTCGCGATGACCGGTTTCACTCAGGATGCCGGCGATGTCACGATCAACCTGGTCGCCGCCCAGGAGCGGCTTGCTTTGCGGGTCGACCTCTCGTTGAGTCCGGAGGGGATGCTCCGCATCCGCCATGAGCTCACGAACGAGTCCGAGGAGTCGTATTCGCTCGAGGCGCTGAATGTCAGCATCCCCGTCGGCCCGGCCGCCTCCGAGGTGCTCGATCTGACGGGGCGCTGGGTTCGGGAGCAGCATCCGCAGCGCCAGTCCCTCCGTCAGGGAACCTGGCTGCGCGAGTACCGGCACGGCAGGACCGGCCACGACAGCTCGGCCCTCACGATGGTCGGCACCTCCGGATTCTCGAACCGTCATGGCGAGGTGTGGGCGACCCATTTCGGCTACAGCGGCAACCGGGCCACCTTCGTCGAGAAGACGCCTGCGACGCCGGCGATGCTCGGGTCGGGTGTGCTGTTCCTTCCTGGCGAGCTCGAGTTGTCGGCCGGAGAGAGTTATCGCACGCCGTGGGTCTACGCGGCCCATTCGACGACGGGGATCGACGGTGTCTCCGAGGTCTTCCACCGCTGGATCCGTGCCCGGCCCACGCACCCACGTTCGCCACGTCCTGTCGTGCTCAACACCTGGGAAGCGGTGTATTTCAACCACGATCTCGATGACTTGCTCGAGCTGGCGCGGATGGCAGGCAGCCTCGGCGTCGAGCGCTTCGTGCTCGACGACGGCTGGTTCCGCGGTCGCCGAAATGATCACGCGGGGCTCGGGGACTGGACCGTCGACACGAACGTCTGGCCCGACGGGCTCGGTCCCTTGATCGAGGGCGTGAATGCCGAGGGCATGGAGTTCGGCCTGTGGGTCGAACCGGAGATGGTGAACGAGGACTCGGAGGTCATTCGGGAGCATCCCGATTGGATCAGCGGTCCCGGCAATCGCACGCCGGTCGAGTGGCGCCATCAGCAGGTCATTGACCTGGTGAATCCCGATGCCTGGCAATACGTGTTCGATCGCATCGACGCGCTCCTCACCGACAATCGCATCGCCTTTCTCAAGTGGGATCAGAATCGCGACCTCGTCGAGCCGGGCCATGGACGACGTGCGTCGGCCGTCGACCAGACGGAGGCGGCGTACCGGCTGTTGGACGCGCTGAAGCGCGCGCACCCCGACGTCGAGATCGAAAGCTGCTCGTCGGGTGGCGCTCGGGTGGATCTCGGGGTGCTGGAGCGCACCGACCGGGTGTGGGCATCCGACTGCAATGACGCCCTGGAGCGGCAGACGATTCAGCGCTGGACGCAGGCTCTGCTCCCCCTCGAGCTCATCGGCAGCCACGTCGGACCGACTCGATCGCACACGACCGGTCGTACACATTCGCTGTCGTTCCGTGTCATCACCGCGCTCTTTGGCTCGTTCGGGATCGAGTGGGATGTTCGCGGTCTCACCCCCGCCCAGTTCAGCGAACTCCAGCACGGGGTGTCTCTCTACAAGACGCATCGCGCACTGCTTCACTCGGGCACGGCGGTCCACGCCGACCTGCGCGACGATGCCTACCGCCTCCAAGGAGTGGTCGCCGTCGACGGCCGGGAGGGGCTGTACTCCTTCTCCTGTCTGCGCAGCGCCGAAGACGAGGTGCCAGGGTCGATCGTGCTTCCGGGTCTGGATCCGCAGACGCGGTATCGCGTCGAGGTCGTGTTCCCGAGCGGCGCCATTCCCGACGAGCAGCGCAATGTCATTCCGTGGACAGTGGATTCGGTGACCGCGTCCGGGTCGTTCCTGAGCGAGATCGGGCTGCCGATGCCGATCCTGCATCCCGAGCACGCCATCCTGCTGCACGCCGCGGCGGTAGAGGACTAGCACCACGTCTCGGCGGCGCGTCCTCGTCGGTGCGGCGATCGCGGTCGCAGCGCTGATCCTCGGGGCGGGCGCCGTGGCGCTGCGCACGTCGCCGCAGGCTCTTTCGGCCTCGACGGCGCGTCTCGCCCCGACCCCGCCGATGGGGTGGAACAGCTGGAACCATTTCGGTTGCGCGGTCACCGCCGATCTCATCGAGCGCACCGCAGATGCCCTGGCGGCCAACGGCATGGCGAAGCTCGGCTACGACTCGGTCGACATCGACGACTGCTGGATGTCACCGCAGCGCGACGCGCGCACCGGTGAGCTGGTCGCGGATCCGGCCAAGTTCCCGCATGGGATCGCCGCCGTGGCCCGCTACCTGCACGCACGCGGCTTCAGCCTCGGCATCTACGAGGACGCGGGGACCACCACCTGCGCCGGTTTCCCCGGCAGTCTCGGACACGAACGGCTCGACGCGCAGACCTTCGCGAGGTGGGGAGTCGACGCCCTGAAGTACGACAACTGCAACCGCGACGGGCTGTCGTCGAAAGCGCAGTACATCGGGAGGTATGTCACCATGCGCGATGCGCTGAGGGCGACCGGGCGCCCGATCCTGCTCGCAATCTGCGAGTGGGGGGTGCACCAGGTGTGGACGTGGGCCGGCGACATCGGCCAGAGCTGGCGGACCACCCACGACATCGCAGACAGCTACGCGTCGATGCTGGCGAACTTCAAGGTCAACGTCATGCTCTCCCGATACGGCGGACCGGGGGGATGGAACGATCCCGACATGCTCGAGATCGGCAACGGCGGCATGACGCCGACCGAGGAGCGCGCGGAGTTCACCCTGTGGGCCGCCATGGCCGCGCCGTTGGTTGCCGGAGCCGATATCGCGTCGCTCAGCGCCGACGATCTCGCGATCTACTCCAACAGGGAGATCATTGCGATCGATCAGGATCGCCTCGGCAGGCAGGCGGTGCCGATCTCCGTCGGCGGCCAGCCCGCCGGAACGGGCGGACTCTGGGTGCTCAGCAAGCCCCTCGCAAACGGCGACCGGGCTGTCGTCCTCTTCAACTCGACCGACTCAGCGCAGACCATCTCAGCTGCGACCTCGATGGTCGGACGGCGCGGGGCGAGCATTGAGCTCCGGGATGTCTGGTCGGGAGCGGTATCGACCACAACATCGGGCGTGATCAGCGCCGTCGTCGCGCCGCACGCCGCGGAGATGTTCCGCGTCAGCCCTTAGGACTTCGAGGTCTTGCCCGATTTCCCTGACTTGCTTGGCTTCTTCGGGGAGGCAGGTTCAGGAATGGGAACGGCGGAGGCCGGTGGGTTGACCACGGCGGCGGACGCGCCCCCGTCAGAGACGGTCGGCGACGCGGGAGCCTGGTCGGCTGCCGTGGCATCCGGCTTCATCTCTTCGCGGAAGATCTTGGTCGACTGACCGATGCTGCGCGCGAGCGCCGGCAGACGCGTGGCGCCGAACAGCAACAGCACGATGCCCACGATGATCAGCAGGTGCCATCCGGTCAGGTTCCCAAGCATGGCTGAAGTCTAGTCGCCGTCCCCCGGTTTTGTTCGGCGGTCCGGGCGGGATCGTGTGGGCTCAGCGGTACCGCGCGACGCCCTCACGCGCCCAGTCCTCAACCGCGGAGCGTGCGCTCGGCGGCGCAACGACGGTGGCGACCCCCGGCATGCTCGCGATGAGCCTCTTCAGCCCGTGATAATGCGAGACCCGGAGGGTGGTGCGGATGCGACCATCGAGCTCGACGGTGGTCGCGCCATCCGGAATGTAGTCGGTCAGCAGCGGCATCGCCGACGGGACCACCTCGATGGTCACTTCGAGGTCATCGGGCGAGGGCTCGAAGAGAACGTCCGGCAACCGCACGTCGGAGTCGGTCGCCCGGTGCTCGATGGGCTGCTCCGTGATGATCGCGTTCGAGATGCGGTCGAGCCGGAAGGTGCGCACCGCTTCGCGCAGGTGGCACCAGCCGCGCAGGTACCAGTCCGTGTCGATGGACTCCACCCGCAGGGGATCCACCCGCCGTCGCTCCCGCTGACCCTGCGAGTTCTGATAGTCGAGTTCGAGCTGCACGCCTCGCGCCACGGACTCGCGGATGAGGGCGAGCGTCGGAGCCAGCGGATCGGGCGCAATGGCGTCGATCGCGCCGGCCAGCACCGCACCCTCGACTCCCACCTGACTCGGCGTCGCGGATGCGCCCCGCGACAGCTTGCTCATCAGCGAGGCGATGGCGGCCCGGTCGGCGTTCTCGGGCAGCGCCTAGAGGTACTGGAGACCCGCGATCAGTGCCGCGGCCTCTCGCGCCGAGAAGCGCGGAGAGTCGTCGATGGCCACGAGGTTGGTGATGACGATCTCGTCACGCTCTTCGAAGGCATCCCAGTTGATATCGAACAGGTCGCCGTGCTGATAGGCGTCGGTCTCGCCCGGAACACCGCTCACCGCGATCAGCTCGACGGCCTCGCGGATCTGCTGGGGCGTCATCCCGAAGTGCTCGGCCGCCTCGCTCACCTTCGCGCCGTCGTGATCCATCAACCACGGCACGAGCGAGAGCAGGAAGGCCAG
>Ga0136846_1209313_pt1 | contig 10054 bp, 10 predicted proteins | sample HopSoiMetagenom2_FD_96841 | JGI IMG/M metagenome (GOLD analysis project Ga0136846, IMG submission 96841) | Grasslands soil microbial communities from Hopland, California, USA - 2 Assembly 2016 (version 4) | ecosystem: Environmental > Terrestrial > Soil > Grasslands | place: USA: Hopland... | reverse complement strand
TGCTGGGCCGGGTCGATGCGGTGCCGGGCTATATCGATGCCGAGGTGCCGGAGCTCGAGGCCAAGGCCGGCGGCAAGGGCTCGCTCAGCATCATGCAGGGCGCGAAATTCGGCTGGACCGTCTATGGCTCGGGAGTCTTCACCTCGGAAAAGATCGTCAAGGAGAAGCCGGATCTCGCCAAGCGCTTCATGGCCGCCTATCTGCACGCCTTCCAGGACGTGATCGCCGACCCGAAGGCCGCGGCCGCGATCGTCGCCAAGGCCGTGCCGGAATATGCCGGCAAGCAGGAAGTGCTGGTGGCGCAGCTCCAGGCCGACATCGACGCGACCTTCAACAGCGATGACACCAAGGCGGCTACACTTGGCACGATGACGGAAAAGAAATGGCAGGCTACCTTGGATGTGCTGCAGCAGCAGGGCCTGCTGAAGGCACCGGTCGAGACCAAGGATGTCTATACCGACGCCTTCTTGAAATAGAAAAGCCGAACGGGGACGGTCACGGGGATGAGTGCCGAGAAGACTTACGACTACGTGATCGTCGGTGCGGGCTCAGCCGGCTGCGTGCTGGCCGACCGGCTGACCGAGGAGAAGGACGTCACCGTCCTGCTCCTCGAAGCCGGCGGCTGGGACCGCGATCCCTGGATTCACATCCCGCTGGGCTGGGGCAAGATCCTGGTCAACCGGCTCCATGACTGGGGCTACTTCTGCGAGCCCGAGCCCAGCGTCGGCGGCCGCGCGGTCGAATGTGCCCGCGGCAAAGTGGTCGGCGGCTGCTCCTCGACCAACGCCATGGCCTATGTACGCGGCAATCGCGGCGATTACGACCGCTGGGCGGCGGATGGTGCCAAAGGCTGGTCGTATGACGCCGTCCTGCCCTACTTCAAGAAACAGGAGAGCTGGGAAGGCGGCGGCGATGCTTATCGCGGCGGCCAGGGGCCGCTCGGCACCCAGTTCTGCCATTACGACGATCCGCTGCTCGGTGCCTTTGCCGAAGCCGGAAAGGCAGCGGGTCATGCCTGGACCGAGGATTACAACGGCGCGGAGCAGAATGGTTTCGGCCGGCTGCAGATGACGATCCGTAACGGCAAGCGCGCCAGCACGGCCAGCGCCTATCTGCGCCCGGCACTGAAGCGCGGCGGCGTCGAGATCCAGGTGCATGCGCTGGCAACCCAGCTGCTGATGGAAGGCAGTCGCGCGGTCGGCATCGAATATCGCCAGCATGGCGTGAAACGCGTGGCGCGCGCGACACGCGAAGTGATTCTCGCCGGCGGCGTCATCAACACACCGCAGCTGCTGAACCTCTCCGGCATCGGCGATCCCGCGGCGCTGAAGCAGCATGATATCCCGGTCAAGGTGGCGCTTCCGGGTGTCGGGAAGAACCTGCAGGACCATGTCTCGGTGATCCTGATGTATCACCGCAAGGAACAAAGCCCGTTCCATAAGATGATGCGCTTCGACCGCATCACACGTGAGTTGGGCAAGGCCTATTTCTTCGGCCAGGGCTTCGCCGCGGACGTGCCGGGCGGGATCACCGCTTTCCTGAAGAGCCGCGATGATCTGAAACTGCCGGACATCCAGTTCCTGCTGACCGCGGCGCCCCTGGGCGCCTGGCCTTACATGAAGCCGTTCAAGGCACCGTTCAACGACGGATTTGCTTGCCGCATCGTCATGCTGCATCCGGAGAGCCGCGGCGAGGTCAGCTTGCGCTCGACCGATCCGGAGGCGCATCCGAAGATCCTGCAGCGCTTCCTCTCGACCGATGCGGATTGGAAATCCTTGCGCGCCGGGGTGCGGCTCGCCCGCGACGTCGCCGCGCAGAAGGCGATGCAGCCGTTCATTGCCCGCGAGTTCTTCCCCGGCAATGACAAGAGCTCGGACGCGGCGATCGACGAGCACATCAAGAAGACTTCGATCACCGTCCATCACCCGCTCGGCACCTGCAAGATGGGCGCCGACAGCGATCCGCTGGCGGTCGTCGACACCGAGCTCAAGGTGCGCGGCGTCGATGCCCTGCGCGTGGTCGATGCCTCGGTGCTGCCCGACATGCCGACCGGCAATATCAACGCCGCGGTGATCATGGCGGCGGAGAAGGCGGCCGATCTGATCCGCGGGATCAGCGCTTCACAGCCGCAATGATGCTGCCGCCGGAAGGCAGCACGGTCCGGCTGATCGCGCCGCAACCGGCCGCTTCGAGCCAGGCCCGGTGCTCCGCTTCGGTATAGGCCTCGCCGGAGCGATAGACGTTCATCAGGGTGACGTTCAAAAAGACCGCGGCGGACGGGCCGAGCCGATTATCATCGATGATGCCGCTGCCGAGGATGTAGAGCGTTCCGCCCGGACGCAACGCGGCAACTGCGTGGGCAATCGCGCTGGCGGCCTCGTCGCGGCCCAACACCTGGACCAGGGCGCGCAGCACCGCGACGTCGTATTCGCCGTGCGGCGGCGCCGCGACGATATCGCCGGCCTCGATGGTGACCCGCTCGCCGCCCTCCGCTCCCATGAAGGCCGCCGCCAGGCGGGCGTTCCGCGGCAGTTCCAGCAGCGTCCCCCGCAAGCCCGGGTAGGTCGCGCACAGAGTGAGGACCAGGCCACCGGATCCGCCGCCGATATCGATCAGCGACCGTGCGCCCGAAAGATCGAAGCGCCTGGCGAGATCATGAGCCCCGGCGATCGCATAAGGATGCATGCCGCGCAGCATCGCCATCATGTCCTCGTCCGACGCAGCGGAAAAGTCGTGCAGTGCTGCCGGCTCGCCCGATCGAATGGATTGTGCGGTCCGGAGATCGGCGTTCCAGATCTGCGCCAGAAGCTCGTGTCCACCGCCGAGAAAATCCGACCGGCCGCGCACCAGGAAGCGGTCCGCCTCGGCCGTGTTGCTGAAACCCTCGTCACCGCGCTCGAGCAGCCCGGCCGCGACCAGGGCATAGAGCAGGCGCGAGAGACGATTTTCAGCGAGGCTGAGCATTCCCCCCAGTTGCGCGGCTGAGCGCGGACCGTCGGCAAGAGCGGTGAAAAGATCGAGCTGCACGCCGGCCAGCATGGCAAGCGCCGCAGGCACCGCGGATTGCAACTGCTCGATCGTCTCCGGCTTGCTTGTCATGTATCGCACTCCGATTGTCAGCATTCATGATAAAGAGAGCGTGGACCCCAGATCCGCAATCTCCTCGCGGCGTCAGGAGTCTGACACAGCTCCGCTCAGAGTCGAAATTCCCAGATGATTTTCCGAACCTGTGCCATTCTGATCCAAGCGGATCGGTCGCCGTGACGGTGCCGGCGCGTTAATGTCGGCCAGACACGGGAGCGGATGCAGGTGTCCGACGATCTGATTGATCGGATCTACGAAGCTGCGTTCGTGCCCGAGCTGTGGTCGGACGTGCTTGAGGCGGCCGGAGATCTGTCCGGCTCCGCCAATGGCGCCCTCTTCGTCTTCAACGAGAATGCGCCGATCCGCGGAAGGTTCAGCGACGCTTCACCGCGCAGCGCGCAAGCGCTGAAGGACGTCAGGCCGCTGTTCGACCAGTTCCTGGCCAGCGACAGCTGGAAGATCCTGCCCGGCGTCATGCGCATGCATGAGCTCCGGCCGGCAAGCTTCGTCCATGTCGAGGACTTCATGACGCCGGAGCAGATCCGGAACGATCCGCAGCGCATCGCGGCGCGCGCGGTCGGGATCGGGGTCAATCTCTGCACCGCCATCCCGGTGCCGACCGGCGAGCTGGTGACGGTCGTCTTTCAGCGCTGGATCAAGGACGGCGAATACGACCAGGCGGCGATCGACCGGATGGATGCGCTGCGGCCGCATTTCGCGCGGGCCGGCATGATGGCCGCCCGGCTGCGCCTGGAGCAGGCACAGGCCGCCGTTTCGGCCCTCGAAGCGATCGGGCTGGCCGCTTCCGTGCTGTCCGGTTCGGGACGCGTGCTCGCGACGAATGCGCTGCTAGAGCAGATGCAACCCACCTTCATCGCCGCCGCCCATGGCCGCATGGCGCTCGCCAATCCCGCCGCCAATGCGCTGTTCCAGGACGCGATCGCGCAGAACCGTGCGGACCAGGTGGCGAGATCGATCCCGATTCCGGCGGGCGAAAACCAGCCGCCGCTGGTCGTGCATCTCCTGCCGTTGCGCCGCTCGGCCCACGAAATCTTCTCCGCAGACACCCTGGTCACCGCGACGCCGGTCAGCGCCAGCGCGATCGTGCCTTCGCCCTCGATCCTCGCCGGCCTGTTCGATCTCACGCCCGCCGAAGCGCGTCTGGCGATGGCTTTGTCCCAGGGTCGCCCGCTGAAGGATGTCGTCGCGGCTTCAAACATCACGGTCAAAAGCGGGCGGACCTATCTCGAGCGGATCTTCGCAAAGACAGGAACCCGTCAGCAAAGCGAATTGGTTGCCCTGCTGAAGAGCACACAGCGCATTCCCGACCCCGATCGCTAGCTAAGACCGGCAATCGCCCCGGAAAAGCGGCGGACCGTCGTCAGATGACGACTGTCCGCGTTCACGCCGGCCGCTACGCTCGGTCAGGCAAGTCCTTTCCGGGGAGTTCTCATGAACGCCATTCACCTTCGCTCTTGGTTGTTGTGCGCCGCTGCGATCGTCTGCATGGGCGGTTTGGCAAGTTCGGCAGGCGCGATCACCTTGCCGCCGGGCTATGGCTATGACGCGTCGCAATCCGCCTCGGTCAGCGTGGATGGCGTGGCCGGCGCGCACCAGACCTCGACGGCGATCGGACCGGTTGGTGCCGTGCTGTCGTCGCCGGCCGGCACCGTGGGTCCCGGCACGGGCTCGGCGTCGGGGCACATCGCCATCACGCCCAGTCCCGCGATCTCGGCGAGCACCTCCGTGACGTTTGCGACCCCGCCCAGCGCTTACAACACGCGCGACGGCCAATATGGCGCCAACGCCGATTACTCCGGGACTCTCACCTACTATTTTGAGATCGCGGGACCGACAAATTCCGTCGCGGTCAACGCGAAGGCGGTCGGCTCGTATTCCACATCTGCGCTGCCCGCCGGCGGCAGGGGCTCAGGTATCGTCAATTTTGTTTTGGAGAAAATGGACCCATCGGGAACTCCGATCAGCGCGCGGACGATATAGGACACCAAGACGTTCGCCGTCGGCTCCTACAGCACCACGACTCCGGCCCAATCCGACGGGTTCGTCGAGAACGGGACCTATAGCTTGCTCACGGATACAGTCTATCGCGTGGGACTTCAGGTCGCCTTCAACTCGGGCATCTTTAACGCGGGAGATTCCAACCCCGCTTCGCCCGGCGGGACCGTGACCTTTTTGGCCTCGCTCGATCCGACGTTCCAGATTGCCTCGGGCGTCGCAAATTCCGGTGCTTACAGCTTCGTCTTCAGCGATGGCATCGGCAACAGCGCGCCGGTTTCCGCCACGCCTTTGCCCGCGACACTGCCGCTCCTGGCCACCGCCTTCGGCGCGCTGGGCCTGCTCGGCTGGCGCAAGCGGCGGGATGACGCGCTCGCATCCACCGCCTGAATGCAGATGGGAGCCGATGCCAGGCATCGGCTCCCGTCCCGGTCCTACTTCTGTTGTGCGCGCCGTCGGCGCATTTCCGGGACCGGCACCCCGCCCCAGCCCCAGTTCTCCAGCTCGACCTCCTCGATGACGACGAAGGTCGAATCCAGCGGCTTGCCCAGCACGTCCCAGAGCAGCTGGCTGGCGCCGGCGATCAGTTTGGCCTTCTCCTCAGCGGTCACCGATTTCGCGCCCGGCGTCGGGCTCTCGCGGGTGACCTGGATGTTGACGATCGGCATGACAGTCTCTCCTCGCTCTCAGTTACCGGCACTCTGACCGCCATCGACATGCAGAATCTCGCCGGTGATGAAGGGGGCGGATTCCAGGAACAGCACCGCATCGGTGATGTCCTTCACCTCGCCCATCTGCTTCATCGGATGCAGGTCGGCCAGAAACTGATGGGTCTCCGGCGCATGCATCGGCGTCTTGATGATGCCGGGCGAAACCGCATTCACGCGCACGCCCTTCGCGGCATATTCGATCGCCAGCGCCTTGGTCGCCGAGTTGATGCCGCCCTTGGTGAGATTCGCGAGCGCGGTCGGCACTTTCGAGGTCGCCTGGTCGGTCAGGCTGGTGGTGATGCTGACGATATGGCCCGAGCCCTGCTTCAACATCTCCTTGGCGGCGCGCTGGGTGATGTGGAAGAAGCCGGCGACATTGGTCGCAATCTTGGCGCTGAAGTCTTCTTCCGTGTACTCCGTGAACGGCTTGCCGATGAAGATGCCGGCATTGTTGACCAGGGTGTCGACCCGGCCGAAGCGGGTCAGCGCCTCGTCCACCACCGCCTGCGCAGTCTTTGGATCGGCGATGTCGCCGGCGACGGCAACCACGTCCTTGTCATTGGTCGGCTTGATCGATCGGGACGTCGCCACGACGCGATAACCGCGGTCGCGATAGGCCTTCACCAGGCCGGCGCCGATACCCTGTGAAGCACCGGTGATGATGGCGACTTTCTGTTCCTGGCTCATGATTTCTCTCCTCGTTCCGGCCGGCGCGGGATTGCGTCCGGCTGATGGGGAGAGAATTGAGCATTCCTTGTTTCGGGAGAATTGGCGTCATTCGGCGTTCACTCTTCCGCCAGCCGGAATAATTACGAAGGCGTCAGAGCCAGCGCTTCGGCGGAAAGCCGAGCAAATTCAGTCCTTAAGCGCGGAGCCGCGAAGTCGATGAAGGCCCGGACCTTCGGCACGGCCTGCCGGCCCTGGGGCACCAGCAGATGGGCCGGGCGGACCGGCGGCTCGGCATCGCGGAGCAGGAGCTGCAGGGAGCCGTCATGGACCCGCTCGGCGACGTGATAGGTCAGCAGTCGGGTGACGCCGAGCCCGGCGACGGAAGCCGCCAAGGCGGCGCGCACGCTGTTGACGATCAGCCGCGGCTTGAACTGGATGGCGCGCGGCACCGCGCTGCCCTTGGCCGGGGGAAAGACCCAGCGGTCGCGGCCCTCAGTGCCCGTCGTGATGATGCGATGCTTGGCAAGATCGGCCGGCGCGTCGATCCGCGGATGCTGGGCGAGATAGCGCGGCGATGCGACCACCACCTGCTTCACGTCGCCGCCGACCCGGATCGCGACCAGGCTGGAATCGGGGAGCTCGAGGATGCGCAAGGCGACATCGATTCCCTCTTCGACCAGATTGGCCGGGCGGTCGAGCAGGACCAGATGAACCGAGACGGCGGGATAGGCTTCGAGAAAGCCGTCGATCACCGGGCGCAGGATTTCCTCGCCACCGATCGGCGGCGCGGTGATGGTGAGCATGCCGGTGGGCGCTGCATGCTCGCCGGCCGCCGCCAGATCGGCGGCCTCGAGCTCGGCCAAAACCCGGCGGCAGGATTCCGCGTAGCCTTCGCCGATCTCACTGAGCTTCAGCGTCCGCGTCGTGCGGTGCAGCAGCTCGGCGCCGACATGGGTTTCCAGGAAAGCGATCGCCCGGCTGACCGCCGCCGGAGACCGGCCAAGCCGCCGCCCGGCCGCGGCGAGGCTGCCCTCGTCCAAAGCCGCGATGAACACCTTCATCGCATCGAGGCGATCCATGGGTTGGTCAGTGCCACATATCGCCGACCGCCTGCTTCTTGCGGGCGATGAAATCCTGCAGCGCCTCGTCGACCGCTTGATCGATCGGCGGCGCTTCATAGGCGCGCAGCATGGCGCGCCATTTTTCGCTGGCGCGCTGGGTGATGGTCTTCTCGCCGGCATCGCGCCACTGCTCGAAGGAATTGTTGTCGGCGAGGCCGGAATCCCAGAACGCGGTCTCGTAGTTCTTCAAGGTGTGGGCGCAGCCGAAGAAATGCTTGCCGGGCCCGACCTCGCGGAAGGCGTCGAGTGCCAAGGCGTTGTCGTCGGTCGGGAGGCCGCGCAGATAGGTGTGCATGAAGGCGCAGAAATCAGCGTCCATGATGAACTTCTCGTAGGACATGACGAGCCCGCCTTCCAGCCAGCCGGCGGAATGCAGGATGAAATGCGCACCGCACTGGATCGCGGCCAGCATCGAGACGGCGCTCTCCTGCAGCGCCTGGCCGTCCGCCGCTTTCGATGCGGTGAAGGCACCAGAGCAGCGCAACGGCACACCGAGGCGCCTCGTCAACTGTCCGACCACCAGCGAGCCCAAAGCCGGCTCGGGCGTGCCGAAGGTCGGCGAGCCGGAGCGCAAGGAGGTCGAGCTCAGGAAATTGCCAAGGATGACCGGCGCGCCGGGGCGTTCGAGCTGGGTCAGCGCGACGCCAACCATCGCCTCGGCCATGGACTGCGCGATCGCGCCGGCATTGGTCACCGGTCCCATGGCGCCGCCGAGGATGAAGGGCACGACCACGGCGCATTGATTGGCGCGGGCATAGGCGCGGAGCGCTCGCGACATGGTGCCGTCATAGACCAAAGGGGAATTGGCGTTGATGTTCCCCATGATCACGCAGTTCTTGTCGACGAAATCGGCGCCGAAGGCGATGCGCGCCAGCTCGATCGAATCCTCGGCCCGCTCCTCGGCGGTGACGCCGCCCATGAAGGGTTTGTCGGAATACTTGATATGGCTGTAGACCATGTCGAGATGCCGCTTGTTGACCGGCAGGTCGACCGGCTCGCAGACCGTGCCGCCCGAATGGTGCAGCCAAGGCGACATATAGGCGAGCTTCACGAAGTTGCGGAAATCCTCGATCGCGCCATAGCGCCGCCCGCCCTCGATGTCATGCACGAAGGGCGAGCCATAGGCCGGCGAGAAGACGAGATGCGTCTCGCCGATCTCGACCGAGCGCGCGGGGTTGCGCGCATGGTGGGTGAACCGGCGCGGTGCCGAGCGCGAGATGATGCCGCGCACCAGGCCGGGCTCAAAACGCACGCGCTCGCCCTGCACGTCCGCACCGGCCTCGCGCCAGAGCTCGAGCGCACGGTCATCGCCGCGGAAGTCGATGCCGATCTCTTTCAGGATGGTGTCGATGGCGGCTTCAATCCGCGCAAGGCCCTCTTCCTGCAGCAGGTCGAAGGTCGGGAGCTGTCGGTCGATTCCCGCGATGATCGGCTGCGAGCGCGCACTGCCGCGCTGTGCCTGCCGCGATTGCCGGCCGCCGCGGCTCCGTGCCGGGGTCGGCGACGGGGCGGATTCCAACTCGGCCATTTGCGCACTCCCTGTCTTCTTTGCCGGGAGTCTAGCGAGCCGAGCGTCTCAGGCCAACCCTAGCGGCCCGCAATATGCTGCAAGTGCGATTTGTAATCGAGATCGTGACGAAAAAGAATATCGACCAACGTGGCGCGGACCGCTTGCGCCGCCTTGCGATGCTGCGCGCTCGAACCGTCGCCGGTCGCCAGGAACTCGACCAGTTCCTTGAACCTGCGCTCGATCTGCCGATGCTGCGCCTTGTGCTGCTCGCGGCGGGGAAACTCGGTCCGATCCAGCAAGGCTTCCTCGCCGCGGAAATGCTCGGTGCAGCCTTGGGCGAGATCGCGGGCGCTGTCGACGATCCGGCCCCAGGCGGCACCGCTTTCCATCAAATTGGTCAAGGTGTTGCACTGGTCGATCAGCGCGCGATGATCTCGGTCAAGGTCCGGCACGCCGGTCTCCAGCACCTCGACCCAAGCAATCGGTGAGACATGGTCGTCTTCCATGGCTCCGGCCCCCACCGGAAACGGATCGCCCGACCCTGCCGCCCGAAACATCGGCCTTGGAAGGCGGGTGACGAAGAGATAATGATCCGCACTGGGATTGTTGGTCGGCATAAGCCCCGGGTCAAGACGGCTTGCGGCGCGCAGCTTCGGAGACTCTCGCGTAAATATGGCAAGCCTGGACGAAGTCGAAAGCCCGATCCTGCGCCGCTTCTTTCAGTATTACCTGGAGAAGCGGGGCGACCGGCTGTTTCCGGCCCGGTCCGACCTCGATCCGGTGGATTTCCCCTACGCACTGGGTGATATCACCCTGGTCGAGGTTCACCACAATCCCTTGAATTTCAGCTTCCGGCTGGACGGCAGCCGGCATGTCGAGCGCTTCGGCTTCGATCTCACCGGCCGATCCCTGGACGACTTCCCCTATCCGGAAATGCGCCAGGC
>Ga0136846_1219560_pt1 | contig 10057 bp, 10 predicted proteins | sample HopSoiMetagenom2_FD_96841 | JGI IMG/M metagenome (GOLD analysis project Ga0136846, IMG submission 96841) | Grasslands soil microbial communities from Hopland, California, USA - 2 Assembly 2016 (version 4) | ecosystem: Environmental > Terrestrial > Soil > Grasslands | place: USA: Hopland... | reverse complement strand
GCTGTTCGCCGCCGCCCGGTTGCTATCCTATGTGGCGCGTGAAGGCGGCCCGCTGTCGCGGCTGCTCGCCGATCTCCCCAAGACGTTCTCGACCCCCGAAATGCGCGTCGATTGCCCGGACGAGAAGAAGTTCGCCGTGGTGGAAGCGGCCTCCGCATACTTCAAAACGAAATATCCGGTGTTCACGCTCGATGGCGTCCGCATCACGTTCCCCGAGGGATGGGGGCTGTTGCGCGCATCCAATACGCAGCCGGTGCTGGTCATGCGCTTCGAGGCGACGAGCCCGCGCTCTCTCGAAGCGTATCGCGCGGAAGTCGAGGGCTGGTTGACCGAGCACGGCATGACGGCGTGACTCGCTCCGGTCGTCGCCGGCTCTACATAACCGGCGCCATCCTGTTGGTCGTCGCATTGGTCGGCGGCCGCTGGCTGGCTGTGGAGACGGCGGAGCGGGCCTGGGATCGGACATTCGCGGGGGGGGCGAGCCTGATCGACGCGCGCAACCTCGCGCTGACGCTGCACGCGTTCATGCTCGTGTTCGCGATCACCTGGGCGACCGGCAATCTCCTCATCGTCTATCGCGCGATCGGCTCGGTCCAGATGCCGCGCCGGCTGGGCGATCTCGAGATCGTCGAAGCGGTTTCCCACCGCGTGCTGTTCGGCGGTACGCTGTTGCTCGGCCTCATCCTGGGGATCCTCTTTTCGCTGGGCACGGGCGACTGGTGGCGACACGCCGCACTGGCGTCCGCGCCGCCGCACTTCGGCGTAGCCGACGACCGCCTGCGACTCGATGCCGGCTACTTCCTCGGCGTGCTTCCCTGGTTATCGGTGTTGCAGAACCGCGCGCTGGTGTTGGCGCTTGGCGCCCTCGCCATCGTCGTGCTGCTGTATGGCGTCATCGGCTCGCTGCGCTTGCGCCGCGGGCGCATTCGGGCCAGCAACTACGCGCGCGCGCATTGCGGCGTGCTGCTGGCGGTGCTCGCGTTTGTCATCACCTGGGGTGCCGTGCTCGACCCGGCGGAAGTCGTCGCGGGCATGCATGGACCGACCGATCAAGCCGCGCTCACGATACGTATTCCCGGCGCCCACGTCGTGACGGCCATCGCGATCCTCACCGCCCTGATCTCGTTGGTCTGGAGCTGGCGCGATCGGCCCAACCTCATCGTTGCCGGTTGGACCGCATTGGTGCTGACAGTGGCGGTCGGCTATTTCGTGATTCCCGGCGTCGTGCGCGCCTCGGGCGCCGGACCCGAGGGCGGGGCGTTCGCGCGACGCCGTGCGCTCTTCGAACCGGTGGCATTCGGTCTCACGAATGTCGATGAGCGCTCACCTCCCGCATTCCCATCGGGCGAACAGGCGATTCGTGGCCTGCCACTGTGGGACGCGGCCCACGTCGCGGCCGCCCTCAACGCACCAGTCACCGGGGTGACGTTGCGACCGCCCGCACCAGGAGAGGGGGGCAGCACCACCTGGCTCGTCGCTCCGACCAATACCCGAGCGCCGCTCCGCCTTGCAGTCGAGACAGACACCGGGCTCGCGCCGACCGCCCTCCACAGCGAGAATCTCCCGGCCACGCCGCTGTTCGGACCCGAAGTCGTCGGATCACTGCTGGCCTCTGCAGACAGCGCCGCGGACGCGCGGGCCCGCGGAATCCCACTCCTCGGCGCGTGGCGACGCTTCGCGATTGCCTGGACGATCCAGGACTGGAGTGTGCTCCGCGCCGAGATGCGGGACCACGCGTTGTTATGGCGGCGCGACGTAACGGAACGGTTGGAGCACCTGGCGCCGTTTGCCAGGTTTGGGGCGCCGACGCCGGTTCTGCGCGCGGGAAGTGTCTGGTGGGTGGAATGGGGATACGTCTCCAGCAGTGCGTTCCCATACACGCGTCCGTTACAGTGGGACGACGGCGATGTGCGGTACCTGCGCGCCGGTCTGCTCGGCGCCGTGAGCGCTGCCACGGGCGAAACACATGTCTGGCTCGCGCCCGGATACGATTCCCTCACGGCGGCCTGGGCCCGGCGCTTCGACCGGTTGATCGAGCGACCGGATGTTATTCCCGCCGATCTTCGCGCTCAACTGCCCTATCCCCCCGATGCCTTCAACGCCGCGGTTGCGCAGCTGCAACGAACCAGTCTCGATTCGATGGGCGGCGCATCGACATGGTCCAAGCGCCCACGCGAGCCGTTCCAACTCGTTGCCCCGACCGGTGAGCTGTGGACGGGAATGGCATTCGAGCAGGGGGCGCTCGTGCCGCGCCAATTCGTCGGCCTGTGCGCGGGGGCGGTGACGGCGCGCGGCCTCGAATTCCACTTCTGGCGGCCGCCCTCGATTGATCCCGAGCGCCTGCCCGGGGAGCTGCTCGGCTCCACGACGCTGCGGCCCGGACAACTACGCATCTGGCCGACCGCAAACTCGCTGATCACCGTGCAGGCAGAGATCGTCGATCCGCTCGGCGTGCAGCCTGCACCGCCGCCACGCATTGCCGAGGTCTACGTATCGCTCGACATCCGCAGCGGACGGGGCCCGACGGCCAGAGCCGCCTTGCACGGCGGCGACGTGATCGCTGTCGATACGAGCGTGGCCGCGCGCTGGGATCGCGCGCGCCGGCTTGCGGTGCGCGCGGACTCAGCGCTTACCGCGGGCGATCTCGAGCTGTTCGGCAAGCTGTGGCGGGCCCTGATGGGCGAGCTTGCTCCACGGCCACGCCCCCGGTAGGTTGCGCCGCCGTGTCTTCCCCCGATGCAGGTACGATCGTCATCGCGCTCGGAGGGAACGCGGTCGCGCCTCCCAACGAGCGCCCCACGATCGGCAATCAGTTCGGTCACACGCGCGCGAGCCTCGCGCCGATCGTGGATCTGGCTGCGGCGGGCTGGAACATCGTGCTCGTACACGGCAACGGACCGCAGGTCGGCGATGAGCTCGCGCGCAACGAGATCGCGGCCGATCAAATCGAGCCATTGCCGCTGGGCGTGCTGGTGGCGGGCACCGCGGGCTGGATGGGTTACATGATCCAGCAGTCGCTTCAAAACGCGCTGGAGCGCGCGGGCGTGCAGCGCTCGGTCGTCACGCTGATTACCCAGACGCTATGTCATGCGGATGATCCCGACCTGCGCACGCCGTCAAAGCCGGTGGGCCATAAGCTCGACGCTGCGCGCGAGGCCCGACTCTTGGCGCGCGGCATCCCGGTGCGCGATGGACGGCGGCTCGCGCCGAGCCCGCGGCCGATCGGCATCGTGGAAAGTCAGATGGTGCACGATCTGACCGTCGCTGGTTACATCGTGATCGCGGGCGGGGGTGGGGGGCCGCCGGTGTACAGGGATCCCAAACTGGGACTCGAGGGGATCGATGCCGTCGCCGACAAGGACCGCGTGGCCGCGATCCTGGGCCGGGAAATTGGTGCCGAAGTTCTATTGATTCTCACGAATGTGGACGCAGTGTACCGCGGGTACGGCAGTGCACGCCAGGAAGCGATTCGGCGGCTAACGCTGGCGCAGGCGGATCACTTGCTCGCCGGCAAGGAGCTCGGCACCGGCAGCATGCGCCCCAAAGTCGAAGCCGCTGCCGATTTCGTTCGCGCCGGTGGGGGGGGCGAGCGGGCCATCATTGCGGAGCTGGTGGACGGACTCGCGGCACTCCGCGGCGAGGCCGGCACGACGATTTCGAAGGAGCACGCGTGAATCTCCACGAGTACCAGGCCCGGGACATTTTGCGCCGGCACGGCATCCCTGTGCCGCCCGGCGAAGTCGCGACGACGGCCGGAGAGGCCCGCGCTATCGCCGAGCGATTCGGCGGGAAGGTGGTCGTCAAGGCGCAGGTGCATGCCGGCGGCCGCGGGAAGGCTGGTGGCGTGAAGCTCGCCAAGACGGCCGCCGAAGCCGAGGCGCATGCCAAGGCGATCCTCGGCATGACGATCAAGGGACTCACCGTGCAGAGGGTTCTGGTCGCGCCGTCTGCGGAGATCGCGTCGGAGAGTTACGTCGGCATCATCGTGGATCGGGCGTCGCAGCGGCCGGTCCTCATGGTCAGCCCCGCGGGCGGCATCGATATCGAAGAAGTGGCAGCCAAGACGCCCGAGCAGATCCATCGCCTTGCCGTCGATCCCCGCTACGGTTTGCTCGCGCACCAGGCGCTGATGCTCGGATTCGCGCTGTACAACGACGTGAAGCAGGCGCGCGCCGCCGCCGACATCATGCAGAAGCTGTATGGGGCGGTGTATGCGGTGGGCGCGTCGCTCGCGGAAATCAATCCGCTCGTCACGACACCCGATGGCGCCGTGCAGGCGCTCGACGCCAAGATCGCCATCGACGACAACGAGCTCGAGCGGCGTCCCGACATCGCCGCTTTGCGCGACGAATCGGCGGAAGCCCCCGCCGAGGTCGCCGCGCGCGAGGCCGGCCTGACGTTCATCAAGCTCGAAGGATCGGTCGGGTGCTGCGTCAACGGCGCCGGACTCGCCATGGCCACCATGGATCTCGTGAAATACTACGGCGGCGAGCCCGCCAATTTCCTGGACATCGGTGGCAGCTCGAATCCCCAAAAGGTCGTGGCAGCCCTCCGCATCATCACGTCGGATCCACAGGTTAAGGTGATCCTCTTCAACATCTTCGGGGGCATCACGCGGGGCGATGATGTTGCGAACGGGATCGTGCAGGCGACGCGCGAATTCGCCTTGAAGGTGCCGATGGTCATTCGGCTCACGGGCACCAACGAGCAGCTCGGCGTCGAGATTCTTCGCAAGGCCGGTCTCTCGGCGCTCACCGACATGGATGAGGCGGTCAAACGGGCCGTGGCGGTGCTGAAGGGCACGGCCGCGTGAGCACGTTCATCGACAAGCAGACGCGCCTCGTCATTCAGGGCATCACCGGCCGGGACGGCTCGTTCCACGCCAAGCAGATGATCGAGTACGGCACGCAGGTGGTGGCGGGCGTGACGCCAGGAAAGGGCGGCCAGAAATTCGAGAACGCCGTGCCGGTCTTCAACACCGTCGCGGATGCCGTCGCGGCGACCAACGCCAACGCATCGGTCATCTACGTGCCCGCCGCGGTGGCCGCTTCTGCCATTTTCGAGGCCGCTGATGCCGGCATCGGATTGATCGTCTGTATCACCGAAGGCATCCCCGTGCTGGACATGACGCGCGTCCTGCCGTTCGTGCACGAACGCGGGGCTCGTCTGATCGGTCCGAATTGCCCCGGACTCATTTCTCCCGGGAAAAGCAAGGTGGGCATAATTCCGGGCAACATCTGCAAGGCGGGCAGGATCGGCGTTGTCTCCCGCAGCGGCACGTTGACGTACGAAATCATCCATCAGCTGTCGACCCAGGGATTGGGACAGTCGACCTGCGTCGGCATCGGGGGCGATCCACTGATCGGGACGAACTTCATCGACTGCCTCGCAGCGTTCCAGGCCGACGCCGAGACGGATGCGATCGTCATGATCGGCGAGATCGGCGGCACCGATGAGCAGCAGGCGGCCGAATTTGCCCAGCGCGAAGTCCGGAAACCGATTGTGGGATTCATTGCCGGGCAGACGGCGCCGCCCGGCCGCCGCATGGGCCACGCCGGCGCGATCATTTCCGGCTCATCCGGCACGGCCGCCGAGAAGATGGCCGCGTTCGCGAAGGCCGGTATCGCAGTCATGAAACGGCCGGCCGATGTCGTGCCGCTGCTGAAGGAGAAGCTATGCTGACCTTAGCCATCGTAAAACCCGACGCCGTCGCGGCCGGGCACACCGGCAAAATCATCGCGCACCTCGAAGCGGAAGGCTTTCGCATTCGCGCCGCCGAAATGATCGAGCTGACCGAGGATCGCGCGGAGACCTTTTATGAGGTCCACCGCGAGCGGCCGTTTTTTCGGCCCCTCGTGACGTTCATGACCTCGGGCCCGGCGCTGGCGCTGGCTCTCGAGCGTGAGAACGCTGTCGGGCATCTGCGCGAGGTGATCGGCGCCACCGATCCGGCACAGGCAAAGCCCGGGACGATTCGGCGCCTGTATGCCCAATCGAAAGAACGGAACGCGATTCACGCCTCCGACTCGCCAGAAAATGCCGCACGGGAAGTCGCCTTTTTCTTCCCGCGACACGCCCGGCGCTGACGCCGTTGACGCAAGTGCCACAAGGATTTAGCTTCGCTCACCATGTTGCGAGTCGATCTGCGAGAGTTGACCCGGCAGGGGGCCGTCGAGACCCGGGGCGAGCTGAAGCAGGACGATCCGGCCCTGGAAGGAAGCGATTTCAGCCTGCGGGAGCCGGTCGTCGTGACCGGTCGGTTGCAGTCGATCGGTGATGGCCGGTTCTATTGGCAAGGGAAGGTACATACAGTCATCCAGGGCGAATGCCGCCGCTGTCTGACGCCTGTGACCACGCCGGTGAACCTGGACGTGGGAGCGCTGTTCGCGCAGGACCCCGAGGCGCTGGACGATCCCGACGCCTATCCGGTGCCGCCGGACGCCACGGAAATCGACGTCACCTCTGCGGTCCGCGAGGAGTTGGTGCTCGCCGTTCCACGGTTCGTAGAATGCCGGGAAGATTGTAAGGGGATTTGCCCGCAGTGCGGAAGAGATTTGAACGCTGGACCGTGTGGATGCGCGCCTGCAACCGATGCCCGCTGGCAGCCGCTCAAGGGTCTCAAGGACAAGCTTCGTTCCAATAACTAAAGGATCAGCGTCATGGCCGTACCGAAGCGCAGAACCTCGAAGCGCAAGAAGCGCGCGCGCCGCACACACTACAAGGCGGTTCGCCCCACGCTGCAGGCCTGTCCGCGCTGCGGCGACATGAAGCAGCCCCATCGTGTCTGCCCGACCTGCGGGTATTACAACGGCGAGCAGCGGGTGGTCGTCGAGGACTAATGATCCGCATCGCGTTGGACGCGATGGGTGGTGACCACGCCCCACAAATGGAAGTGGAAGGCACGGCGCAGGCGCTGAAGGAGCTGCCGCCGGAATTCCAGGTCCAGCTCGTGGGTCGCAAGGCGGACATCGAGGCGGCGCTGGCGAAGCACCCCGGCGTCGATCGCACCCGCATCGAGATCGTCGACGCGCCGGAGGTCGTGGCCATGGGCGAGAAGCCACTCGCCGCGGTCAGAGGCAAGCCGCGCTCCTCGATCGCGGTCGGTCTCGGACTGCAGAAAAAGGGGAAGTCCGACGCCTTTATTTCGGCGGGGAACACAGGCGCCGTCATGGCGGCCGCGACGCTGCTACTGCGTCTGCATCCCGGCGTCCAGCGCGCGGCCATCGGCGCGCTGTTTCCCAGCGCCGGACAACCCGTGCTCGTGGTCGACGCGGGCGCCAGCATCGATTGCGACGCCCGCGAGCTCGTGGGATTTGCCCACCTGGGCTCCGTGTACGCGCGCGATGTGCTCGGCCGGCCGAACCCCACCGTCGGTCTCCTCAACATCGGCGAGGAAGAGGAGAAGGGCAACGCGGTCGTCAAAGAAGCCCATCAGCTCCTCAAGAAGACTCCCGGACTGCATTACGTCGGCAACATCGAAGGGCGCGAGATCCCGGTGGGCGAAGTGCGCGGGCAGCGGCTCGATGTCGTGGTGTGCGACGGATTCGTCGGCAATGTGGTGCTCAAGTTCTACGAATCCGCAGGCCGGGTCTTCGTGTCGCTCATCAAGCGCGAAGCACCGGATGTGCTGGAGCGTTCTGAAATGGCGAACGTCCTGAAGGTGCTCGACTACGCGACGTACGGGGGCGCGCCGCTGCTCGGCGTCAAAGGCGTGGTCATCATCTGTCACGGCGCGTCACCCGCCATGGCGATCAAGAACGCGGTCCGCGCGGCCGTCCAGGCCGTCAACAGCCATCTCTCCGACGACATCGGGGCTGAGTTCGCCGAGAAGAAGGTACCGGCGTGAAGCGTCCCTTCGCCGAGCTGTGGGGCACCGGCAGCTACGCGCCCCCGCGCGTCATGACCAACGATGAGTTCTCGAAATTCCTCGATACGTCCGACCAGTGGATTCAGGAGCGCACCGGCATCCGGGAGCGCCGCGTATCGACGAAGGAAGAGACGAACGCGTGTATGGGGAAGGCCGCCGCGCTGCAGGTACTGAAGGAAACCGGTCTCACGCCGCTCGACATCGATGTCATCATCTACGCCACCGCCTCCCCCGACCGCCTGCTGCCCTCGCAAGCCTGTGACCTCCAGGCGACGCTCGGCGCGAAGAACGCGGCCGCCTTCGACGTGGGCGCCGCGTGCTCCGGCTTCGTGTATGCGCTCACGACCGCCGAGGGCATCATCGCGGCGGAACAGGGGCGACACGTGCTCGTGATTGCCGCCGAGAAGCTCACCAGCATCATGGACTGGAGCGATCGCACGACGGCGGTGTTGTTCGGCGACGGCGCCGGCGCGACGATCGTGCGGAAGAGCACGAACGGGCGCGGCATTCTGGCGACCTATCTCAAATCGGACGGCACGCTGGCCGAGCTCCTGTATCGGCCTGGCGGCGGCGCCACGCACCCGCCGAGCGACGAGCTGCTGAAGGATCACAGCTACTACATCAAGATGGCCGGCCGCGAAGTGTTCAAGGCCGCTGTCCTGTCCATGGCGGACGCCTGCGACCAGGCGCTCGCGCGCGCCGAGCTCAATGCCGGCGATATCGATCTGCTCATTCCGCACCAGGCCAACATCCGCATCATCGAAGCGACGGCGAAGCACGCCGGCATGCCGATGGACAAGGTGTACGTGAACGTCGATCGCTTCGGCAATACGTCTGCCGCATCCATCGCCATCGCTCTGGATGAAGCGGTGCGGTGCGGCCGCCTGGAACCCGGAATGAAGGCCATGTTCTGCGCATTCGGTGCCGGCTTTACCTGGGGCAGCATGGTCGTGCGGTGGTAAGCACTATCTGGTTGTGCCCCGGTCAGGGCGCCCAAAAAGTCGGCATGGGGAAGGATCTGGCGGAACGGTTCCCGGCGGCGCGGGCGGTGTTCGATGCGGTCGATACGGGGGTCGGCGTCGCGCTGTCGCGCATCATGTTCGAAGGGCCGGACGACGAGCTCACGGCGACGGTTAATGCCCAGCCTGCGATTCTCGCGCATACGGCTGCGGTGTTCGCGATCGTCGGCGAAAAAGTCGCCGGAGCGGTGGCAGCAGCGGCGGGGCACTCGCTGGGCGAGTACTCGGCGTACGTCACCGCCGGCGCACTCGAGGCGTCGGACGCCGCAAAACTGGTCCGCCGCCGTGGCGAGCTCATGCAGAAGGCGGGGGAGGAACGGCCCGGGACGATGGCTGCCGTGCTCGGCCTCGCGACGAAGGATGTCGAGGCGGCGTGCGAAGCGGCGTCCCAGCAGGCAAGTGTCGCGGTTGCGGCGAACATCAACGCACCCGACCAGACCGTCATCTCGGGCGATCCCGAAGCCGTCACGCGGGCGGGGGACCTGTGCAAGAAGCGCGGAGCGAAGCGCGTGATTCCACTCAAGGTCAGTGGCGCGTTTCATTCCCCGCTGATGGGGCCGGCCCAGAATCATTTGCAATTGGCGCTCGAGCGCGCCGCGTTCCGCGATCCCGAGTTCCCCGTCGTCGCCAACGCGACCGCGGAGGCCGTCAAGGAGGCCGGACGCGCGCGCCGGCTGCTGTCGGATCAACTCACGGCAACGGTCCGCTGGGTAGAATGCATGCAACATGCGGCGCGCATGGGCGGCGAAGGCGCGCGGTTTGTGGAGATCGGCCCCGGGACCGTGCTCGCGGGTCTCTTGAAACGAATTGTCCCTGAAGCGAACGTGGTCAGCCTCGGAACGGCGGATGAGGTGACCAAGTTCATGGAAGCAGCCTGATATATGACCATAGCTCGACGGGCGGTAATAGACCCCGGGGTGCAGAGCGGGGATCGGATGCAGCTCGATTTGACGGGAAAAGTCGTACTCGTGACCGGTGGGACGCGGGGCATCGGTCATGACATCTGTCGCGCCTTCATCGACGTGGGGGCCAAAGTCGCGCTCTGCTCGCGCGACGGAGCGGCTGCGGAGCAGGTGGCGAGCGCGTTCGGCGATGGGACGCGCGGCTACGCGTGCGACGTCGGCGTGGCCTCCCAGGTGGAGGCGTTGGCCGACAGCGTCGACAAGGACTT
>Ga0136846_1241635_pt1 | contig 10058 bp, 11 predicted proteins | sample HopSoiMetagenom2_FD_96841 | JGI IMG/M metagenome (GOLD analysis project Ga0136846, IMG submission 96841) | Grasslands soil microbial communities from Hopland, California, USA - 2 Assembly 2016 (version 4) | ecosystem: Environmental > Terrestrial > Soil > Grasslands | place: USA: Hopland... | reverse complement strand
TCGCTCGCGCTCGCCGAGCGCCGCCCGGACGACCTCAAGGAGGCCGTCACGCGCCTCGGCCAGGCGCCCCCGAGCAACCGCCAGCTCATGATGCTGCGGCTGATGGGGCTGATCGCCCCGCCGCAGAACTCCCCGTGGTACATGAAGGTCCGCGGGATCCTGCTGATCCTGCTCGTGGTCGTCGTGCTGCTCGCGGTCGGCTTCGGCATCGTCAAGCTGATCGCGCTGCCGTTCGGCGGGACCGGCACCGGCGGCGCGCTGCTGCTCGGCCTGTTGCTCGTCCTCGTCGTGCTCGGCGTGCTCGTGCTCGTCGGGCGACGGCGCCAGCAGAAGGCGCGCGACGCCGCCAGGGCCTCCCAGCGGCCCGGGTAGCGCGCCGTGTGCGGGCGCTACTCGCAGACGGGGCCGGACCCTTCGGTCCTGCGCGACCGCTTCCCGATCGGCGAGCGCGTCGAGGTGCGCCAGCGCTTCAACGTCGCGCCGGGCGACCATGTGCTCGCGGTCACGACCGACCGCGACGGCGCACCGCGCGGCGAGGCGCTGCGCTGGGGCCTCGTGCCCCACTGGGCCGATGACCCGGCGAAGCTCGGGCTGAAGCTCATCAACGCGCGCTCGGAGACGATGGCCGAGAAGCCCGCGTTCCGCGACGCGTTCGCCCGCCGGCGCTGCCTCGTCATCGCCGACGGCTTCTACGAGTGGGAGAAGCGCCCGGACGGCACGACGCAGCCGTGGTGGGTCACGCGCCCGGACGGCGAGCCGTTCGCGTTCGCCGGCCTGTGGGCGACGTGGCGCGGGCGGTCCGACGTCGAGCCGCTGCGCACGTGTACGATCGTCACGACGCACGCGAGCACGCAGCTCGCCCACATCCACGACCGGATGCCGGTGATCCTCCCGCCCGGCGCGGAGCCGGCGTGGCTCGACGAGGCGACCCCCGCGGCCGACCTGCAGGACCTCTGCGCGCCGCTCGAGGAGACCGGCACGCGCGCCGTCGGCACCGCGGTCAACGACGCGCGCTACGACGGGCCCGAGTGCCTCGCGGTGGGCGCGCCCCCGCTGACCTTGTTCTGAGGCGGGGTGTTCGACGGGTTCGAGACCCTCGACGTCGACGCCGGCGAGGTGCGCATCCACCTGCGCCGCGCGGGCAGCGGCCCGCCGCTCCTGCTGCTGCACGGCTATCCGCAGACGCACGTGATGTGGCACGCGGTCGCGCCCACGCTGGCCGAGGACTTCACCGTGGTCCTGCCCGACCTGCGCGGCTACGGCGCGAGCGACAAGCCGCCGACGACGCCCGACCACTGGCCGTACACGAAGCGCGCGATGGCACGCGACCACGTCGCGGTCATGCGCGCGCTCGGCTTCGACCGATTCGCGGTGTGCGGCCACGACCGCGGCGCGCGGGTCGGCTACCGGCTGGCGCTCGACCACCCCGAGCGCGTCGAGCGCCTGGCCGTGATCGACATCGTGCCGACGGGCGAGGCGCTCCTGCGCGCCGACCGCGAGTTCAGCGTCGGCTACTGGCACTGGTTCTTCCTCGCCCGGCCCGCGCCGCTGCCCGAGCGGCTGATCGCCGCCGACCCCGACGCCTACTACACGCACTTCGACCCGCCCTTCTTCGACCCCGAGGCGGTTGCCGCGTACCGGCGCCACGGCGCCGACCCGGCCGGGATCCACGCGATGTGCGAGGACTACCGCGCCGCGATGACGCTCGACTACGCGCACGACCTCGCCGACCGCAGCCGGCAGCGGCGGATCGCCTGCCCGGTGCTCGCCCTGTGGGGCGGGCGCTGGCACCTCGAGGATTGGTACGACGTGCTCGCGATCTGGCGCGAGTGGGGCGACGACGTCACCGGCCGCGCGCTCGACTGCGGGCACTACGTCGCGGAGGAGCGCCCCGAGGAGACGCTCGCCGAGCTGCGCGCGTTCTTCTAGGTCCCCGAGCTGAGCGTCCCGTCCAGCGTCGCCTTCGAGATGACGATCGGGATGATCGGCTCCTCGTTGCCGTTCGCCGGGACCTTCGCGATCCGGTCGACCGTGTCCTTGCCGCCGGTGACCTCGCCGACGAGCGCGTAGTCGGCCGGCAGGCCGGCGTCGGCGGCGGTCACGACGAAGAACTGGCTGCCGGACGTGCCGGCGGGCTCGCTCTGCGTCTTGGCCATCGCGACCGTGTACTTCGTGTACTTGAGGTCCGCCGGCGGCTTCTCGCGGACCGAGTAGCCGGGGCCGCCGAGCCCGTTGCTGAGCGGGTCGCCGCCCTGGAAGACGAACGGCCCCCGCGCCGGGTCGGTCGAGACGCGGTGGATCGTGAGCCCGTCGTAGAAGCCCCGCTTGACGAGCGTCGCGAACGACGCGGACGTCTTGGGCGAGTCCTTGACGGCGAGCGTGATCGTGAACGCGCCGCAGTTCGTCTGCATCGCGACGGTCGCTGTGCTCGACGTGATCCGGCCGCCCGGGCGCTTCTGGTGCGCCTCGGCGGCGCGGTCGCCGGGGTCCTGGACGCGCTTGCAGCCGGCGGGGATCGACTCGCCGGCCGTCACGACGGTGCTCGTCGAGCTCTGCTTGCCCGACGAGCTCTTGTCCTTGCTCCCGCCGCAGGCGCCGACGAGCACGGCGATCGCGCCGGCGACGAGGAGCGTGACGAAGGCCCGTGACACCCGCGCCAGGATAATGCCGAGCTTGCCCGCGACCGCCGCCTCCGCCCTGTCCGCATACGATCACGTCCTGCTCGACCTCGACGGGGTCGTCTGGGTCGGCGACGCGCCGACGCCCCGCGCGCCCGAGGCGGTCGCGGCGCTGCGCGCCGCCGGCAAGGGCATCTCGTTCGTCACGAACGACGGCCGCAACAGCGAGGACGAGTTCGTGCGCAAGCTGTGGCGGCTCGGGTTTCGCGCCTCGCGCGAGGAGGTCGTGACGGTCGGCGGCGCGCTGCAGCACGTGCTCGCCGAGTCCGGGCACCGCACCGCGTACGTCGTCGGTTCGCCCGCGGTGCACCGCCACGTCACCGACGCCGGGCTGCGGATCCTGAACGGCTCCGACCTCGCGGCGGGGGCCGACGTCGTCGTGGTCGCCGCGCACGACGCCTTCGACTACGGCGAGCTCCGCGGCGCGATCCGGGCGGTGCTCCGCGGCGCGGCGCTCGTGTGCGCCGGGCGCGACGCCACGTTCCCGATGCCCGACGGGCCGTGGCCGGGCGCCGGGCCGATCGTCGCCGCGATCGAGTCCGGCACCGGCGCGACCGCGGTCAGCGTCGGCAAGCCCGAGCCGCAGCTGTTCCTCACCGCGCTCGACCGGCTCGGCCCGGGCCGCGCGGTCGTGGTCGGCGACCGCCTCGACGCGGACGCCGCGGGCGCGCGAGCCGCGGGACTCGACTGCGCGATCGTGCTCACCGGCGCGACGAGCGCCGACGAGGCGCGCGCCGCCGACCCGCCGCCCACCCGGGTCGCCGCGAGCCTGGCCGAGCTGGTGCTCGGCGAGTAGTGCGCTCGCTCGCCCTGCTCGTGAACCCGCATGCCGCCGGCGGCCGGCCGCTGCGCCTGCTGCCGCGCGTCGAGGCGCGCCTGCGCGAGCTCCGGCTGCCGTTCTCCGTCCAGCGCACGCAGAGCCTGCTGCACGGCTGCGAGCTCGCGCGCGAGGCGGCGGGTCGCGGCGAGGTCCCGGTCACGGTCTCCGGCGACGGGCTCATCGGCGCTGTCGCCGGCGCGCTGCGCGACGTGCCCGACGCGGTCTTCGGCGTGCTGCCGGGCGGGCGGGGCAACGACTTCGCGCGGATGATCGGCCTGCCGCTCGACCCGGTCGCGGCGTGCGACGTGCTCGCCGAGGGCCGGCCGACCGCGATCGACATGGGTGCGGCGAACGGGCGGACGTTCCTCGGCGTCGCGTCGCTCGGGTTCGACTCCGAGGCGAACCGGATTGCGAACGCGGCGCCACCGCAGCTCGGGCGGCTCGTCTACGTCTACGGGGCGCTGCGCGCGCTCGCGACGTGGGAGAGCGCGCGGTTCACGGTCGAGGTCGACGGCGAGCGGGCGGACTTCGACGGCTGGAGCGTGGCCGCCGCCAACTCGGGCTTCTACGGTGGGGGGATGCGCGTCGCCCCCCACGCCCGTCTCGACGACGGCGTCCTCGACGTCGTGTGGCTCGCCCAGTCCTCGCGCATCGGGCTCGTGCGCCTGCTGGCGAAGGTGTTCCGCGGCACGCACGTCGACGCGCCGGGCGTGAGCGTCCGCCGCGGCGCGGAGGTGCGCGTCAGCGCCGACCGGGCGTTCACCGTCTACGCCGACGGCGACCCGATCGGCAACCTGCCAATCGTCATGCGGGCGCTGCCCGCCGCGGTGAAGGTCCTGCTGCCCGCATGATCGGCGCGCTCGACGTCAAGGTCGCCGCCGCCCGCGCCGCGGGCGCGGTGTCGCGGCGGGCGGGACGCGGTGGGACGAGCCTGCCGGGCAAGCTGCTGATGCGCCTGGAGCCCCATGCGATCGGCCGGCTCGCGGCGCGGCTGCCGCACGGCAGCGCCGTGATCTCGGCGACGAACGGCAAGACGACGACCGCCGCGATGGTCGCGGCGATCCTCGAGCGCGGCGGCACCCGGCTCGTCCACAACCGCGCCGGGGCGAACATGGCCGGCGGCGTGGCGAGCGCGCTGCTGCAGGCAACGCGGCGCGACGAGCGGCTCGCCGGCGACACGGGGCTGTTCGAGGTCGACGAGTTCTGGCTCGGGCAGGTCGTCGACGAGCTGCACCCGCGCGCGCTGCTGCTCGCGAACCTCTTCCGCGACCAGCTCGACCGCTACGGCGAGCTCGACACGATCGCCGACCGATGGCTCGGCGTGTGCGCCCGCACCTCCGCCGACCTCGTCCTCAACGCGGACGACCCGACGGTCGCCGACCTCGGCCGCGCGCGCGGCGGCGACGAGGCGGCGGCGGGCATCGTCTTCTTCGGCGTCGAGGACGACGCGATCGCGCTGTCCGAGATGCAGCACGCCGCCGACGCCAAGCACTGCCGGCGCTGCGGCGCCCCGTACCGGTACGAGGCGATCTACCTCGGCCACCTCGGCCGCTACGTCTGCGACAACTGCGGCGCGCACCGCCCCGAGCCGCAGGTGGCGGCGTCCGACGTCGTGCTCGAGGGCGTGCGCGGCGCGCGCTTCACGCTGCGCGCACCGGGCGGCGAGCGCGCGATCGCGCTCCCGCTGCCCGGCCTCTACAACGTCTACAACGCGCTCGGCGCGGCGGCGCTGGCGCTCGCCCTCGGCGCGCCGCTCGACGACGTCGCCGCCGGCCTGCACGCCGTCTCGCCCGCCTTCGGCCGCGCCGAGACCGTGCGACTCTCCGGCCGTGAGATGTCGATCCTGCTCGTCAAGAACCCGGCCGGGTGCAACGAGGTCCTGCGCACGCTCGCGCTCGAGCCGGGCGAGCATGACCTGCTCGCGATCCTCAACGACAACGTCGCGGACGGCCGCGACGTGAGCTGGGTGTGGGACGCCGACTTCGAGGTGCTCGCCGGCCGCGTGCGCCACGTGACGTGCAGCGGCACGCGCGCGGCCGAGATGGCGCTGCGGCTGAAGTACGCGGGCGTCGACCCGGCCCGGATCGGGGTCGCCGCCTGCCTCGGCGACGGCCTCGACCGGGCGCTCGCCGACGGCGACGGGCGCCTCTTCGCCCTGCCGACGTACACCGCGATGCTCGGCCTGCGCGACCTGCTCGTGGCGCGCGGCGCGGCGGGAAGCAGCTTCGCGTGAGCGCCGCCCGCGCGCCCCGCGCCCACGTGCCCGAGGTCGTCTGGCACGACGTGGAGTGCGGCGCGTACGCCGAGGACCTGCCGCTGTGGCGGGACCTCGCGACGATCCACGGCGGCCCGGTGCTCGACGTCGGCGCCGGAACCGGGCGCGTGACGCTGCACCTCGCGGCGCGCGGCTATGAGGTCGTCGCGCTCGACCGTTCGCCCGCGCTCCTCGCCGCCCTGCGCGAGCGGGCGGCGGGGCTGCCGGTGCAGACGGTGGCGGCGGACGCGCGCGACTTCGATCTTTCGGGGCGGCGGTTCGGGCTGATCCTCGCCCCCATGCAAACGATCCAGCTGCTCGAGGGATCCCGTGGCCGCGCCGCGTTCCTGCGCTGCGCGGCCGCGGCGCTCGCGCCCGGCGGTCTCCTCGCGATCGCGATCGCCGACGCGCTCGAGACCTTCGACGAGGTCCGCTGCCTGCCCCCCATCCCGGACATCCGCGAGATCGACGGGATCGTCTACGCCAGCCGCCCCGTGTCCGTGCACGAGGAGCCCGAGGGCGCCGTGATCCGCCGCATCCGCGAGACTGTCGACACCACCGGGCATCGGACGGTCGAGGAGGACCTGATCCGCCTCGACCACCTCGACCCGGCGACGCTCGAGGCCGAGGGCGCGGCGGCGGGGCTCCGCGTCGACCGCGCGCGGGCGATCCCCGAGACCGACGACTACGTCGGCTCGACGGTGGTGATGCTGCGTGGCTGAGACTCCACCGCGGGTCTCCCCACAACGACGCCTCCCGCCCGACCGAGCAGTCGCCGGGGACACGCTGCGCGTCTGCGCGCTCTATCCCGACCTCATGAACATCTACGCCGATCGCGGCAACCTGCTCCTGCTCGAGCGGCGGTGCGCGTGGCGGGGGATCGGCTTCGAGGTCCGCCCGGCGAGCCTCGGCGACGACGTCGACCCGGCCGCGCACGACCTCTTCTACCTCGGCGGCGGGCAGGACCGCGACCAGAAGCTGTGCGCCTACGACCTCGTCGAGCGCAAGCGCGACGCGCTGCACGCGGCGGCCGCCGACGGCCGCGCGATCCTCGCCGTCTGCGGCGGCTACCAGCTCCTCGGCCACTCCTACCAGCTCGGCGACGAGGAGATCCCCGGCATTGGCCTCGTCGACCTGCGCACCGTCCGCGAGGAGGGCCCGCGGCTGATCGGCAACGTCGCGATCGAGGTCGAGCTCCCCGGCCTGCCCGGCCCGCGGGTCCTCGCCGGCTTCGAGAACCACGGCGGGCGCACGTACCTCGCCGCCGGCGAGCGGCCGCTCGGCCGCGTCCTGCGCGGCCACGGCAACACGGGCGCGTCGGGGTTCGAGGGCGTCCTGCGCGGCTCGGTCATCGGGACGTACCTGCACGGCCCGTTGCTGCCGAAGAACGCCTGGTTCGCCGACTGGCTGATCGCGATGGCGCTGCGCCGCGACGAGCCGCTCGCGCCGCTCGACGACGCCTTCGAGGATGCGGCGCACGCGAGCGCGCGGCACGCGGCGGGGGTGTAGCGCCCGGCCCTCGCGGCGGGCGGCGCGCCGTACCGCCGCCCGCCCGCGAGACCTCTGCGCGCAGCCCTAGCTGCCGCTCCCGCCCGTCAGGCCGTTGGCCTTCAGGAACTGCCCGGCGACGGCCGCCGGGTCCTTCTTGTCGAGGTCGACCGCGGCGTTCATCGACTGCATCGCCGGGTTGGTCAGCAGCTTGTTGACGGACTCGATGACGCCGGCGAACTGCCGGCCGCCCAGGGCGTCGTACTTGCCCTTGTCGATGACGAAGTAGATCTGCTGGAAGCCGAAGACGCCCTTCGGGTCCTGCAGGACGGCGTACTTGCCCGACGCCAGCTGGGCGTCGGTGGAGAACACGTTCGCGGAGTCGACGTCGCCCTTGTCGAGGGCCCCATACTGCAGGCCCAGCGCAAGCTGCTTGAACTTCGCGTTGTCGATCCCGTACTGCTTGCGCATCCCGACGAGTCCGGTGTTGCGGCTCTTGAACTCGGGGCGCGCGCCGAGCGAGAAGCTCGGCAGGTTCTTGAGGTCGGCGACCGACTTCAGGTTGTTCTTCCGCGCGAACGCCTTGGTCGTCGCGATCGCGTCGACGTCCTGGAACGGCGTCGGCCCGATCACCGTCTGCCCGCGCTTCTCGTAGAAGGCCTTCGCCTCCCGAGCGGTGTCCTCCTTGGTTGGCGACAGCTTGTCGTTCTTGGCGACCACCGCGGTCGTGATCCCGGTGTACTCGGGGTACGCGTCGATCCGCTTGCTCGTCAGCGCCTTGTCGGTGATCTCCGTCGGCCCGATGTTGCGCTTGAGGTTGACCGTGTAGCCCTTCGCCTCGAGCGCCTGCTTGTAGAGCTCGCCGAGGACGAACTCCTCGGTGAAGTCCTTCGTGCCGATCGTGATCGGCGGCTTGCCCTTGCCGGGCTGCGACGCCGCCGCCGAGGACGACGAGCTCGAGCCGGCGCTCGACGAGCCGCCCTTCTCGTCGCTGCCGCCGCAGCCGGCGACGAACAGCGCCAGCGCCGCGAGCGCGAACAGGACCGCGACCAGCCCCCTCCGTCTTCCGGGCTTCATGTGCACCTTCCCTCCTTGTGTGTTGTCCGCTTCATCCGCTCAGACCTTCTCGGCCGACGCCGCGGCCTCCGCGGCGACGGCGGTGTCCGTCCCGGCCGGCACGAGCGTCTGCAGCTGGCGCGCCGGCCGCAGGCCGCGCGGCGTCACCGCGCGCTGCACCCGGCCGAGCAGCCCGTCGACCGCGAACGCGAGCACGACGACCACGATCGTCGCGCCGATGACGCCGGCGAGCCGGTACGTCGGCTGGTTCAGGATGATGTCGCCGAGGCCGCCGCCGCCGGCGATCGCGGCGAGCGGCGCGGTTGCGACGACGTAGACCGCCGCGGTGCGGATGCCCGCGAAGATGAGCGGCCACGCGAGCGGCAGCTCCACCCGCGTCAGGACCTGGCGGTCGGTCATCCCCATGCCGCGCGCCGCCTCCACGGCGTCCGGGTCCACGCCGTCGACGGCCGTGTAGGAGTTCGTGAGGATCGGCGGGATGGCGAGCGCGACGAGCGCGATCTCGACGTTCAACAGGCTCAGCCCGAACAGCGCGAGGCTGATCGCGATCAGCGCCAGGCTCGGCAGCGCGCGGAAGACGTTCGACGTGTTGATCGCGAGGAACGCGCCCGCGTGGCGGTGGCCGAGCACGACGCCGAGCGGCAGGGCGAGCAGCAGCGCGACGGCGATCGCGATCGCACCGATGCCGAGGTGTGCGAGCGTCTTCTCGAGCAGCAGGCCGGAGTTGTCGCCGTAGAAGTTGACGAGGTCGCTCACGTCGACGGCCTCCGGGCCCGGGCCCACGGCGTGACGGCGCGCTGCAGCAGCACGATCGCCATGTCGGCGACAAGCGCGAGCGCGATCGCGAGCAGGCTCGCGCCGACGAACTCGGTGTTGGCGCCGCTCTGGATCGCGTTGAAGATCGGCGCCCCGAGGCCGAGCGGCGTGATGAAGGCGGCGATCGTCGCGAGCGAGATCGTCGTGACCGTCGCGACGCGCAGCCCGGCGATGATCGCCGGCACGGCGAGGGGCAGGTCGATGCGCAGCAGTTGGTGCATGGGCTTGAACCCCATCCCCCGGGCCGCCTCGCGCACTTCCTCGGGGACACCGTCGAGCCCGGTCACGGTGTTCCGGACGAGGATCAGCAGCGTGTAGCCGATCAAGCCGATCTCCGCCGTCGTCAGCGTCAGGCCGGTGATAGGCACGAAGAACGCGATCGAGGGGATCGTGTAGAAGAGCGACGCGACGTTGGCGAACGGCAGCTTGAAGCGCGCGTGGCGGTGGGCGACGAGCGCAGCGGCGAACGCGATGACGAAGCCCAGGACGACCGCGATCGCCGTCATCTTCAGGTGCTCGCCGACGCGCGGCAGGAAGCGCTCGTCGAAGTTGTCGAGGAACCAGTGCAGGCAGAACTTGCCGTTGTTGCGGATGCAGTCGTCGCCGCGCCCGAAGTTCGGGATGACCGGCCCGCTCTGGGCCAGCGGCGCCACGGCGGTCACGGCGACCGGGCTCATCGCACCGCCTCGTTCCGGCCCTCGCCGAGCATCCGGCTGAGCGCCTCGAGCGTGAGGTAGCCGCGCACGCCGCCGTCGTCCCCGCGCACGACGAGCTCGGTCGAGCCCTCGGTCAGCATGAGCGACAGCGCGTCGCGCAGCGTCATCTCGGGGCCGGCGTCGGGGCGGCGGCTGCCGTTCGTCACGGGGCTCTCGGCGAGCGCCACGATGTCCCCCAGCCGGCGCAGCCCCAGGCGCTTCAGGCCGCG
>Ga0136846_1236528_pt1 | contig 10058 bp, 6 predicted proteins | sample HopSoiMetagenom2_FD_96841 | JGI IMG/M metagenome (GOLD analysis project Ga0136846, IMG submission 96841) | Grasslands soil microbial communities from Hopland, California, USA - 2 Assembly 2016 (version 4) | ecosystem: Environmental > Terrestrial > Soil > Grasslands | place: USA: Hopland... | reverse complement strand
TATTCCGGATAAATCCACCCTGCGCACCTCCACCTACCCAAATACCTGCTCTTGCCAATACTCCTGCAAAATAATCAACATAGTGTCCGCTTGAATTGTAGGTGGCAAGGTCTATTCCTTTATCGCCAGGCCCCACCGTTATATTTATTATATACACATTTGGACCCTGTCCCTGTATCAGGAATGGTGTGGGCCTGGGATTATCAGCAGTGAATCCATCAGTTGCCAGATTAATTTGCGAGATGGTTAATCCTCTTATGCCTGCACCCTGGGCCAGTTGAATAAGTGAAGCGCCTTTTTCTCCCGCAGCTCCGCCGGCATATGTTGTAAATATTCCAACACCACCACTCTGCGTATGGTGCTGCACATCCCATGTTCCTCTCAATTCAACACCAGCAGGAACTTTGATGGGATTATTCACCAGATATCTACCACCTGGCAGATACAATGTTCCACCGCCAGCAGCCTTAAGTTCATTCAATGCTTTTTGTAATTGTGCCGATACATCTTCTGCTGGTTGTTCATTGTTAAAGCCTGTCGCCCTCGGCAGATCTGCCTTTATTACTTTATTGGAAGCAGGTCGCGGATGTACTTTAATATCTGTTATTATATTCTTCGGGATCGGGGCAAACGCATAGGCTGCATCATTCCTGACATCAACCTTTGCAGATTTGCTTTCATTTTTAATTTCCAGTTTGCCATTATAACCTGAGTTCATTGATTTAATGGTATTCACATCTGGACCAAGGTATACATGACCGGCAGGCTTTAGAAATTTGCTCTGGGTGAGCAGCACATTGCCTCTGTTTATTTTAAGTGCGTAATCATTGTAGTTGCCAAACGTACAGTTTTCAAATGAAACAACACCATCACTGCCATCGCTAACAATTGGCCCGGTAAAGTCTACACCATTGAATTGAACGGAAGTAGTGAAATCTTTATAGAAATACACGGCCTTGCCACCTTTTTCTGATCCGAACGTTGAATTGCTGATCAATAAACCATAAGGGTTGACAGCCTGTACATACATTCCCGTATCACAATTCTTCATGTGAATTTCATAAAACTGGGCATTCGGAGTATCCTTGAAACCGGGTTCTCTGCCAACCCACATTCCTATCTTATAATCGGTCACATAAAGATTGGATACATATTCCCAGTCTGATCGATGCATATTGAATCCGGTGGCATTCGCTTTGGTGTAAGTGGTAATCTTTGCAAGCGCAGGCGAACCAGGAAGCCCTGAATTGGCCCAGTATTTTGGATCGATCTTTACATTTTCAATTCGACCGATATCAGTACATACATGCACTTCTATTCCTGCACTGAGCGCTGTCATATAGCTGTTCAAAATATAATGCAATTCACTGGGAGCGGAATAAAAACCATTGTAAGAGTTTACCAGCGTTACGTTTTCAATTGTTACACAGTCGCCGTTGGGCTGGAATAATGTCCAGGGATATGGTTTGATATTATTGATATCCTGTTCGGGATACCAGATTGAAAGATTCGTTACACCGGTTCCTGTATTCATATCAATGAATCTGTCGGCTATGCTGGTATAGGTAGTGCGCAGTGCATTGGCAGCCTGTGCATCATTCCACCAGCTTTCAACAGTTCCGTTATAATTGGGTGAGTTTTTGCCAACGCGTACTTCCAATATGGTTCCCAGTACCCTGCCGTTGTTTTTGTCAGGATTGGCCCAGTCCCCCCGGAGCTGCACACTTGTTGGCAGGTTCAGCACATACCTGTGTTCAAACTCTTTCATTACTTCCTCGGTCCCCTTGCGGACTCTCACGCTTTTGGTTGCAGTTTGCTCACTACGGAACTCATAATTACCTGCCGGGATATACACTACACCGCCGCCGCTGTTATATGCGGCATCAATAGCAGCCTGGAAGGCGGCCCGGTTGTCAAAACCTGGCTTGGCTTTGGCGCCAAACTTTGGGTCAGTCACCACAAAGTCAGCTATCGCCCAGTCTTTCGTGGGATAGACCGTTTTTATACTTTGTTGAATTGCCTGCTGTTTATTAGCTACTGGCTGAGCGTTAGCAATGTTTGAGAGGAGGATTGCAAGGGTGACAATCCAGTGGATTGGGGTGTTAGTTTTTTTCATATGCATACCCCAATTTAAGGTTGGAGAAATGCTAAATGGATTAATAATCTATTAATCCCGAAAATTAATGGTTCTGGTAGCCAGCAAATTATAAATTCACCATATCATCAAATGCCATATGATCCCCAAAAGCTTTTTTGCCCTGATACTGCCATTTATTTGTGCCATGAATTGCTTTGCGCAGGACTCGAGCGTGCTTTTAATTCCGGCAGGAACCTTAATTGCTGACAGATTGCCGCCGGCTAAACAATTTAAATATCCCGATTTCAGATCCGGACAGGTTGTGTTTAAGGATGGCTCTATTGCACCTGCCAGACTTAATTATAGTTATCTAAGTGGCGAAGTAGAGTTTATTGGCCCTGCAAACGATACATTGTCCATTTCTGACGACAAGACTGCTTTGATCAAAGACATATTGATCGACAGTTCTGTTTTTTGTTTTAACAGAGACTATTTTGAAGTAATTGCCGGAAACAGGGAAACAGGCCGGATACTAAAAAGGCAGGTATTTTATGAAATAGAGAGGGAAAAGATCGGGGCCTATGGTATGCCGGCTCCTAACAGTTCTGTTCAATCTTATGGTGCGGTGGGCAATCAGGTCTCCTTCCGCAATAACCTCGTTGCCAATGAAAACCTTTATCTTAAATTAAGCGTTGCTTATTTTATAGAATCCAAAAAAGGTGAAATGGCTCCATTCGATAAGAAAAATTTACTTAAAGTATATTCTTCAAAAAAGGCAATCATAAATGATTACCTGGATAAGAATCCTGTAAATTTTAATCGCGAAGCGGATTTGATACGATTGTTCCAGGCTATCAATAATTGATGCTGTTATTGAATATTATTTTTCACCGGATTACCAACAATTGATGATTGCATATGAAATGGATGCTTTTAGTCGCGTTATCCTCAGCGGCCTTATTTTCCTCAGCTCAAATGCCAAATGCAGGATGGCAGAATCTATTTAACGGGAAGGACTTAAAAACATGGGATAGTTACATGCGGCCCCCCAACATGATGGGCTATGATAACAAACAGGATACCCCCATGGAGCCGATAGGCCTCAACAAAGATCCCTATAAAGTATTTACAGTAGAGAACGGTATGATCCATATCTCGGGCCAGATCTGGGGAGCCATTACTTCCAGACAGGAATACAGCAATTTTCATATTCGCTTCCAGACAAAATGGGGCGAAAAGCAGTGGCCTCCCCGCGCGACAGGCCTCCGCGATGCGGGTTTTCTTTTCCATTGTACAGAGCCATTTGATTATTCGTTTAAATGCTGGATGCGCAGCATCGAGATGCAGGTGCAGGAAACCGAGATCGGCGATCATTTCAACCTGGGTGGGGGAGAAGCTGAGTTTCAACTATCGCCAGGAAAAACAGGCGACCATAAAAATGTTGATCAGTATGATGGCAATGCTCCATTAAAACGATTTACAGGTCGAGTATACCGGTCCGGTGATTTTGAAAGCCCTAAAGGTGAATGGACAACCAGTGAAGTGATAGCGCGACAGGCAGACGCTGTATTCATTGTGAATGGCTTTGTTGTAAATCGATTGTTTAATATCTATCGAAACGACCTGAAGCAACAGGTAACCAGTGGCCGTATCCAGTTCCAGAGTGAAAGCGCTGAATACTGGCTAAAAAATATACAGATAAGGCCCATATCTTTTAAAAGGACAAATGCAAAGCTGACCAGTCCGCAAACAGATATTATCATTGGTGAGAATGAAAAACAGCAGATCGAGATTACCAATACCGGTGAACCCATTGAACTGGTAGCTGCTGAATTAATCGGAAAGGATATTGACAAATTTGTTGTCAGACTACCATCATTGCCAATGATACTTAAAAAAGGAGAGAAGATCATTCTCCCTGTCACTATCAAACCGGGCAGCGTTTCTGGCAATAAAGTTAAACTGCGTTTGGAAAGTGAATTGGGTCCGGTTCCCGGTTGGGAAGCAAATCTTACAGTTAAATAGATCCTAATCGCCTGTTATTCCAAATTGATCCTTTATAAAGAAGGAATCAGATTATTTATTTTTCAATCTATTTCAAATTAGTCATATGAACAATAATCGTAGAGATTTTATTAAAAAAGGTACTTCACTGGCGGCAGGATTATCCATTGGAGCTGTTGGAAGTGCTGCATTGGCATCTGAAAATAAATCAGGTTACGCTGGCAAAAAAGTTCCATTACCTCAGGTAGAAGGTCCAAACACACCCAAGTTAACCATGACCGCAAATTCAAATGCAACTGAATCCAATATGAAATGGATAAAACAGTTTGGCTGTGATTATGTGCACATGGGTGGTCCACGCCAGCTTCCATGGACTGAAGAAGGGTTAAGAGAAATTATGGACCGGTTTAAAGCACAGGGCCTAACAGTTATCAATATGATGATCAATTTCTCTGGTGCAATTATTCGCGGTACTGAAGGACGTGATGAAGAAATCAGAAAAGTGCAGGATTCATTAATTGCTGCAGGGAAGGCAGGACTACCAGTTGTAGAATATAATTTTTACTCGCATCGTGCAGTAGAAGGTTATTATGATATTGTTGGTCGCGGTGGTGTGCAATATCTCGGTTATGATTATTACCGCAAAGGTCAACCGGACCCCGCAGATAATAAATGGAACTACAAGACAGCCAGGAAACAGCCTGATGAAGAAAATATGTCGATGGCTGAATTGCCACCTACAGAAAGAGAGCCTGCACAAACTGCCGCAAAGGCCTGGGAGAATATCGAATACTTTTTAAGGGCAGTTATTCCCGTAGCTGTAAAATCGGGAGTGCGAATGGCCCTGCATCCCAATGATCCGCCTCCGCCGATAAGCCGTGGATCAGAACAGATAATGTCTACCTTTAAAGACTGGAAACGGCTTTGTGATATTGTTGATAGTCCGGCTAATGGTATGACCTTCGACTGTGGTGTATCAACCGAAATAGGGGAAGATGCAGTTGAGGTTTGCAAATACCTGCTTTCCCGTGATCGTATCAGCCATGTTCATTACCGAAACGTAATTGTTGAAAAGCCAAGGATCAAATACGTGGAAGTGATGATAGATGAAGGGAAAGTGGATATGCTTCAGGTGATGTATGAATTGGTAAAAGGAAAATATAAATACGGAATCTGGGCAGAGCATCCGCGTGACAATGAATTTGACACGGTACATAAAAGCGGTGGATTTGTCTCTTATTTATATAACCAGTCTTATGCACGCGCCATGTTCCAGGCTAGTATGATGATGGTGGCAGGGTGGAAGCCTGCCTAAGAATTTTAAAAAACAGTTTATAACGATATGCGCCGGTTCTATTATGTAATTACCCTGGTATTAATATCTATCACGGTATTTGCCCAAACTCCCGCAGTTTCTATAATAACTGATGCACAACCGGGACCGGTTGCCTTGCAGGGTCTGGCTAAATTGACAAAGGCGCTGGAAGCAAAGCATATCAGCTTCGAGCAAATTACTTCAACTCAAAATGCAAAGGGACGGCAGGTACTGATTACAGGTCTGGCCTATGGAAATGGAGCAGCAGCTTCGATACTAAAGATGAGTAAACCTGCAGTGGCTAAAACAAGCGAGGCATTAACTATCCGCAAAACGCAATGGCAGAAAAAACCGGCGCTGGTAATGAGTGGTTATGATGACAAGGGTATCCTATATGCACTGCTTGATGTGGCTAACCGAATAAGCTGGAGTACAGGTCCGGCAAACTTCCTGCAATACGTAAAAGAAGTTACTTCCGAACCCTATACAAAAGAGAGAGGTCTTTCTTTATATACCATGAACCGTGCTTATTGGGAAAGTCGTTTTTATGATGAGAATTACTGGACGGAATACCTGGACATGATGGCGCAGAACCGGTTCAATATGCTGGAAATACTGTTTGGTTATGAGAATGGTGGGTTCATGGCGCCCTGTTATCCCTATTTCTTCAATGTGGAAGGTTACCCGGATGTAAAAATGGAAGGCATTACTGCAGAACAGCAGTCGCGCAACCTTGCAACCATGAAGCACCTTATTAAAATGGCGCATGACAGAGGCATTGCAGTGCGATTGAGCACATGGGATCATATCTATCGCGGTGCTGTGCAGGCTGGCGGTAATCCTGCATTTGAATATAAACCGGGGCAACCGCAATCTTTCCAGGTGGGTGGATTGGACTCGGCCAATATTCGCCCATATACAAAGGCAGCTTTTGCCAAATTCGTGAAATTGATACCGGAGATGGATGCATTGCTGTTTAAAACAAATAATGAATCCGGGTTGAAAGACAGTGAGCTGTATGAGTTTTCCATGAACTTCTTTGAAACGGTGAAAGAGAGCGCTCCGAACCTGATGATAGATATACATGGAAAGGGACTAACGGATACATTGATACACGGTGCTGAAAAATTGGGAATTAAATTCAGGATAGTTCCCAAGTTCTGGATGGAACAGATGGGTTTGCCTTTTAGTCCCACGCATGTTAACCGGGAAGACCAGCGGAACCGCAGACATGGATATGGTGATATGCTCCGGTATCCGCAACAATATCAAATGGTATGGAAGTTATGGAATGGAGGCACTAACAGGGTATTTCTTTGGGCTGATCCCGAATATGTTCGCAGATATGCGGAGAGCAGTCATTTTTATAATAGTAGCGCTTATGAAGTATATGAGCCACTGGCTACCAAAATGGAATCCCAGGCACATGATATGAAGCCTTTTGATTTGCTCAAGCCAGAATATCAGTATTATCATTATGAATTTGAACGCTACTGGAATTTCTTCCAGGTATGGGGACTGATCGGTTATGATCCCAATACGCCTTCCGATATATGGGATAAAGAGTATGAGAAACGATTTGGAGCTAAAGCAGGGCCCATTATCAAATCTGCATTGAATGAAGCAAGCTGGGTGCTTCCCCGCATTGTCGCGAGCTGTTATCCTTATAGTTTTTTCCCTACTACCAGTGCCTGGGTGGAAAAGCAGCGATTGGGTGATCTGAATGTTTATGCCAGGGCTGAGGGCAGCGATATCCAGCAGTTTGCCAGTTTTGATGAAGAGGCAAGAGTGTTGTTGGGAGAACTGGAAACAGGCAAGACCTTACCATCAACAACCAGCGCCTGGCTGGCACAGCTTTCCGAAAGCATTAATAAAAAAGTAACAGAAGCAGAGAAATTGATCGGCACCAGTATTAATAAGGAATTTAATTCTACTATTACCGATCTGAAGATGCTATCGAACCTTGCGCTGTATCATTCCCGTCGGGTACCTGCGGCTGTAAGTTATTGTTTGTTCCTTCGTACGCAGGATATGGCAGCCCTGGATGAGGCGATTGCTCATGAACAAAAAGCGGCAGAAGCCTGGCAGCAGATTGTAAATGCTGCAGGTGATATGTATGCCGATAAGATACTGATAGGTAAGAATCCGCTTTCGGGGCATTGGAAAGATGAACTGGTTTTGCTGAATAAAGGAATAGAACGGCTGAAAGAACAGCGGGCCAATTTTAAACCGAATGGAACTGTTAAAACTGCACCGCGCTATAAATCTTCTGCAGACGGGGAGAACAGCAAATATTTCACCATCAATCATCAGGCGGTTAACAATATTCCTGTCGGCCAACCGATCACTATAAAGATTCAAGTGACTGCTCCTGCTGGTGTAAAATGGGTGCACCTGCAATACCGCGCAGTAAACCAGTATAAGGATTTTGAAATGCTGCCCATGATGCTTACCAGTCAAAAAGACGTTTACCAGGCCACTATCCCTGCAGAAAACATAGATACGCGGTATGACCTGATGTACCTGGTGGAGATGATGGATAATAATGGCAAAGGATTTATTTATCCGGACCTCAATAAAGAAACACCGTATAAAGTGGTCAATCTTACCAGGAAATAACAGGACCTGGCTTCTCTTCAAAAATACTTACTGGACCATTCCAACCTTTCCTTAGGTTTATACTCTTATATATGTTCCAGGTAATTTGAATACAACACAATATATACTGCACGCTCTGGTAAAAAGCGCAGGGGAAGGCCAACTGACTGCACAGGAGGCCCTGTACCGCCAGTATTGCAAGGCTATGTACAATGTTTGTATCCGGATGTGTGGAAATGAGGCCGATGCTCATGATGCCCTGCAGGATGGATTTATTACTGCGTTCCGTAAAATATACCAGCTAAAGGACCCGAATACCTTCGGCGGATGGCTAAAAAGGATCATCATCAACCAGTGCATTGCCCAGGGGAAAAAGAAATTCGTTTATACCCAATTGGAAGCCCCGGTTATAGAACTGGCACATGAAACGGATGAGAACTGGTGGACCAATATCACGATGGCACAGATCCATGATGCAATCAAACAATTGCCAGATGGATGCCGGCAGATATTCGTTCTGTATGCCGTAGAAGATTACACACACCAGGAAATTGCCGATGAATTGCAATTGAGCACGGGAACCAGTAAAAGCCAGTATAGCAGAGCCAGGCAATTGCTGCAACAAATTATTCTGAAAAAAATGGTGGCGAATGGATAAGCTGAAAGAACATATACAAAATAATCTCTCTCAGCTGGATATTGATCAGCCAGGAGAGCATTTGTGGAATGCGCTTAGTGGTGAAATAAGCGGGGCAGAACAAAGTGATCCCTTAAAAGATCATATTGAGCAATATGCTGATGAGTTTGATCTGGAAATACCGGGAGAAGGTAGCTGGTCGAAGATTGAATCTGCAATAAGCGAACAACGACCGGTCCGGTCAATTAGTGCTAAAAAGCTGGGCTGGTATGTGGCAGCAGCATCCCTGGTTCTTTTCATTGTTGTGGGTGCGCTGCTGTATAAGAGTAAAAGGTCAGTTACCAGCAATGGTGATATAGTGAAAACTTCTTCAAAAGCTGAATCAACTGTACCAGCCGTTTTACCAGTTGATACGATGAAAGAAGTAGCACAGCGTCCTTCTGAATCAAAAAATGATAAAGAACAGGTGAAACAGGAAACAAAGGAAGTGATGCAAACTGATAAGAAAAATTACTATGCAGTTGTAAAAAGGAGAACGCCAGTTCAACAGGCTGGGAATAATAAACTTCCATTAATAGTGATAGAAACCCAGGCGGAATATGATAACCTGATTGCAGGACAGGTTAGCCTTATACAAAGTACACCCATGTATGGTGAATCTGCCGGAGACTTTGCGGGGTTTATAGATGATTTTAAACGGTTGGACAAACAGGAAAAGAAACTGAGATCAGCCATTATGCAAAAAGGTATGGAGGAAAACACGCTGGATGAATTGGGGATGATTTACCAGAAAAAACTGACAGTATTAAAAATGCTGCAGAGAGAGATCAGTAAAACCGGAAACATTGCCAGAAGTGAGACGGATACCATACCGGTTTTCATCAAACTTTAAACGAATTATCATGAAAAGGATATTTCAACTTATTATATTGATTGTTTGCCTGCAGGTGAATGCACAGGATAAACCAAATGCCATTACAATTACAGGGTTTGGAAGGATGGATACATTGAGATCCAGGCAAATGACTGTGGTTGATACAAAAAACCTGGTCAGGAAAAATCTTTCACAGGAAATAAGCCTTAAAAAAGCCCTCGATGTGTATGTAACAATGGGTGGGCTACTGACCGTCAAAACATGGAATGAAAACAGGGTGAAATTAGAGACAGCTGTATGGATTCAAGGTAACAATGAGCTGTCTGATGAGAAATGGCTTGATAGACTCGGCATTACTACGCAATTATCCGGTGATTCCGTAAAGGTAAACACCAGGCAGACGGAGATAGCTTTGTATGAATATGCAGTGAATCGCACAATGACTATTAATTACGACCGTAACAATAGTCTTAAAGAATCCGTTTATTATGGCAATGGTTCATTTCTGGGAATTGCTAACAGTAATAGAGAGATCACGCTGTATGTTCCATCT
>Ga0136846_1231425_pt1 | contig 10058 bp, 8 predicted proteins | sample HopSoiMetagenom2_FD_96841 | JGI IMG/M metagenome (GOLD analysis project Ga0136846, IMG submission 96841) | Grasslands soil microbial communities from Hopland, California, USA - 2 Assembly 2016 (version 4) | ecosystem: Environmental > Terrestrial > Soil > Grasslands | place: USA: Hopland... | reverse complement strand
GTCCGTCCCGCGTCGGTCGAGCTCGGCGTTGCCACGGGTAATGAACGTGAACAGCGCACCCATCGCTTCGGGCGCGTTCAGATCATCGAACAGCGCAGCCTTGACCGCCGCCTCGGCCTGCTCGGCAGCCTCGGCCAACTCCGGCGTTCCGCCCACTGCTTCGTCGAGGCGAGCGGCGAACTCGCCAACCCGGCGCACCGCTTCCATGGAAGCCTCGAGCGCGACCCCCGACATGTTGAGCTGCTTCCGGTAGTGCGTGGAGAACACGAAGTGGCGCACCGCCGCCGCCGACACGCCTTGCTCGCGCAGATCCTTCACCGTCGAGACGTTGCCAACGCGCTTCGCCATCTTCGCGCCATCGGTGAGTAGAAACTCTCCATGGCACCACACGCGCGAGAACGTCTTGCCTGTCGCGGCCTCCGACTGCGCAATCTCGTCCTCGTGATGCGGAAAGATCAGATCCACGCCACCGCAATGAAGGTCGAGTGTCTCGCCGAGGTACTTCATTGACATCGCCGAGCACTCGAGGTGCCACCCGGGGCGGCCGCGGCCCCAGGGCGAATCCCAGGCGGCGCCGGACGCCTCGTCCTCAGGCTTTGCTGCCTTCCATAACGCGAAGTCCTGTGCGTTCTCCTTCGAGTAATCGTCCTGCGACACGCGCGCTCCCGACTTGATCTCGCGCGTATCGAGCCGCGACAGGCGACCGTACTGCGGGAAGCGATCGATCGCGAAGTACACCGAGCCATCCTCGGCGAGATACGCGACGCCCTTCGCCATGAGCGTCTCGACCAGCTCGATCATCTCCGGAATCGTCTCGGTCGCCTTTGGGTATACCTCGGCATCCTCGATGCGGAGATAGCGTCGGTCGGCATGGAAGATGTCGACGACAGGCGACGTGACCTCGGTGATCGTGCGTCCCGTCTGGCTCGCCCGCGTTATGATCTTGTCGTCGACGTCGGTCAGGTTCATGACTTGCCGCACGTCCCATCCTCGGAGCCGCAGCGTACGACGGAGGAGATCCTCGAACAGGAACGTCCGAAAATTTCCGAGATGCGCCGGGTTGTACACGGTGGGACCGCACGTGTACATCAACACGGTAGTTCCGTTCGCGGGAGCGAATGGCTCCGTCGTGCGCGTGAGCGTGTTGTAGAGGCGAAACTCGGACATGACGGCCGGTTGGCGCAAGTCGTGACGCGCCCGACCCCGAAGCGCGGCGAGCGCGGTCGGGTAATCTAGTGTGCCTCCGGTGGTCGCGCCGCCGACGCGCGGGATGACGGCTCCGCAACCCGGGTATGCGCGAGAGGGACGGACACGGCTGTCCGCCGCGCCGCAACCTCAGCGCGGTCGCATGCCGGTTCCACGCGACCCGCCACCAATGTCAAGCAACGCGTGCGCACGTCGGCGAGATCCGCATCGGCCAGGAGGCGCGTGGCAAATCGACCGGCCACCACTATTCCCGCACCGTCAGACGCCAGGCTTCGGAGCACCGTCAACAGCTCTGCTGCAGTATCAGCATCACATCCCGGAGCAAAGTCATCGATCAGGACGAGCCGCGGACGCGACAGGAGTGCAGTCGCGACCGAAAGGCGTGCGAGCGCGTTTCCCTCCAGCGTATCGACCCGGCGATGCGAGATGGCGCCCAGCCCAGCACGCTCGAGCGCATCGCTGACGCGTTGCGCGCTGTCGCGCAGCGGCAGGTCACGCACGATGGCCGCGTACTCGACGGCCTCGCGGATGGTGAGAAAGCCGTACGGAAATGGCCGATCGCCCGCGAGCGCGATACCCTCCGGGCGCGCACTGGCACCGCGACGCGGAAGTCCGCCGAACCAGGCGACGTACCCGCGATCGGTGCGCAGCAGCCCCGCCGCGCACATCAGAAGTGTCGTCTTGCCGGACACTGGAGCGGCTGCAATGCCCACCATCTCGCCTGGCGCGACGTCGAGGTGCACGTCGCGGAGGACCGTCACGGTCGCGGAGCATCCGCGCACGCCGGCGTCGTAGCTCTTCCAGACGCCGCACATCGAAAGGCAGTAGCTCATGGTGCGCCACGATACCACCGCGCGTCTCACGCGGTGTCACCGCGCGAACGCAACGTGAAGCGGCGTTATGCAGCGCGGATCGGGAAGGCAATGACGTCGAGGTCCGGTGCGTCCGTGACGAGGACACCGCCTTCTGGTGCCGGCACACGCAGCACGAGCGCCTTGTCGCGGGATGCCCGGCGGAATCCCTGCCCTTCGTAGATCCGGTTGATCAGGATGCGGCGCAGAACGACCATCACGACGGCGAGCGTCGGGACGGCAATGAGCAGCCCCATCGGTCCGAGCAGACTTCCGACGACCAACACCGACATGATCGTCAGCACCGGCGGGAGCTCCACCTTCTTCGCCGTGATCAGCGGGATCACGAGATTGCTCTCGATGAGGTGAATTACGATGCCAAGCAAGATCACCAGCACCGCATGACCGACGCCGCTGAAGCCAGCGAAGCCGTCGCCGCCCAACACGAACAGCGCGGGAATCAGCGTGGAGACGAGCGTGCCGAAGAACGGTACGATCGCCACGGCACCAGTGAACACGCCGAACGTGAGATAGTACGGGACGCCTAACAGCGAGAGCCCTAACGCGGTGAGCACCGCGAGGACGACCATCGCGAGCAGCTGACCGACGATCCACGCGCGCAGCGTCGTCCGAAGATCCGTCAGGACGTCACGTACGAGATCCCGGTGAATCGGCGGGAACAGCGCGATGACCCACTCGCGATAGAGCCCGGGATACACGGCGAGGTAGATCGACATCACGCCGACCGAGAACACGTTGATCCCGGCATGCACGATCCCGACGACCTTCGGCACGACGCTACCAAGCGGGCCGGTGAAGGCCTCGTAGATGGCGGTCATGAGCCTGTGGTCGCCAGGGCGCCACATGTCGCTCATCGCCGGATACCGCGCCACGAATCGTCCGATGGCCAGCTCCCACGATTCCACGTACTGCGGGAGGACCCTAACGAGTTGCTGCGTCTGCTCGATGACCGGAGGTACGAGTAGACGGAAGAGCGTAATGATTGCCGCGAGCGTGAGCAGGACGGCGCCGGCCAGGGCAAGGCGCGGGGGCAACCGCAGACGGTTCTGGAAAACCTCTGCGACTGCCCCGAGATACAGCGAGATGAGCACCGCGACGAACAACAGCAGGAAGACGCCGGCCGTCTTCCCGAAGCCGTACAGCAGGAGGACGGTGAGGACGGTCGCCGTGAGGATCGGGGCGAACCGGAACCGTCGCGGGACGGTGACCGTCAAGGCGTCTTCTTGCCCTCCGGCACGTCCTCGTCCTCGATCTCGGCGTGCACTTCCTCCTCGTTCGCCGCGTTCGCCCGCGTGCCGCCAGCGCCGAGCTGCTTGTTCTGCGCGGGTGACCCGGATGGGAGCATGCCCATCTTCTGCTTGAGCGCGAGCAGTTGCATGTCGGCGCTCATGGTGCCAGCGCTCTTCTCCAGCTGCTTGAAGTCCTTGGCGAGACGGTCGCCCTGGAACTCCTCGTCGATTTCGGCGGACGCCTTGATCTGCCGCTCGTTCTGCTCGATGCGCTCTTCCATACGCGCAAACGCCTCGAACGCGGACTTCTCCGACAGCGACGACATCGTCTCGGCGATGCGCTTCTGCGCCTGCGCGCGGCGCTGGCGCGCCAGGAGCAGGTTCTTCTTGCGCTTGGCTTCTTCGATCTTGTCGTTCAGCTCGCGGAGGGACGCCTTGAGCTTCTCGGTCTCGGCCTGGTGGGCCTGCCACGTGACCTCGAGCTGTTCCGCGTGCTGCGAGTGCTCGCCCTGCCTAACAAGCGCCTGCTTGGCCAGGTCGTCGCGGCCTTCCTGGACGGCGAGCATGGCGCGCTTCTCCCAGTCATCGGCCTGGCGCCGCTCGGCGTCGGCCTGATCGCGCAGGCGTTTCTCGTCGGCAATGGCGGCGGCCACCTGCTGCTTGGCCTTCGCCAGCTGTGAGCGCATGTCGACGAGAATCTGGTTCAGCATCTTCTCCGGATTCTCGGCGGAGGAGATGAGGTCGTTGATGTTCGAGCGCAGCAGCGTCGAAAGGCGGTCAAAGAGTCCCATGCTCAGCGTCCCTCACGGTACGACGCGAACTCGCGGAGATGCGATGCGAGCGCGAGCGTCATGCTCTCGTAGGCGGCAAGAAATTCTTCGTAGTCGAGGTGCTCGAGCTCGAGCGCCTCGGTCAGGATGATCGAGTCCTGGGAAATGCCATAGGCACCGTGCACGAGGTCGTTGGCGTTGAGCTCGAGCAGGCGGCGATTGAGATCGGCGCAGCGCCCGTCGTCCGCGGGAACGTTCATGACCTTCACGCGCAGGAGCACGACTGGTGGCGAGTAATGGACGACGACGTCGAGCTCGAGGTTGCCGCCGGGTCGGATTACCCAGAGGCCCTGTTCGACTTCGTCGTAGCTTGCGCCCTCCGCCGTGAGGCGATCGAGGAAGCCTTCGATGTCTTCACGAGTCAGCATAGCGTCCTTGTGGATGGCCAGATGTCGTGTCCCTACGTCAGCTCGCCTCGGCTGTTTCTCGGCTCCATCGCGCGCTCGGGCGTCGGGCAGCCCGCCACGGCCTCGGAACGTGACTCAACCTGCCGCGTGGCAGCAAGATAGCTCGCGCGGCGGGCGACGCCTAGAAGGCCGGGGAGTCGACCTGCTTCAGAGCTTGGGGCTTTTGAGGCGCGTTTGTAGGGGATCGTCAGTCCCCGGTTCGTTTGATCTGGTACAGTCGCTCGCGGGCGAGGCGTCGGCCGGTGGGCGTGGCCGCCAGCCCGCCGCCGGCCGTCTCGCGGTACCTAACGTCCATGGCACGGCCAATCTCTCCCATCGTGTCGATCACTTCGTCGGCGGGGATGGCGAACGTGATCCCGGCGAGAGCCATCTCGATGGCCGCCATGGCGATCGCCGCCCCAGTGGCGTTCCGGAACACGCATGGTAGCTCGACCAGGCCACCTAACGGGTCGCACACGAGACCGAGGGTTCCCTGCTGCGCAAGCGCGACGGCGTGACCGACCTGGGAGGGCGTCCCGCCAAGCATCTCCGTACCGGCGCCGGCCGCCATGCCGGCTGCCGCGCCGGTTTCCGCCTGGCATCCACCCTCCGCGCCGGAGAGAGATGCCCGCTGCGCCACGATCGCTCCGATGAGGCCAGCCGTCGCGAGCGCATCGATCAACGCGTCGTTTCCAATGCCGCGCGCATCGGCCAGCCCGGTGAGCACCGCCGGCAGCACTCCCGCTCCGCCAGCGGTTGGTGCCGCGACGATGACGCCCATCGCCGCGTTGACTTCCTGCACCGCGAGTGCGCGCGCAAGGACGTCGCGAAATGGTGTGCCGGCCATCGGGCCGTCAGGGCCGGTCCGCAACTTTGCCGCATCGCCGCCAACCAGGCCGGACGTGGAGTGCAGGTCGCCAACGAGCCCGCGCGACACGGCGCCGCGCATGACGGCCAGTGCGCGGCCCAACGCGTCGCGAATTTCCGAGAGCGGGCGTCCCTGGTCGCGGCGCTCAGCCTCGAGGGCGACCGCCGCGAGCGTCGTACCGGTGGCTTCGGCATCGCGAATCGCATCTGCCAGCGAATGGTACATGGTTCAGGCGCTGACTTTATCCAACCGAAACGCCCACCGAACCCACGACAGCGCGCGAATGTCGGTGCGCACCTTCTCATCGGGCTGCTCGTCCACCTCGATCACCATGAACGCGTCGCCGCCGCGCTGCTTTCGGGTCAGCCGGAGCGTAGCGATGTTGATCGCGTCCTCGGCCAGGATCGTCGCGATGCGCGCGACGGAGCCCGGGACGTCCTCCGCGACGAGCACGATCGTGTGATAGTTGCCGGTGACCTCCACGGGGTACCCGTCGATCTCGGTCACCAGCACTCGTCCGGCACCTAACGACGAGCCCACCATCACGGAGCTCCGGTCGCCACGCTCGATCGTGATCCGGACCGTGTTCGGATGCACCTCGTTCTCCTCGCCCAACGTCGTCTTCTCGAACCGGTAGTCGAGCCCCTCGCGTTCGGCGATACCTAACGCATCGCGGATGCGCTCGTCGTCCGGCCGGAAGCCCATGAGCCCGCCGACGATCGCCTTGTCGGTCCCGTGGCCCTCACCCGTGCGCGCGAACGACCCGTGCAGCTCGACGCGCGCACGATCCGGCGTGCCGCCAACGAGGCACCGTGCGAGAAGCCCGAGTCGACACGCGCCCGCCGTGTGACTCGATGACGGCCCCACCATGACCGGGCCAATGATGTCGAGCAGAGAAACCATGGCGACGTTACCCAGCCCTTCGCTTGAGCGAGCGGCGCAGCAGCAGCTGCAAATACTGGCCGGTGTACGATGCGCTCACCTCGGCCACTTGCTCCGGCGTACCTGCCGCGACCACGCTGCCGCCGCGGTCCCCGCCTTCGGGGCCAAGATCGATGATCCAGTCTGCCGTCTTGATGACATCCAGGTTGTGCTCGATCACCAGCACTGTGTTACCGCGGTCGACGAGGCGATGCAGCACCTCGAGCAGCAGCCTGACGTCCTCGAAGTGCAAACCGGTCGTCGGCTCATCGAGAATATAGAACGTCCTGCCGGTGTCGCGCTTCGACAGCTCGGTTGCAAGTTTGACACGCTGCGCTTCGCCACCTGACAGGGTCGTGGCACTCTGTCCGAGATGGATGTAGCCGAGGCCGACGTCCATCAGCGTCTGCAGCTTCTGATGGATGCGGGGCTGATTCTCGAAGAACGACGTCGCATCCTCCACCGTCATCTCCAGCACGTCGGAGATGCTCATGCCGCGGAAGCGCACCTCGAGCGTTTCCCGGTTGTACCGTTTGCCCTTACAGACCTCGCACGGTACGTAGACGTCAGGCAGGAAGTGCATCTCGATCTTCACCAGCCCGTCACCCTGACACGATTCACAGCGACCGCCCTTCACGTTGAAAGAGAACCGGCCAGGCCCGTAGCCACGAATCTTCGCTTCGGGCAGCTCGGCGAACAACTCGCGAATCGGCGTGAACAACCCCGTATATGTGGCGGGGTTGGAGCGCGGCGTGCGACCGATCGGGCTCTGATCGATGTCGATGACCTTATCGATGTGCTCGAGCCCCGTGATCGACTTATGCTCGCCGGGGATCACGCGCGCGCGATAGAAATGCCGCGCGAGCGAGCGATGCAGAATGTCCTCGATGAGCGTCGACTTCCCCGAACCTGACACTCCGGTCACCGCGACGAACACGCCGAGCGGAATTTCGACGTCGAGATTGCGGAGGTTGTGCTGGCGCGCGCCTAACACACGAATCGAGCGGCGGGGGTCCACCGGCCGTCGCGTGGCGGGAATCGGAATCTTGAGATCCCCGCTCAAGTACCGGCCCGTCAGCGACGCGGAATTCTTCTCGACCTCATCGACCGTGCCGCTCGCGACGACAATGCCGCCGTGCTTCCCTGCTCCCGGCCCCAGATCCAGGAGGTAGTCCGCGGCACGCATCGTCTCGTCGTCGTGCTCCACGACGATGACCGTATTGCCGAGATCGCGCAGCTGGCCTAACGTGTCGAGCAGCCGGGCGTTGTCGCGCTGATGGAGCCCGATTGACGGCTCGTCGAGGATGTACAGAACGCCAACCAGCCGGGAACCGATCTGGGTGGCCAGCCGGATGCGTTGCGCCTCGCCGCCGGACAACGACTCGGCCGCACGGCCTAACGTGAGATACTCGAGACCGACGTTCACCAGGAAACGCAGCCGCTCACGAACCTCTTTCAGGATCGGCCCTGCGATCTCCGGATCCAGTCCCGGCTTTCCGTTCTCGCGAACCGGTAGAAGCTCGAAGAACCGAAGGCTCTCGGCAATCGACATCTCGACCAGCTCGCCGACGTTCCGCTCCTCGATCGTTACCGCAAGTGACTCGGGCTTGAGCCGACGGCCGCCGCACGCATTGCACGGCTTGGCGACCATGTATTCCGACAGCTCCATCCGCACGACGTCGGACTCCGTCTCCGAGAATCGCCGTTGGATGTTGGAGATGATCCCTTCCCACTCGACATTCCCGGTGGCCGAATGGCGCGACGGCGCTTTCGACTTCGTCTTTCCGCCTGATTCCCCACCGTTCTTCTTGTCGACCCCATAGAGCAGAGTCCGCCTAACGCTTTGTGGCAAGTCCTGCCACGCAGTGTTCAGGTCGAACTTGAGCTGTTTCGCGAGCCCGGGGAGGATGACACGGCGGAGGTAGCCGTCCGGCGCGCCCCACGGAAGAATCACACCCTCGAGAATTGAAAGACTCGGATCGCCAAGAATGAGCTCCTCGCTCACCTCATTGCGGGTGCCGAGGCCACCGCAGGCCGGGCATGCGCCGAACGGAGAGTTGAACGAGAAATGGCGAGGTTCGAGCTCCGGCATCGAGATGCCACAGGTCGCACAACCGTAGCGCTCCGAAAAAAGCGTCGGCGACACCTTTGCGGCGTCGTGCTTCACGACCTCGACCAACCCATCCGCCAGCTTCAGCGCGGTCTCGAGCGAGTCGTTCAATCGGCCTCGATCTTCTGCTCTCACCACGAGCCGATCCACCATGATCGAAACGTCGTGGTTCTGTCGCTTGTTGAGCTTCGGCGGATTGGCCAGCTCCACGATCTCACCGTCCACGATCGCGCGAATGAATCCCTGCTTGCGCGCGGACTCGAACAGCTCGCGGAACTCGCCCTTCCTGCCTCGCACGAGCGGTGCGAGGATCTCGATGCGCGTGCCGGATGGCCACGCCAACACCGCGTCGGTGATCTGGCCAGCGCTCTGGCGCTGCACCGGCCGGCCGCAATTCGGGCAATGCGGCGTACCCGCGCGGGCATAGAGCAGACGAAGATAGTCGTAGATCTCCGTCACCGTTCCCACGGTCGATCGCGGATTGTGGCCGGCCGTTTTCTGCTCGATCGAGATCGCGGGCGAGAGGCCTTCGATCGAATCGACGTCCGGCTTCTCCATCAAGCCGAGGAACTGACGCGCGTACGCCGACAGCGACTCGACGTAGCGGCGTTGGCCCTCGGCGTAGATCGTGTCGAACGCGAGGGAGGACTTTCCGGACCCGGACAGGCCAGTGATGACCGTCAATCGGTCCCGCGGAATCGAGACGTCGATATTCTTGAGATTGTGCTCGCGCGCGCCGCGGATGATGAGCGCTTCGTCGGTCATAGCCGGTGAAACGTGCGGTGTGTCTTCGGTCAAGACAAGACAGCCCCTTTTGCGCTCTCGGTCCAGGCACAATTGTGACTTCTGACAGCCTCTGCCTGTCCCATGAGGCAGACAAGTCATTAGTCCTTAGCGCGTAGCCGTTGCCGCCACTCGCTCGAGGACTCGCCGCTGATGAACCCCGACTCACGTATGCCGCACACCGACGCCATGGTCGTCCTGACGACCGTCGCCAACGAGACCGAGGGGATAGCGCTCGTGCGTGCTCTGCTCGAGCGCCGCGTGATCGCGTGCGGTACGCTCTTGCCGGGCGCACGGTCGCTGTACCGATGGGAAGACAAGATCGCGGACGAGCAGGAGGTCGTGATCCTGCTGAAGACGCGTTCGGCGGCGATGGACTCTCTTCGCGTCGCGTTTGGCGAGCTGCATCCGTACAAGGTTCCGGAGCTGCTGGCGATGCCCGTGCACGCCGGGCTCGAGAAGTATCTGAGCTGGATCAGCAGCGAGACGTCGCTCGCCATCTCCTGAACCCGCCGCTGTGATCGAAGTACGCACCGACGATCTCGCCTTCGTCGAAGCGGATGCCATCGCGCGGCCGGTTGATGCCGAGCTGCGCGCGACGACCCCACTGATGCGTCGCCTGGAAATCGCGGGTGGTGAGGGGCTCGCTCGACATCTCCGGGTCAACGAGCCACTCGCGGTCGGGTCGGCGGTGGTCACTCCCGCTGGCTCCCTTGGCGTCGAGCTTCTCATTCACGGCGTGGTGTCGAGCGATGATGAACCGGTTTCGCGCGCGAAGGTGCAGCAGGCGCTAAGCAACGCGCTGCAGCGAGCAGCCGACTGGGGCATCGAGCACCTCGCGATCACGCCGTTC
>Ga0136846_1219175_pt1 | contig 10059 bp, 9 predicted proteins | sample HopSoiMetagenom2_FD_96841 | JGI IMG/M metagenome (GOLD analysis project Ga0136846, IMG submission 96841) | Grasslands soil microbial communities from Hopland, California, USA - 2 Assembly 2016 (version 4) | ecosystem: Environmental > Terrestrial > Soil > Grasslands | place: USA: Hopland... | reverse complement strand
TCGATGTAGCCCGTCTGACTGAAATCGATCAGGAATTTCTTTTCACCCTTTTCGAGCTCGTCGAGGACTTTCTGCTTCAACTCCTGGCGATTTCCGACAATAAGCTGACCTTCGACATCTACCACAACGACTTCTCGCTGTTTCGTGATCGAGAAACTCATTCAGGTGTTCTCCAGTGTTGTTCTGACTGCTAAGACGCGCGGATCTCTGCTCGCCCGGCCGATTGCAGCACTGCAATTGCGGCCACGTTAATAATGTCCTCCCGGTCGGCGCCGCGCGAGAGATCGGCGACGGGATGCGCGAAGCCCTGAAGAATCGGACCGAACGCCCGCGCGCCACCTACGCGCTGCACCAGTTTGTACGAGATGTTTCCCGCGTCTAGCGATGGAAACACCAAAACGTTGGCTCTTCCGGCTACCGGACTGGAAGGTGATTTCCGGGCGGCAACCGTCGGCGCCAGCGCGGCATCACCTTGCAATTCTCCGTCCACGACGAAGTCGGGGCCACGGTCTCTGATAATCGCCATCGCCTCACGAACGGTGTCGACACTGACTCCCCTGGCGCTGCCATGTGTGCTGAATGAAAGCAGGGCTACGCGCGGCTCGTCGCCGACGATTCGCCGCCGGTCTTCCGCAGCGGCGAATGCGATGTCTGCGAGATTTTCCGCTGTGGGATACGGGATCACGGCGCAATCGGTAAAGGTGAGGACCTCATCGGTTTCGGTTGCCGCGCCAAGCACCATGTAGAAGGCGCTGGACGCCACCCTCACCGTTGGACCGAGCCCGACGTTTCGCAGCGCACTACGCAGCACTTCGGCTGTGGTATAAACCGCCCCGGCCACGCAGGCGTCGGCCTCACCGCGAGCGACCATGCGGTGCGCGTACTCGAGGGCGGAATCGTCACCGCTGTGGATCGAATGGAAGCCCGCATTGCCGGCTTCGTCGGCGAGTCGAGCGTTGTCCGTGATCAGAATCGGGATCGCCATCCCACTGCTATCGATTTCCCGGGCGGCGGCCAGAACGCGCTCGTCGGCGCTCTCCGGAAAAACGATTCGCCGCTTCAGCTCCGCCGCCTGCTGGCGGATTCGATCAACGAACGTCACGGCTAGCTGTGCCCCGGAACTTGTCGGCGAGTGCTTTGGCGATCGCGGGATGGACGAGACCGTCGAGATTTCCGTGATGCTGCGCGACTTCCCGCACCACGCTGGAGCTGATGTAGGTAGTCTCGACCGACGGCACCATAAAAATGGTCTCAAAGCTCTGGGACATGTGGCGATTCATGAGGGCCATCTGAAACTCGTACTCGAAATCGCTGACCGCTCTCAAGCCGCGGATGTTGAATTTTGCACCCACCTTCTGCGCGTAGTCCACGAGAAGACCTTCGAACTGAGTAACCTCGACGCATCGATTGTCGAGGGTAGCCGCGCGGATGAGCGCGACTCTCTCATCGATGGTAAAAAGCGCCTTTTTCGAAGAATTCACAGCGACGGCGACTACCAGGTGATCCACGAATTCGCAGCTGCGGCGGATCAAGTCCTCGTGTCCGCGCGTTATGGGATCGAAGCTTCCTGCATAGATGGCGGTCGTTGCCACGTCACCCCTCGCTGCGGTAGAAGGTAATTGCCGTCGATCCGTACTTACGGGTGTCGCCGGTGGCGGGCATCTCCACCTTTGCTTCGTGCTCGACACTCAGGACTCTGCTGAACGGCGTCGCCATCCAGCGTTCGACCAGCCGAGCGGCGTCGCCGCTGCTATAAGGTGGATCAGCGAAGACTACATCGTAAGAAACGGCTGCCAGACCCTCGGCGAACGCGAGTGCCGACCGGCGATGGATCTTCGCCAGATCGCCGGCCCACAAAGCGGCAATGTTTTCTTCGAGCGCGCGCAGACTCTTCGGATTTTTCTCCACGAAATCAGCCGAGCTTGCCCCACGTGAGAGCGCCTCGAGCCCCAGCGCGCCGGAGCCGGCATAGAGATCGAGCACCCGAGCCTGGGGAAGGTCGAGCTGGAGTATGCTCATCCACGCCTCACGCACACGATCGAGCGTGGGCCTGACCAAAGAGCCGGGGGGTGCGGTGATTCTGCGACCACGCCATCGGCCGGCGACTATACGCACGGCAGTGCGTCGACTACCGAGCAGTCATTCGACGGATCAGCGTGCACTCCGATCAATGGGAGAGACAGATGTCGGCGATCTTCGCCTGGAGATAACTCTCGCCGCGGTAGTCGTCACGCTCCAATCGAAAGGCGATGTCCACCTTGGTGCCGGGCTGAAACTCGGAGGCCCGGGCGGCGAGATTCCAGCCAAGCGCGTCCAGCGATCCGGTGCCGGTGTCCAGGACGAGTTTGAGCCCATGCTCACCAACGACTCGCGGTGGCCGGGCGATGGTGACGTTCCGGGTAAGCAGCACCGGCGTCGGGTTTCCAATCCCGAACGGCTCGAAATGGCGGAACAGCGATTCGATGCGTCCGTCGAGGCCGTCGATGCTCACTTCGAGATCGACACGAATCTCCGGGACGAGATCGGCCGGGGTCAGCAACGAGCGCGCGACTTCGTTGAAGCGCGCTGCGAAATCCGCCACCTTGTCGCGAGCGATAGTGACGCCCGCCGCAGCACGGTGACCGCCGTAACGAATCAGGTGCTCACGCGATTTGCCAAGGGCGCCGTGCAAATCGAACTTTGGTATCGAACGCCCGGAACCCTTGCCCTGTTCTCCTGAGAGCGCGATCAGCACCGTCGGCCGGCCGAACTCTTCCACGAGCCGCGACGCGACGATTCCGACCACGCCGGGATGCCAGGCCTCATCGGCGAGAACGATCGAGTACTGCTCTTCGAGATTCATAGCGAGGACACGTTCGCGCGCCTGTTCGAGCGTGGCGCGATCGATTTCCTGACGCCGGTGATTCAGCTCCTCGAGCTCGCGCGCGATCACGTTGGCTTCGTGCTCGTCGTCGGTTAACAACAGCTGGACACCGCGAATGGCGTGGCCCAACCTGCCCGCTGCATTCAGCCGCGGCGCGAGAATGAATCCGATTCTACCCGCGGTGAGCTCTCTGCCGTCGAGACCTGACGCTCTCAGCAATGCTCGCATTCCAATGTTGCGCGTCTCGGCGAGCATCTTCAAACCGTACCGCACGAAGACACGATTCTCCCCGCGCAGCGGCGCTACATCCGCTACGGTGGCGAGCGCGACGAGGTCGAGCATCGCCCAGATGAAATTCTCGTTGGCGCCGAGCTCTTTGGCGAGGGCCATTGCGAGCTTGAACGTCACGCCGACAGCGGCAAGATCCTTATCCGGATATCCGCAACCATTGCGCTTCGGGTTGAGGACAGCGATGCAGTCCGGCAGCTCGCCACTCGGAAGGTGATGATCGGTGACGATTACATCGACACCCACCTTGCAAAGCCGCGCGATTGGTGCAACCGCACCGGTTCCACAATCGCAGGTGACGACGACTTTCGCGCCGGCAGCCAGGGCAGCGTCGACACCGGCATCGCTCAGGTCGTAGCCATCCTCGATACGCCGCGGAATGAACGGCGTTGCCTGGCCGCCGAGCCACCGAATTGTCCGAGTGAGAAGGGTCGTCGAAGAGATTCCGTCGACGTCGTAATCGCCGTGAATGAAAACGAGCTCCTTGTCACGAACCGCACGCGCCAGTCGCGCCACGGCTTTGTCCATCGACAGGAACTGCAGCGGATCGTGCAACCGATCGAGTTTGGGACGCAGAAACTGCTTCGCTTCGTCGGCGGTGACATACCCGCGAATCAACAACAGTCTGCAGACGATGTCGGGCAGCGACAGCGCCTCCATCAGCGCGCGCACAGCTTCTTCGTCGGGAGCCTTTGGGAGTATCCAGCGGGCAGCCGGAGCCGGCCGCTCCGAGGCGATTGTGGTCACCGTCTCAAGTTAGGAGGGTGCCCGGAAGCGCTCAACCTTCGGCGTAAAGCAAAACTCCGCACGCCTCACAGATTTCTATCTGCCCGCTCGCCGTCATCATGTTCCGACGCTGAAGCGGTACAGCTGTGTCGCAGTTCCCGCACGAGCCGCCCCTCAACGGATAGAGCGCCTGGGATCTTTTGCCTCTGATGCGATCGTATTTGCTGAGCATCGGACGTGAGACTGAAACGGCCCTTCCCTGCCGATCGCGCATCGCCTCATCGAGCTGCGACTGAAGCTCCGCCCTTTGCGCTTCGATCTCGGGCCGCGCGGCCTGCTGCTCCTGCTCGAGTGTCGCAATCGCCTGCTTTGAAGTACTGACGACGGCATTCATTTCGTTGATGCGCCGTCCGAGTATCGCAATCTCACTCTCGTCTTCAGCCATCAGACGGCGCGTCGCTTCGACCTGGGCGGTCGCAGCTGTTGCCTCACGGAGCCGCTTGACATCCTCGAGCTGATGGAGGTTTCGCTCCTGCATCGTCTTGTGCTGCGACAGACGCGATTGCAGCTCGCGCTGTTTCTTTTCCTCAGCCTGAACCGCGGTCTGGGCACGAGAGAGCGCGGCGGCCGCCTGTTCCTTCTTCCTGTCGAACTCTGCCAACTGTGGATCCAGAGACCTTATCTGACTTTCGATCTCGCGAATCTTCAGGTCGTCCTTCTGTAACGCGAGCAACGCTTCAACTTCCTGTTGCATCCGCCCTCCAGGTAGTCACCGTAATTTGAACCTGTTTTCCCGGCATCCATCCTCCTTGTAGATCATCGCGCACTTGTCGGTCTGAACTTCTTGAAGTATTTGCGGCCTGTCGCGTTGAGCTCTTTCCGGATCGCGTCTTTCTCGGCGATAAGCTTGTCCTTCTCCGCGCCTTCGACGAGCGGGATGACTCTATCCAGCTCGGCGGCACGCTGATCGAGGTCGCGCGCCCTCAGTGTGGAAAAGCTATCGTTGATGGTGCGCTCGAGATCCAGGTGGATCGACCCCTCCGCCAGCATCGCTTCGACGGTCTCTATCGTCTCCTCATCAAGATTCGCAGTGACCTCTTCGATTGTTGAGTCGGCTCCGGCGGCGATCAGCGCACGATAAATCGCCCGGTACTGTGGATCGCGGAAGGTCTTCGCGGCGAGTTTCTCGGCGATCTGCTCGACGCGAGAGCGGTTGAAGAGCATCGCGCGCACCAGCTCGCGCTCCGCTGACGCGCCACGTTCGCCGTGTTGCGCACGACGATCGCCGCGTCGGACTTTGGCGGCGGGCGAAATTCTTGGGGCGGGCGGCTGCGCATCCTCAACCGGAGGCGTCGGCCTTCCTTTCAGCTCTCGCTCCAGAACTTCGCGGGCGACACCGCTTACTTCGCTAGCCCTGGCGATGTACAAGTCGCGCATGATCGCGTCAGATGCCGCTCTCACCGTCGGCAAGAGCCTGTCGAGAGCGCGTCGCTTTTTCTGGAGCTCGGCGAACATGCCTGCGCGCTCGAGAAGCTGGATCTTCCGATCGAAGACATCGATTGCATCACGGAGTCGTGCCGACAGCGCCGGCGCGCCGTTCTTCTTGACGAAGGTGTCAGGGTCGTCGCCTTCGGGTAGCGTGACGACGCGCACTGCGGCGCCCTGACGCAGGAGCTCGTCCCCGGATCTAAACGTTGCCTGCAATCCGGGCCGATCGCTGTCATAGAGAAGAAAGACGTTCTTCGTCAGCTTACGCAGCGCCGCAGACTGCCACTCGGTGAGGGCGGTACCCATCGGGGCAACGACAGTCGTAACTCCCGCCGTCATCAGACGCACGACATCAAAGTAGCCTTCTACGACCAGCACGTGGTCTTCGCGCCTGATGTCGTTCTTGGCCCAGTTCAGACCATAGAGTGTCTTACCCTTGGAGAACACTCCCGACTCCGGCGAGTTCAGATACTTCGGCTCGCCCGGGCCGAGCAGACGTCCACCAAATCCGATGTTGCGACCCATCGAGTCGAGGATCGGAAACATCAAGCGGCCACGAAACCGAGGCCTGGGCTCGCTTTGATCTTCGCCCTGAACGAGGAGCCCGGCATTGGCGAGACGCGCTTCGTCGAAGCCAAGGGTCGCCATGTAGTTCCGGAGCAATCCGATCTCGCGAGGAGCGAAGCCGATCCCAAACTGATCGGCCACCTCGCGGGAGATGTCACGCTGGGCCAGATAATCGCGCGCATTCGCGCCGAGTGGATCGTCCCAGAGGATTTTCTGGAAGTACGCAGCAGCGGTGGCGTTTACCTCCCAAAGTGGCTCGCGCGGATCGGGTCCTTCGCGACGGGAATCCACCTCCCGGACTTCGATGCCCGATTTTTCGCCAACCATCTTCACGGCGGCCGGCCATTCCATTCCGAGCCGCTTCTGGAGAAAACGAAATACGTCACCGCCCTCGTGGCAGACGAAGCAGTAATACATCCTCTTTCGGGGCGAGACCGAGAAATTGCGATGGGTTCCCTGATGAAAAGGACATGGCCCGCGAAAGTCGGTTCCGGCGCGCTTGAGGTTCACGTACTCGCCGACTATCTGCACGATGTCGGCGGCATCACGAACCTGGTCGACGACTTCGTCCGGAATCACTTGAGCTCAACGACGGTCACGCCCGCGCCGCCCTCGTTCCAGGCTCCGAGGCGGAAATTCGTCACGCGAGATTCCTTGCGGAGCATCTCCGTCACCCGCTCGCGAAGTGCGCCAGTGCCTTTCCCATGAATGATTCTAAGAGTCTTGAGATCGGCGCGCACCGCAGCATCGACGGCATGCATGACGATGTCCTCGATTTCGCCAACGCGCATCCCGCGCAAATCGATCTCGCTGGGGGCGTGGACCTCGGGGAGGTCGCCCCGAATCGCCACCGACACTTCCGGCGTGGCCGCCTCGGCGCTCGAGATGCGCAGCGAGGTGCGCGGCACGGCGAGCTTCATGACGCCGACCGCCACGACGGCTTCGCCATCCCTTACCTCCACCACTTTCCCGATGCGACCACCCAGAGTTCCGACCTCCACTACATCGCCGATGTTGACCTCGGTGTTGTCCGGCCCTTCGCCGCGGGTCGCGGGCTCCTGCGCGATTCGGTCGAGCTCGCGTCCCTGCGCCGCGGCGAGCCCCTCGACGCGCTTCCGAGCTTCACGCGCTGCTTCCTCGCCCTGTTCGGACGCGGCTTTGAGCTCACGGATGGTTCGCTCGACTTCGGCGCGTGCTTCGAGAAGATACTGCCTCGCCTCGCTTCGTGAAGCGCGCTCGATTTCCCGCTCGCGCTCACGGACGTTTCGCTCGCGTTCCGCTACACGCCGAGCCCTGTCTTTCGCGTCGCGCGCGATCTCGCCCGTTTCGCGCTCGATCGCCGAAAGCTCCTTCTCCCTTGCCTCGAGCTCGGCGAGGAGCGCAGTAACCCGACGCTCGTCGCCTGGGATGCGTTCCTCTGCTCGCGTGAGAACCTCGGCGGGTAGATGGAGCCGGCGGGCGATGCTGATGCCGTACGATCTCCCCGGAATTCCCTTGGTCAGGAGATAGGTAGGAGCCAATGCTACCGGATCGAATTGGAGCGAGGCGTTCACCACGCCTTCGACTTCCGTCGCGAGCTCTTTCAGTGCGCCGAGGTGGGTGGTGGCGATCGAGAGAGTTCCGCGCGTGGTGAGAGCTTCGAGAATCGCCGCGCCAAGGGCGGCGCCCTCGATGGGATCGGTGCCCGAACCGAGCTCGTCGATCAACACCAGCGAATGGTTAGTCGCCGATGACAAGACTTCCGCCAGATTCTTGAGGTGAGCGCTGAAAGTCGAGAGGCTGGCGAGAATCGACTGTTCGTCGCCGACATCAGCGTAGATGTCGTCGAAGATGGCGATCCGAGAACCCGCGGCGACCGGCGCGGGGATTCCCGACTGAACGAGCGTCGAAAAAAGCCCGAGTGCCTTGAGGAGCACCGTTTTGCCACCGGTGTTCGGACCCGAGATGAGAAGAGTCCTCTCTCCGGGAGCCATCGACAGGTCGAATGGGACGACTTCGATTCCCTGTGCGGTGAGTAACGGGTGCCGCCCCTGAACGATCTTGAAGCCGTCGGTCGAGTCCGAGAGATCAGCGGGGGCGCAGCGGAATTCGATCGCGAAGCGAGCGCGCGCAACCAGCGAATCCAGAGTTGTCAGCGAATCAAGGGAGCCTGCGAGCGCCTCGCGATGTGGACGCAGCTTGTCGGTAAGATCGGCCAGAATGCGATCGATCTCTTCGACCTCTTCGATCTGGAGCTCCCGGATCCGATTGCCCGCTTCGACTGCCGCCGGCGGCTCGACGAAAAGCGTTCCGCCGGTCGCCGATGCGTCGTGGACGATACCACCGACGGCGCCGTGCGCCTCGCGTCGAACCGGAATCACGTAGCGACCGTTGCGCACCGTCACAGACATGTCGGCGACACGCTGGTGTGGCTCGAGCTTCGACATCGCCCGTTCCAGCAGTCTGATCAACTCGCCCTGCGATCCTTTGAGCTCGCGGCGAATTTTTCTCAGGGCCCCCGACGCGTCGTCGCGAATCTGACCATCTTCGTCGATTGCTCGCTCGACCAGCTCCTCGATCGCGCGGTTCACGAACAACAGCTCGATCTGCCGCGAGAGAACGGCTGTCACCACCGGCGATGCCCGGCCGCGCAGAGATTCACGCGTGAGCCGCGAGGTGCGCAAAAGTGAGCCGAGGATCAGAAGATCCGGCGCGGCGAGCGTCGATCTTTCTACGCGTAGACGGGTCAGCGCCGACCGCGCGTCGGGAACGCCATCCAACTGCCAGGGCTCGTCCGCCGAGAGCAACGAGCGAACCGCAGCCACGCGCGCGTGCTCGCGCTCGATCTCATCGCGATCCGTTATCGGGCGAAGCTCGCGCACCCGCTCTGCACCAAGCGCCGAGGTAGCGCGCTCTGAGATCAGAGCGAGCGTGCGTGGAAATTCGATGACATTCAGGGCGTGTGAATTCAACTAGCGGGACCTCTCGACGCCAATTAATGCGATACCACCGGCGAAGCTACACCCGAACGACAAAACCCGAGCTTGCGATTGAAATCGCCAGCCCGGGCTTGTGATTCCGTCGAAGGGTTTCACCCCTGCTTGCCTAGCTCCTCTCGGGCAATCGCGTTGATCGTGCTACCATCTGCCCGACCTTTAAACTGGGGAAGAACTTTTCCCATCACCGCTCCGATCTGCGTCGCGCCGCCTGCGATTGCAGCTTTCACTGCCGCGCGAAGCTCATCATCACTCACCTGCGCCGGAAGATATTTCTCCAGCGCCGCGGCCTCGGCCGATTCCTTATCCGCGAGATCGGCGCGATTTCCCTTGGTGTACATCTCGATCGATTCGCGTCTCCGCTTGATCGACTTGCGCAGAACGTCGATGACATCGGCGTCAGTAGGGTCGCGCCTCAGCTCGATCTTCTTGTTCTTGATCTCGGAGAGCACGGTGCCTAGTAGCAACGTGCCTGCCTTGTCCTGGGATTTGCGAGCGGAATTGAGATCGCCCTGAAGGCGGGCGGTCAGTTCTGACATTCCCTAGACGTGACGGGTGCGGCGGTTCTTACGCATCGCCGTGTTCAGCTTGCGCTTTCTGCGCTCGCTCGGCTTCTCGTAGTGACGATGCTTGCGGAGATCGGAGAGGATGCCCGCCTTTTCGCACTTCTTTTTGAAGCGCTTCAGCGCACGCTCAAAGTTCTCGTCGTCGTGAATTATGACTTCCGACAAAATCTGCTTCCCCCCTTCGTGGCGAATCCAGTCGCCGGTTTGGGCTAGACTGCTAAAGTTAGACGGCGCAGGGGGATGGGTCAAGCAAAACCGGCCGATTTCGGAGTAGGACTGGGGAACGGCTTGGCGCCGGTACGGCGGAGCGGGTCCCCTTCCCTCAACAGTCCGTTCACCAGTCTGGGGCCGCAGTCCCGGTTCGTTTTGCTTGCCCATCCCTTAACCCGCCCGCGATAGCGCGCCGAGCTTCGCTCGGCAGACTTCGCCACGAAGTTGGGCAGCAGCCCGCGCAAAGGGTCGGCGCTACGCGCCGTGGCTCCGCCGCTCCGTTGCAGATCTCTGTGGGGAGGCGCGGATGTCCTCGCAGCGATGACCACCGAGCGAATCGGATCGGTACCAACGAGTACTACCCGACGGTTTGGAG